>Ga0306920_100004169_pt1 | contig 18521 bp, 18 predicted proteins | sample flu12Cox44000170_FD_204666 | JGI IMG/M metagenome (GOLD analysis project Ga0306920, IMG submission 204666) | Lab enrichment of tropical soil microbial communities from Luquillo Experimental Forest, Puerto Rico - flux4day.12C.oxic.44.000.170 (v2)... | ecosystem: Environmental > Terrestrial >... | reverse complement strand
GAGTACATGGAATTGCTCAAAGACCTAAATAAGCCCCGGTGAACGACCGTCATCTGCTGTTTAAGCCGGGCGAGTGGGCCGGGGCGCCGCTGACCGGATGGTGGGCGGTTACCGACGGCACGGAATTTATTGCGCTGGTTAAGGACCAGACAGACGCAACGGCGTTTGCGCTGATGAAGGGATCTAGTCGACCATCTCGCCTCTCCCGCGACGTGCATTTCATTTCGGGGCTGATGGCGCAGCGGCTGCTGTTCATCGTCGCCGAACTCGGCGTCGACCCATTTATGCTCCATCTTTACGCGCTCGCCGAGAAAGAGCGGGCGCTGATCTCGACCCGGACCAAGGCCGCCCTTGCAGCGAAGAAAGCCGCCGGCGCCAAGCTCGGCAATCCGCGAGCCGCTGAGGCGGCGGTGAAGGCGCACGCGGCGAACCGCGCCGCAGCCGATCAGTTTGCGGCCAATGTCCTGCCGATTGTACGGGCGATCCAAACTTCCGGGCTCACGACCCTTCGCGAGATCGCCGACGCTCTCAATGCCCGCGGAGTTCGCACGGCGCGCGGCGGTCAATGGCATTCCAGCACAGTCCACAACATTCTCGCCCGCTTCGCTAACCGCGAACCCTGAGTGTGCAGTTCGACCGCAATTTCAGCGTGCGGTCATAATAACACGATTTACGTGCAGTTTCAATGTGCGAGGACGTGGTCCGGCGCGCCAACACCGACAAATTGGCGCGGCTAAAAAGGCTGGAGGCATGCTCACATGAAGCCGGAGGTATGATATGGTAATGAAAGATTTTCTTCGAACTAGCCGGCAGGTTTTTAATTGCCGGGTTGGCGATGATATTTGTCATATTCTTGGTTTATCTGTTCGTCTTGCGGCCTTACGTAAGTTGCTTCTCGCAACCCATTCCGTCTTGGTCGCATGTTGGACACTTCGAGAGATGCATTCTCGGTGTTCGGCCGGGTTGGTTCGATGAAAAAAATGTCTGGCATGATGAGTAAGGCAATATCGGATAAGAAGCGCGCTGGCCGACACTCGATCACGGTCTGATCCGGCTCGCTGTGCCCGGCAAATCGCGAGCCGCCGCGGCCGGCCTGGTTTGCCCGTACCGCCCCCGCGCGGCTGGTTGCGGACGGACGGCCAGCCCGATCTAAACAAGATACGGGTTCATGCATTCGAGGGCGATGAAGGATCTGATGCAGAGACACACGCTTGGGCTCACCGCTGCTTGTCTCGCACTAGCATCCGGCGCTCTTGCCGCTGACAATCCCTCAATCATCTTCCCAATGAAGGTCTTTACCGACCTTGGGCACATCGTCCACGTCGAAGGCCTTATCAGGTGAAGGCGTCGGTTATCCAAGTAACACGTCGGCGCTGACCTGCTATCAAGAAAGACACGAGTGCGAATTGTTTTCTGTACAAGCCTCGGGCTTACAAATATTTTCGACGGGCATACCAGAAATGTTTGCGGTTAGGGTTTGGGAGCCAGACCGGATAATCGCTGATTTTGCCGGTCCATGTGGCAACCAACCCAACGCGGCCTTTGCGAAAGAATGGCAAGCCTCAACATCTGAGACATTGATTATTGATCGCAAACGTGAAACCGTCGAGCTCAGCGTACATCCGTGTAGCGAGGCCAAGCTCTACCACTGGACAATTGAAAACCCGTCATTTTGGCAGAATATCAAAAAGAAATAGCCGGACTATCACGGGGCCTCACCAGTACCACGAGAGGAATCCGCGGTTCTGGCGCCGCTATCTTGCAGTGATGAGGTCGATTGTTCCTGATAGCAGCTTTTTAGTCCTCGATCACGCTTGGCGCCGAGAGTGGCACATAGCGTCTCGTAAAGGCAATGACAGCCCATGCCCCCATACCTGCCGTTCGCTACATCCGTCGGAAACGGCTCAGTTGGGTGGAGGGTGTGTGAAAACCCAGGCTCTTAGGCTGCGCGTAGAATATCCTTCTCGATTTCGTCAGTCTGAAAAAATAAAATCACCGACGACCGCTATGGAGGAAAGGCAATAGAGAAAACCATGCTGCGCGCTCTTCGCGCGTGCAGGTTTTCACACAGCCTCGATGGACAGCAGACATCCGCGTAATCCCTTCTCGCTCCCACTAAGCATTCCCAGGGTGCGCGGAACTCGGCTTGTGCATGGCTTTCGCCCTGCCGGCTTGCGACTTCGGAATGAGGTATCGGAGAATACACTTTCCCCGTCTTCTCGTAGGGTCGTTGACGCAATCTCTGCCTGGTGCTCTCTTCCCCTAATACGGAAGAAGTGGCACGGGCAAGGATGCAGACGCCGCAATTTCTCCACCCTCTGGACCCGCTCCCCACTCCATCGACTTCTTCAGGACCCTCGCCAAGTGGCGGATCGCAACCCTTATCGGGCACTCTCGGCGGCTTCTCGATGGAGAGGCAGGAGCAGGACAAGTGGTGCTGGGCAGCTGTTAGCGTCAGCGTGGCTCATTTTTACGGCACGTCTGGCTGGAGCCAGTGCACCCTGGCTGCCGACGAGCTGCACCTGGACTGTTGTAGCGCAGATGGCCCTGTAAGGGGAAACTCCGGGTGCAATCGAGCGTGGTATCTCGATAGTCCGCTGAGCAGAGTTGGGCATCTTGCCCGGATTAGCTGGAGTTTTGAAGGCTTTCCGAACGTTCAGAACGAGATCAACGCTAGCCAGCCATTTTGCGCGCGTATTGCCTGGAACGGCGGCGGCGCCCATTTCGTTGCTGTAGGAGGATGGTCGATTGATCCGATTGGGACAGAATTTGTTGATATTTATGATCCATACTATGGTTTTATTCAGACACCCCACGCCAGTTTTTTGTCCGCCTACCGCTCGTCGGGCGACAGCTGGACACACAGCTACTTTACCGTTGCCGTTGGGTCACCCGCCGGCGGCGGCCCGGCGCCTACCTCAAATTCTCCTAAGTCGGAATAACGAGTTGTGGTAGGACGTCTGGTGGAGAGTTCGATGGGGCTTAGTAGACCTCAGGGGCCTTCAGGAGGCCCAGCCGTCCTTGGGCGCTTCGTCCCGCACCTAATTGGCCGCGGACCAGACGCGTTGCGCCCGGTGAGAGGTGCCCCGGCGCTGCGGGTCTCACAGCCTATCCGCATCTACACAGTAAAACTGAGCGACATCAGAGACAAAAATTTCTATGCGAAATCGGTCCGGACTGGATGGCGATATTTCATTGATGCAAATGGGCCTGTTGCTGTGGCGGATCTGAACGAGGTGGGAGTGGGCGGAGGCCCCCAGCTTTCAGTCGTTTGGTCCGAGGACGGGTCGTGAAAGATCTGGCAGGTGCAATTGATTACGCAAAACGCCAATTCTCTAGCGGCTCCAGAGTGTACGAAGTCCGCATCCTCGAAATTCCAGCCTTACACAAAACGGCTGTTTGGCTACACGGTCCTGAGGAAATCTTTATCCCGATCTTGGAGCGTGCGGAGACGGCCACCGCACCGCAGGCGATACGCGAAGACAGACAATTCGCTTCCAGAGTTGTTCAAGCTGCTGCCGACAGACGAGCCCCGGAGGAAGGAAACATGCCCATGAAAACCAGCGCACTTGGCGTCCAGGCGATCGCTCAGCGAGAGGGAAGAGTCCTCCACGCCTACCGCGATACGCGCAACATCCTCACCATCGGCGTCGGGCACACTTCGGCGGCCGGGCCGCCCGTTGTCGTCGAAGGGATGGCGATCACGGCGGCGGAATGCGACGACATCCTGTCGCGGGATCTGGCGCAGTTCGAGGACGCGGTCAACGCCGCGCTCGCGACGCCAATCGCCCAGAATAAGCTTTCGCAGAACGCGTTTGACGCCTGCGTATCGCTGGCGTTCAACATCGGCGCTCCAGGTTTCAGAGGATCTTCCGTCGCGCGCGACATCAATAACGGCGACATGCAGGGGGCTGCGGAGGCCTTCCTCTTGTGGGATCACCCGCCGGAACTGATCGGCCGGAGAAGGGGTGAACGCGCGCAGTTCCTGCGCCCAGACTCGGCGGCGGTCGCAGATGCGCCGATCAATGCCGAAGCACCGCGCGGCTCGATCGCCTGGATTCAGATGAAACTGAACGCGGCCGGCGCGAACCCCAAACTGGATGTGGACGGCGACCTAGGACCCGCGACGCTTGCCGCGATAAAGGCGTTTCAGACAAATCGCGGCCTCGTCTCGGACGGCATTGTGGGTCCTCAAACCCTGGCCGCGCTCGGCTGAACAAGGCTTTGATGGCGGCGCTGTCCCTCGGGAAGCTGCAAATGCGCATCCTTGCAGCTTTCTTGCTATGCGTTGCGCTGCCGACGAGGGCCGCTTTGGCAGAAGAGTGCAATAGACTGGAAAAGCAGCAAGACCTGAATCAATGTTATGCGAAAGAATTGCGTCATTCCGAGCAAGCCGTGGATGAGGCCTATAAGACGATCGTGGACAGGCTTGAGGGTAGACCCGATGCTGCTATGGCGCTCGAGCTTGCGGAGGAAGCTTGGAAGGTCTATCGCGACGCCGAGTGTTTGTTCTCAGCGTCCGGAAGCGTGGGCGGGAGCGTCTATCCAATGCTTCTCAGCGAATGTAAGGACGAGCTTACGCGCGCGCGGTTGGCCAGACTCAATGCCTATTTGCAGTGTAAGGAGGGTGACATCGCCTGTCCCGCGCCCTCGGCGCGATAGTGTGCGGGACGTGAGCTACCACCGCCTAAAGCAGTAGCTTTGGCCCTCCTGAGACCTCCGAGTCGACAGTCGCGCAGCCGCGACAATTTGCGGTCACCAGCGCGCTTTCCGACGGTCGCTGACCGGTCGCTTTGAAGGCAAAATCCGTTGTAAAGTCACAATAATTTGGGAACATCCCTGTCGCGGGCAAGGTCTGGTCAAGCGCACCGCAATTTTGCGGTCTGAAACGGGGCGAGGCGCCACAGCGCGTGCACCGAAAACCGACGCTCGTGCCCTCCGCCCAGGGCGATGCCGATGGCCGCGGCGGGCGCCTTCTACATTCAGGCTACCCTGATAGCGGCCCTATCGGGCGGGAGTTCCCGCGCCTGCTGCGCAGAGGCGCACCGCTCGAGCATGGCGATTATTGCTATGCCGGAGGAATAGTCGCTCCGAACTCCCCAGTCCCTTGCAGCATAACGCTTGGATCAAATGTGTTAACCATAGTATATGGCAGATCTAATCGACTGCACACAGTTTTCAAAAGCGCGGGAGAGGCAGGAAAGTGCTTTACAACTTGGCTACCTTTTCTGTAACTTATACTTTGAAGATTTGCAGCTGGCCTAGCTGGGAGCTTTTGATGCCGCGCGCGAGTTGGAGCGGTTTTCTGCGTCATTCGCTGGTGTCTTGCCCGATTTATCTCTCACCGGCGACGACACGCGCGAAACCTATTCGCCTGCATCAGGTGTGGCGACCGGCTGCCGCTCACGAGCTGGATCGAGATCGAGATACACAGGTCACAGGCTCGTCAACACCATGGCTAGTGCAACCGGAAGCGACCGCAAGAGCCGATCAAGGCGGCGCGCCGACGCGAATTGCATTACGCCCGCATGACCCAAGCACTGGCGACGAGATCGAGAAATCACGAGTCATTAAGGGATATGAATACGATTGCGGCCAATTCGTCACGTTCTCCGCCGAGGAGCTGAAGGCGCTCGATGTCGAGAGCTCGCAGGTGATCGATCTGGAGACGTTCCTGCCGCGCGGCGACATCGACCCCGTCTATGTTGACACGTCGTATTACCTCTACCCGGACGGCCCGATCGCGGTCGAGGCGCTGCGGGTGATCGGCGCGGCGATGGCCGAGGCGTGTGTCGTCGGAATCGGACGTCTGGCGCTCAGCCAGCGTGAGCGGATCGTGACGCTCGAGCCGCGTGGAAGCGGGATGGCACTGTTCACGTTGCGCGCCGCCGATGAGGTCCGCGCGGCACAGTTTGGCGACAACGAGCGCGATCTTGATCCCGAAATGGTTGCGATCGCCCGTGCGATCATCCGACAGCGCCTCGGGAAATTCGACCCGAGCGCGTATCGGGACCGTTATTCAAGAGGCGTTGCGAGGGCTGATCGAAGCCAAGCTGAAGGGGATGGCGATCAGGCCGCAAGCGGTCAGCACGCCGCCCCCGGTGATCGATTTGATGGCGGCTTTGAAACGCAGTCTCGCACAGGAGATACCTGCCACCGGCTCCGCGTCCGCGAGAGAAAGGCGAGCCAAGCCGACGGCCGATCGCCGCCAGCGCTCATTGCTGCTACCGGTCGCCGGCGGCGGAAGAAGGAAGGCAAAGCCCGCGATCGACCCGGCCGCCGCCATGAAACCGCGAAAGAAGGCGTGAACATTGCAGTAAAAGGAGTTTGTGCGACACAGATCGCCGCTGGCTCTGCCGAGCGCCCGCAGACTTTGGTGGCGTTGCGAGCTGTGCGGGTTGTTTGTGAAGAATCGCGGAGCCGGTGCGGCGGCTGGCAAAACGCCGCGGGTGGCCGTGAGATAACCTGGCCGGATATGACATCGCGGTTCGTCCGGCAAATTGAGCAACAGACGGATTGCGAGAAGTCGCCTTGGCAGTCGCGGCGGAGGCCACCGACAGCCTCGAGGCCGACCTCATCGAATGCCTGAACCCAACGGCGCCGATCGGCCGTGGCTGCGGTCCATATTTTCAGACCGCAAAATTGCGGCGCGGTTTCCCGATGGGTTGCCCGCGACAGGTCCGGTGCAGGATGACCCAAGATTATCACGATTTTACAATCGGTTCTATCTTCGGAGGGACAGATCAACCACCAACGCGGAGCGCGCTACTGACCGCAAATTGGCGCGGCTGTGAAACTCGCCTTGGCTCACGGTCGATGCCGGTTTTGGACGCTCCTAGAACATCGTGTCGACAGGACGTCTCATGCCTTAATTAGCTGATATAGCACGCGAAGATTTATCGAGCGCGGCCCTCCTGCGCGCCAAAGAATCCCACCTCGCACGCGAGGCTGGAGAAAACCGGCTGGGCCAAAAACCGCCAGCTCGATCAGACGTCGCACCGCTCCCGCCGATGCTTGCCTCGCGAGCCACTACTGCCAAACAAAGTTGGACCGAGCCGTCTTGGTTAGCGCGCACCTGAAAGCTGGCTTGGCGGCGTGGTAGGCGTTGCATCACTGCGTACCGCCACAACCAGGCTTGGTCCGCCTTCGGTTCGGCCGGCACCCCCGGTTCCCTTATCGTTGGCCTCTTTTTCCTGGTCTTTGCGAAGATTGGCCAAAGCGTCCTGCATGCGCTGGGTCCAGCCGCTGAGTTCGGTCGCCAACACCTGTTCGGTGTGCTGAACCAAGGCGTCGACATTCGATGGATCACCTTGCTCGTCCGGCCGCAGAGCCGTCCACCAGCCTTTGATGTTTTCGAGATCGGTTGCGGTCTGGCTATAGTTTGTCAAGGTCGAGTCCACTCCACGATAACTCAGATAGGTTCCCAACGCCGTGGCGATCGCGGTGGTCAGAGCAACCCACAGGTCGAAACCGATCGCGGCCAGCAGCGTGCCCAGTCCGCCGACGCCGAGGATCCCCCATTGCAGCCGCTCGAGCAGGGTGTCCAGTACGATGGTTTTCTTTCGGAAGAACTTTAGCTGATCATCGAGCCGCACGTCGATGTAGCGGTCGGGCGCCAGCGGGCTCATGCCGTCGTCGCCCTCCCCGGCTGCATATTGCGGTGGGATCGGGCCGCTGTACATCGGCAGAGCCGTTGTATTCGCCTCGCTGCGGGCGAGACGTCTGGTCACATCCTCCATGGCCTTCGCCAGGTCTTTTTCCCGCGTAGCCTCGTCGCGATACGGCGCGGCGCCGGTGCGGAACTGAAAGATCTCGCGCTTGATCGCCTCCGCCGCCTGGCGTGTCAGAACCCAGCGCTTGCCATGATGGAAATGGTTGGTCCAGCCGATAAGTACCGACAGAGCGATCGGCGCAATGATGACGAGATAGTGCAAACCAACCCCGCAACCGAGATCCTGACCTGATATCGGGATCGGACATCGATCGTGAACCGCCTGGTGGAGCACTACCGTCGCGGTCACGCCGACCGACAAGGCGAGAATCAGGCCCTGCATGCGGCGGAAGAATTTCTGCTGGCCGACGGCCGCCAGATCGAGCGCCCCGAACCGCAGCCAGGCCTGCCGTAATGTGGTATCTCCGCCCAGTTCCCGGCCGATCCGGCGCGCGAGGGCTTCGGGCGGGTCGCCTATCGGAAAGGCGCGCAGGTCGCCGTCGGCGAGGATTTCGGCGATCAGCGGATCGTCGTCTTTGGCGACCTTGGTTGTCCACTGCGCCAGCAACTCGTCGGTGATGCCCTTACTCCCCTGGATAACCAGAACGCGCCAATGCCGGCGAACGGCGTGCAGGATCTCGGACAACGCCACCTGCCCGCCGCTGATCATGACCACGATCACCGGAAATTTTCCGGCAATCGCCTGCGCCAGATCGAACATCACCGGCGTCTCGGCGCCCCACACCCCTCCCTGCGTCAGGACAAAGTGCGTGTGATTGGGTGCGAGCGCGAAGCGACCGCCGTCCGCCTCGACCGGCGAAATATCCGGGGACTGGATCAGCGCCTCGGGCGCCACGCCGATGAGGGACGTGGGCTCAGCCATGGCGCCGGCGGCGCGTCCGATCAGACCCATTACTCCGGCGTCGGTGCCGCCATCGATGATGACGGCACCGGCCGCTCGGCCCGCGCGGAGTAGACCTCGGCCGATCAGCTGGGTCAGCTTTGGCGCAATGGCCGGGTCGAATGTGTCCGCGCCGCCGCTGATAAGAATGACCGGAGCCGGCGTCGTAACGCCGAGCGCCTCGCGCACCGAGGTGATGTCTCGGTCGGCCTGCCGGACGATCGTTGGCACGCTCCTCGGGTCCGTTGCGCTATTCATCCTTGGCCCCTCCGTTCTGCGACAGTCTCGATACTATCTTCCGATTCCTCGCTCTCGACGCAAGCGGCCCACGTGAAGGCGGCAAGCGGCAACGGATCCCGGGAGTTGCCATTTGGGTTTATTGGACATGGTCCAGCCGCCAAGGGCCCCATTCTCAAGTGGGGCCGTGAGCCATGACTTGCGCCGCCAAGGGTCCGCTGGCAGCTTCTGGCTGCCCGAGGATACGGCAGGAGCGGCGGGCGGTGACTCGTGCAGATGCCGATCGGATCTCAGGTTGTGAGCCATCGCTGCCAGCTCGTTGTAAGGATCATTCTGCTGTTCGGCCTAAAGGCGGCCCGCGTAGACGGTCTGGTCACGTGTCAGAGGCTTCACCGGCAACGGCGGTCCGCCTAGCGCCCAAAGCTTGACCGTGAGGTCGTCGCCCCGCCGAAGCAAGCGTCTTCCCGTCATGGCTGAAAGCGACGGCCTGAACCGCATCACCATCCCCGACGAGGGTCAAAAGCAAGGTGCCGTCGATCTGCCAGAGCTTCACGTGCCGTCATTGCTCGCCGAGGCGACAACTTTACCATCAGGCCTGAAGCTTAGGCCCCAAACCGCATCAGCGTGACCAGACGGAAGAGCCTTGGTCGCAGGCTTTCCGTCTGACTTCCAGAGCCTGACCACCTTATCATTACCGCCGGTAGCGATGATCGACTTATCGGGGCTGAAGGCCACCGCGTTAACAATTTCGACCTCCACCCGACCGCCCTGGTTTTGGCGCCGCGGCGCGGGTTAGGCGGACGCTAGTTCTGCCCGGCCATGTCGGAACACGTGTGGCTTACTGCGGATCTTCAGCGAATTCCGCGAAGGCTTCCGCAAACATCTTAACTATCAATTGACCGCACCGGCTCGGTTGCCTATTTGTTCTAGGCGGGGATATTGTTTTTGATGTCTCCTGGATCAACTGACAATACCTGCCCGATTATCTTCCGCCTCGCGGCAGGGGAATTTTCGCGGTGGCGAGCAGCTGCGGGCCGCCAACGTTCAGGTGGCCTGGCCCGCATACGACAAGACTCCGTCGTAATGTGGCCGTTCGTTCGACCTGCACCCGATCGCCCTGGTTTTGGCGCCGCGGTGCGCGCTAGCTAGGCGGCGATATGCGCCCAGAGCATCGGGAGAGCTGCTCACGATAGACCAGATTGAGCAGAGCCATCGGTTTGGCGGCGCAAGGAATGAATGACGTGCCGGTAATCGATCACATGGCCGTGTTTGCCGCTCGAATGAGGTCGCCCGCGGCGCAGAGTTATCAGCGCCGTCGCGCCGAGGAAGCATTCCAAACGATCGTCGTACAGCCGCACGCGCAGGCGATGTCCGATCAGCCGGGAGGGCACCGAATAGAACACTTTTTTGAGGGTGAACCCGCTGGTCGAGGTGACGGTGACGATGGTCTCTTCGTAATCCGTCGTCCGGTGCGTTGGCAGTGTCTGCAGCACCGGCCGCTCGAGATCGAGCCGCCTGCGGTTGCGCGCATTGCGGCGCCCGACGACCTCGTCGACAAAGCGGCGATAGGCCTCGAGCGTATCAAAGTCGCGCGACCCGCGCAGGAACAGCGCATCCTCGATCGCCCGCTTCAGATGGCCGTGCGCGCTTTCGATCGAGCCGTTCTCATGCGCCAAGCCCCGATTGTTGCGGGTCGGCTCCATGCGATAATGGGCGCACAGCGCCTCATAGCGCCGCGTCTGATCCTGCTGGGTTTGCGTGTCGAGATTGCGGAAGGCGGCCGAGGGACTGTCGCTTCGATGTTGCAACGGAGCTCGGCGTTTTGAAAACTCTTCGGCCAGGGCCACAAAGCTCTCACCACCGAGCACGACATGAGCATGCTCCCATCGGAAATGATAGAGCCGGTGATCGATCGGCACGCCAGCAATGCTGATGCGGTGATCGCCCATGTCGGTGAAATCGGACAACTCCAGCCGACCCGGAGGATGCTCCTGCCGGAAGATCACGTCTCGCGCAGCCCCGTTGAGCGCCCGCCAGCTGCGGATATGCCGCTCCAGGGTGCGGCGGACACCGACGCCGATCTCGGGATAGCGGCGTCGGACCTCGTCGAAAATGGCCACTGGCCGCAGGCCGGGTTTGCTCTTCAACAAAGGCACCACCTCACTGTCCCAAACCGCAACCAGCGGATCTCGCCGTCGCCGGCCCCGCGGCGCTTTCTTTTGCGAAGGCAGTCGCGGATCCTGTTCGATACGATAGGCGCTGGCAGTACTGAGCCCGGCCTTGGCCGCGGCGACGGTCGGCGTCTCGGTTTGGCGAAAACTCATGTACAGCCTCATCTGGCAATTAGTGATGTGGCGGCCGGGCAAGCTGTGGTTCCTCATCGACATGAAGAAACCGCTTCCTATCCGGCCGGCTGTGACCGCCAGAAAACGAGGCCCTGACAGGGCTGCGCCGTTCGCCAGATCCACAACTCCAGTCGGGCTACGCCCTCCCTTCGTCACGCCTCCGGCGGCACTTTCTCATCCTGATTGACCGGGTTTTCACATCCTGTTTGTCGCGCAACACTTCAACGCCGCGCAGGCTGGATTGACATCCGTCATTGCGGCTGAACAGCTTTGCCAGCTCGATGCGGGGACCGATGAGGAGGCCGCCCGCCCGGGCTGCCGGCACGTTGCGCGTCGATCAACTGGTTTCGCAACCACGGCATGGATTACCAGACCGCATGAATCCCGTTCTACGGGCTACAAGGATGCCGACCAGAACCGAGGGTCTCACCCGAACCATGATCCACGATTGCCGGAGTGGCCTTTCTGACGCGGCGTAGCACACTTACTCCGGTTTGGGGCACGGCTCGACCTGGTATATTTTACATTCCTCTGCCTTAAGGGGACGCGTGGCGAGCCGTCGCGCAACCGCGATCAGATCCTCTGGGCGATGTGGCCAGACATGCCAGCTACCATCCTCGCTGACGGTCGCCAGGCGCCCGCCATGGGTACTGAAAGCCAGAGTGCCGACGTCTTTGACCCGGATAAACATCGGGTTGCCTCCGGCGACGATATCCCAGACCACTATTGTAGTGGGGTAAGCGACCGCCAAATACCTGCCGTCAGGGCTGAAGGCTATACCGTTTGTGGTGTCATATTCAGTGGCCGCGTCGTCGTTGTCGATTCCGATATACGCGAGATAGTTTGCAGGCAACGGACGGGGCGCTGAAGATTGCCCATCCCAGAGGAATATCAGACCCGTTTTGCTGACAACCGCAACATATTTGCCGTTAGGGCTAAGCACGGAGTCATGGAATTTAAGGTCTTTGCCAGACTCACCGCGGCCCTTGCCGGAAATTGACCGAGACCGGTCGGTCCCGTCGTCCCAGATCTCCAGCTTGTCGCGGTCCTCGTTGATCGTGACCAAGTGGTGCCCATCGCTACTCAATGCGACAGCTTTCGCCGAATCTGATCCTCCAAATGCTCGTAAGACGCTGCCATTGGTCGCGTATACATTGGCCCTTCGCTCGGCGCCCTTTCCGCCCGCGACAACGAGGCTCCTTTCGTCGGCCCAGACCAGATCTACCGAGTCTGTCAGCTCGGTCCGAAACTTAGTCTTCTGGGAATAGGTAGTGAGATCCCAGATAATCGCCTGCCCGATGTTGTTCGCTGTAACCAGCTCGCGCCCGTCTGGGCTAAAGGCGAGCCCGTAGATCTTTCCCTTCTGGGGGCCAAGAGGAGAGCCGAGGGCTCGACGAGTATAGGCGTCCCATATCCTCACCATTCCATCCTGGCCCGATGTCGCCAGGCGGTTGCCGTCCGCGCTAAAGGCGACCCGGGAAGGGTCTGCGTGCGAGCCGACATTCCACAGGCTCACAGCGCGTCCGGTTGCGGTAGCAACCATCATGCCGTCGCGGCTAAAGGCAGCCTTATTAACGGCGGGGTCGGCATTAACAGCGGCATTGGCGTCCTTCAAAGAAAGCAGTTGCTTGCTGCTGTTGAGATCCCAGATTTTGGTGGTGCCGTCCTGGCTCGCCGTGGCAATTTTCGATGAGTCTGGACTGAAAACGACGTCCAAAATCGGACCGGTGTGGCCAAGCAAGGTGCGCCACGATTTGATGCCGTCGCCAATTTTAACGGTCCAGAGCTGAACCAACCACTCCGCGCCGCCGGCCGCGAGGAAATGTCCATCCGGACTGAAGGCAACTACATTGTACTCTCCACTTAGTGGAAAGGGTTTGTGTGATGCTATCTCCCATAGCGTGACATTATCCTTGCTCACTGTGGCCAGGAGCGTGCCATCCGCATTGAACGTAATGAGGGTAACGCCGGGTATAACCTCCCGAAATACCTCTTTACCACTATCAGCGTCTACCACCATTACAACATTTTGGTTGTTGTCATGAGCTGCTAACCATTTAGAATCTGGACTATAGAATAAAAGTATAGAAGAGATGTTGTTTTCAGGACCTTCAAGACTGAAGAGTTGGCCGCCCGAAACGGCATCTGAGACCTTCGTATTGCCGTCGACGCTGGCGGTAGCAAGACGTTGTCCATCGGGGCTGAAAACTACGGCGGCGATGGCCCTGTTGTGGGCCACCGTGAAGATCTCCTTTCCAGATGCGGAATCCGAGACCCTCACCGCTTTATCTGAGCTGGCTGTGGCGACCCGCCGTCCATCAGAGCTTATTAATCCATTGGCAGCCTTTCCATCGACCGTCACGGGCAAAAGCCGACCGGAGGCGATGTCCCAGACAAAGGCCGTAGGTCGAGAGATGAGCACAAACAAACCCGACGCGGCGTCCCTCACACGCGTAAGCCCCGAGCTGGTTGCGACGAGGCGGGCTCTGTCAGGACTGAAGAACATGGTGCTCGGGAGGCCCACCAATCCGTCCAGCCGCTTCTCCGCATGGGGTGAGCTGATGATTTGCCGCAGGAGATCGCCGGCTTGGTCCGTTAAGGGTTCGCCTGCCGATGAGGTGGCTCGCCCCGCTTCGACGGCAAGAAGCGTGCCGAGCTCTGGATGATGCTCGAGCATAGCTTGCGCCGCGGCTGCCAGCTCACGTGAATGGGCTTGACGGTTGTACACAGCCTTTTGAGAGTTCAGCTGGTATTGCCAAGCAGCAACTCCAGAGAGGAACAATAAAAGAACCGCGACGCCGATAATGGCAGCCCAGTGCGTGAACCGTGCGTGTCTGGCCTGAGCCTCAGCCTTCTCCTGTTCGGCCTCGCGTTCGCGCTGGCGCTGCCGTTGTCGTTCCGCCCGCTCGGCCTCGCGCGCCTCGCTGCTCTCGGTCAGAAAACGCATGGCCTCCCCGAACCCGGGATGGTAGCGCGCAGCCCAAGTCTCATTCGGCTGGTTCTTCTCGCGCCAATCGAGCGTCAATTGCAGCTCGGGGTCGCGCCACAGGCTCGCTGTGCCCGCTGCATGCAGCGCTGCCGTGTCGGCCAGGCGGCGATAGGTCTGCGCCGAGCGGGCTTCCTCGTCCGCCCAGGAATCGAGCCGCCGCCAGACCCGCATCAAGCTCTCGTGCGAGATGTCGATCACTGTCTCCGCCCAGAGCGCTTCTCCGGCTGGAGGCATCAGGAAGGAACGGCTCGGATCGCGGAACACTTCGATCACGTCCGTGACTTCCGCTTCCGTCGCATCGGCCAGGTCGCACAGCGTGCGCAGGGTGGTCGGACGCCGCACCCCTCGGGAATCTGTCGCCTTATCGGTAAGCGCCTTGAAGAGCTTTTCGCAGACTTGTTCCCGTCGCGTGGTGCCCAGTTCCGCATAGGCTTGCTCGGCATGCTGGTCCAGGGCATGGGCCATGGTGCCGATGGCCTCATAATGCGCCAGGTCCAACGGCCCTTCGCCACCGCCCTCGCCCTGCCATCGCGCCCAGGTGCGGTTCAGGGCGTGCTGCAGGATCGACAGTTGGTCCGGGTTGTCGCCGACATCGTTGACCAGCCGCGTTAGCAACACCGGCGCGATCTCCGCGCCCCCCACCCTGACCGGACCCTCGATGGCGGCGCGACGCTCGTCGCGGGTCATCCGCGGGACCAGATACTGCCCTGCGTTAATTGCCTCGGCTAGGCCGGGGAACTGGGTGCAGTCGCCCAGAAAGTCCGAGCGCATCGTCATGACGACGAAGATCGGGCGGTTTTCCTGCTGCTTGACCTCCAGCAGCAGGTTCACGAAAGCGGCGGCTTCCTCGCTGCTGTGTTGGTCGCCCCCGCGCCCGACGGCCTCCAACTGCCGGTAACGAAATAGTTCTTCGAACTGGTCCACCACCACCAGCAGATTGACGCCCTCGTCCAATGGCGCCATCTCGTACATGTCGATCAGTCCCAGCTTGCTCATGCGCAAAGTTGTCTCGATGATCTCGGCCAGCGTCAGCCCTTCCGTCGCATGCTCGCGAAACAACACGCCATCCTGCGCCAGGGCGCGCGCCATCGCCCCGATCGGATTACTGCCGGGACGGAACTGCGCCATGCGCCATGCGGTGCCGGCCCGGGACATCAGGCCTTGGCGGAGGGCCGGCCGCAGCCCGCAGTTGACCAGCGAGGACTTGCCGCTGCCGGAAGTGCCGACGACGGCCAGAAAGCGCGTGTCGGCCAGCTTGTCGACCATGGCATCGACCTGGTTCTCCCGGCCGAAGAACAAATGCTCCTCATCCTCCCGGAAGGGCCGCAGGCCCGGAAAGGGATTCGGCCGCGGGCTGGCGGCGGCGGCGGCGCTCACGGAGCGGTTCCGGTTTCGGTCACGTCTTGCAGGAATTTGGCCATCGCGGCCTCCGCAAAACCGTCCAGCCCGTCAATCAGGCCGGGTTCCTCCATGTCGATCAAGTCTTCCTTGTCGGCTGTCCTTGGCTCGGCCAGGTAAGTGGCCACTGTCGGCAGGGGCTTGCCGCCCCGGTAGCCCGCCATCTTCTTCAGTTCATTATCGATCGTGCGCTTCCATGCCTCGTCGCCGGCTCCGTAAAACAACACAACGGCGTCGCAACTGGTCAACTGCTGCTGGTTGGCCTTACGAACCTCGGAGGCGTCGCCCTCGAAGGCCGGGACGGCGACTTCAAACCCCAATTGTCGGCACAACCTGCGCACCGGAACGGTGGCTTTACGGTCCTTCGCATCATTGATCAAGTAGATCATTTTCGTACTTCCCCTGCCGGCCGGCTGCGCCCCGGCGGCGTCGCGCTCCGGTTGCTTCGGTTCCGGCTGCTCGATCTTCCTCAAGGTATCGTGAATCGCGGCTCTCAGCTCCTCGATGTCTCCCGCGATCATGTCCGCGCCGAACTGAGCTTGCGCGTCCTGGTGCAGCGCCTCGATAAACGCCTGCTGAGGCGCCTGCTCCGAGCGGGTTCCCTGCGGCAGCCAGATCAGTCGCTGAAGGCTGCCGCTTCGGCACCGCGCAACGGCCAGTTCGTTCTGGAGGATGCTGGCCGACTTATCGGTCGGGCCATCGGGCACAGTGCCGTATTTCTCACCCACGAGATGGATCGAGAGCGCACAGCGCGCCAGCAAGCTGTTCACAGCGCTAACGTATTCCGCCTCATCCTGCGGCAATCGTTTATCCGGAAGGACCGGATAACCGAGGCGTTTTAGCTCCCCTTCAAGGAGCTCCCTCGCCTGCTTCCGGTCGTAGCTGCATTCGGCAAGATACACGGCCGGCTTGTTCGGCACCTGCGGCTCACTATTAACATTCTTGCCGCTGCTGTCGCCCGCGCTCCCTTCGGCCTCCAGCGTCTTGAGCAGTTGCGCAATCTCCCATGCCAGTTTTGCAATGTTCTGGTTGTAAAGCTGAGCGTACTCTTGCCCATAGGCCGGATCGAATTCGAGTGGCACCCCGTCCCTAACGGTAAAAAACTCATACCCAAGGATATCCTTCATGGGAGCCGGGAGCGACTCCTGGGTGTCAACCGGCGTCTTGATCACCTTAAACACCCGCGATTTGTTGCCGACCACCAGCCCCCCGGTCTGCTGCGCACTCTGACAAAATTCGCGGGCCTCGCGCGTGCACCATTCCGAGTTGAGATAGCGGGATGTCACTATGGAAACGAGAACGGCAGACTCCTTGAACCGAGCGACGATCTCATTCGAGAAAACATCGTTGCCTTGCAGTTTCTCATCTCTCCAAATCTTCGCCTCGCGGCCCATGCGCATGCTCAAAATGGCCTTCAGGGTCGCATGAAACCGGGTAATCCAGCCCTTTTCCCCGGGCGTCAGGGGCTGATCGTCGATGTGGGCGTAACTGATGAAGAGGTTCTGTTCGAAATTCATTAGGTCACCGTGCTTTCCGGAATGTGGCTCCGCTGCGTGTCCGAGGTTCGCCGCCGGCTCTGCCGCCGCACGTCGCGCAGCAGGCCCCGAGGATTGCAGGAACCAGAGTCTCTGGGTGATAAACGGAGATGTCTTGCCGCGCCAAACCTCGTTCGAGCCGGCGCATCTGCGAGGGCTGCACCAGCGCGGCCTCGATCGCGAATTTTTCGCGCAGCGCTCGATGCGGCGCGGCTCAGCCTGCGCTCCGGCGCGGGCCGTTCCGCTCGCTTGGCCGCATTTCGGTCTTGCCGCGGCCATACCAGTTCGTGCCGCTGATCATGTCCCTGAGGCAGGCTCCGGTGCGGCTGCTGATCGCAGACGATGTCGGTGTCGGCAAAACGATCGAGGCAGCGATGATCGCGCGCGAACTGCTGGATCGCGGGCTCGCGCAGCGCCTGGCCGTGCTGTGCCCGGCGCATCTCAGCGACCAATGGGAACGAACAGGGTCATAATGCCGGTCGCGTCGCCGCCGGCGACGGGCTCGGGATCGCCGAATCGCGCCAGCCGGACGCGCTCGCCTTCGAGCGGCAGGAAAAGCCCGATCTCCTCCCCTTGCGCCGTCGTCAGCGGCCGCAGCCGCAGCACTGCCGGTTCGCGCGGCGGCAAGACGATCCACTCTCGCCCTCGTGCGTTTACAATCGTGCCCGGCCGGTAGAGATTTTCCATGGCCGTCCCCCATTGTCCGCGAACGGTAGCGGTTAAGGGCTGCGAACGCCAGAATCGTTGTCGATGTATTGGGACAATTCCCGCCTAGCGCACGCTGCCGGCGATGCGAACGCGCCCGAGGGGTTAAATACGAGCGGGGTGGAATCGGAATGAGGAGCCTGATCATCGACGGGGGTGGCGAGCCACGCTGGCCGGCATCCGACCCGGTACGTTAATCGACCTCTCCCCCAGCCAGTGCTCGAAGGGAACCTCCTGAGGCAATTAAAATCGAGGAATAGTAGGCGATTCCTGATCAGGGGCGCGGGCTGGTGCAGCACCGACCACCGCCGACCCAGAACCAGTCGCACCGGCCTCCAAATTGCGAGCGACTCCTCAACAAGCCGCCCACTGCGTCCCAACGGCCAGCGGGAAGTTGGACGGTCGGTTCGCCTTCCCATGCCGCATTGTTGATATGTGACGCTCGTCAGGCGTTAGGCGAAGGGATGGGCCGATCGCGGCATACTGACGCGAGCAGGGCTGAAGTCCAAAGCATCCGATCAGGACACGACCGGGACACCCACCGCCGCCCTTATCTCTTAAGTTATTGTTATTATTGGCGTCCCCAAGGGGATTCGAACCCCTGTTGCCGCCGTGAAAGGGCGATGTCCTAGGCCTCTAGACGATGGGGACGTGAGCGGCCGGCACGCCAGGATCTATGTCGGCGCGGCAAAAAAAGCAA
>Ga0306920_100004166_pt1 | contig 18523 bp, 11 predicted proteins | sample flu12Cox44000170_FD_204666 | JGI IMG/M metagenome (GOLD analysis project Ga0306920, IMG submission 204666) | Lab enrichment of tropical soil microbial communities from Luquillo Experimental Forest, Puerto Rico - flux4day.12C.oxic.44.000.170 (v2)... | ecosystem: Environmental > Terrestrial >... | reverse complement strand
TCCACCGCCTGATCGCGCTCGGCCATCGCGTCGCGGTGTGCGAACAGCTCGAGGACCCGGCCGAGGCGAAGAAGCGCGGCGGCAAGAGCGTGGTGCGGCGCGACGTCATCCGCCTGGTCACGCCCGGTACGCTCACCGAGGACACGCTGCTCGACGCAAAGCGCAACAACTACCTGCTCGCGATCGCCCGCGCGCGCGCCTCCGTGGGCGAGGAGAGCCGCTTCGCGCTCGCCTGGATCGATATTTCCACCGGCGAGTTCCGCATCGCCGAATGCGACCGCGCCGGCCTTGCCGCCGACATCGCCCGGCTCGAACCGGGCGAGATCATCGTGTCGGACGCGCTCTACGGCGACGCCACGCTCGCCCCCTATCTGCGCGCGCTGCCGGCGGTGACGCCGCTCGCGCGCGACGTGTTCGATGGGGCCACGGCCGAGCGCAGGCTTGCGACTTATTTCGGCCTGTCCACGACCGAAAGCTTCGGCGCGCTGTCGCGGCTCGAGCTCACGGCGGCCGCCGCCTGCATCAGCTACGTGGAGCGCACGCAGCTCGGGGGGCGCCCGCCGCTCTCCGCGCCCGTGCGCGAGACGCAAGCAGCGACGCTCTCGATCGATCAGGCGACCCGCAGCAATCTCGAGCTCGTGCGCACGCTCTCCGGGGAGCGCCGCGGATCGCTCCTTGCCGCCATCGACCGCAGCGTGACGGCGGCGGGCGCGCGCCTGCTGGCCCAGCGCCTGGCGGCTCCGCTCACCGATCCCGCCGCGATCGCGCGGCGCCACGACGCGGTCGAATTTTTCGTGACCGACGCGGCGGCGCGCGCCGACATGCGCGAGCGGTTGGCCGCGGCACCCGATCTCGCCCGCGCGCTGGCGCGGCTCGTGGTCGCGCGCGGCGGCCCGCGCGACCTCGCCGCCATCCGCGACGGCATCGTCGCCGCCGCCGGCCTTGCGGACGAGCTGGAGAAGCGCACGAACATCGCCGCCGAGCTCGCGCACGCGGCGCGCGCGCTGCGCAAGCTCGATCCCGCGCTCGCGAGCGAGCTGAGCGCGGCGCTGGCCGAGGAGCTTCCTCACCTCAAGCGCGACGGCGGCTTCGTGCGCGCGGGCTACGACGCCGCGCTCGACGAAGCGCGCGCGCTGCGCGACGAATCCCGCCGCGTGATCGCGGCGCTGCAGGCCCGCTACGCCGACACGACGTCAGTGCGCACGCTGAAGATCCGCCACAACAACGTGCTCGGCTATTTCGTCGAGGTCACGGCGCAGCACGGCGAGCGCCTGATGGCGCCGCCGCTCAACGCGACCTTCATCCATCGCCAGACGCTCGCCGGTCAGGTGCGCTTCACCACCACCGAACTGGGCGAGCTCGAAGCCAAGATCGCCAGCGCCGCGGATCGCGCGCTCGGCATCGAGCTCGAAACGTTCGAGCGGCTCGCCGCCACCGTGACCGCGGCGGCCGCCGCCATCAAGGACGCCGCCGAGGCGCTGGCGGCCATCGACGTCGCCTCGGCCTTGGCGCAATTGGCCGTCGAGCGTCATTACACGCGGCCGCAGATCGACGCCTCGCTCGATTTCGTCATCGAGGGCGGACGGCATCCGGTGGTGGAGCAGATGCTCGCCGGCGACGGCGGGCCGTTCGTGGCCAACGACTGCGACCTCTCTCCGCCCCCTTCGCTCGCGAATGGCCGCATCTATCTCGTCACCGGGCCGAACATGGCGGGCAAATCGACCTATCTGCGCCAGAACGCGCTCATCGCGATCCTCGCGCAAATGGGCAGCTTCGTGCCCGCCCGCCGCGCCAAGATCGGCGCCGTCGACCGGCTGTTCTCGCGCGTCGGGGCGGCCGACGACATCGCGCGCGGGCGCTCGACCTTCATGGTCGAGATGGTGGAGACCGCGGCCATCCTCAATCAGGCCGGCGAGCGCTCGCTCGTCATTTTGGATGAGATCGGCCGCGGCACTGCGACCTTCGACGGCCTCTCCATCGCTTGGGCCACGATCGAGCATCTGCACGAAACCAATCGCTGCCGTGCCTTGTTCGCCACCCATTTCCACGAGCTGACCGCGCTCGCGGCGACGCTCCCGCGCCTGTTCAACGCCACGGTGCGGGTGAAGGAATGGCAAGGCGAGGTGGTGTTCCTGCACGAGGTGGTCGCGGGCGCCGCCGATCGCAGCTACGGCATCCAGGTGGCAAAGCTCGCAGGCCTACCGCCGGCGGTGATCGCGCGCGCGCAGGTGGTTCTCGCCAAGCTCGAAGCCGAGGATCGCGCGTCGCCGCGCGGTTTCGACGACCTGCCGCTTTTTGCCGCCACGCCGCGACCGGCATCGCCGCCGCCGCGCGCCGCGGCCATCGATAGCGTCATCGCCGTGCTGGCGTCGCTTCATCCCGACGAGATGTCGCCGCGCGACGCGCTCGAAGCGCTCTACGCGCTCAAAGCCAAGGCGGCGGCCGAGGATCGCTGATCATGACCAAACGGCTCGGCGCTTTGGTTTTGCTCACATGCCTTGCCGGCGCGGCCGCGGCGCAGGCGCAATCCTATCCCACCCGCACGATCACGCTCACGGTGACGGCCGCCGCCGGCGGCGTGACCGACGTGGTGGCGCGCGCGCTCGGCGAGCGGCTTGCGCAGACGTGGGGCCAGCAAGTCGTGATCGAGAACAAGGGCGGCGCCGCCCACGTCGTCGGCGCGCAGTCCGTGGCCAAGGCCGCCCCCGACGGCTACTCGCTGCTGGTCGCCGAGGCTGGGACCTTCACGATCAACCCCACCCTCTATGGCAAAGGCAAGCTCCCCTACGACGAGGAGAAGGACTTCATCCCGATCACCGGCATCGTGCGCATCAACCAGGCGCTGCTTGGCCATCCTTCGCTGCCGGCCAACGACGTGCGCGAGCTGATCGAACTCGCGAGCAAGAGGCCGGGCGAGCTCACTTACGGCACCGCCGGGATCGGCTCCGCGCCGCACATGAACATGGTGTTGTTCGAGAGCATGGCTAAGGTGAGACTTGTTCCCGTTCACTACCGCGGCGCCGCGCCGGCGCTCACCGACGTCATCGCCGGGCACGTCAACTTGATGTCGGTCAGCGTGAGCCTCGCGTTGCCGCCGTTGCGCGCCGGCCAGATCAAGATCTTCGGCATCGGCAGCGGCAAGCGCCTTCCTCTCGCTCCCGACATTGCGACCGTCGCCGAAAGCGGCCTGCCGGGCTACGAAGCCACGACCTGGTTCGGGCTGTTCGCGACCGCCGGCACGCCGCGCGAGATCGTGACCAAGATCAACGCCGAGGTCGCGAAGATCTTGGCCGATCCGCAATTCCGCGAAAAATTCCTGGCGCCGCAAATGTTCGAGCCGATGGCGAGCTCGCCGGAAGAGTTCGCCGATTACATCAAGGCGCAGACCCGCAAATGGGCCAAGGTGATCCGCGAGCAGAAGCTTGTCATCGACAAGTAGCGCTCCCACTCTCGGCACTGACCCGCCCGCGGTCGTTGCCGGGCTTGACCCGGCAATCCATCCTCTTGGATGAAGCGCTTTTTTTCAATGGATGCCCGGCTCGTAAGCGCGTTTACGCGCGTCTTCCGACGCGCTATGCCCGGGCATGACGCATCATAGCCCTCGGAACGCCATCTACCACAATCACGCGCGGTTGAGCTTCACCTCGATCGCGGGGCCGCTCCGGAGCGTCTGGTAGACGACGCAATAGCGCTCGGTGAGCTTGAGCAGCGATTCGAGGTTGTCTTGCGGCGCGTCGGTCTCGACGTCGAAGCGCAGGCGAATCGCCGCAAAGCCGACCGGCGCATCCTTGGCCACGCCGAGCGTGCCGCGAAAGTCGAGATCGCCTTCGGCCGATACCTTGCCGGACTTGAGCGGAACGTCGAGCGCGGTCGCGACCGCCTTGAGCGTCACGCCGGCGCAGGCGACCAGCGCCTCCAGCAGCATGTCGCCGGAACAAAGTTCAAGCCCCGAGCCGCCGGTGGCGGGATGCAGGCCCGCGACCGCGAGCGCGCGGGAGGTCTCCACCTTGCAGGCGATGTGGGCATCGTCGAGCGTGCCCTTGGCCTTCAAGGTGATGTAGGCGGACTTCGGGTCGCCCTTGTAGCGCTCCTTGAGCGGCGCCTGCATGGCGCGCAACGCAGTGGCGTCCATTGGAAACCTCCGTTTCGGACGGCAGAGGACAGACGACAGACGAGGGGAAAAAGCAAGCCGGTCGTGTCGTGCGTCACCACCACAGCCCGCCGCCGGCCGCGGCGCGGGTCTCGCGGTCGTCGGTCACCACCGCGCGGTCGAGCGAGCGGTCGAGCGCCGCGAGCACGCGGCGCTTGACGAAGTCGAAGGCGGCGGACTGGCGGTCGCGCGGTCGCGGCAGATCGCACGCGATCTCCTCGTAGACCCGGCCGGGACGCGGCCGCATCACCATGACGCGGTCGGCGAGCACGATCGCCTCATCGACGTCGTGCGTCACCATGACCAGCGTCGGCTTGAAATCGGCCCACAGGTCGAGCAGGTGATCCTGCAGGTCGGCGCGGGTGAAGGCATCGAGCGCGGAGAACGGCTCGTCGAGGAGAAGCACCTGCGGCCGCGGCACCAGCGCGCGCGCAATGGCCACGCGCTGGGCTTGGCCGCCGGAAAGCTCGCGCGGCCAAACCCTCGCCTTCTCGGTCAGGCCGACGCGGTCGAGCGCGCCCGCCACGCGCGCCCTTCGTTGCGCTTTCGGATATTGCTCCAAGCCGAAGCCGACATTGTCGGCGACGCGCAGCCAGGGAAGCAGCCGCGGCTCCTGGAACCCGATCCCGATCTTTTCATGCGGCGCGGTGATCACCGTCCCGTCAAGCACGACCTTGCCCTGGGTCGGCGTGTCGAGACCCGAGATCGCCCGCAACATCGTCGACTTGCCGCAGCCGGAGCCGCCGATGGTGACGAGAATCTCGCCCGGCGCGACCGCGAGCGAGAGGCCCTCGAGCGCCCGCACGCCGTTGGGATAGGTCTTGCCGACGCGATCGAGAACGAGCATCGAGCGCCCCTTCACGCGCGCGCGAACCGGTCTTCCCAGCGCAGGAAGGGCGACGACACCAGCACGATGAGCCAGTCGGTCGCCTTGCCGAGGATGGCAAAGGCGACGATGGCGGCGACGATCTGCGCCGGCTTGCCGAGCTGTTGGCCATCGATGAGAAGGAATCCGAGCCCGGTCGAGGCGCCCAGAAATTCCGCCGCCAGCACGAACATCCAGCCGAGCCCGAGCCCGGCGCGCAGCGAGATCACGTAGGCCGGCATCACCGCCGGCAGCAAGATCCGGCGCACCATGGCGGGACCGGACAAGCGAAAGACGCGGCCGACCTCGACGATCTGGCGATCGACCGACATGACCGCCCCCATCACGCCGAGATAGACCGGAAAGAACACGCCGACCGCGATCAGAATGACCTTCGACGCCTCGAAAATGCCGAACCACAGAATGAACAGCGGCACCCAGGCGATCGAGGGGACGGCGCGCAAACCTTGCAAGGTCGGATCAAGCAGACGATAGGTCAGCGCGGAGTAGCCGGCGATCGCGCCGAAGACCGTTCCCGCCGCAACGCCGAACACGAATCCCCACCCAACGCGCCAGAGCGTTGCGAAGGCGTGCTGCTCAAGCTCGCCGGTCGCGGCGAGGTCGGCAAACGTGTTCCAGATCACCGACGGCGGCGGCACCAGGCGTCCGCTGGACAAGCCCATGCGCACCGCGATTTCCCAGAACACGGCGAGCGCCACCGGCAGCAACAAGCCGAGCGCGGGCCGCAGGACGCGCGCGGAGCCTGCCTTCGGGGCCGTCTGTGACAGCTCGGCTTGTTCGACGCCCGCGGTCATGGAGACAAGAGACACGGCACCGCCTTCCAATGCAATATCGCGAAATTTCCGGGGTCTGCCTCGCAGAGAGGGCGCGCGGGACGCGGCCGTCAGTTTGCGGCCGTCACGTAGCGGTCATCGATGAGCTCATCGACCGATTTCTTGACGTCGACGCTGGCGCCGATCACGCCTGCCTTCTGCAGCGCGAGGCCGGCTTCGAGGATCGATTCGCGTTGCGCCGGCCCAACCTTGTTGTGGGTGAGCTCGGTGCGCTCCTTGAGCTGCTTGTCGACGACGGCGTCGGGCAGCTTGGTGACGGTGATGAAGGTCTTCTTGAGCTCATCGTAGTGGGCGAGCGAATATTTGCGCGCCTCCTCGTAGGCTGAAATCACCCGCCGCACGACGTCGGGGTGATCCTTGGCGAACTCCTCGCGCACGTTGAGGATGCCCCAGGTATTGGCATCGCGGTTGCGGTAGAACAGCCGCGCGCCCTCGTTCACTTCGTGCTGCGCCATCATCGGGTCGAGGCCAGCCCAGGCATCGACGTCGCCGCGGACTAAGAGGTTGCCGCCGTCGGCGTGCTGCTGCACGAGCACCGGCGTGATGTCCGTGCCGGAGAGGCCGGCGGCGAGCAGCGCGCGCACCGCGAAGATGTGCGGATCGGTGCCGCGCACCATCGCGACCTTCTTGCCTTTGAGGTCCGCGACCTTGTTGATGGCGCTGTCCTTGGTGGTCACCAGCGCAGTCCATTCGGGCCGCGAATAGACGTAGACCGATTTGATCGGATTGCCGTTGATCCTGGCGACGAGGGCAGCCGAGCCGGCGGTCGAACCGAAGTTGATCGATCCGGCGTTGAGGAATTGCAGCGCATTGGACGAGCTGTTGGTCTGCACCCAAACGACCTTGATGCCGTCCTTGGCGAACTCCTTCTCGAGGAAGCCTTTGTCCTTGAGCAGCATCGACACCGGGTTATAGGTCGCCCAGTCGACGTAGATTTCCTTGGGATTGTCGGCGGCGCAGAGCCGCGTGCTCGGCAGCAGGGCGAGCGCGAGCGTGGCGGCGAGAAGCGAACGGCGGGACAATTCGGTCATGACGACCTCCATGCGTTTGAACCTCGACCGCGGTCGCGCGCGGGAAGGCCGGTTGATGCAGGCGGGATTTTTTGCCCGCCGTCAGCCTGGCGAGGGGGCGGGCCCCGCGCTTTAGCTGCATTTGTTAAGCGCCCGCAAGCTGCTTGCTCAAATCGGCGCTAGATTTATTTCTTAGGAAGCCCAACCTGAGGCGTCAATGAGAATTATTTATTGAATCTTGGGGGTGCGATAGGAATTATTTTTATTTTGGCGCGGCGTCCCGACATCCCTCTGTCGTCATATTCCAGCGGTGGTGGTTATGGGTCCCCGCAACGGGGTCCCCGCGACGCATAGCGCGTCAGAGACGCGCGTAAGCGCGCTTTTGCTGTCGCGGGGGCGCCCCTCGCGGGGACGACCGGTATTATGAGCGCTGATGAGAATGGATTCGGTATGACACGCCGCCGGCGCTCCGCTATCCCCATGCGACCATGCTGACCTTGAGCGATCAGGTTTCGCCCGAAGCCGAAATTTTCGATGCGGTCGCCATCGCGGCCGATCTCGAACGCCTGAGTGACGTCCACGCCGGCAACGAGCGCGAACTCCGCTTGGCGGTGTCGCGGCTGCTCAAGGCCGCGCTCGCGGACGGGCGAGCCGCGGCCGAGCGCTTGCTCATCGCCGACCGCCACGGACGGCGTTGCGCCGAGCGGCTAAGCCTCATGCAGGACGAGATCATCCGCGTCCTCTTCGAGTTCGCGATCAAGCACCTCTACCCCGCGCAGAACCCCTCCGAAGCCGAGCGCATGGCGATCGTCGCCACCGGCGGCTACGGCCGCGGCGTGCTGGCGGCGGGCTCCGACATCGATCTCTTGTTCCTGCTTCCCTACAAACAGACCGCCTGGGGCGAATCCGTCGCCGAGACGATCCTCTATTGCCTTTGGGACATGGGGCTCAAGGTCGGCCACGCCACGCGCTCGGTCAACGAATGCATCCGCCAGGCCAAGGCCGACATGACCATTCGCACCTCCGTGCTCGAGGCGCGCTATCTCCTCGGCGACCACAAGCTTTACGACGAACTGGTCGCACGCTTCGATAAGGAGGTCGTGCAGGGCACCGCGGCGGAATTCGTCGCCGCCAAACTCGCCGAGCGCGAGGAGCGCCACCGGCGCGCCGGCCAGTCGCGCTATCTGGTCGAGCCCAACGTCAAGGACGGCAAAGGCGGGCAACGCGACCTGCACACGCTCTACTGGATCGCCAAATACGTCTATCGCGTGCGCGAGCGCGAGGAGCTCATCGCGCACGGCGTCTACGACCCGCGCGAATACCGCCGCTTCCGCCGCTGCGGCGATTTCCTCTGGGCCGTGCGATGTCACATGCACTTCCTCACCGGCCGGGCGGAGGAGCGGCTGTCCTTCGACATTCAGCGCGAGATCGCGGTGCGGCTCGGTTACACCGAGCATCCGGGCCTGCGCGAGGTCGAGCGCTTCATGAAGCACTACTTCCTGATCGCCAAGGACGTCGGCGATCTCACCGCCATCCTCTGCGCCAAGCTCGAGGACAGCCACGCCAAGGCCATGCCGGTGCTGAGCCGGATGATGGCCAAGTTCCGCCCGCGCGCCCGCCACACGCTGAGCGAGACCGAAGATTTCGTCGTCGACTACAACCGCATCAACGTCGCCGACGAGAACGTGTTCAAGCGCGACCCCGTCAATCTCATCCGCATCTTCCATCTCGCGCAGAAATACAATCTGGCGTTCCATCCCGACGCCATGCACGTCGCCACGCGCTCGCTCAAGCTCATCGATCAGACGCTGCGCGAGAACGAGGAAGCAAACCGCCTGTTCCTCGAAATCCTGACCTCGAAAAACGACGGCGAGACCGTGCTGCGGCGGATGAACGAGGCCGGCGTGCTGGGCCAGTTCGTGCCCGCCTTCGGCCGCATCGTCGCGATGATGCAGTTCAACATGTACCACCACTACACGGTAGACGAGCATCTCCTGCGCTGCATCGGCGTCCTCGCCGACATCGAGGCGGCGCGAACCGCGGACACCAAATTGGCGAACGAGCTGATGCGGAGCATTCAGCCGCGACACCAGGAACTGCTCTACGTCACGCTGTTCCTGCACGACATCGCCAAGGGGCGGATCGAGGACCATTCCATCGCCGGCGCCCGCGTCGCGCGCAACCTCTGCCCGCGGCTCGGCTTCTCGCAGGCGGAGACGGAAACCGTCGCCTGGCTCATCGAAGTGCATCTGGTGATGTCGACGGTCGCCCAGTCGCGCGACCTGTCCGACCGGATGACGATCGAAAACTTCAGCGCGGTGATGCAGTCGGTCGAGCGGCTCAAGCTGCTCACCATCCTCACCGCCGCCGACATCAAGGCGGTCGGGCCCGGGGTGTGGAACGGCTGGAAGGCGCAGCTCATTCGCACGCTCTACTACGAGACCGAGCCGGTGCTGACCGGCGGATTTTCCGAGGTCAACCGCGCGCAGCGCGTCGCGGTGGCGCAGGCCGAGTTCCGCGGCGAGCTTGCCGACTGGACGGCGGCCGAGGTCGACGCCTATATCGCGCTGCATTATCCGGCCTATTGGCTCAAGGTCGATCTGCCGCACCAGGTCGCGCATGCGCGCTTTCTGCGTTCGGCCGCGCAAGAGGGAAAGTCGCTCGCGACCTCGGTGTCGTTTCCGGCCGCGCGCGGGGTGACCGAGCTCACCGTGCTCGCGCCCGACCATCCGTGGCTCCTTTCGATCATCGCCGGCGCTTGCGCGGTCGCCGGCGCCAACATCGTCGACGCGCAGATCTTCACCACCACCGACGGGCGGGCGCTCGACACCATCTCGGTGTCGCGCGAGTTCGAGTTCGACGCCGATGAAGCGCGCCGCGCCGCGCGCATCACCGATTCGATCGAGAAGGCGTTGCGCGGCGACCTCAAGCTGCCGGAAGTGGTCGCGAAACGCGAGACGGCGAAGGCGCGGCTGAAAGCGTTCGCGGTGCCGCCCGAGGTGACCGTCAACAACGGATGGTCGAACCGCTACACCATGGTCGAGGTGACCGGACTCGATCGTCCCGGCCTGTTGTTCGAGCTGACGGCAACCTTGTCCAGGCTTTCCCTCAACATCGCCTCCGCCCACGTGGCGACCTTCGGCGAGCGCGTGGTCGACGTGTTCTACGTCACCGATCTGTTCGGGGCGAAGATCACCTCGGCGACGCGGCAGGCGACCATCAAGCGCGCGCTCATTGCTTTGCTCTCGCCCGCGCCGGCGGAGGTTGAGAAGCGGGCCAAGGGCGCCGCGGCGGGCTGAGTCTTTGGCTGCGCTGACCGCCTCCCACGCGCAAGTTGCGCCGGTCATTGTAAATAACAATCCGCAAACAATGGAACGGAGCCGGCGATCGTTTCCTGCAACCGCAGGTCGGTTTCGCATGGATCAAGCAGGCATGCTCCCCATTGGCTTCGCTTCGCCAAAATGCGCCGTGCGTCCTCGCCCCTCATGCTGAGGAGCATCGCAGCGCGAGCGAGCACGCCTCCTGCCCAGCATCGTTGCGCTGCGATGCGTCTCGAAGCATGAGGGCGAATGCACTTGCTCGTCCTCATCCTTCGAGACGCGCGTACGCACGTTTGAATTTGCCGAACGTCTTCGGCATACGCGCTCCTCAGGATGAGGACGAGCATCGCAGACTTCACAGTTCACCATGTCAAACAGCCCATCTCGTTCCCGCGGTGCGTTTCTGCGCCCGGGTTTTGCATCTTTGCTTCGCTCACCCCGAATGAGGGTGGGCGGAGCGCCGAGAGTCGTTCGGGTGCTCGGCGGAACACCCGTGCGGCGTGCACATAACGCGGCACGCCAGGCGCCTAGCGAGGCGCCTTGCGTCCCATGACGCGGGACGCTCGCCTCTCGGCGCTCCACCGTGGCGGTTTTGGGCTCCGGGGCCGCGCTTCTCTCACCGGCATTGGCGCCGGATCGGTTACAGCGAGCTCCTCGCACCCAGGTCGTAGTGCCTGGAGGGCGGGGTCCCGAGCCTCCCGGGACGAACGGTTACGAGCCGCCGCCGCAGGACGCCACGCCTCGCTCCGTCTTCAGGTCGCTTCCGGAGGACGCCCTCGATGAGCGAGGCTGGGAATGGTTCTAGCATCGCTTCGAATTGTAGTCAAGTAAAAAATGCGTTCTGTAGGCGGAAATCTCCCGGCGCTGAGTGGGCGTCCGATCGCGTGTCCCGGGCGCAGCGCAGCACGGAGCCATAAGCGCGTTCACGCGCGTCTTCGACGCGCTATGGCGAAGTGGTGCGCTGCAGACCCGGGACCGTCATGGTCCGTGGCGGTTATGGTCCGTGGCGGTCCCGGATCAGCGGTGCACCGCTGCGCAAAGAGCTCCGCGCTGCACCGCATCCGGGACACGCAGAGTGGCACGTCGGCACCGGCACCGTGCGTGAGGCGTGTTCCGGTGTGGCGGGAAAGTCGCAGGACGCGGCAATCGGCATCGCGAGCCCTGAATTGATCAGCCCCGGTTGCTCCCGTAAGGATCATGTAAGGCTGAGCAGGCATCCGTTTGAATGCCGGCAAGAGGGGACGCGGCACCAGAGCAAGCCGGTGGTCGCGCTCGGGGGGCCTTGAGGTATGCCTTCACATCGCATGCGTGCGGTGGCAATGCGCGGCGCGCCGCATCAACCGAGCGCGCTCGATGCATCGGTTTCCGACAGCGTGATTTCGGTTGCGCCGGCGCAAGCACGCAGCCGCGTGCGGCGGCGGACGTTGCTCGCCGGCACCATGCTGACAGGCGTGGTCTTGTTGACTTCGCTTGCGCCGACGCCCGGGCTGGCGGACGGCGGCGCGGGAGGCACCAGCGGTGGTTTTGCGAACGCTGGCTTAGGCGGAAGCGGCTTCAATGGAACTGCGGGGGACCCCGGGACTTGTGTCAGCGGCTTTGGTGGCGGTGGCGGCGGTGGTGGCGCGGGCGGCGGTGACGGCGGTCAAGGCGGCAACGGCGGCGTCGGCTGCGTGAACGCAGGAGCGGCGGGCGGCCCCGGCGGCACCCCGGGCAGTCCCAACGGCGACCCCGGTGCAAATATTGGCGTGGCCTCCCACGGCGCTGGTGGTGGCGGTGGCGGCTTCAATGGCAACGGAGCCGGTAGCACGACCATCACCAACACATCCCCCCTGACCGGCGGCAACGGCGGCGCTGGCGGCGCAGGCGGGGGCAGCGGCACGGGTGGGGGGTGGCGGTGGCGGCGCCGGAGGCTATGGCGCGGTGGTCACCGCCGCCGGCGCGAGCAGCAATACCAGCAGCATTACCGGGGGCAGCGGCGGGAGCGGCGGGCGTGGCGGTAACATTGGTGATTCCGGCGGCAATGGGGGCGATGGCGGCGTCGGCGTGCAATTCACAACGACCGGCGCCACGTTTACCAATTCCGGCACGGTCACGGGAGGCAATGGCGGCGCGGGCGGGACCGGCTTCAACCCCGGCGCCAACGGCAGCGCGGGCGCTGGCGGCGCGGGCATCGTCGGCTCGGGGCTCACCGTCATCAACAGCGGGAGCATCACGGGCGGCCTTTCCGGCGACGGGGTGACGCGCGCCAACCCATCACGTTCACTGGCGGCACCAATACGCTCGAACTGCAGGCCGGCTCGTCGATCACCGGCAACGTGGTCGCGTTCAGCATGGCCGACACCTTCAGGCTTGGCGGCACGTCAAATGCGAGCTTCGATGTTTCGCAGATCGGGTCGAGCGCCCAGTATCGAGGCTTCGGCGTATTTCAGAAAACCGGCACCAGCACCTGGACGCTGACCGGGACAAACACCGCCGCACTGCCGTGGACGATCAATGTCGGCACGCTCATGGTGAACGGCACTATGGCCAATTCGACCATGACGGTGAACTCGGGCGGCACGCTCGCCGGCACCGGCACCGTCGGCCCAACCACGATCATGAGCGGCGGAACGCTTGCGCCCGGCAACTCGCCCGGCACCATGACGGTCGCGGGCAATCTCGCCTTCCAATCCGGCGCGATCTATTTGGTGCAGATCAATCCCTCGACCGCGTCAAGCGCCAACGTGAGCGGCGGCGCTGCGCTCGCGGGCACCGTGCAGGCGGCGTTCGTGCCGGGCAGCTACGTCGCGCGCACCTACACGATCCTCTCGGCCGCGGGCGGGCTCGGCGGCACCACCTTCAACGCGCTCACCACCAGCAATCTCCCCGCCGGTTTCACGGCGTCGCTGAGCTACACTGCGACCGACGCGATCTTGAACCTCACCGCCACGCTCGCGCAGCCTAGCGGGCCGAGCGGACCCAGCGCACTCGCCTGCGCCTTCAGCGTCAACCAATGTAACGTCGCCAACGCGCTCAACGCCTTCTTCAACAACGGCGGCGCCCTGCCCCCCGCATTCGTGACCATCTTCGGCCTCACCGGCGCCAATCTCGCCAACGCGCTCACGCTCCTCTCCGGGGAAGCTGCGACCGGCGCGCAGCAGGTTGCGTTCCAACTTACCAACCAGTTTCTCGGGATCATGCTCGATCCCTTCGTCGACGGCAGGAGCGAGGTTAATGGTCGCGCCATCGGATTTGCGCCGGAGCGCGAAGAGCTGCCCGAGGACCTCGCGCTCGCCTATGCCAAGCTGCTGAAGGAGCCGCCGAAACCGCAAACCTTCGAGCAGCGCTGGAGCGTGTGGGGCGCGGGCTATGGCGGCAGCAACCGCACCAGCGGTGACGTGGCAGTGGTCGGGAGCCATGACTTGTCCGCGCGCACCGCGGGCGGCGCGGCCGGGCTCGATTATCGCCTGGCGCCCGGCACGGTGGTGGGCTTCGCGCTGGCGGGCGGCGGCACCGATTGGTCCCTGGCGCAGGGGCTGGGCGGCGGCAGGAGCGACGCGTTCCAGGCCGGCATCTACGGCACGGCGCGCTCGGGTCCCGCCTATCTCGCCGCCGCGCTCGCCTACACCAACCATTGGATGTCGACCGACCGCTTCGCCTTCGCCGGCGACCATCTCACCGCGAGCTTCAACGCGCAGAGCTTCGGCGGCCGTGTGGAAACCGGCTACCGCTTCGCGACGTACTACGGCGGGCTCACGCCTTATGCCGCGATCCAGGCGCAGAACTTCCATACGCCGGGCTACAGCGAGAGCGACCTCACCGCCGGCGGCTTCGCGCTCGGCTTTAATTCGCGCAACGCTACTGATACGCGCAGCGAATTGGGTGGACGCTTCGACCGTCTGCTGCTGCTCAACCCCGAGGCCGCGCTCACGCTACGCGCGCGCGCGGCGTGGGCGCACGACTGGATCAGCGACCCGACGCTCGTACCGGTGTTCCAGGCGCTTCCCGGCGCGAGCTTCATCGTCAACGGCGCGACGCCGGCGAAGAATTCCGCGCTCACCTCGGCGGGCGGCGAGCTTCGCCTCGCCAACGGCGTCACGCTGCTCGCCAAGTTCGACGGCGAGTTCGCCTCGCACTCCTCCACCTACGCCGGCACCGGCACCGTGCGATATACGTGGTGAGATAATTGCAGGGGCCGCACGCTCCCGTCCCTCGCCCCGCGGAGCGGGGAGAGGGTGGCGAGCGCCCACAAGCGCGTTTACGCGCGTCTTCCACGCGCTATGGGCGCGAGCCGGGTGAGGGGCAGGCACATATGCGCGGACCGCAACAACGGAAAGTTCGATTGGAGCGGCGCCTTCGCCGCCGAGCCACCGACGCCGAAACGAAGTTGTGGTTTGCGCTGCGCGACCGACGGCTGGACGGGTTCAAATTCGTTCGGCAGGAAGCGATCGGCTCCTACATCGTTGATTTTGTTTGTCGCGAGAAAAAACTGGTCATCGAAGTCGATGGCGGGCAGCACGCGGATGATCTCAAGGACCGGGCGCGTGACGCCGCGCTCAGCGCGGAGGGGTATGACGTGTTGCGATTCTGGAATTCCGAAATCCTGAGTAATGAGGTGGGCGTTCTCAGCGTGATCCTTGCGAAGCTGCAGGGCAGAGCGCTTTGAGTTTGGCGCGGAGGAGCCCCTCACCCGCCTCGCCGCTTCGCGGCTCGGCACCCTCTCCCCGCTACGCTTCGCTTCGCGGGGCGAGGGTCGCGCTGGACCGCATCCGGGACACGCGGTAACCCCGCCTTAAATGACGGCCACTAGCCTGCCGCAGGGCCGGACCCGCGGGAGGCGACAATGGGGCAGCAAAAGAGCAAAGCGCGCCGCGCGCGTGCGCTCGACACCGGCCCGGCGGCGCCAGCGGCGGAACGCCCTCGCAGCAAGCGATGGAAATGGGGCCGGCGTAAGGGCGGCGGTTCACCCCTGCGGCGCCTCGTCTATTGGTCGCTGGTGCTCGGCCTATGGGCGGTGATCGCGGCGGTGGGCACCATCGCCTTTGGCGTCTCGACGCTGCCGCCGATTCAATCCCTCGAAGTTCCCAAGCGCCCGCCGACGGTCGAGATCGTCGGCCTCGACGGCCGGCCGCTCACCATGCGCGGCGAGATGAGCGGCACCGACGTGCCGATCAAGGAGCTGCCGCCCTATCTGCCGCGGGCCTTCGTCGCCATCGAGGACCGCCGCTTCTATAGCCATTTCGGGGTCGATCCTATCGGGCTTCTCCGCGCCGTCGCCGCCAACGTGCTTCGCCGCGGCGTCTCGCAGGGCGGCTCGACCATCACCCAGCAGCTCGCCAAGAACTTGTTTCTGACCCAGGAACGCACGCTCTGGCGCAAGATGCAGGAGCTCGTGCTGGCGCTTTGGCTCGAGCGCAAGTTCGGCAAGACGCAGATTCTCGAGCTCTATCTCAATCGCGTCTATTTCGGCTCCGGCGCCTACGGGGTCGAGGCGGCGGCGCAGCGCTATTTCGGCAAGTCCGCGCGCACGGTGAAAGTCGCCGAGGCGGCGATGCTGGCGGGCCTGGTGAAATCGCCCTCCCGGCTGGCGCCGAGCCGCAATCCCAACGGCGCCGAGCGCCGCGCCCAGGCCGTGCTCACGGCCATGACCGAGCTCGGCTTCGTCACCGAGACCATGGCCAAGACCGCGCTCGCGCAGCCCGCCCGCGCGGTCAAACCCGCCGGCGCCGGCTCCGTCAACTACGTCGCGGACTGGATCATGGACGTGCTCGACGATCTCGTGGGCCGCGTGGAGCAGGACCTCGTGGTCGAGACCTCGATCGACCCCCTCCTGCAGGCGGCGGCCGAGAAGGCGCTCGTCGACGAGCTCGCGCTCAAGGGCCAAAAGTTCGACGTCGCCCAGGGCGCCATCGTCGCGATCACGCCCGACGGCGCGGTGCGCGCGCTGGTCGGCGGCAAGAACTACGCGGAAAGTCAATTCAACCGCGCGGTCGCCGCCAAGCGCCAGCCGGGCTCCGCCTTCAAGCCCTTCGTCTATTTGACCGCGCTCGAGCGCGGGCTCACGCCCGAGAGCGTGCGCGAGGACAAGCCGGTGGCGCTCAAGGGTTGGAAGCCGGAGAACTACAGCCACGACTATCATGGGCCGGTGACGCTGACGCAGGCGCTCGCGCTGTCGCTCAACACGGTGTCGGTGCGGCTCACCCTCGAAGTGGGGCCGCAGGCGGTCGCCAAGACCGCCTATCGCCTTGGCATCGCCTCCAAGCTCGACGCCAATCCGTCCTTGGCGCTGGGCACGTCGGAAGTCTCGCTCATCGAGCTCACCTGCGCCTATGCGCCGTTCGCGAATGGCGGCAACGCCATCGCGCCGCACGTGGTCGAGCGCGTGCGCACCCATGGCGGCAAGATCCTGTACGCGCGCGCGCCGCAGACCCTCGGGCGCATCGTCGACCCGCGCCATGTGGCCATGATGAACGCCATGATGCGCGAGACGCTGCTGATCGGCACCGCCCAGAAGGCGCAACTTCCGGGCTGGCAGGCCGCCGGCAAGACCGGCACGAGCCAAGATTTCCGCGATGCCTGGTTCATCGGCTATACCGGCCACCTCGTCGCCGGGGTGTGGCTCGGCAACGACGATTCCTCCCCGACCAAGAAGGCGACCGGCGGCGGCCTGCCGGTCGACATCTGGTCGCGCTTTATGAAAGTTGCGCATCAGGGCGTGGCGGTCGCATCCTTGCCCGGACTTTCGGCCGCGCCGTCGCTCGCCTCGGCGCTGCCGAACGCTGCCCTGCCGCCCGTGCCGAGCGACGGGCAATTCAACACGCAAGTCAGCGGCCAAGCCGTGCGGCCGCAACCCATCGACCGCGGCCTCGACGGCTGGTTTCTCGATCGCCTGTTCGGCCGGCGTTGATCCTTGTCCCGGGCGCAGCGCAGCGTCCTTCCCTCGCCCCGCGGAGCGAAGCGTAGCGGGGAGAGGGTGGCCCGAGCGCAGCGAGGGTCGGGTGAGGGGCAACTGCCTCGCGACGCGAATCTCCCTCCCGTTTGCAGATGGCGCCCGCTCTTGCCCCTCACCCGGCTCGCGCCGTCGGCGCTCGCCACCCTCTCCCCGCCATAGCGCGTCGAAGACGCGCGTGAACGCGCTTATGGCGGGGCGAGGGTTTCGCGGCAGTTCGTGTGCTACCGTTGACAGACCTCCGGAGGCCGGCATGAGGCTCAAGGACAAGGTCGCGATCGTCACCGGCGCCGCGCACGGCATCGGGCTCGCAATCGCCCGCCGCTACGTCGCCGAGGGTGCCCGCGTCACCATCGCCGACATCGACGCCGCCGCCGGCGAGGCCGCGGCGCGCGCGCTGGGCCAGGAGGCCCGTTTCGTGGCCACCGACGTCGGCGACGCCGGCAACGCCGAGAACGTGGTCGCCGAAACCTGCCGCGCGTTCGGCGATCTCGACATTCTGGTCAACAATGCCGGCATCATCCATGGCGCCGATTTCCTCGACCTGACGCAAGCCGATTTCGACCGCGTGCTGCGGGTGAACCTCAAGGGCGCGTTCCTCGTCGGCCAGGCCGCCGCGCGGCGGATGGCCGCGCAAGTCAAGGCCGGCAGGCGCGCCGGCACCATCATCAATATGAGCTCGATCAACGCCGTGGTCGCGATCGCCAATCACACGCCGTATTGCGTGTCGAAGGGCGGCATCGATCAGTTGACCAAGGTGATGGCGCTCGCGCTTGCGCCCTACGGCATCCGCGTCAACGCCATCGGTCCGGGCTCGATCATGACCGACATCCTCAAGGCGGTGGCGACCGACAAGGACGCCAAACGCCGGATACTGGCCCGCACGCCGCTCGGGCGCATCGGCGAGCCCGACGAGATCGCGTCGATTGCGGTCTTCCTCGCTTCGCAGGAGGCAAGCTATATCACCGGGGAGACGATCTACGCCGACGGCGGCCGGCTCGCGCTCAACTACACCGTGCCGGTCGCGGAGAAGGCGCTCGAGTGAGGCTTGAGGTGAATTCTGGACGATTGAGCGGAATAGCTCATCGATGGCGTTCTCGGGAAAACGTACAGGCGCTAAGTTGGCAAACGCAACCCGGGCGCAGGGCAGCTCCCTCGCCCCGCGAAGCGGGGAGAGGGTGGCCCGAGCCTTAAGCGCGTTCACGCGCGTCTTCGACGCGCTATGGCGAGGGCCGGGTGAGGGGCAAATGATCTCGCGACGCGGGTTTCCGCCTGCAGATGCTACCTGCTCTTGCCCCTCACCCGCCTCGCCGCTTCGCGGCTCGGCACCCTCTCCCCGCTTCGCGGGGCGAGGGTCGCGAATGGCATAAGGTGCTTATGGCCGCCAAGCGCCCGC
>Ga0306920_100004165_pt1 | contig 18525 bp, 16 predicted proteins | sample flu12Cox44000170_FD_204666 | JGI IMG/M metagenome (GOLD analysis project Ga0306920, IMG submission 204666) | Lab enrichment of tropical soil microbial communities from Luquillo Experimental Forest, Puerto Rico - flux4day.12C.oxic.44.000.170 (v2)... | ecosystem: Environmental > Terrestrial >... | reverse complement strand
CTCGTAGGCGAACACGAGGCGGCGGCCCGCCCGCGCGCCCGCTCGCGCCAGCCACTTGAACCCCGTGAGCGTCTCGGCGAACGCGACGCCGTGCGCGTCGGCGATCCGCCGGAGCATCGACGACGAGACGATCGTGGTGGCGGCGAGCCGGTCCGCGCCGGACGTGGCCGCGAGGCGCGCCTCCCCGAGCACCGCGCCGAGCTCGTCCCCGGTCAGCGGGCGCCACGCGCCCCCCCGAGGGACGGCGACGCGGAGGCGGTCGGCGTCGGGGTCGTTCGCGACCACGAGGTCGCACCGCTCGCGCTCGGCGAGCGCGACGACGAGGTCGAGGGCGCCGGGCTCCTCGGGGTTGGGGAACGGGACGGTCGGGAACGCGGGGTCCGGCTGCGCCTGCTCGTGGACGACGACGACCTCGAACCCCGCGCGGCGGAGCAGCGCCGGCACGACCGCGCCGCCGACCCCGTGCAGCGGCGTGTACGCGACGCGCAGCGCACGGGGCCACGCCGGATCGACGAGGTCGCCGAGCGCCGCCTCGTAGGCGGCCACGACCGCGCCCACGTCCAGGTCGCGGACCGCGCCCGGTGTGGCCGCGGGCGGGGCCGGGTCCACCGCCAGCCCGGCGGAGGCGGCCTCGATCGCCTGGTCGGCGGGTGGGACGACCTGGGCGCCGTCCTGGTCGTAGACCTTGTACCCGTTGTCGGCGGCGGGGTTGTGGCTCGCGGTCACGACGACGCCCGCCGCGGCGCCGACGTGCCGGACGCTGAACGCGGTGAGCGGCGTCGGGAGCGGCGGCGAGAGCACGTGGACCGCGACCCCGGCCGTGCTCGCGACCTCGGCGGTGTCGCGGGCGAACGCCTCGGAGCCGCGCCGCGCGTCGCGCCCCACGACGATCCCCGCGGCGGGCGCCCCCGGACCCTTCTCGCGCACCCACGCGGCGACGCCCGCCGCCGTCCTCCGGACGACCAGGCGGTTCATCGCGCCGGGCCCCGCCCCGACGACGCCGCGGAGCCCGGCGGTGCCGAACGTGAGCGGGTGGTCGAACCGCTCGTGGAGCGTGGCGGTGTCCCCGCGGTCCAGGAGGGCACGCAGCTCCGCCCGCGTCTCGGGGTCGGGGTCCGCGGCCAGCCAGGCCTCGGCCGCCTCGCGCAGCGACGGCTCGAGGGGTCCGGGCGCGGTCACAACCGCGTGATGACCCCGCGGAGCAGCCGGCCGAGGGCGGGGGCGGCCGCCTGGCCCGCGGCGAGGACCTCGGCGTGGTCGAGCGGCTCGGTGGCGACGCCCGCGGCGAGGTTGGTCACGAGCGAGAGGCCGAGGACCTCGGCGCCCAGGTGCCGCGCGGCGATCGCCTCGAGCGCCGTCGACATCCCGACGAGGTCCGCGCCGAGCCCGCGGAGCATCCGGATCTCGGCCGGCGTCTCGTAGTTGGGCCCGCGCAGCGCCGCGTAGACGCCCTCGCGGACGTCGGGGTCCACGGCGCGGACGACCGCGCGCAGCCGCGGGGCGTACGCCGCCGAGAGGTCCACGAACCGCGACCCGTAGGGGGCGGGCGGCGGACCGCCGGTGAGCGGGGAGCCCCCGGTGAGGTTGAGGTGGTCGCGGAGCGCCACGGCGGTGCCCGGGCCCCACTCGCGCACGAGCGAGCCCGCCGCGTTCGTGAGGACGACGACCTGGCACCCGGCGAGCACGGCGGTGCGCACCCCATGGACGACCTCGGCCTCCGTGCGCCCCTCGTAGAGGTGGACCCTCCCCACCAGCACGAGCACCGAGGTCCCGTCGACGTCGAGGCGCCGGAGCGCGCCGTGGTGGCCGGCGACCGTCGGACGCGGGAACCCCGCCAGCCCCTCGGTCGGCCGCTCGTCCCGCGTCGTCCCGAGCGTCTCGGCCGCGGGCAGCCACCCCGAGCCGAGCACGACGCAGACCGCCGGCGGGTCACCCTTCGCCCACTCGAGGACCTCGGCCGCGGCGCGCTGCGCGAGCCGGAACGCCTCCTCGGTCATACCGGGGCGCAGGCTATCGAACGGCGCACGCCGCGCCCCCGGTCAGACCCCGATCGGGTGCCAGACCGTCTTGGTCTCGATGAACCGGAGCAGGCGTGCGGTGCCGGGGTCGTGTCCCCACTCGTGGTCCTCGGCGACGCGACGCGAGATCCGCTTGATGTTGGTCGCGCCGGCCGCCTCGGCCGCGGCGGCGAGCTCGACCGTGGCGCCGGCGAGGTCGAGGCCGTCGACGTCGCGGTGCGCCGCGAGCACCGGGACGAGCTCGGCTTGGGGGCCGGTGAGGACGTTGACCACGCCGCCGGGCACGTCAGAGGTGGCAAGGACCTCGGCGAGGCTCACCGCCGGCAGCGGGTGGCGCTCGTCGGCCACGACGACCGCGACGTTGCCGACCGCGACGGCGGGCGCGAGGACCGAGACGAGGCCGAGGAGCGACGAGCCCTGCGGGGCGACGAGCCCGATGACGCCGGTGGGCTCGGGCACCGAGAAGTTGAAGTACGGCCCGGCGACCGGGTTCGACGAGCCGGCGATCTGCGCCACCTTGTCCGCCCACCCCGCGTACCAGACCCACCGGTCGATGGCGGCGTCCACCTGTCGCGCGGCGTGGCGCGCGCTCGCGCCCTCGGCGTCGCGGATCGCGCCGACGAACTGGTCCCGACGGCCCTCGAGGAGCTCTGCCACGCGGTAGAGGACCTGGCCGCGGTTGTACGCGGTCGCGCCCTCCCACGACGGGAGCGCGGCGCGCGCCGCGGCGACGGCGTCGCGGACGTCCTTGCGCGACGCCCACGCCACGTTGGCGAGGAACCGGCCGTCGGCCGACTCGACGACGTAGGAGCGCCCCGACTCCGAGCGAGGGAACGCGCCGCCGATGAAGAGCTTGTACGTCTTTCGGACGTCGACGCGGGGCTCAGACATCGAGGTACGCCGCCAACCCGTGCCTCCCGCCCTCGCGCCCGAACCCCGACTCCTTGTACCCGCCGAACGGGCTCGTCGGGTCGAACCGGTTGAAGGTGTTCGCCCACACCACCCCGGCCTCCAGTCGGTCGGCCATCGCCAGGATCCGGCTCCCCTTCTCGGTCCAGACCCCCGCCGAGAGCCCGTAGGTGGTGTTGTTGGCGCGCTCGACCGCCTCGTCAGGCGTGCGGAACGTGAGCACCGAGAGCACCGGGCCGAAGATCTCCTCGCGAGCGATCCGCAGCGACGGGGCGACTTGGGTGAAGACCGTCGGCGGGAACCACCACCCCCGCTCCGGCAGGACGCACGGCGGGCTCCACCGCTCCGCCCCCTCGTCCTCCCCCGAGTCGGCGAGCGCGACGATGCGGGCGAGCTGCTCGGCTGAGTTGATCGCGCCGATGTCGGTGTTCTTGTCCATCGGGTCGCCGAGCCGCAGCGTCGAGAGCCGGCGCTTGAGCAGCCCCACGACGGTCTCGTGGACCGACTCCTCGACGAGCAGGCGCGAGCCCGCACAGCACACGTGGCCCTGGTTGAAGAAGATCCCGTTCACGATCCCCTCGACCGCCTGGTCGAGCGCGGCGTCGGCGAAGACGATGTTGGCGGCCTTGCCGCCGAGCTCGAGGGTCAGGTGCTTGTGGGTCCCCGCCACCGTCTCCTGGATGCGCCGGCCGACCTCGGTCGAGCCGGTGAACGCCACCTTGTCCACGCCGCCGTGCGCGACCAGCGCGGCGCCGGTGGTCCCGTCGCCGGTCACGATGTTGACGGCGCCGGCCGGAAGCTCGGCCTGCTGGATGATCTCGGCGAGGACGAGCGCGGAGAGCGGTGTGGTCTCCGCGGGCTTCAGCACGCAGGTGTTCCCCGCCGCGAGCGCCGGCGCGAGCTTCCACGCCGCCATGAGCAGGGGGAAGTTCCACGGGATCACCTGGCCGGCGACGCCGAGGGGCCTCGGCGCGGGGCCGAACCCCGCGTGGTCGAGCTTGTCCGCCCACCCCGCGTAGTAGAAGAAGTGCGCCGCGGCGAGCGGCACGTCGACGTCGCGGGACTCGCGGATCGGCTTGCCGTTGTCCAGGGTCTCGACGACGGCGAGCTCGCGGGAACGCTCCTGGATCAGCCGCGCGATCCTGAAGAGGTACTTCGCGCGCTGGCGCCCGGTGAGCCGACCCCACCCGCCCTCGTAGGCGGCGCGGGCCGCGGTGACGGCGGCGTCGACGTCGCGCTCGCCGGCGAGCGTCACCTCCGCGAGGACCTCCTCGCTCGACGGGCTGACGGTCTTCAGCGCGCCGCCGTCGATCGGGTCGGTGAACGCCCCGCCGATGAAGAGCCCGTAGGAGGAGCGCAGGTGGAGCATGGCGCGCGACTCGGGCGCCGGCGCGTACTCGAACCGCTCCGGGCTCGTCGGGGCGTCCTCGAGCGCGCTCACTCCAGGCTCAGGTCGTCGTGGCCGGCGTACGCGCCGGTCAGCTGCTTTCGCCGCTGGCGGAGGAGGTCGTTGAGCAGGCCGGACGCCCCGATGCGGAACCGGTGGGGGCTCAGCCACGCCGGCCCCGTGGTCTCGTTCACGACGACGAGGTAGCGGATCGCGTCCTTCGAGGTCCGGATCCCGCCCGCGACCTTGACGCCGACGGCCCGGCCGGTGACGGCGTCGAAGTCCCTGACCGCCTCGAGCAGCACCAGGGCGACCGGCAGGGTCGCGGCCGGCGCGACCTTCCCCGTCGAGGTCTTCACGAAGTCCGCGCCGCCGAGCATCGCGAGCCAGGCGGCCCGCCGGACGTTGTCGTACGTCCCGAGCTCGCCGGTCTCGAGGATCACCTTGAGGTGGGCGCTGCCGCATGCCGCCTTCACCGCGACGACCTCCTCGAGCACCGCGCCCACCCGCCCCTCGAGGAACGCCCCGCGGTCGATCACCATGTCGACCTCGTCGGCGCCCGCCTCGACGGCGTCGCGCACGTCCTGCAGCTTGACCGCGATGGACGCCCGGCCCGACGGGAACGCCGTCGCGACGGACGCGACCTTGACCGTGGTCCCCCGCAGGGCCGCCCTCGCGACGGCGACGAGGTCGGGGTAGACGCACACGGCGGCGACCGGCGGCACCGCCTCGTCCAGCGGCTCGGGATGGGCGCCCTTGGCGCAGAGGTGCCGGACCTTGCCCTCCGTGTCTGCGCCCTCGAGCGTCGTGAGGTCGATCATCGAGACCGCCAGCTCGATGGCGTGGAGCTTGGCCGTGGTCTTGATCGACCGCGTGGCGAGGGCGGCGGCCCTTGCGTCGCACCCGACCTGGTCGACGCCCGGGAGCCCGGCGAGGAACCGGGCGAGCCGGGTCTCAGAGGAGCGCAGCGCCGCAGCGTCGAGCCCCGCGGCCTCGAGGTAGCGCGGGGCGACTGCCGGCGCCCTCGACCCCTCGACAGTGTGCATCGCGCTCCCCGGCTCGTCGCGAACGACGGATGGCGCCCACGGTAGCGCGGGCCGCACCGCACGGCGCCTGGACGGCCGTAGCCTCGCGGGCCGGAGGTCTGATGGGGCTCTCGATCGGGATCGTCGGGCTGCCGAACGTCGGCAAGTCGACGCTCTTCAACGCGCTCACCCAGAGCGACGTCCTCGCGGCGAACTACCCGTTCGCGACGATCGAGCCGAACGTCGGCGTCGTCGACGTGCCGGACGCCCGCCTCCCGGTCCTCGCGGCGCTCTACGACGCGCCCCGCGTCGTCCCCGCCACCGTGACGTTCCTCGACATCGCCGGCCTCGTGAGGGGCGCGAGCGAGGGAGAGGGGCTCGGCAACCAGTTCCTCGCGGCCATCCGGGAGACCGACGCGATCTGCGAGGTGGTGCGCGCGTTCGTGGACGACGACGTGATCCACGTCGCCGGCCGCGTCGACCCCGCCGACGACGTCGCGACGGTCACGACGGAGCTCGCGCTCGCGGACCTCCAGACCGTCGACCGCGCCCTCCCCCGGCTCGAGCGCGAGGCCAAGCGGGGCGGGGCGACGAAAGAGCTCGTCGCCGCCCAGGCCGCGCGGGCCGCCCTCGACGCGGGGGTGCCCGTCTCGACCGCTGCGGACGTGGACCTCGTCGCGGTCAGGGAGCTCCACCTCCTCACGGCGAAGCCGGTCCTCTACGTGTTCAACGTCGACGAGCCCACGCTCGCCGACGCCGCGGCGCACGAGCGGTTGGCGGGGCTGGTTGCGCCCGCGCGCGCCGTCGTGCTCTCGGCCAAGCTCGAGGCCGAGGTCGCCGGGCTGGCGCCCGAGGAGGCCGCAGAGCTGCTCGCCTCCTACGGGCAGGTGGAGCCCGGCCTCGCCCAGCTCGCCCGCGCGGGGTTCGAGGCGCTCGGGCTCCAGACCTTCCTCACCGCCGGGCCGAAGGAGGCGAGGGCCTGGACGATCCCGCGCGGCGCGACCGCAAAGGAGGCCGCGGGCGTCATCCACTCGGACTTCGCGACGCACTTCATCAAGGCCGAGGTCGCCGATTACGAGGACCTCGTTGCGGCGGGGTCGCTCGTCGCGCTCCGCGCCTCGGGCAAGGCGCGGATCGAGGGCCGCGAGTACGTGCTGCGCGAGGGGGACGTCGTCGAGTTCCGCGTCGGCGTCTGAGAACCGCGCCGCCTCGCCGTACGCTGCGCCGATGATCGAGCTCACCGAGATGCGACCCGAGGACCTCCGGGCGTGGCTCCCGGGGATGTTCGCCCAGTACCTCGAGGACCGGGTCGCTGCCGGCGAGGGACGCGAGGCGGCAACGGCGCAGGCCACCGCCCAGCAGGCGCAGCTCTTCCCGGGCGGCGCGCCCGCCGAGGGCCAGCACGTGATGGACGTCCGCCACGACGAGGAGCGCGTGGGCGTGCTCTGGATGGGCCGGCCCTTCAGCAGCGAGGAGGGGACCTGGTTCGTGTTCCTCGTCGAGATCGACGAGGCGCACCGCGGCAAGGGCCTCGGCCGCGCGGCCATGGAGGCCGCGGAGCGCTGGACGCTCGAGCGCGGGGGGCGCCGCATCAGCCTCAACGTCTTCGGTCCGAACGTCGTCGCGCGCCGGCTCTACGACTCGCTCGGGTACCAGGTGCTCGCGACGGGGATGTACAAGGACCTGTGACCGGAGACCGGAAGGGTCGCTATAGTCCGGCGTGACGGCGTGCAATCGACAGAGGTCGGCGCCGAGCCCGAACAGACAAGGCGCACCGTGCGCCGAGGAGGCTCCGCCATGACCACGCACGACTTCAAGGTCGCCGACCTGTCCCTGCACGGGTTCGGCCGCAGGGAGATCGCCCTCGCCGAGCACGAGATGCCCGGGCTGATGGCGATGCGCGCCGAGCACGGGCCGTCCAGACCCCTCACCGGCGCCCGGATCACAGGCAGCCTGCACATGACCGTGCAGACGGCCGTGCTCATCGAGACGCTCGTGCACCTCGGGGCCGAGGTCCGCTGGGCGAGCTGCAACATCTTCTCGACGCAGGACCACGCCGCCGCGGCCGTCGCGGTCGGGCCCGACGGGACCGAGGCCGAGCCGCGCGGGGTCCCGGTCTTCGCGTGGAAGGGCGAGACGCTCCCCGAGTACTGGTGGTGCACCGAGCAGGCGCTGACCTGGCCCGGCCAGGACGGGCCGACGATGGTGCTCGACGACGGCGGCGACGCCACGCTGCTCATCCACAAGGGGGTCGAGTACGAGAAGGCGGGGGCCGTCCCGCCGACCTCCGAGGCCGAGTCCGAGGAGCACGCCGTCGTGCTCGAGACGCTGCGCCGAAGCCTCGCGACCGACCCGGGCAAGTGGACCACGATGGCGTCAGCGGTGCGGGGCGTCTCCGAGGAGACGACGACCGGGGTGCATCGCCTCTACGAGATGGCGCGCGAGGGCACGCTCCTGTTCCCGGCGATCAACGTGAACGACGCGGTCACCAAGTCGAAGTTCGACAACCGGTACGGGTGCCGGCACAGCCTCATCGACGGCATCAACCGCGCGACCGACGTTCTCATCGGCGGGAAGCTCGCGGTCGTCTGCGGCTACGGCGACGTGGGCAAGGGGTGCGCCGAGAGCCTTCGCGGGCAGGGCGCACGCGTCGTCGTGACCGAGATCGACCCGATCTGCGCGCTGCAGGCCGCGATGGACGGCTACCAGGTCAGGACGCTCGAGGACGTGATCGGCGAGGCCGACATCGTGATCACCGCGACCGGCAACCGCGGCGTGGTGACCGCCGAGCAGATGTCCCGGATGAAGCACCAGTGCATCGTCGGCAACATCGGGCACTTCGACAACGAGATCGACATGGCGGGCCTCGCGGCCTGGCCGGGGGTGGTCCGCGAGCAGGTCAAGCCGCAGGTCGACCTGTGGCGGTTCGCCGACGGCCACGCGATCATCGTCCTCTCGGAGGGTCGGCTGCTGAACCTGGGGAACGCCACGGGGCACCCGAGCTTCGTGATGTCGAACTCGTTCACGAACCAGGTGATGGCCCAGCTCGAGCTGCACGCCCGGGCCGGGTCCTACCCGACGGCGGTCCACACGCTGCCGAAGCACCTCGACGAGAAGGTCGCGCGGCTGCACCTCGACGCGCTCGGCGCGCGGTTGACGACGCTCACCGAGGACCAGGCGCGGTACCTCGGGATCCCCGTCGAGGGGCCGTACAAGCCGGACACCTACCGCTACTGAGCGGGCCGGCCCGCCTCAGCGGTACCCGGCGAACAGGTCGTCGTCGACGCCCGTTCGTCCGAGCGGGTCGACGGCGCGGACGAACCACTCGGTGCCGAACAGCTGGCGGAACCGGTCCCGGCCCATCTTGAGGAAGAACGAGTTGTCGGTCTGGCTCGCGTGCGCCGAGAGCGCGTCGAACTTCGCGTCGGCGGCCCCGGAGACGTCGACCTTGGCGCCGATCAGCTCGTCGTCGGTCCCGATCGTCGGCTCGTCCTCCTCGACCTGCTCGGGGGGGTCGATCTCGGCCTCGCGGAGCAGCTCGCGGAACCGTGCGAACGCCGACTTGGGGATCGCCGTGTAGAAGAGCGACGACGCGAGCCCCGAGGCCTCGAGCGCCGCCACGGTGACCCGGTGCGCCTGGATGTGGTCGGGGTGGCCGTAGAACCCGCGCTCGTCGTAGGTCACGACCACCTGCGGGCGCTCCTCGAGGAGGATCGGCACCAGCCGCTTCGCCGCCACGTCGACCGGCGTGGACCAGAACGACCCCGGCGCGTCGTTCTGCGGCCACCCCTCCATCCCGGAGTCCTTGAACCCCAGCACCTCGACGCGGGTGACGCCGAGGATCTCGGTGGCCGTGCGGAGCTCCTCGAGCCGGTGGGCCGCAACCTCGTCGGGGCTGTGGTGCTCCGCGTCGGGCGTCACCCCGTCGGGGGCGTCGCCGAGCGCCCCGTCGGTACAGGTAACGAGCACGGTGCGCACGCCCTGGTCGGCGTAGGTGCGCAGGACGCCGCCGGTGGACGAGGACTCGTCGTCGGGGTGCGCGTGCACGCACAGGAGCGTCAGGCCGTCGCTCACGCGACCCCCTCGAAGAGGTCCCGCTCCGGGAGCGGCGTCCCGGTCCGGTCGAGCGCCCGCACGAACCGCTCCACGCCGAAGACGGCCTCGAACACGTCGTCAGGCATCGTCACGAGGTCGACGTTGTCGACCTGTGAGGCGTGCGCGGCGAGCGCGTCGTGCTTCACGCGCACCCACGGGGTGCAGTCGACCTCGGTGGCGACGAGCTCGTCGGGGGTCCCCCAGTCCGGCGTTCCCTCGAGCCACTCCGGGAGCGTCATCCCCGCGTCCACGGCGAGCTTGAGGAACCCTTCGAGGAGCGACTCGGGGATCGCCGGGAAGTAGACCTTCTGGACCACCTCGTCGCGCTCGAGGGCTGCCATCGTCGCACGGTGCGTCGAGATGTGGTCCGGGTGCCCGTAGAACCCGTTGGCGTCGTAGGTCACCACCACCTGCGGACGCTCCTCGGCGATGACCGCGGCGATGCGCGAGGCGACCTCGTCGAGGTCCGCACGCACGAACGCCTCGGGGTCGTCGTTCTCCGGCCATCCCGCCATCCCCGAGTCGCGGTACCCGAGCAGCTCGAGCCGGTCGACGCCGAGGAGCTCGGCTGCGGTCTCGAGCTCGGCCCGGCGCGCCGCGGCCACGACGTCGCGGTCGTGGCCCGGCGCGCGCGTCGGCGTGCCGTCGGGCATGTACCCGAGGCTCCCGTCGGTGCAGGTCACGAGCACGCTGCGCACGCCCTCGGCCGCGTACCGCGCCATCACGCCGGCGCTGAAGAGCGCCTCGTCGTCGGGGTGCGCGTGCACGCACAGCAGGCACCTCGCCGACGGCATCGCGCCACCCTAGGCGTGGGGAGGAGCACCGCTTGCCGCGACGCCGGGTGGCACGCCGCCTATCCGACGACGAGGCGGACGACCCGCACGACGAGCAGCACCGACGAGGCGCCGAGGTACACGCCCAGGAACCAGAAGAGCACGCGCCGCGCGGTGCTCGTGGGCGGCTGGGCGAGGAGCGTGAGCCGCGGGGTCCGCCAGTGCAGCCGGTCCGCCTCCCCGGGGACCGGGGCGCGTGCGGTGGCGCGGGCGAGCTGCAGCGGCGCGAGCACGAGGAACGCGACGCCGGCGGCGGCCCCGAGCGCGGTGAGCAGCGGCACGACCGGGATCGAGGGCACCAGCGTCGTCAGCATCAGCGTGGCCGAGAGCACGAAGAGCGAGAGCACGATCACGAGCGAGAGCAGGTTCTGCCACCGTCCGTTCGCCCACGGACCCAGGACCTCGCGGTCGTTGCACAGGAGCAGGGCGAGCACCGTGGTCACCGGGAGCAGGATCCCGCAGGCAGCCTGGACCGCGAGCGTGATGATCCCCTGCACGCGGGGGTCCGTCGCGAGGACCGTTCCCCCGGCGAGCGCGATGAGGCCCGCGATCAGCCCGTAGAAGCCCTTGGCGTCGCGCACCCGGGCGTTCAGCGACTGGCGCAGCCCCGAGACGTCGCCGAGCGCGTAGCTGCTGGCGAGCGTCACGGTGACCGCACCGATGATCGACGCGTTGAGCAGCAGGATCGCGAACATCGCCCCGGCCGCGGGGCCCACGAAGCGCTGGAGCGCCTGGGCGACCGCGAGCGCGTCGGTGTAGTGCCCCGACGCGTGGGTCCCCGCCACCGCCGCCGCGACGGCCGAGGTGATCATGATCGCCGTGACGATCACGATGATCGTGCCGAGCACGGTATCGGCCCGCTCGTAGTTGAGCCAACGCGTGGTGATCTTCTTGTCGACGACGTTCGACTGCTGGAAGTACAGCTGCCACGGGGCGACCGTCGTGCCGACGATGGAGATGGTGAGGAGCACGGCGGCCGGCTTGAACCCGCCGGCGGCGCCGGGCACGGCGAGCCCGTGGAGCACGTCGCCCGCGCTCGGGTGCGAGAGCACGAGGAGCGGGATGGCGAGCAGGCTCACGACGATGAACACGAACATGATCCGCTCCCAGCTGCGGTAGCTGCCGGTGGCGATGATGAGAAGCAGCCCGATCCCCGCCAGCGGGACCGAGACCTGCGGCCGCACTCCGAAGTACGTCAGCGAGAGCGAGACGCCGATGAACTCGGTGATGATGATGAGGAAGTTGACGGTCAGGATGCTCGAGACCGCGATCGTCCCCCAGAGCCGGCCGAACCGCTCCCGGACGAGCCGCGCGTGCCCCACGCCGGAGACCGCACCCAGCCGCGCGACCATCTCCTGGTTCACTACGAGCACGGGGATGCACAGGACGAGGGTCCACAGCAGCGTGAGCCCGTAGTCCTGGCCCGCCTGGGCGTAGGTCGAGAGCCCGCCGGCGTCGTTGTCCCCGACGGTGACGATGAGGCCCGGCCCGATGATGGCGAGGAGCGTGAGCAGGCGGGCGCGCGCGCCCACGCGCGCGCCGACGTCGTGCTCCTGGATCGTGCCGAACGCGCCGCGGATGTCGTCGGGTCGCGACGGCTCGCGTCGGGTGTCGAGTGCGGGCATCTCACCTCCTCTCGTCGTGTGTGGGCTCGCGCCACCGCGAGCGCGCGCTCACGACGAGGAGGAGGGGCACCCCTTCTCCCGCCACGCGCCGCGCGGTGGCGCCGGTCGGAGCCGCCCAGGGCGGCTCGGTCTACTTGGGGGTTGCAGCGGCCCCCCCTTCTCCAGGCGCAGGACCCCGCCGGTGCGCGACGCGGACGGCGGCGGTCACTCCTCGACCGCCGTCAGTCCGAAGTCGCGCCGCCAGCCCTGCGGCAGCAGCAGCTCGAGCAGGTCGTCCACCGTGACGACGCCGAGCACGTGATCGTGGGAGTCCTCGAGCACCGGGACCACGGTGAGGTTGAAGTCGCTCATCTGCCTCGCGGTGCGGTTCACGTCCCAGTGCGGGTGCACGTGCGCGGGGTCCGACCGCAGCACGTCCGCCACAGGGGCGGTCGGCCTCGCCCGCAGGAGCGTCGCGAGCGTCGCGGTCCCGACGAGGTGGTCGTCGGCGTCGAGCACGACCACGGCGCCGAGCGCCTCGATCGGCGCCGCCGCCGAGCGGATGGCGTCGAGCGCGGCCTCGACGGTGGTGGTGGACGAGACGAAGGCGTAGTCGGGGCTCATGAGACCGCCCGCGGACTCCGTCGGGTAGCTGAGCAGGTTGCGCACCTTGCGCCGCTGTGGCTCCGGCATCAGCTCGAGCAGCGGGAGCCGGCGCTCCTGGTCGACCTCGCTGATGAGGTCCGCCGCGTCGTCGGGGGCCATCCTCGAGAGCAGCCGCGCGGCGTCGTCGTCGGTCCGCTGGTCGATGAACTCGAGCTGGTGGTCGGTGTCGAGCTCCTCGAAGACGTCCGCCTCGAGCTCCCGGTCGAGTCCCACCGCCTCGATGATCTCCTCGCCCTCCTCGTGGCTGGCGGCCTCCACCAGGTCCGCGATCTGGGCGGGGTGCAGCTTCGCGAGCCGCCGGTACGGGATGCGGAGGCGCGCGGTCGGCACGTGGCTCACGAACGGCTCGATCTGGGCGAAGTCGACGACCTTGGTCGTCGAGACCTTGCTGCCGAGGCGTCCGCCGAGCAGCCGGCGAAGCAGCGGCCGGCGGCCGGGGTCGACGCCCATCACCTCGAGGCCGCCGTCCACGCTCGCCAGCACGATCTCGTTGGCCGTGATGAGCCGCCCGCGCACGAAGTTGATGAGGTGTCGCGCGAGGAGGTCGTGGGCGAGCAGGACCTCCCCGGGCCGGCGGTCGAACTGGCCGAGGCCCGACGCGGTGCCCTCCAGTCGGACGCTCGTGGGGTCGAGGGAGAGCCGGGCGATGGGGGCAAAGAGGTCGCGGTCGTCGACGCGCACGACGGCTCCCACGACAGGCGGGTGCGCGGCGCCGCCGAGCCGGGCGACGAGGTCCTCGACGCGGCCGATCCGCTCCCCGACGGCGTCGACGAGGGGCTGGTGGACGAGCGACGAGAGGTGGAGGAGCTCAGGCATGGCGGTGGGTTGTCGGGCCCGCGAAGGGCCCTGCAAGGCTACCGCCCCGCCTCATCGCCCCCGAGCGACGCGAGGGCGGCGACGGCTGTGGCGAGCTGCGCGTCGTCGACGTCGTGGTGCGTGACGAGCCGCACCCTCGTCGCCGAGAGCGTCCCGCCGAGCACGCCGCGCTCGGCGAGCCGCGCGCACAGCCCCTCGGCGTCGGCGTGGTCGAAGCAGACGACGTTGGTGCGGCACGACGCAGCGTCGTAGGAGGGGGCGACCGTCTCGGCCACGGCCTCGGCGAGGCGACGCGCCCTCGCGTGGTCCTCGGCGAGCCGCGCCACCATCGTCCGCATCGCGACGAGCCCCGCTGCGGCGAGCACGCCGGCCTGGCGCATCGCCCCTCCGAGCCGCTTGCGCTCGACGCGGCCCGCCTCCACCACGGCACCGGACCCGGCCAGGAGCGAGCCGACCGGCGCGCAGAGCCCTTTCGAGAGGCAGCTCATGACCGTCGTCGACGGCGCGGCGAGCGTGGCGGCGTCGCACTGCAGGGCGACCGTTGCGTTCCACAGGCGCGCCCCGTCGAGGTGGACGGGGCGTCCCATCGCCGCGTCGCGGATCGCCGCGGTCTCGGCCGCGGTGAGCGGCGTGCCCCCGGACGCCATGTGGGTGTTCTCGACGACGACCCCGCCCACCGCGGGCTGGTGGTGCCGGACCGCCTCGATCGCCCCGGCGACCTCGGCGGGGTCCATCCGCCCGTCGGCGTCGTCGACCGTGTGGAAGAGCACGCCCGCGTTCCGGCCGGCCGCCCCGAGCTCGAACGCGACGACGTGGCTGAGCGCCGGCGCGATCACCACGTCGCCGGGCCGGCAGAGCACGCGCAGCGCGATCTGGTTGGCCATGACCCCCGACGGCACGAAGACCGCAGCCTCCTTGCCGACCCAGCCCGCGTACGCCTCCTCGAGCTCCCGGATCGTCGGGTCCTCGCCGTACCCGTCGTCGCCGACCTCGGCGGCGGCCATCGCGCGGCGCATCTCGGCGGTCGGCCGCGTCACCGTGTCGCTCCGGAGGTCGACCGGGCCCGGCACGGCGCGATGCTACAAGTGGCGGCGCACCGGACACCCCGCCGTATGCTCCGCGCGTGCCGGACCCCCCCGAGCTCGTCGCGCGCGCGAACCGCAGCGGGATCCACGCGCTCCTCGGGGTCGAGATCGTGGAGGCGAGCGCCGAGCGCGTCGTGCTGCGCCTCGAGGTCGGGCCGGACGTCCATCAGCCGTTCGGGCTGCTCCACGGCGGCGTCTCCGCGCTCCTCGCCGAGTCCGCCGCCAGCATCGGCGGGGCCCACGCGGCGGAGGAGGGCACGTCGGTCGTGGGGATCGAGCTCAACGCCAACCACGTGCGCGGGATGCGCGAGGGCGTGCTCACCGCGGTCGCGACGCCCGTGCGGGTGGGGCGGAGGATCCAGGTCTGGTCGATCGAGCTCAGCGACGAGGCGGGTCGCACCATCTGCGTCTCGCGGTGCACGCTCGCGGTCGTCGACGCGCCTCCCGGGTAGCGCCAAGCCCTGGGCGCGGCCCGGCCGCACGTATGCTCGCGGCGTGGCCCACCTCGACGCCGCGCCAGGCCTGCGGCTCACCGGCTGGGGCACCGCGGTGCCCGACCGGGTGGTCACGAACGACGAGCTCTCCCTGACGCTCGACACCTCGGACGAGTGGATCCGCGAGCGGTCCGGGATCCGCGAGCGCCGGGTCGGCGGCACGGCGGTCACGCTCGGCCTCGCCGCGGCGCGCGCCGCCCTCGAGCGCGCAGGGGTGGCGGCCGGCGCGCTCGACGCCATCCTGCTCGCCACCACCACGCCCGACCGGCTGATCCCCGCCAGCGCCCCCGTGCTCCAGGAGGCGCTCGGTGCCCAGTGCGCGGCCATGGACCTCAACGCGGCGTGCAGCGGGTTCATGTACGGGCTGTGGGTGGCCCGCGGGCTGCTCGCGACCGGGAGCCGCCGGGTGCTCCTGGTCGGCGCCGAGCACCTCACCCGGTGGCTGGACTGGTCGGACCGCACGACCGCGGTGCTCTTCGGCGACGGCGCCGGCGCCGTGGTCGTCGAGGCGACCGACCCCCCCGGCGACCTGCTCGGGTTCGACGTGGGCTCGGACGGGTCCCTCGTCCACCTGATCTCCTGCGAGCACGGCGGGCTGATCCAGATGGACGGCAAGGAGACCTTCCGCCGCGCCGTGCGGATCATGGTGGACTCGGCCCAGCGCGCCCTGAAGGACGCGGACGTCGCCATCGAGGACCTCTCGCTCGTGGTCCCGCACCAGGCGAACCAGCGGATCATCCAGGCGGCCTGCGAGCGCCTCGGCATCCCCGAGTCACGCGCCGTCTCGGTGATCGACCGCTACAGCAACACGTCCAGCGCCTCGATCCCGCTCGCGCTCGTGGACGCGTTCGAGGCCGGCCGGATCGCGCCGGGCGACCTGCTCCTCCTCACCGGCTTCGGCGCCGGGATGACCTGGGCGAGCGCCGTGCTGCGCTGGCCGGGGTGACCGCCCTCGTCGTCCTCGCCGCCGGCCGAGCCAAGCGCTACGGCGGGGTCAAGCCGCTGGCGCCGATCGGCCCGGACGGGGAGGCCGTCATCGACCTGCTCGCCGGCGACGCGCTGCGCGCGGGGTTCGAGCGGATCGTGCTCGTCGTCAACCCCGACACCGGGGGGCTGATCGAGGCGCACGTGCGCGGGTCGTGGCCACCGGCCGTGGACGTGGCCTTCTGCGTCCAGTCCGTCCCCGTCGGGACCGTGGACGCGGTCCTCACGGCGCGACCGGCGGTCGACGAGACGGTGCCCTTCGGCGTGGCGAACGCGGACGACCTCTACGGCGCCGACGCGATGTCGGTGCTCGGCGGGCACCTCGAGGCCTCGGGCACGAACGCGCTCGTGGCGTTCCGGCTCGACCGGGCGCTCGTCGGGGAGCTCCCGGTCACGCGTGGGGTCTGCGTCGTCGCCGGCGGCCTCCTCCAGGGCATCGCCGAGCGCCGTCGGGTCGCGTGGCGCGACGGCGTCTTCCACGTCGACGACGGGCAGGAGCCCGCGGCCCTCGACCCGGCCACCCCCGTCTCCATGAACCTGTGGGGGTTCGACCCGCGGATGTGGGAGGTGCTCGCCGCCGCGATGGCTCGGGCGCCAGAGGCGAGCGAGGACGACGAGGTCCTCCTCCCCGAGCTCGTGGGCGACCTCGTCGCCGACGGCGGCGTCCTCGGCCGCGTTGCGGTGCTGGCCACCTCCAGCCGCTGCCTCGGGGTCACGCACGCCGACGACCTCGGCATCGTGAAGGCGGAGGTCGCCGCGGAGGTCGCGCGCGGGGAGCGACCGGCCGCGGTCTTCCCCGAGTCGCTCGGGACGCCGGGCGGCGCACGGCAGGGCTGAGGCACGGGCGCCCGCGGGTCCGGGCCCGGAAAATGACGAAACCCCGAGTGACCGGTCGGCCGCAGCCTCCCAGCCCCTCGGGGCCCGTCCGGTGACCTCCGGCGTCCGGGTCGTGTCGGACAACCCGTCCGCCGTACCGACTCCGTCCCTTGCGGGCCGACCCCGGTAGCGGGCCACCACCGTGTGCACCCCTTGCCTCTCGCCCCCGTCCCCTCTCGGGTCCGGATGCTGGTTCCGCTCGGTCCTCCCTTTCGGGAGTCCCCTGCGGTCCCCGTCTCCGGGCTGCCTTTCGGCTTCCCCTCGTCGCTTCGGCGGGTGGTGCGCACCCGGCGTTGCGCGCACTGTGTCGGACCCCGCAGGGAGGTGCAACCCGAAACCGCGATATCCCCGGGATATCCACGGCGTTGTGGACCCTGTCCACCGGCCCGGTCGCGTAACCCACCGATCGGGCCAAACTTGTCCAGAGCTAATCCACAGCGCTCCGTGGTGTCGCGAGGAGCGGTGCGGGGAGCCGCCGCGGCAGCGCCGCGACGAGCGGCCCGCCGGCGCGCAGCACCAGCGCGGCGAGCAGGTTGCGGGCGCCCATCGCCCGGACGCGCACCGACGTCGCGCCGCGCCGCGAGACGAACAGCTCGAGGTGGTAGGCGGCCATCCCGCGGGCCAGCCGCCGGGCGGCCGCAGGCGACGGGGCGGCACGCAGCATGGCGAGCAGCGCACCCGCGCGGCCGACCCGGCGCCGCGTGACCGCGGCGCTGCGCTGCGACGCGTGCCGTCGATACGCGAGCACCTCGCGGTCGACGACGACGACCTCGCCCGCGAACGCGAGGCGGACGAGGAGCTCGAGGTCCTCGCTGCGCGGGACCGTGACGTCGAACCCGCCGAGGGCCCGCACCGTCGCCGCGTCGGCGAGCCACGCGCCGGGCGGTGGCGAGACAAGCCGGGTCACGAGCGCCTCGGGGCTCAGCCCGTGCCCGTCGGCAACGATCCGCCCGTCGCGCCGGACGACGCCCCGCAGCTGGTCGTCGGCCCACGCGCCGACGTCGGCCGGGTCGCCCTGCGCGTCGACTGCGCGGAACCGTCCGACGGCGCAGACCGCGGCGGGCGCGGCGTCCAGCGCGTCGCCGAGCGCCGCGATCCCGCCGTCGAGGAGCACGTCGTCGGCGTCGAGGACGCACACGCGCGTCCCCACCGCCCCGACGAGGCCGTCGTCGCGCGCCTGGGAGGGGCCGGCGCGCACGGGTCGCGCCACCACCTCGACGCGCGGGTCCCGCTCGGCCATGCCTCGCGCCACCGCCAGGGTCCCGTCCGTGCTCGCGTCGTCGACGAGCACAACCTGGACGACGTCACCGGCGGCCAGGGCCGAGCGCGCGGCGGCCTCGAGCGACCCCTCGGCGTCGCGCGCCGCCACGACCACGGTGACCGCGCGGCCGGCGACCGGCGACGCCCCGCCGCGACGCTCAGCCGTGGGCGCTGTGCTGGACGCGGAGCTGCCAGTACCCCGAGGCGTCCACCTCCACGTAGTACGGCTGCGGCGGGTTGGGCAACGTCCTGCCGTTGCTGAAGAGCGCGCGCACGTAGAACACCTGGTCGACGTGGACGCCGGCCGGGTCGACCACGTAGACCCGACCGGTCCCGTTGGTGGCCGAGAAGAACTTGAAGTAGAGGAACCGGTCCGACGCCGAGAAGGGCCCGAGCACCGACGGGTGCAGCGTGACGAACTTGCCGGGCGGGTACTTGAACGGCGTGGGGATCACGGGCGGGCTCGGACCGGG
>Ga0306920_100004162_pt1 | contig 18529 bp, 15 predicted proteins | sample flu12Cox44000170_FD_204666 | JGI IMG/M metagenome (GOLD analysis project Ga0306920, IMG submission 204666) | Lab enrichment of tropical soil microbial communities from Luquillo Experimental Forest, Puerto Rico - flux4day.12C.oxic.44.000.170 (v2)... | ecosystem: Environmental > Terrestrial >... | reverse complement strand
CCCTTGCGCCGCCAGATCATTTGCCTGCGCCAGCTTCGACGCGATTTCCACCCTCGAGTGCCTTTTCTTTTTGGCCATAGCAGCTTGCTCTCGCCCTCCTATGTTCGTCTATCGCAAGTTCTAATCGACCATGCGTTAGATTGCCCGAAAAAGATGGTCAATCCGTATAGGCTTGAGTGACGCATGTCGATGTCAGTCATTCACAACAAAATCTAGGTGTGAGGAGGCCTTCTTATTCTAACAATGCGTTTTCTAACAGTGCGTTGAATGCGATTCGATGAGGCAAAGGTTCTTTGTTACCTTCTTGATGCAATTTAAATGCCATTATAATAAAACTTCCAGTTGTATTAGCAAAAAAGTATCGACGGATCGCAACCATTTGTCGCGCCGCAAATTGAGGTTGAGGGCGGGTGGTATCCGGCGCGCAGAGACGAAATGTGAGTTCTGCGTCGGGGGGTACTTTCCATGGCCATCAAAGTTGCAATGGGCGTGACGGGCCGTGACGTCTCCTTGCCTCGCGTAACGGTACCATTCAACCGATGGTTGGGGGACGGTGGGATAGTAGGGGGAGTGTCATGGGCAATGTACTGAGCCTGCAGCTTGCGCGTGAACGTGCGTGGCAATCAGTGTGGAATACTGAAACAACGGGGCCTGGTGGGGAGAACTCGAGCAATCAAAGATTGCTTGAGCGGCTCGAAGCCGAAAATGCACAGCTTCGACGCAGTGTGGTGGAACTCGCACTCCAGATTCAAGCATTGCGCGATGCTGCCAGAACACTGACCGCGTAGTTGGCCATCCGATCCATACGCGACCGCTTGCCGGGAGGCGCGTTTTGGCGTGTCGGTGTGAAGGGGGCCCCCAGGCGAAGCCGTAACTGGGTTCAAGGCAGCAAGAAATAAGTCGCCGCAGCTGGCGGCGCTGGGACATGCCCGCCTGCGTCCAGGCGGCTTTGCCCGCGATAACTCCCAACTGTCGGAGACAAGACGCGTTCAGACGTTGCGCGCCAGGAACTCCCACATCAAGCGCATCGCCGCGCCGCAGCCATCGAGCGTGCTCATTTGCATGAAGCCGTGCGGTATTCCTTCCATCACGTGCAGCTCGTAAGGGCTCGCAACGGCCGATAAGGCTTGGGCAAGCGCCAGCGAGTCGGCGAGACACCAGGGGTCGTCGCCTGCTCCGAGGATGAAGCACGGGGGAAGTATTCCCGGCGCCACCGCCTTGAACGGACTTACACGTGGATCATCGAACAAATCCGTGTTGCCCGAAACGTAGGTGCTCAATTGCTCTTGCAGGCCGGGCAACGATCTGTTGCGCTCGGCGGTCGCCGCGAGATCGTATGCGCCGTAGAAGAGCACCGCCGCTCGCACCAGCGAGCGCAGCTCAAGAGCGCTCGAGATAATGGCGCTGACGGCCAAGTTGCCGCCCGCGGAATCGCCGCCGATCGCGATCCGCCGGCCATCGCCGTTCCATCGGCGCGCGTTGTCCGCCGCCCATCCGATGGCGAACATCGTGTCTTCCAATGCCGCGGGGAACGGATGCTCGGGGGCCAGCCGATAGTCGAGGATGATCGTCAGATAACCCGCTTCGGCAAACTGCATCCCCAGCTTGCGATGGGAGGTTGGGCTGCCGAACGCCCATCCCCCGCCGTGCAGGTAGATGACCACCGGATGTCGAGCGGCACCCTTGGGCACCGCGACCTCGGCACGAAGGCCCCGGCGCAGCTCGACGTTTTGTTCGAGACTGCCAATTGCCGGAAGGTCCTGGTTGTAAACGGTCGCCAGCTCTTCCCAAGCGCGGCGCTGCGCAACAACATCGCCGGTTGGATTCCAGACCGGCAGTCGACTCAAAACCTGACGGTCGTGTTCGCTGATCATGGCTCGTATCTTCCCCCCTTCCGCAAGGCGCAAGCACACCTGCTAAGGCTGCGAAGGCCGTCGTTACGCGCGGGGCGCGACGGCGGCCACCGATGAAATAAGTCTATTGGCTGCAAAAGTATCGAATTTCCTTTGCCGACAAACGCCAAGGTTATGCCAGCGCAACCGGACGACTGCCGGCCTACTTTTTCCGGCGGCGGCCTTTCTTGGCCGTGCGGCCCTTGCGGGCGGCCAGCGCCTTGTCGATCGCGAACTCGTTGAGCTTGCGACCCTGCTTGATGAGGGCCGTGAGCCATCGCGGTCGAGCGCCGCGGCCTGCCCAGGTTTCGCCGCCGGGTCCACGATACTTGGGCGCCACTTTGCGCCCTTTCAGCGCAGAGCGGCGGCCAAATACGGCTCGAGAAATACCCGCAGCTTGGCCGCTTTCAGCGCGCAGCCGAGAAAGTTGCTTTTCCAGTTCGCTGCGCTTTTGACTAAGCCTTTTGTCAATGTCGGCGCGCAGTGCAAGCAGCGCGTCGACGTCCATACCTTTTAGATTAATTGCGGCCATAAGGCGTCTCCCATTGGTGGTGCGGCTCGATAGAACTATTCAATCGAAAGGAAAAGCAAGCACGCCAAAGTGGCATGCCACGTGTATTAAGTGCATACGTCCTTCATCCCGGTATCCCGTCACGGCCGGCACATTGCGGCTGGGAGGAGCGCCGCGTCTTTTCTGCAACACTGCGGCACAATTTGCGCGCAGGTAAGCCTAAATCATCGACAGCGGCTTCGGCGCTTGTAGACTCTCAAGCGTTGTAAAAGGGTTCGGGCTTCAAACACTCGATCTTGCGAGGCTTTGCCATGCTTGCACGCTTCCTCGCTGGCGGCGCGTGCGCCGTCGGCATGCTGGCATCCGTCTGTGTGACGCCAGCCGCGGCCCACCCTTACGACCAGTATGTTCGCGGCCGCTCGTTCTTCGGCGCTTTATTCGGTCCATCGATCGCGCGCGCGGTGGTGAGTTATCCCAGCAATCAGAAGCCGGGCACTATCGTGGTCAGCACGGCGCAGCGCCGACTCTACCTCGTGCTCGGCAACGGCCAGGCGCTGAGCTATGGCATCGGAGTCGGCAAGGCGGGCTTCGCCTGGAGCGGCGTCACCCAGATCACCGACAAGCGCGAGTGGCCGGACTGGACGCCGCCCGATCAGATGCTGCGTCGCCGGCCCGATCTGCCGCACCACATGGCCGGCGGCCCCGACAATCCAATGGGGGCACGCGGGATCTATCTCGGCGCCAACGAGGACGTGATCGATCTCTACAACCGCGTGCGGATTGGCGCCACGGTGATCGTGCAGTAACCGACGACGCTGGACGGACGATCAGACGGCGGACGGTGCGACGCATCCATCCTGCGTTCCGGGCGCGCGTCAGCGCTTCAAACCTTTGCCGGCGAGGTCGTCGAGATACTCCTGCCAATTGGCCTCCCGGTTGCGGCCGAGCGCGAGAAGGTAGTCCCAGCTGTAGATGCCGGTCGAATGCATGTCGTCGAACACGAGCCGCACCGCGTAATTGCCGATCGGATTGACCTCGAGAATGGCGACGTCCTTCTTGCCTGCGACGGTCTTGCGCTCGTCGGGTGAATGGCCCTGCACCTCGGCGCTCGGGCTCCTGACGCGCAAATATTCGGCGCTGAGGTCGAACGTCTCGCCGTTGTCGAACGCGATCGTCAGCGCCTTGCGGTCCTTGTGCAACCGCAACTCCGTCGGCCAGGGCGCTGCGTCGGTCATTTCGAGCTCCTCGCTCGGGGGCAGATCGACGTGAAAGTAGATCACGCAGAGGCCGCGCGATAGCTCGCGCCGAGGTTGAGGGCCGACATGAGGGAGCGCCCAAACGGCGGAGCATCTGCGCCGCAATGCCGCTGTCCGGGCTAAAGCGTCGCATTCGGGAAAGTGCAAACGGCTTTCCCATCACCTGATCTTCTGATTACATGGCGACAAAATAACCGGACGGCCATGCGGGATTGGAGGCCGGTCGTCGCAAACGAACGCGGAGAGGGGCGACAGTCAGATGCGAACTCGACCTGGCGGGATGCACGCTTTCATTCCGATGTCTTGATCTGGCCCTGCAAGGCCGAATGCAGGGTCGAGCGCGCCTGTGCGAAACGCATGCGTCGCAGGCGTGCGCGCGCGTGACGAGTCTCGCGGAGGGCGCAAGCGATGGACATGATCGGGGGGGAACTCGGCTTCATGGCCGCCTCCGCGGCCAAGGCCTTCCTGACGCTCATGGAGCCCCACCGCCTGATGTTCCTGGGGCTCGGCTGCATCATGGGCCTCGTGCTCGGCATCATTCCCGGGATCGGCGGCCTCACCGGAACGGCGATGCTGCTGCCGTTCACGTTCAACATGGACCCCTATTCGGCGTTCGCGCTGCTGCTCGGCTTGGGCGCAACGACCGCGACCGGCGACCCCATTCCGGCGGTCCTGTTCGGCGTGCCCGGAGGTGCCGCCTCGGCGGCAACGGTGCTCGACGGCTTCCCGATGGCAAAGAAGGGCGAGGCAGGACGCGCGCTCAGCGCCGCCTACATGTCCTCGCTCATGGGCGGCGTCTTCGGTGCGCTGCTGATGGCCATCAGCATTCCGATCCTGCGCCCGGTGATGCTGTTCATCGGTTCGCCGGAGCTGTTGGCCTTTTCCGTGCTCGGCATTTCCATGGTTGCGGTCCTGTCCGGCAACGCGCCGCTGCGCGGGATCACGGCCGGCTGCCTCGGCGTCATGATCGCGATGATCGGGACGGATCCGCAAACGGGCACGCTGCGCTGGACCTTCGACAGCCTTTATCTCTGGGACGGCTTGCCGCTCACGCCGCTGCTGCTCGGCGTCTTTGCGCTGCCGGAACTGTGCGACCTCTTGATCGCCCGGGTCGCGATCTCAGCCGACACTGGAACGGCCAACATCTACAAGGGCCAATGGCAGGGCGTAAAGGACTGCTTCAAGCATTGGTGGCTCATCATGCGATGCTCGTGGATTGGAGGCGGCATCGGCTCCATCCCCGGCATCAGCGCGTCCGTCGTCGACTGGCTCGCCTACGGCCATGCGCTCAAGACCGAGAAGGGCGCCAGCGCGACGTTCGGCAAGGGCGACGTGCGGGGCGTGATCGCATCGGAAAGCTCCAACAACGCCAAGGAGGGCGGCGCGCTCGTCCCGACCGTCGCCTTCGGCGTCCCCGGCAGCGCCACCATGGCGATCCTGCTCGGCGCGTTCCTGATCCACGGCCTGGTCCCGGGCCCGGACATGCTGACCAAGAATCTCAGCATCACCTACGCGATGGTGTGGTCGGTGGCGTTGGCCAACATTTTGGGCGCGGGCCTGTGCTACGCCTTCAGCCCGCAATTCGCCAAGCTCGCGACGCTGCGCTACACGCTCATCCTGCCGGCCGTGCTCGGGATCATTTATATCGGCGCGTTCGAAGCCACGCGCCAATGGGGCGATCTCTTCACCTTGCTGTTTTTCGGTCTCGTCGGCTGGCTCATGAAGCAGTTCAAATGGCCGCGCCCGCCGCTCATTCTCGGCGTCGTGCTGGGCGACACCATCGAGCGCTATCTATTCATATCGATCGAGCGCTACGGGCTGAGCTGGATGCTTCGCCCGATCGTGATCTTGCTGTTCGCGCTCGCCATCCTTGGCCTGGTGCGGCCGTTCCTGCAGGACATCCGCAGCCAAGGCGGCGTGCGGAAGATGCTGACGAGCTTCCAGCGGCCGACGTTTCATCCCCCGCAGCTGTTCACGATGTTCATGATCGCGCTCATCGGCGCGGCGGTGGTTGCGTCGTTGCGGTGGGATTTCAGCGCCAAGATCGTGCCCCTGGTCGTGGGCACCGTCGCCTTGTGCGCGGCGGGGCTCAGTCTGTTCAACGACATGTGCCGCAAGCCGGCGGCCGCCGCAACCGAAGGCCTGGCCGAACATGCCCAGCACGAGGTGGGAGAAAAGATCCACATGGATCTGACCTCCGATACCGGCCATCTGCCCGTGCGCGAAATCGCGCTGCGGGCGGCTTTGTTCTTCGGCTATCTCATCGGCTTCATGGCGATGATGGCCGTCATCGGGCTCATTCCGACGGTGGGCTTGTTCGTCGTGTTCTTCATGCGCTACGAGGCGCGCGAGCGCTGGCCGCTGGTCATCCCCTATGCCGCCGTGCTCGTCGTGTTCATCTGGTTCGCCTTCGACTACTTCATGGCCGTGCCCTGGCCGCCCACGCTGATCGGCCAGTGGTTCCCGATGCTGAAAGCGATTCCTTCAGTATAGCGGCTGACCAACACGCGCCGACCTTTGACCCGATGGCGGCGAGGTCCTAAGAAAGGCGCATGCAGGCGCAAGAACGGGATCTGCCGGGGACGGAGGCAGCAATCGCGGGGGAGAGCTTATTCCGTTCGGCCGTCAGCACGCTCACAGCCAAGTCGCTTGCCATCGTCGGCGCGTCCGAGCGCGCCCGCTGGCCGAGCGAAATTTTCAAGAACCTGCGCGAGTTCGGCTATCCTGGACGCATCGTGCTCGTCAATCCGCGACAGAAGGAAGTCTACGGCCAACGCTGCTTTCCTTCGCTGCGCGATCTGCCCGAGCCGGTCGAGCATGCGCTTGTGATCGTGCCGGCGCCCGCGGTCGCCGACGTGCTCACCGCGGCGGAGGAAGCCGGCATCGGATCCGCCACCGTCTACGCCTCGATGTTGGGCGACGGCGACGAGCCGGAATCGAAGGCACGCGGCGCGTGGCTCAAGGATTTCACGGCAACGAGCCGCCTGCGCGTGGCGGGGCCGAATTGCATGGGCGCCTACTCCTATCGCGAGCGCCTCTTCGGCTATCCCAACGCCGATTTGTGCCGGCTTGCGCCCGGTCCGGTCGCCTGCATCTTCCAGTCTGGCGGCCTGATCCAGTTCTGGATGAAGGCCGCGGCCGAGCGGGGGCTGCGCTACTCCTATTGCATCACGTCGGGCAACGAGCCCGATCTCGGTCTTGCCGACTATCTCAATTTCGTCATCGACGATCCGCACACGCGCCAGATCGTGCTGTTCGTCGAAGGCATCCGCCGGCCGCAGGCCTTCATGCATGCCGCCGGCCGCGCGCTCGCCATGGGCAAGCCCATTCTCGCCATCAAGACAGGCGTCACCGCGCAGTCGCGCGCCGCCTCGCGATCCCACACCGGCGCCATCGCCGGCGACTATGCCGCCTATCTCGCCATGTCCGAGCGCTACGGCATCGTCAATCACCGCTCGCTCGACGATCTAGTCGAAACTGCGCTTGCTTTCGAAGGCGGACGGTTGCCGAAAGGGCCGCGCATCGCCTTCGTCACCACCTCGGGCGCGACGGTCGATCTTCTTTACGACTATGCCGCGGCCGAAGGCGCGGCCATGCCCGACTTCACCGACGAGACCAAGGCGGCGATGCTGCCCATGATGCAGGAAGGGATCGCGCCGAAAAACCCGCTCGACGTCGGCATTCCCTCAACGCTCGAAGTCGCCGCCAAAATCTGCGAGACCGCCGCCCGCGATCCCAATATCGACATGGTCGCCTGGGCCTCGCCCATGCCGCGCAAGGGCGAAGCATGGGGCGATGTCGCCCCGCTGCGGCAGCTGCTCACCAGGACCGACAAGCCGGTGGTGGGCTTCGGCCGCGTGATCCAGCAGCTCAGCGACGACCACCTCGCCGCGCAGGAGGCCGCCGGATTTCCATTCCTGCAAGGCATCGAACCGACCGTCCGCGCGCTCGACGGCTTGTGGTTTCACGCCGCGCGCCGAGGCCGGGCGCCGCCGACGCCGCCGCCTGCCCCGCCCAGCGATCTTTCGCCGGCAACGCTCGAGGCGACGCTCGCGCGCTACGGCATCGCGCTGCCCAAAAGCCGCGCGGTCGCAAATGCCGCCGAAGCGGCGACCGCGGCCGAGCGCATCGGCTACCCGGTCGCGCTGAAGATTCGCTCGCGCGACATTTTGCATAAGACCGAGGTCGGCGGCGTGGCGCTCGCCTTGCAAAACCGCGACGCGGTGGAAGCGGCGGCGGAGGCGCTCGTCGCCTCGGCGCGCGCCGCGCAGCCCTCCGCGCGCATCGACGGCTTCCTCGTACAGGAGATGGTGTCGGGCATCGAAGCCATCGTCGGCGCGCGCGACGACCCACTCTACGGACCGCTGCTGCTCGTCGGTTCCGGCGGCGTGCTGGTCGAGCTCGTCGCGGACGCAGCGTTACGCCTGCTTCCGGTGACCGCCGGTGAGGTGAGCGCGATGATCGATGGCCTGAAGTTGGCGCAGCGTCTATCCGGGTTTCGCGGACGGCACGCCGCCGACCGCGCGGCGCTCGAAGCCGCCGCGCTCGCGCTGGGGCGTTTCTTTCTCGACCACCGTGCAAGAATAAACGACATCGAAATCAACCCGCTGATGGTGAGGGCCGACAATCCGGGGCCTGTCCGCGATCGGCAATCCAAAGCATCGACGCCGGCCGGCGCCGACCCGAGCGTGGTTGCGGTCGACGTCCGGGTGTTGTGGCGGGAGGACGCCGAGGGAGCGTAAAGGCAATGGATTTCGAATTGCCGGAAGAGCTGCGAATCCTCAAAGCCACCCTGCGGCGTTTCGTCGACAACGAGCTGATCCCGATCGAGCGTGAGACCACCGACGGCGAACAGATCAAGCCGAAATACCTCGAGCGCTTCGAGCGGCGCGCCAAGGAGCTGGGCATCTGGCAGCTCGACGTACCGACGGAATATGGCGGCGGCGGCATGTCGATCCTGGCGCGCGCCGTGGTATGGGAAGAGCTCTCGCGCACCATCGCCATACCGGCGCGCGGCGAGGGCATTACCGGTCCATCCGCGCGCGGCATTCTCTACTCGCTGCAAGGCGAGATGAAGGAGAAGTACCTGCTGCCGCTGTTGCGCGGAGAGAAGAAGGCCTGCTTCGCGCAGACCGAGCCCGACGCCGGCTCCGATCCCGGCAGCATGCGCACCACCGCCGTGCGCGACGGCGACTACTACCTGATCAACGGCGTCAAGCGCTTCATCACCGGCGCCGGTGACGCCGATTTCATGCAGCTCATGGTCGCGACCGACCGCGCCAAGGGCTCGCGCGGCGGTATTTCCTGCTTCATCGTGGATATGGATGCGCCGGGTGTGAAGCTCGGGGCCTGCTATGAAACCATGATGGGCGACAAGCCGTGGGAAATCGTGCTCGACAATGTGCGCGTGCCCGCGAGCCACCGCGTCGGGGCGGAAGGCGAAGGCATGCGCTTCGGCCAACAATGGCTCAATATCGGCCGCGTCAAGCACGGTGCGCGCGCGCTCGGCGTCGCCGAGCGATGCATCGAGATGGCGGCGTCCTATGCCAAGCAGCGTTCGACCTTCGGCCAGCCGCTCGCCGACCGCCAGGCGGTGCAGTGGATGCTGGCCGACATGTTCATCGAATTGCAGGCCGCGCGACTCCTCGTCTACCAGACCGCGACGCGCCTCGATCAAGGCGAAGAGGCGCGCGAGCACGCCTACGTGGCCAAATATTACGCCGACGAAATGGCGTTCAAGGCCGCCGACCAGTGCATGCAGATCCACGGCGGCATCGCGCTCACCACCGATCTTCCGATCGAGAAGATGTGGCGGCAGCAGCGCAGCTACCGCATCACCGAGGGCGCGAGCGAGGTGATGAAGATGGTCATCGCCCGCCACGTGCTCAAGACCTACGGTTGAGGAACCGTCATAATCCAGCGAGCTTGGTCAGTGCAGCGATCCTCCGTCGCGTCCGCGTTTCCTGGCTGCCCGCTTTCGGCGGAACGACATCTGCGTATACCGTAATCGGCAGTCCGGCATGAGCAGCGCGCGTTACCGGCTCGGCGTGGATGTGGGCGGCACCCACACCGATCTCGTGCTGCTCGATACGGCGACGGGGGAGCTCGCGGTCGAGAAGGTCGCGAGCACGCCAAAAAATCCCGCGTTGGGCGTGCTCGAGGGGATCGCCAGATTCATTGCCAACGGCGTGCCGCCGTCGCAGATCGGTTTTTTCGCTCACGGCACCACCATCACCACCAATGCGCTGTTGGAGATGCGCGGCGCCAAGGTCGGACTGCTGATCACGGAGGGCTACCGCGCGGTCCAGGAAATTCAGAGCCAGGCGCGCGACGGCAACCTGTTCGATTATTTCTATTCGAAGCCGGCCGCCATCGCGCCGCAGCGCCTCACCAAGGAAATTCCCGAGCGCTGCGACTACGCCGGCCGCGTGCTCTGCCCGCTCGATCAGGACGCCGTTCGCCGCGCCACGCGCGAGCTCAAGGACGCCGGCGTCGAGTCGATCGCCGTGTGCTACCTGTTCTCGTTCATGAATCCGGCGCACGAGCAGGAAACGCGCGCCTTGATCCGGGACGAATGTCCCGCCGTTCACGTCTCGTTGTCGAGCGAGGTCCTGCCGCGCATTCGCGAATGGCCGCGACTCTCGACCACCCTGCTCAACGCCTACCTCGAGCCGGTCATGGTGCACTACGTCGGCCATCTCAACCAAGGTTTGGACGCGGCCGGCTTGCGCACGCAGCAGCGCTTCCTGATGCAATCGAACGGCGGCGTCATGCCGTTTTCGGCCGCAATCGCTGGCGGCCGCACCGTGCATACGCTGTTCTCCGGCCCGGCCGCGGGCGCGCAGGCGAGCGCCCATCTCGCGCGCGAGGACGCGCGGCGCGGCCTCGTCACGCTCGACATGGGCGGCACCAGCGCCGACATCGCCTTCATCGAAGGCGGCGCCCCGCTCGAAGTCACCGAGGGCGTGATCGCGCGCCGGCAGGTCGACGTGCCCGCGCTCGATATGACCACGATATCCGCCGGCGGCGGCTCAATCGCCTGGATCGACGGCGGCGGCTTCCTCAATGTCGGCCCGCAGAGCGCGGGCGCCGATCCCGGCCCGGCCTGCTATGGACGCGGCGGCCTGCGGCCGACGGTCACCGACGCCGACCTCGTGTGCGGCTACCTCAACCCGGACTATTTCCTCGGCGGCGCGCAGAAGCTCGACGTCGCGGCAGCGCGCGCCACGCTCAAGGCGCACGTCGCCGATCCTTTGCAGATGGACGTGACGGCGGCCGCCGCCGGCATCCAGCGCATCGTCGACATGCGCATGGCGGACGAGGTGCGCGTCTTTGCAGCCAAGCGCGGGGTCGATCTCTCCGCCTTCACGCTGTTGCCGTTCGGCGGAGCCGGCGCCGTGCACGCCGCCGCGGTCGCCGAGGAGCTCGGCATGCGGCGCATTCTGGTGCCGCCGCGCCCCGGCGCATTCTCGGCGCTCGGCCTGCTCTGCACCGACGTGGTGCACGACTACATCCGCTCCGAGCTACGCACGCTCGCCGACGTCACCGCCGACCACGCCGAGGACATCTTCCGGCAATTGGAAGGCACGGCGCGCGCAGAGCTTGCCGCCGAAGGCATGAACGCGGCCGACGCCCGCTTCGCGCGCGAGCTCGACCTGCGCTACACCGGTCAGGGCTACGAATTGCGCACGCCGCTCGAGGGATTGTTCGAGGATCGGCTGACGGCGGCGGCGCTGCGCGCGGCGCGCGACAAGTTCGACGAGCGCCACGCCCAGATCCACGGCCATGCCGCCAAGGAGCGGCCGGTGGAAGTGGTGAGCTATCGCCTGCGCGTGCGCGTGGCCGTGCCCAAATACGAGCCGCGCGCGGCGGGGCCGCCGCCATCACCGCGGCCGGCCGCCGCCGCGGTCAAGGGCCAACGCACGATCTCCCTCAACGGAATGACGATGCAGGCGACGCTCTACGAGCGCGCGCGTCTCGACATCGGCGCCACGGTCGCCGGGGCGGCCGTCGTCGAGCAGTTCGACGCCACCACCCTCATCCCGCCGGGCTGGAGCGCGCAGGTCGATGGTTACGGCAACCTGATCCTGACGAGGGCCTGAGCATGGACGCCATCACCATCCAGATCTTGCGCAACAAGGTCGCGAGCCTGGTCGATGAAATGCACTACCATTTCTACCGCTCCGGCTACTCGACCATCATCCGCGAGTCGCGCGACTTCAGCTGCGTGATCCTCGACCGCGAGGGACGCCTGATCGTGGCGCCGCCGATGTTCTTCCACGCGCCGGTCTATCGCCATCTCGTCGGCCGCATCCTCGCGCGCTATGGCGGCAACGGGGCGATCAAGGACGGCGACGTCTTTGTCTCCAATCATCCCTACGAGGGCGGCCTCCCCCACGTCTCCGACATGGCCTTCGTCGCGCCGGTGTTTGCGGACGGCGGGATCGTCGCGTTCGCCGGCTCGATCGCACACAAGGCGGACGTGGGCGGCGCGGTCGCGGGCTCGACCTCGGCCGACGCCACCGAGGTGTTCCACGAGGGGCTGCTGGTGCCGCCGATCAAGATCGTGGACGCGGGCGTGGCGCAGATCGATGTCGAGCGCATCATCCTCACCAACAGTCGACAGCCCGCGCTCGTGCGCGGCGACATCCACGCTCAGATCGCGGTGACGCAAATGGGCGCGCAGCGCGTCAAGCAATTGTGCGAACGTTTCGGCGCGGGCACGGTCAGCGACGCCTTCGCGGCCATCCTCAAGGGCGCGGCGGACGAATTGCGCGCGGCCATCGCCAAATTGCCGGAAGGAGAGTTTTCGGCCGAAGGGCTGCTCGACAGCGACGGCGTCGTGATCGACAAGCCGGTGAAGCTTGCCGTCACCGTCGCCATCAAGAACGGACTCGCGAGCTTCGACTTCTCCAACAGCGACCCCCAGGCCCGCGGTCCGGTCAATCTGCGGCCGTCGATGGTCGAAGCATGCGTGTTCTATTCGCTCATCGGTTGCCTTGGCCCGAACCTGCATTTCAACGACGGCATGCGCGAGGTGGTGCGGCTCACATACGCGCCGCGCACGATCACCAATGCGGAGCCGCCCGCCCCCGTCTCCAACTACCAGATGGTCAACCTCAAGCTGGTGGACGTCATTCTCGAAGCGCTCGCCCATTTTCATCCCGCGCGCGCGATCGCCAATGCCGGCTCGTCGAGCGCGCTGACCATCGCCTGGGCCAAGGGCCGTCCCGGCCAGTCCACCATGCAATACGAGATCATGGGCTCGGCCTATGGCGGCGGCATGGGCCACGACGGCGCCTCCGCGACGGCGACGCATCTGAGCAACCTGCACATCACCCCGATCGAAATTCTCGAATCCGAGTTTCCCTGCCGCATCACCCGCTTCGAGCTCGTGCCGGATTCGGGCGGCGCCGGCCAATGGCGCGGGGGCTTGAGCCTGCTGCGCGAGTACGAGCTTTTGGAAAATGCGACCGTCATTCGCCGCTACGACAAGAGCCGCTTCCCGCCGCGCGGCATCGCAGGCGGCAAGGCGGGACGCGGCGCGCGCTTCGTCATCAGGCTCGCCACCGCGCAGGAATTCGTGACGCCATCCTCGGGCCGTTACGAGATGCAAGCCGGCGAGCGCTTCCTGCTGCAAAGCGCCGGCGGCGGCGGCTGCGGCGATCCGCGCCGCCGCGATCGCGCCGCGCTTGCCCGTGATATAGCCGAGGGATATGTCTCGGCCGACGCGGCGAAGAAGAACTATGGCGCGTAGCGCGACCGCTCTCATCCTGAGAAGCGCCTGAACGAGAGGTTTCGCGGCATGGCCTTTTCCAGCTGGCGCGGCGTCGTGGGCATGATCAATCCGACATTGCGGCCGGGCGTGACCGAGGAGGTCATCCGCCTGCTGCCGGAAGGCATCGGGCTCATCCCGTTGTTCCTCAATATCCGCCGCGGTACCGAGGACGAGTTCGCGACCATGATGCCGGCCTACGAGGAGCTCGTCGCGGTACTGGCCGAGTGCGGCTGCGACCTCATTCATCCCCACGGCGCGCCGCCGTTCATGGTGCAGGGCCGCAAGCGCGAAGCCGAGATCATCAAGGCATGGGAGAAGAAATACAAAACACCGATCATGAGCGTCGCGCAGAACCACGTGAACGCGCTCAAGACGCTGAAGGCCAAGACCATCCTCGGCGCCACCTATTTCCCGCCCAAGCTCAATGCCATCTTCGCCAAATATTTCCGCGATGCCGGCTTCACCGTGCGCGCCATGGCAGGCATCGATGTGCCGTTCGACAAGGTGCAGGAACTGTCGAGCCACCAGGTCTACGCCCACATCAAGCGCAATTTCCTCAACGCGAAAGGCGCCGACGCCATCTACATGCTCGGCTCCGGCTGGCGCACGCTCGATATCATCGAGACACTGGAGCAGGACCTGCAGGTGCCGGTGGTGCACCCGGTGACGGCCCGCGTGTGGGAAATTCAGAAGCGGCTGCACGTGCGCGAGCCGCGATCGGGCTTCGGCCATCTGCTCGCGGCGCTGCCCTAGCGGAACGACCATGTCCGCAAGCCCGCGCGCGGCGCTCCTCCTTCTCCTCTGCGGCCTGTGCTGTGGGCCGCCGGCGGCATCGCAAGCGGGTGCGCAGCCGGTCGAGTCCTTCTACAAGGGCCGCACCGTGACGATGTTGGTGGGCACGTCGCCGGGAGGCATCAACGACATTTCCGCGCGGCTGGTGGCGCGGCATCTCTCGCGCTTCATCGCGGGCAACCCGACCATCATTGTCCAGAACAATCCTGGCGGCGGCGGGCTCGTCACCGCCAACCGCCTCTACTTCAATTCGGACAAGGATGGCTCGGTTCTCGCCAAGCTCGAGCGCGCGGTGCCGCAGCTCGCCATCCAGGGTCATCCCAACGCCCAGTTCGATCCCACGAAGTTCACCTGGCTCGGTAGCCTGTCGTCCTACGCCGACGACGCCTATCTCATGCTCATCAACGCCCAGCACGCGGCCAAAACCGTTGCCGACCTCAAGCGGCCCGGCATCAAGGTGGTGCTGGGCGCTGACAATGCGGCATCGAGCAACCTGATCTTCGCCGTGATCGCCAAGGAGGTGCTCGGCCTCAACGCGAATGTCGTGCGCGGCTACACCGGCGCGGCGCCGCTGTTTCTCGCCATGCAGCGCGGCGAGCTCGACGGCCAGATGGTGGGCTTGAGCTCGGTGCGCACCGGCCAGCGCGATCTGTGGATGCGAGGCGCATTCCGGCCGCTCATGGCGTTCGGCCGCACCCGGCGGCACGCCGAGTTTCCGGACCTGCCGATCGGCCGCGAGCTCGCCAGCGATGCCGGTGCGCTGTCGCTCATCGAATTCGCGGAGCTGCCATTTTTTATGGCGCTGCCGTTCGCCGCGCCGCCCGACGTCCCGCCGGATCGCGCCAAGGCGCTGCAGACCGCCTTCATGGCGATGTGCCGGGACAAGGCCTTCCTCGAGGAGGCCGAAAAGCTCGGCATCGACATGAGCCCGATCGACGGCGAGGCGATCCTCACCTTGCTGGCACGCACCGCCGCCACGCCGAGCGAGGTGATCGCGCGCTACAACACGATCGGCGGCGAGAAGAGGTAGCGCAAAGCCAAGCTCAGGCTCGACCTTCGCCGTTTCGCTCGCAAGAACAACGCACCACGCCGCGCATCGAGACCGACAGCGCGGCGTGCATGCATGGCCCGGAACTCAATCAAGGCTGCTTTGAATCCATCAGCACGAACAAGATTCGACAGGGCTGCGTGCCGCGATTGATCCAGGCATGGTTGGTCGCCTGCTGGATCACGACGTCGCCCGCCTTCACGTGCACCACCGAGTCGTCGAGCACCATGTCGATCTCGCCGGACAAGATCACGGCGTAGTCGACGGTGCGCGTGCGGTGCATCAGCGGATGCTTGACGGGAAGGCCCCTAGCCGGCGCGTGATCGCCGACCACTTTCATCATGAAATTTGGATCCATTTTTGCCTCCGCGGCGGGATCGAGCGGCGGAAACTCGACCACGCGGATCGCGGTGCCGTTGTCGGGCGGCGACAGGCCGATGGGCTTGGTGGCGTTGTCGTCTTTGAACGAGAATCCCGGCGGCGAGGAATCCGTGATCCACAGGTTCGCTGCTGGGTTGCCGGATCGTCCGGGGTTGAGCGTGAGGCGGCCGTCGAACAGCGCGATCGCCTTGTTGTTGGCGTCGAGGCCGGTCACGACGCGGCGGACATCAGCCGCCGTGGCGCTAGAGCACGCCAACAGAACGGCGAAGATCGACCAGAATGTCTTGTGCATCATTGCTTCCTCCCTTGTATTGCCCGAACGGCGCCGGCGTTGGGCCGCGCATGGCGGCTTGCCGCTGGCGCTGGCCAATGCCGATCGCCGCCGTCACGCCTGCTCCAGCATGCGGTCCTGCTTGCCGAAGTGATAGCGCGGGAGCACGTCGAGATCGGTGCCGGTGACGCGGATCACCCAGGCCTTGTTCGGATGCGCGGTCGAATGGATCACCCCGGGGCCATAGGCTTTGGTCTCTCCCGGCCCGAGGCGATACCTGCTCACCGCTTGCAGCACCGCATGCGCCTCGCTCTGCGGGTTGGTACGGCGCCACTCGGTCATCTCGGTATACTCCCGCGCGTTGCCGTAGATCGCCCACGACGAGCCATGGCTGTGCGGCTTGCCGATCTTTTTTCCTTCCTGCACGTGCGCGAGCACGTAGAAATCGGTCTCGGGATCGTGGTGCAGGATGCGCCGGCCCGGCGGCATATCGTCGCTGAAGGTCGCGGCGACAAAGGCGGGATTGGACAGAAGTCGCGCGAGCCGCTCGGCGATCTGCGGCAAAGCATCGGGTAACGGCGCTGCTTTGAGCACCGCGCGGCTGTCGGCGCAGAATTCATCGAGCGTGTAAGCCATGGCTCTCTCTCCGTTCCGATCCGCTCTCTTCCTATACCAAGTCTCGGCTTTGCGCATCCGCCGTCTATGAGTACGATCGGCCCGCGAGAATGAAAGTGGAGGAGCGAATGTCGCGCTTTGCCGGTTTGATCGGTTGCGTGGCCGTGGCGAGCGTCGCGCTGTGGCCGCCGCCGAGCCCGGCGCAGGAGCCCTATCCGTCCCGAACGGTGAAGATCGTGGTTCCGGCCGTGGCCGGCTCGACCACCGATACGCTCGCGCGCATCGTGGCGGACCAGCTCAGCCAGAAATGGGGCAAGGCCACGATCGTGGAGAACATCCCCGGCGGCGCGATGAATATCGGCGCGCTCAACGTCGCGCGCGCCGCGCCGGATGGCTACACGCTGCTGGTCGCGCCGCCCTCTCCGCTCTCGTTCAATCATCTTCTCTATCGCGACACCGGCTACGAGCCGAGCAAGTTCGTTCCGATCACCATGCTGGCGAAAATTCCCAACGTCCTGGTGGTTCGCAAGGACATCGCGGCAGCCACGTTGCAGGAGCTCATCGACTACGGCAAAGCCAATCCCGGCAAGCTCACCTACGCCTCGCAAGGCGTGGGCTCGACCGCGCATCTGTCGGCGGCGCAACTCGAGGTGCAGACCGGCATCAAGATGGTGCACGTGCCCTATCGCGGCGCGCAGCCCGCGCTCACCGACGTCGTCGCCGGTCACGTCGACATGTTCTTCGACACGCTCGCGACCTCGGTGCCGCTCTACCGGGACAACAAGGTCAAGCTCATGGGCGTCGCCGATTTGAAGCGCGCCGGCGTCGTGCCCGAGGTTCCGACCCTTTCCGAAGCAGGGTTGCCGGGCTTCAAATCGATCACCTGGTTCGGCCTGGTTGCGCCGCCGGCCACGCCCGCCGCCTTGGCCGAAAAGATCAATCGCGATGTGGTCGAGATTCTCAACGGCAAGGACGCCGGCGACGTGCTGCGCAAGATGTCGCTCGAGACCGGCGCAACGGCGCCCGTCGACACCACCCGTTTCTTCGCCGAAGAAACGGCGCTGTGGAGCAAGGTGATCAAGGAGGCGGGCATCGAGCCGCAGTAGCGGTGCAAGCCCAAGCAGAGCCAAAGTCCGCCGTTCACGTCAACAACCCCGCCTCGCGATAGGCGCGCAGCGCGCCGGGGTGAAGCGGCACGCCGCCGAATTCGAGCGCCGCGGCACCCTCCGACCGCAGCGGCTCGAGCAACTCCTCCATGCCGACGAACAGCGGATTGAGCCGGCCGAGCTCGCCGCCGCTCGTTGCGATCGCCTCAACTGCTTCGCGCACGATCACATGCGGCACGCGTTGGTGGGTGACGAGCACGTTGACCACAGCAACTTGCGGGAGGTCGAGCTCAAGGCCGCGGATCGCGCCGGCGCGCATCACGGTGCGGCGATAATAGGGAACCGCCTGCATCACCGCTTCGAGCTCGCCGCTTTGATAAGGCAGCACGCGCACCGCAATGCGTTGGGCGAGGTCGGTCATCACCGCATTGGGGATGGGGCATTGGAACTGGGCATCGACATCGCCCGCGGCCAGCGCCGCGGAGCCGGCGGCGAAATCGAGATAGACCGGCGAGAAGTCGGAAAAACTCATGCCCAGCGCATGGAACAGGCCGTGGGCGTGCTGCACCATGCCGCTCGTGCGCAGCCCGACCGCGATCCGCCGCCCGCGCAGATCGGAAAACGACCGGATCGGCGATTGCGCCCGTACGATGAAGAACAGCGGGCCTGCATTCATCGGCGCCGCCATGGCGAGCTCGATCGGCCGCTCGAACGGCGTCTCGCCGTTTTTGGCGCGGCCGATCCAGTTCGAGGCCATGAAGCCGAACTCGATCTCGCCCGCGTGCAGGCGGTTGGCGTTTTCCGTGCTGGCGGCCTGGGATTCCAGGACCTCGACCGCCGCCAAGGCCCCCCGCCGTTCGAACAACGTCTTGAGCGCGC
>Ga0306920_100004161_pt1 | contig 18534 bp, 20 predicted proteins | sample flu12Cox44000170_FD_204666 | JGI IMG/M metagenome (GOLD analysis project Ga0306920, IMG submission 204666) | Lab enrichment of tropical soil microbial communities from Luquillo Experimental Forest, Puerto Rico - flux4day.12C.oxic.44.000.170 (v2)... | ecosystem: Environmental > Terrestrial >... | reverse complement strand
TGCTTGCGCTCCTTCTCATCATTTTTTTGCCGATTTTGGGCGCTATGGGCCAGGCAAGCAGGCTAGCAGCGAAAGGCAAAGTAAACTGCTAAGAAATCGAAGGGGTCGCACGAAACAAGAGCGCGAGCTCACACGCGATGAAGCGGAGTTGGCATGATCAACTGAGGTTTCAATGATGAAACACGTGGTGCAGCCCTACACGGTTGGGCTGCCTGAGTCCGCTTGCCTTACATCCACTTGTCGATCGATTCGCTCCTGAAATGATTCATGTTCGCAACCTGGAAGAAGGCATTAGCCTGCCCGCCGCAAACCACGAAGTTGATCTGCTTCGGTGAGGGGAAAAACGGAATGATCGCATCGTCCGGAAGCTTGTACCAGCTCGCGTAGGGCTCTCTTCCCTCTAACGCCAGGGGGTACAGGTGAAAGGGCGCTAAGAATGATTCTTTGAAATCCTTCACCGCGCGCTTCGTGTTCTTGTAAACGTACTCGGAAAGCTTTTCCTTCGACTCGTAACCTTGCTCGACTAGGCGCTTGGCCACCAGGGGGTCCAATATCGCAAGCGCGCCAGATCCGCCGACCATGGACTCACACATGTAGCTGATTTGTTGGTCGAACATTGCGGGCTCGGCTCCAGCGCCTCGCGCGCCAGCTCCTTGACGAACGTCGGGGCCTCCAAACAGACTAACCACATTTTCTTCGGCTTTGTACCCGAACTGGACGTGAAGTGGAGTCCAGGGGCTGTTCTTTTCATCTTCCGCGATGACGCAATTATTGTAATCGAGTTGATTGCCTTGCGAGCCTTGGTAGGTATCTCCGAGGATACCTCCATTCGTGAGGTTCTTGCCCATCAGCGTCCACGATCGCCCAATCGTCGCGTTGGAATGCGCGAAGGGACTCAGCGCGCCCAGCCCGTAATTCACATTGAGCTTGTCGCGGATCGGACCGTTGATGACGATCGCACTCCCGCTCGAAGTCGTCGAGCCGAAAAGCCCCAAAGTTCCAACGGAAGCCATCGCCAGCAGGACCGGAAAGTATTCCGGTTTGCATCCCGCCATCACCGCGTTTACCGCGACTTGCCTCACCGTGTATCCCCATCTTGCGGACGTATAGCCCACGCCCTGCAGCGGCGTCCGCAGAACTTCGTCCGGGCTGTGGCTTGTTCCTTTCAGCATCGCCTCGACTTTTTCCTCGGTGGGGATAACGATTGGCAGGTAGTCCGTCATCCCGTTGGTCATGAACAGTTCTTGCAGATTGTCCGCACTAGCCGGACCATAGTTTGCCGGTCCCGCCGCAATCGATCGCGTGCCGGACTTCATTTCGTCAGCCGAAAGCGGCCTCGTCAAATCCTCGACGATCTCCTTAGTGATCGGTATTCCCGAAACGGGATCCGGATTCACCAGATAAGCGGCGAGCTCCGCGGATGTTTTGCCTCCCACTGGGTGAGGCGTAAAGACCTCGCGTAAGTGAGGCATCCCGTCCCTTGCAGCTGTCAGATCCGCCAGCTCCTTGTACGCCACAGTGCACATAGGAATCGCAGGCACGCCCATCTTTTCCACCGTTACGCAGTGACTCACGGTCGCTGGGGCGCAGCCTCCTCAATGCCCGATGGCCATCACCGTCGCGTAAGCATTGGCCTTAATTTCCGCCCAGAGCTTCGGGTCATCTGCGGCGTAAGCCCCCGCCTTTTTCCGAAAGACAGTCTTGAGGCTGGGCATGTTCTGCCGAAACCAAGCCTGCATTTCCATCAGAAGGGTCTCACTGCCGTCGAAGTGAGTGGCGTCGACCAGATAGAGAGTCATTCCGTCAAGCGAATTGGCTCGGGGAGCCATGGCATAGAGCCGAATGGGCGGCGGAGTGCCTTTGGGACTCACCGCTGTCAACTTGGGCTCGCTCTCGACAACTCCACGGACCGCATTCTTGTCCTTCGCTTCCGAAATACCTGCTTTTAGTAGCAGCCCGGGCGACATCCCAAACAAAGACAATAACGCTCGCCGCTTCATAACTTTCACCTTCTCCGATCGTATTAAACCGGAGTTTCCGTTTTGGATCCCGGCTACGCTCCGGAGGATACCCCCTACCGATACCCCACGCAAATGGTCTGTCGGGCTACCGCCGCTCGTGTCTCTACCGAACACACCGACTCGGGAAGGCGGAGGTCGGAGTCGATACCTGACTTAGCAAGACACGGAGAAAAACAAAATGCGCCTCCGACCATGACCCGATTGCTGCAGCCAGCGAAGCAGCATTTGCGGGAACCAATCGCTAAAGGATGGCAACTTTGCGGCATTGCGATGAAATCTGGCGTGAGACGGTCACTTCTTCGCCTCGCACACCAAGAACAAAACAATAGACGCACGATTGTCGGTTTAACGAAACGCTCGATCACCGACCATTGATGGAGTGCTGGTCGCGTGAAAGGAGAGAATCGTGGACCTAAAAAAGGCGCCGGCCGAGAGGCAATGAGCCGATGTGAGGAGAGAAACGCAACAATCTGGCTAGCACAGAGTAATCCGGTTTGCATCAACCGCAGGATCCGAAATCAAGGTGCGCTTCAAAATGAAACACGCACCCGCAGTTGGCCTACCCCTGCTAATCTGCTCGTGGTGTTTTCGTTCCTAGACGTTCTTAAGTCCGCTGTGTGTCCAGCGTGGGAGAAGACAGACTTTCAATGGCAGATGTTCGGACTTTCTCTGCTGTCGAAAGGGAGAGTGCGACGAAGCAGGGCGAAAACAAGCCTGACCAAGACATTACTTTTCGAAGCGGGACTAAATGTCCTAAACGTTCGATTTCGATTTGATGAACGGCATACTTCGGTGCCGTCTTATCGGGCAGGTCACTGACGAAGTGTTTAAAGAGTTCTTTCGGATCGGTGCTCAGCACGCCATCCGCTCGCACCCAAAGGCAGGAGTGGTCGATCTGACGGAGGTGATTTCCTTCGAGGTCTCCGCCCAGGTGATCGAAAAACTCGCCAGGACCACACCGGTGTTGCCGGATCCACACCTGCGCAGAGTGGTTATCGCGCCGTCTCCCGAGATTTACGGAATGATGCGTATGTTTGAGATGGAAGGAGAGGCGACCCGCCCAGGCATTCATGTAGTGCACACTGAGCAGGAGGCCTGGGCAATCTTATCTGTGAAAAAGCCACGATTCTATCCTCTCGATACCTTCTCATCTGCGGCTGAGCCGCACCGTACGGTCGATTCAGAACCAGGTTCCAGTGTAAACAGTATTCTCGAACAATTTTCATCCGGCATAGCCTTCTTGTCGGGTCTTATGGTGTCGTTTCCAAGATGCGACATTTTCTCAGGGGACCCCGGCAGGGACGCACAATGGATCGAAAGTACTAATGGTCTCGCCAATGCCAGAAAGCGTATGCAGGAACTAGCGAAGCAGAGACCGGGAAAATACTTCATCTTCTATACGGGAACGCAAATGGTTGTTGCAAGCGTCCAGACGCTCGCTAAGCCAGACGAACTACCAAAATCGAGCACAGTGTAGGTTGCCGACGGTGGGCGTGGCCCGCGGGGTATTCCCGATAATTCTCGTAGCCTTGCTCATTCCGAATTCCTTGTTGTCATATTACTGGAAGGGATTGGGCCACATTTTTGATGAGCAGTGGGCTCCAGGCTGGCATCTTTTGAGTTTCTGTCCCCCATCGGTTCCGGCGAGATGAGTGCGGTACATCGTGCCCGGAATCCAAAGCTCGGCCGCGACGCCCGCACACGAGCCTCCTGATCGAATTCGCCGGGCTCCCCGTGTCCAGGAGGTAGTGCGACCAAACCGGAGCTGCATGCTGTCGCTGTGAACTAACTTGTAGGACGAGGTCCGCTATAGCGGTCCCGGCGCCGTCTGTCCAACCGGCGGAACAATTTGCTTTCCTCCCGGAGTCGCTGCGCCACAATTCGGACAGTGTGACCAGCTCCGCTCGATGGCCCGACCGCATTGCGGACACGTGGGCCGCAGAGCCGTGGCACAGTGTGGGCAAAAGATGAAGCTCGTTTTCACCGAAGCGCCGCAGCCCGGGCAGGGCCTCGGCAGTGGGTCGCGCAGAATGAAATAGAGGATAATTCCGATTGCGTACGGAATGAAGATTGCCAGTAGCGTCCACATCACGTAGCGCATGCCGCGGCGCTTCGCGTCGCCGTAGGTGTAGCCGATCAGCAGGACCCAAGCGGCGAGAACCAGCGGCGCGACGATACTCAGGAAAAACTTCCCGCCAGCGGGCCAATTCACACTCGTCGGATCGCTGGGAATCGCGAGATACCTCATGACTAAATACCCGGCGAGATAGACGATGCCCGCAAGCACATAGGCTGTGACGGGAATTACCGAAGGCCTTGTTCGTGAATCGGTCATGCGAGTCTCCGTTGCTGCCGGTGCCGCACGGAAAGCAGCGCCGCGGCGCTGCCTCCTGCAAGCCACGTCAGCGCTGAGAATGTGGCAAAGAGCAGCCACAACTGGCGAAATCGGATGTCGAAGACGGAAATCAGCCCACTGGACACGACGCGGAAAACCGGCCAGCCCAAGAGCATCACCGCCCAAGAAAAAAAGACCAGCAGAATCAGCGTGAGCCGGTTTTGGCGCTGTTCAGCTCGCGCCGCCAAGTGTGCTGCCACCATTGCGCGAGTCCGTTCGTACAGCTCCGGTGAAGGCTGCGGTGTGGGCAATCGGCGCAGTCCACCGGAGATCAATTGCCAACGCCCGAGCTCCGCGGCACAACTTGAACAGGTTGCTGTGTGGACTGCGATGCGCGCTTCAGTGTTGGGATCAAGCGTGCCCGCGGCCAAGAGCGGAAACTGTTTTCGGATTTCGGCATGCTCGTCCGAGCGAGTCATTCCCGCACCTCGTTGCCAACGCTGGTCTCGAGGATCCATCGAAGTCGCTCGAGCGAGCGGCGAAGGCGCGACTTTACCGTTGAAAGCGGTACCACCAGCACGATCGCGATTTCTTCCAGCTTCATTTCTTCCTCAAAACGAAGTGACAGCACTTCACGATAGCTCACCGGCAGATTCTCGAGAGCACTGACCAGATGGCTCGTGCGCTCCCGAGCCAGCAGTTGATCGAGTGGTCCCGGATCGGCTGAGGCCAACCGAGAAATCATCGTGTCGTCAGGCGAATCGTTGCCGAATGGCTCGTCGAGGCTGCTCGGCCGGATCCGGCGCAAGTGATCGAACGCCAGATTTCGTGTCAGCGCGAAAAGCCATGCCTCGAAGCTTTGCGAGGTATCGTAGCTCCGGATTCTCTCCGCCACGCGAAGCCACGTTTGCTGAAACAAATCTTCCGCCTCGGCCGGCTGCCGCACCAGGCGTAACAAGTAGCGGTAGACCCGATTCTGGTAACGTCCGATCAGTGTGGAGAGTGCATCAAGATCGCCCCGCCGAAGTTGCAATACAGCGGATTCGATCCCCACTCGCGCCTCCCAGAAGGCTGTGATCGCGCCGGTCATATGCATACTACGAATCGGCTGGCCAGAAAGACGCACGCCGACGGACGAAACCGGGTCCTGCCGGAAGTGTATTTGATTTAGATGCTTGCCGGCACTCGCAGAGGACAAGTGGAGGCACAACTACTTCGCCGAAGGGGCAGCGGAGCAGTGTCGTACGGTTAGCTACTATAGCGGGAGCCGTATGAGCTGAGAGGCTCACGTCCGGTTCTGAGAGGTCGGGGAGAAATTCCTCCGCGCTGCTCACCCGGGCACTTACCACGAATCGTCAAAGTTTCTTCGGTGTGACCATCCCACCGCCTTGCCTTCGCTTGCCGCCAGCGCGCGCAGCCCATGCGGGTTGAGTAGTCCGACCTGAACCAACAGTGCAGCTTGATCCCAGTCGATATGTTCCTGCGCCACCTGATCGCCGCTATGTTATCTGTTACGACTACTCACGCGGATTCACGCCCCATCTATGCTAGCGTGGCTATTGCGATCTGCGAGACTGTCAGCGAAGGCTTGGGAGTCTACCGGCAGACGGATGGGTTGAACCAACCGAGCGCTCGTTCTATCACCTGTAGGGGAAATAGCGGCTTGCAACGGCCGCGAAGGGGGAACCGTGAACATTCTGGATATCGTGCAGCAATGGCGAGAGCAGCGCGATGCGATACCAACGGAGAAAATTAAGGTTCTCGGATTGATTGGTGGTGTTAGTTCGCTTCGTAGGAAGCCCTTGGACGCAGACAGGCCTCTTCCGGAACTTAGCGCAGTCACGCCGCGCCCCGTCGAGCGGGCCGAACGCCGAATCAGCGTCAGCGGAACGGCAATGCTGATTGGCAGGCACGGAAGACTAGGCGTCGAACGGGCAACCATCCAGAACGCAAGTTCGCGTGGCGTGCGCGTGATTTCGACGACTGAGTGGTATGAGGACGATACGATTCTGGTTTCATTGCCGGTGGGGCACTTCACGTCCGCTGCGCGAGTAGCTTACTGTGATGTTTTGCAACAGGGCCGCTTCGCCATAGGGCTCGAATTCGTGGGGTCTAACAAGCCGTTGGATGTGAGTGCACTAGAACCGAATCGAGATTTTCCGCAGGGATCGTAAACCTTCAGCCCTATGCAGCTTCCACCGACAGGACTCCCGTGGCACCCAGGAATTGTCGAAGTGGATTCTTCCCTCAGATGGGCCGCTGCGCCCGTTTCCTTCATCAGTCGGCACACCGGGGGCGCCGTGAAAAGGTGATGGTCCACAGCCAAAGCTCAACACGCCCGAGAACTGGTGCGCGACGCTCGGCAATCAGACGAGCGGTGGAGGCAACGAAACCGCCGACCTTTCATGCCTGTTGGTGCCCCGACGGCAAGAAAAAGTCCAGTACTAGTTAAGGAAGATGCCAAACGCCGCGTGTGTTCAGGTTGCTTGAATACTGCTATCTCTGCTCGTCCGGAACAAACTCCTGCATCACTGCTTTGCGCATCAGATCCGGTGGCAAAAGGCCCTGCGCCAAAATGAAGTCGTGGAATTTCCTTTCGTTGAATCTTGCACTCAGCGCTCTTTGAACATCTCTTCGCAGTGCGATTAGCTTGGTGTAGCCATAAAAGTAACTATTAGCCTGCCCGGGGGACCGATACGTGTAGCGCTCCATTTCTTCCTCGGCGAAGGCGTGAGACGTCACCACATCCTTCTCCAGTACTCGATATGCATCTTCGGGTGTTAGTTTGCCTGATTGTAGTTCCGGATCGAGAAATGCTCGCGCGGCCCGCAGCAGCCTATAGTCCAGTGATACTAGCTGTCCTTCGAGGGGCATGTAGGGTTCGATGAGATACTCCGAATAAAGGCCCCATCCCTCGACATTGGTGCTGTTGAACGCGTACAGCACTCTCGCCTGCGAAACTCCGTGTTCCAGCATCGAATCGAACTGCAACTCATGTCCGGGACGCGCCTCATGAGCGATCAACGTCCAAGCAGCTGCGTCGAAGCTAAAGTCGTCATACCTTTGGGAGACGCTCTGGCCGGGTCCGGCGGGTATATTCAGCGGGAGAACAAACTCCCCTTGCTGTCCTGTGTTGTGGAGAAAAGGTGGAGCGACCATGTGTGGTGCAGGTTGCTGGGCTGTTTCGGCCGCGGTAGCAATGCGAATGCGTGCGGGGCGATCCGGCAAAGTCACGATTTCGTGCTCCACAATTATCTTCTCTATCTGTTTGAGTCGATTCTGGTAAAACGGCAGAATGGCGTCTCCGATCAACTGCTGTTTCTTCAGTTCTCGCATCACGTCGCGATAGTCGCTCGACGGCAGATGCTGCTCCTGTGCAATTTGCGCCGCTATCGGCTCCATCTCGGTCTGAATGTCATTGAATGCCTGGTGGGCCATCGCTGAAACCTGACTGTCTGGAATGTCGATGCCATAGCTTTCCAGTTCGAGTGCGTACTCTTCAGGAGGCAATCTGAAATCAGTGCGAGCCTTGGGCAGCACATTTGCCTTCGTCCATCGATCGTAGTCGAGAAGCTGAGACTTCAGCTTCTCGTAAGGATCCTGCCATCCCTCTAGCTCGAACTTCTGCATGAGCGTGGCGATTCCCTCCAAATAGTTAGAGTTCCGGGCCAGCTCGGTTTCAATCTCCACTCGTGCCGGATAGATGGTTCCGGGCTTCGCCATCTGCTCCAGCACTCGTTGTTTTAGAATGTCTACAATCGGCTTATAGCCCGGTTCTAAACCGGCATACTTCCGCAGCCTGGAAACGGCTGCCGGACGTCGTTGGCTGGGTGTTTGCTCATCTAGCAGTATGTGCAGCCCGCTGAAGACAATGCCGCTCGCGTTGATAAATGGCACCTTGTGTAGTCGAGCGAAATCTCGCATCTTGAAGCCCAATTCGACTTTGCGAATCAGGATTTGTAGGTCCTCGGCGACCTCTTTCTGTGCTTCTCTCGCGAGTGCGGTCTTAAGTTTGGCCAATACCTGCGCTGTTTCTTGCCGCTCCTCATCTTCATCGGCGAGCGTGGTTTGTTCGACCAACGGATCGTATTGGCTGAGGCCTTGCTGAGAACCCAGTTCCGGATGATGTTTCATTGCAACTGATAGCAGCATGTCGGTATAGCTATTGCTGGAGGCGATCCAGCCTCGATCTGAAGACCGCACCCAGGCTGGCGCAGACAGCGTCAACAAGACCAGAGCGACAAGTAGGTTAGACGTCCGAATTGATTTCAATCTGTCATTCTCCGCAATAACAGCGACCATACATTGGCTATCGACTGTTTCCTACAGGTCGAGCTTGTTCTCAGCCGGTAGGGGCTCGGCCGAAGCAATAGGAGCGGGCTCGCGTGCTGGCTCCGTGGCTCGTCTGGGTTCCCATATCGGCTGGGGACGAAGGTCGGCCACCAGACGTAGCACATCTGGACGCGCGTAGTGCCCCGCAGAATCACAGGCATATTTGGCCAGAATAATCTGCTCGAGATCGATCTCGGCGTAAACGACATCTTCCTTGTCTGTAAGCGGGCCGCCAATGAATTGGCCGTCCGGACCTATGATCGCGGTCCAGCCGCCGCCTGGGCGGATCATGTCAGGCCTATCCTGAAAGCCAAGTTGTTCGACGATGTCCGCACCGATAGGAGATTGCACGTTGATAACAAACGTCTGACCAGCCAAGGCGTGGTGCCGCGCGGCGGCATCGGTAACGGCATTGAAGATACAGGAATGAGGATTATGGGCCAGCGTCGAGGTGCCGGGCCAGGCGGCGATGTGAATCTGTTCTCCCATGGCCGTCAGTGCATAGCGGGTGAGGTCCATCGTGTGCTCCCAACAGATCAGACCAGCAATCTTCCCAAGCTCGGTGTCGAAGACACGCAGATCACTGCCATCGCCCTGGCCCCAGATCGTGCGCTCGACGAGCGTGGGTTGGAGTTTGCGATGGCGGCCGATGACCTCGCCCTGGTCGTCCAAGTACAAGAGCGTGTTGTAGAGTGTGCCGCCTTCTCGCTCGCTGATGCCCACGACGACGAACGAACCTGCGGCGCGTGCGGCACGTCCGAGTTTCTGAACCGTGGGGCTGTCAATCTCGACGGCGTTCTTGTAGAGGCGCAAGAAGTACGGTGCGCCCTGGGTAGGCGTCATCAGCCAGATCCAATAGGGATATCCCGGAATCAACACTTCGGGGAAAACCGTCAGCTTTGCGCCGGCACGCCCGGCTTCTGCAATCAGCTGACAGACCTTCTCCGTCGTCGCTTCGCGATCAAGAAAGATCGGTGCGGCCGAAACGGCTGCCGCTTTAAACCGCGGATATTGGTCAGCCATTGTTGCGCTCCCTTTCAGCCTGAGTAGCCACTGCGTGCCTGCAAGTGAACTTGCAGCGGAGATTTCGGTTCAGGTTCGTCGATGGAGTCGCAATATACACCTAACACCCGGTTGCGCACACTCTGCGTGTCAGGCTCAGCTACAACGACCAGTGAAACCCTTTGGGGATGTGCCGAGGGCCAGGACGCTCTATCGATTGCTATCGTCGGAACCGAAGTCGATTGGGATAAGAGTCAAGCGCTTCCGGGAACGGCGATGCGACGGATTTCGGGATCTTGGTGAGTATATACGCAGCGTATGAGGGATCGCGGGAAGCTGCGACCAGCTCTCCGATGTTTCTAAGATCACAAATTTTTCCATTCTTTGTGATGGTAGAGGCGATAACAGCCAGAAACGGGGATGAGCCGGGCAGCGGTGAAATAAGGTCAGTTTTCGAGAGCAACAGCAGTAAGCTTGGCGTCAACGAAAGTTAACGTCACTTTCCTCCCCTCGCGGACGTTTAATACTAACGGGGGACGAAAACAGGCGATACAAACGCCGTCGTTGTGCCGCACGCTTGGATAGACGATTCCTGCTGAGCCGCTGGTCAATAGCTCGCGTCCAAGTATTTGGGATGCCTCGTAGCTATTCGGTTCTAAGCAGTCCACAAAAGCTGGATCTTCGCGAATATCGTGAAAATCGTATCTGAAATCTGCAAGATAATCTATATACGGTGAGGCTTCTTGCTCGGTCCACCCAGCTTCCTTCAGCTCGACGGTTCTGTGAAATGCAACTTCGGCCTGGGCAGTTTGCATTTTAAAGGCGGCATACCACGCTCCGCGTCCGGCTATATGGAAGCGCCCACCTAGCGGGTTCGCGTGGGTAAAGGATGCGTTAACGATGTGCGCGAGACGGAAACCGGAAACCAGCTCAATCTGGCTTACGCCAGGTAGTTTGCCGCTCTCTCCAAGTAACCTGTCCTTCGTGGCGCCCTCCAACTCCGTTAGGTCCGCTAGCAGGGCAGTATCATCTTGGGCGAGGAGATTGAGGATTGGCCTGCCACGATCACTGTACCGATAAGGAATCAAACCGTGAGTCCCGTCACGCTCGAGCTTGGTCTGTTTTGGATACCTCATCTGCCGCCACGACGGGCGTCCAGCAATTGGCGAACTCTTAGAAATGCAGGTATACCGCCAGTCTTCACGTAGTGGAGGGGTGCGTCCCCCCCGAACATCGGATTCGCGTTCGGTAACGTCATCCAAGCATCTGCGAGCTTTTCGCTGTAAAGAATGTTCAGCGCTTTATAGATCCCGATCAGAAGAGAGATGCGGGTGAGCTGATCCTCAGCCAGTGTTTTGGTAGCTCCACTCTTCAGCGCATAAAAGCTGCCGCTCGAGATCCCGCCCAGTAAGACCCGGGTGTCGTCGTCCCGCAATTTCCAATGCGCCGCAACCCCAAGAAGGCCCTTTATCGCAGCCGGACTGAGGCGGCTTCGGTTATCTTTTTTCGACAGATCGACCGCTGTATCCCACGAGAAGCCAACGACCCGCTGCTGCAGGATGGCCATAGCCCCTCCTCTGCCTTTCTCCATCCATGAATAGATATTACTCCAAGTTTGAAGAAAACGAGCCCATCTTGTTTGGGACACTGGCTTTCGGAAGTTTTGTAGGTGCCGCATAGTCAGGAGCGCACACGTTCAGTCATTCCAGTTACCGGGTTACACTGCTCTTGCGTAAGAATGAGCAATGCCGATTCTCCGGTACCGCGTATCGATGTTTCTGCTTTGGATTTTAGTGGCTTACGTACTTCTGCTGCTCATCGTACGCGCATTCGAGGGCCGGCTGATTTTCTTTCCGGATTATCCGGGGCGACTCGAAGGCGACTGGCATCCTCACAGGCTTGCTCCTCAGGATGTGTGGCTCACCTCCTCGGATGGCACGAGGCTTCACTGCTGGTGGATTTCCAAGCCGAATGCGAGATTCACTTTTCTTGCCTTCCATGGCAACGCGTCAAACATCGCCAATCGTGCCCCGACATACGAGTTCCTCAGCAATACGCCAGCCAACATACTGGCTCTGGAATATCGCGGTTACGGCCACAGCCAAGGCAAACCGAGTGAAGCAGGCATTTATATGGACGCAGAAGCAGCATATCAGTATCTCGTCAAGCAAAGGCGGCTCGATCCCAAGTCGATCATTTCATTTGGCCAATCATTGGGCACCGCTGTGGCCACTCATCTCGCTGCTAATCGTACAGTCGGCGGAGTCATCCTCGAAGCGCCTTTCCCGTCAGCGGCTCGTGTGGCCAGCAAACTTTATTGGTTTCTTCCCGGCCTCAGCCTTCTTATGCACGGCCAACTCGACACGGAATCCAATCTGAGGAAGATCGGGGCACCCGTTCTCGTCGTCCATTGCGTCCACGATCCAGTCATACCGTTCCAATTCGGTGAACAGGTGTACACGTCCGCACATGCTCCGAAGCAATTTGTTCAGATCAACGGCTCATGTCACGAAGAAGCGTCACTCGTTGATCCGGTCCAATACGACTCGGCGCTCCAGAGTTTTCTCGGCTCGCTAACTGCCGCACGATAGCGTGAGCCGTCATTTTCCGGCAACGCAGTGAATCAAGCCTCCGTTTTGAAAAGCGCATTTGTCGAAATCGGCCTACAGTTGGGCTTCAACACCTACAGAACTGACTTTCGAAGGCTTTGCGGCCACAGGGGTGGGCCATTTCTTTGAGCTGAGCGGAATCTCCGGCTTTTGCGCCGAAAATGCCGATGGTGCCGATTCCTGGACGTAGGCTTGTCCCCGTCAATTCCATGTTTCAATGCTGTTTGAGGTGACTGCCACTATCCGAGCTTTCCGGTACAATCGTCACGGATCCCAGAGTAGCATCGACGATGGCCGAACATTCGAAACGCTCGATAGAGCAGTATTACGCCGAGTTTCCGGAAGACGACCGATTGAAATCGGACAGGGCCGCTTGAGTTCGAGCGTACGAAGCAAATCGTACAACGATTTTTGCCGACTCCGCCCTCTGTCGTAGCGGACATTGGTGGTGGCACGGGCCCCTATTCGTTTTGGCTCGCCTCACCCGGTTCTGAAACGCATGTAGTTGAGCCTTCTGCGCGGCTCGCGGACATCTGCAGGCAGCGAATGAAGGCCGCTTCGTCACAGCCAGGGCCGCGAACTGTGACCATCGGGGACGCACGTTCGCTATGGCTTGAGGATCACCTCACTGTTGGTAGAAAGACCTAGGCTACACGTGCGAGTAGCTGCGCTCTACGACATCCACGGGAATCTTCCTGCACTGGAGGCAGTGCTCGAGGAAATTCGTCGGACACAGGTGGACCACGTGGTGGTCGGGGGCGACGTCATACCCGGCCCGATGCCATGCGAAACGCTCAAGCGCTTAGTCGACCTCGAGATTCCTTTGCAGTTCATCCTTGGAAACGGAGAGGTTGCCGTGCTCGAACAATTGGCTGGCCGTGAGCTAACCGCTGTCCCGGAGCCGTACCGCCCGATTATCCGCTGGACCGCGCAGCAAATTGATCCCGAATACGGGCAGTTGGTAGCTGGCTGGCCCAAGACGCTTTGCATCGAAGTTTCCGGGCTAGGGAAAATACTGTTCTGCCATGCGACACCGCAGAACGAAAACGACATTTTTACCCGCTCTACTCCCGAGCCTAGCCTCGCGCCTCTCTTTGAGGGAGTCGACGCATCCGTTGTCGCCTGTGGTCACACGCACATGCAGTTCGACCGCATGGTCGCCGGTATTCGTGTGGTGAACGCTGGTAGTGTTGGGATGCCATTTGGGGAGCCCGGTGCCGATTGGCTCCTGCTAGGGCCGGAGGTTCAGCTTCGGCACACAGCTTACGACCTGGCAACGGCCGCGGAGCGCATTCGGGGCACAGATTATCCGCAGGCGAAGGAATTCGCAGCACGCAGTGTACTCCACCCTCCGTCCAAGAAAGAGATGCTCGAAGCGTTCAGCCGGGTCGAACGGCGGTAGGTCCGGAAGGCACATCGTAGAACGGGAGAAGGAAATCAGCGACCTAGTCATGAAAACTACGGGCCGGAAGAAAGGCTCGGGCCACGAGCAGATCATGGACTTGCGGAAATCCGCCCGCGAAAGTGTCGGGGACATTAGGACGTTGTGACCTACCTGCCGTCGTCCGCCAAGAATTCGCGCAGCACATCGACTCAATTACCCTGCTGCCGGACGGAAAAGGTCAGGGAAATCCGTACAGATGGCGCCGAGGGCGCGGTACGCTCCGTACCTCCTAATTTGGCGAAGCCGTGATTCCGTTTGATGGAGTGTTCGGGAAAGCGGCTTTACTCCGTAGGGGCCGAGTCCGATTCTTGTGCTAGTTGTCAGCCGAGGCGCCTCGGGATGGCTAGCTCTTAATTTCTGCGGTTCGGCAGCCATCCATCCGCCCGCGTAGAGAGCACAGGTCATTGTCGTCATCGGAGTTTCCCCAATCCAGCATGACACGCGCATCCACAGCACGTCGACACGGGTCCGAGAAAGTCTTTCTCCATTGACTTTGACAACCCTCAATTATCTGTTTAAACTATCCATCTAGACTATTCATCTAGATGAAAGGAACGTATGCGTACTTTTGGATTGTTTGAGGCCAAGCAAAAACTCTCGGAGCTCGTGGAACGCGCCCGCGAGGGGGAAAAGATTGGAATTACTCGACGTGGTCAACTGGCAGCGGTCCTTGTTCCGGCCGTTCCTGAGAACAGCTTGAAAGAGATTTTCAAGGATATCGAAGAGATTCGGAAGCGGGCCAAGCATGTGAGAGCTGTGAAGGTGCGAGCCCTGATCGAGGAGGGCCGGACGTGAACAGTTTCGTCCTTGATGCTTCCGTTGCGCTTCACTGGTTTCTCGATCACCCCATGCCGAGCTATGCCAACCGTGTGAAGCGGTTCTTCCTCAAGGGGGCCCGAGCCGTCGTCCCCGCGCTGTGGCATCTTGAGATGAGCAATGGTCTGGCCGTCGCTGAGCGGCGATCCATTTTGACCCCTGCCGACGTTGATCACGCGATGATCGACATCGAACAGATCGTGGCGCAGGCCGTGGACACTGACAGCATTGTTGTTTCCGTTCGAGAATCGCTAGCAACAGCGCGTGCCTTGCAACTATCGGCTTACGACGCAGTCTATTTGGACCTTGCGCGTCGAGTGAAGCTGCCGCTGGCAACCCTTGACGAGCAGCTTCGCGCTGCGGCAGGACACGCTGGGGTGGAATTGCTTCACTGACAAAAGATAACGAGTTGCGCCAATTGAATGGAGTTGTTTAACGGCGAGCTAATGGTTGGGGCAAAGGTGCCGAGCCATCTGGCTTAGCACCTTTGGTATATGCCGAGGGCGCGGTCTACTCTATGTCGCGTGACTTGCCTCAAGCCGTGATCCCATTCGAAGGCTCGTTCAATAAGGCTGCGTAAATCTAATTTCAAGCGGTTTCCCACGCGGAATCCATGGGCTTTTTCGTTGCTCAGGACTACCATAGCCGAAGGACCATGGAGCGCAAGAAGTGGCTTCTACTATTGCTCGGCTGTGTCGCGGCAGTTTTGTTGTACTGGCCCTCGGGAGCCTTCCTTCGTTATGTCCGCGCCGACAAACGGCAAGAGCTTCTCCGGCTGGCAGAATTGCTTCAATGGAAGCCCGGGTCGATTGTGGCAGACATTGGGGCGGGCAACGGCAGCTACAGTTTCCTGGTTGCAGAGCAGGTCGGACCGTCAGGGCGGGTTTACGCCACTGAAATTGACGAGGAAAAGCTGACGAGTATTCGGGCACAAGTTGCGAAACGGAAGCTCGAAAATGTTACAGTCGTCGAAGGGGCGGCAGGAGACACAAATCTGCCCAGAGATTGTTGCGACTCGATTTTCTTGCGACATGTGTATCACCACATCACGCAGCCGCAAGAATTTGATAAGAACCTCGTCCGTTCGTTGAAACCTGGAGCTCGTCTGGCAATCATTGATTTTCCACCGTGGACACATTCCACGCCAGTGAAAGGAGTTCCCAGCAATCGCGGAGGCCACGGCATCCCGCAGAAGGTGATGGTGGACGAGTTGACGTCTGCCGGATTGCAGGTCGAGAAAGTGATTGATGAGTGGTCGGGAGAAGATTACTGCGTGGTTTTTATCAAACGGATTCGGTAAACCAAAAGCGAATCGCCGAGCAAGACTACGGCCCAGCGACCTTCGAATCTTCGCAGGGGTGCCGCGAAGACTACGGTTACGAACGCGAGCGGCTTGAGTTTGGCAACGAATTGCTGAGAGTCCCGGTTGCCCGTGGCTATAGCCGCGGGTTGAGCTCCGAATTCATGCGAGCGTGAGCTGCTTCTAGACGTACCGTAACGTTTAGAACTGACTCCAGTAAACTGGCTTTCGGTCGGTGTCTGTCCAAGTCCACGAACAACGAATTTGCACATATCGGAGAAGAACTTTGCCAAAGTGACGAATTTTCCGCCGGTCAAAAGAGTTCAGAAGCTCATCCTTCCGCATATCTCGCACAATTGACAGTGAATGCGCAGACTGTCGCGTGGTTAGTCGTTGTTTTTTCTTTGGCTTTCTGATTGCCGGAGCATATGAACAGCGGGCTACCGGCATGCGCACAAGCCCTGACGACCCCCTCCAGGGCAACCCAACTGGGATTTTCCCAGAATCAGCCGTGTAGCCCGCCTAGGTTTTCATTGCATCAGTCGTTGTCTCCTGCCGAAGAAGCACTCCCAGGCACTTCCCCATGGCGAAACCACTGGGTGTAAACTTCGACGGTCATCCAGCCAATACTCACGCGGGCGCTTCCAGGTCGGCTCCTGCCGAATTTCAGGTAACGATTGCGAGCACTGCTCCGGCTTGGTGGGCGGTTTCCAACAAGTTTGGAGCCTCTGCACAAAACGGTGGAAATGAATGCGACGGAAAAAGATTTGGGTCACTCAGAAGAGCCACGGGTGTATAAGTGTGCCCATCTACGAGGGCAAAAGCGGAAATTCCAGCTCAAATCCCTTTACAACCGATGCTGGCTAAGACTGTAATATCTACGCCCATTAAGGCCCGCTGGCTTCGATTTTGAGAGAATTTGTTTTCCGAACCCCAAGGCCGCCTAAGGGAGAATTACGATGCGTGTTGGTGTTTTATATTTTCCAACCGACTATGGCATCGACATTCGCGAGTTAGCCCGCGCGGCTGAGGAGCGTGGCTTCGATTCGTTGTTCCTGCCGGAGCACACGCACATTCCCAAGTCTCGCCGCACGCCATTCCCTGGCGGCGGAGACTTACCCAAAGCCTATTCTCATACGCACGACCCGTTCGTCGCGCTGTCATTTGCCGCCGCTGCAACAAGAAAAATCCTCCTCGGTACCGGCATTTGCCTGATCCCACAGCGCGACCCCATCGTGACGGCAAAGTGTGTGGCCAGTCTAGACCAGTTGTCAAATGGCCGCTTCGTTTTCGGCATTGGCGGCGGCTGGAATGTCGATGAGATGGAGAATCACGGCGCGCGCTACGAAACGCGTTTCAAACTGATGCGCGAACGCATCCTGGCGATGAAGGCTCTATGGACAGAGCAGGAGGCTGCCTTCCACGGAGAGATGGTGAACTTCGATGCGGTCTGGCTCTACCCCAAGCCAATGCAACAGCCACACCCGCCAATACTCCTCGGCGGTTCGAGTGACTACACCTTGAAGCGCGTCGTGGAATTCTGCAACGGCTGGTTTCCCATCGCTAGACCGGGTTTCAAGCCTAAAGAAGCAGTAGAGCGGTTACGTCGCGTGGCCTCGGCCGCTGAGCGGGACTTCTCGACGCTGACGATCAGCGTGTTCGGAGCGCCGGCCGATAATGCAGCTCTGACCGAATACCGCGACGCTGGTATCCACCGCGCGGTCCTGCCGATTCCTGATCTAACACGCGACGAAATCATGGGCCTGCTCGACAAGTACTCGCCATTGGCAGTGTGACCGGGAACGATCATAGTTACTCGCGGATCGTAGTCGATCACTAACGTATCTTCGTCGGTTGGCCTACCCACAAAATACTGGAGACCGCAATCGAACCGTTACGGTCCTTGAGATCCATCAGCACGTGGGTGCTCCCTAGCCGAGTTGGAGCGAATGACGTTGACAAGCAAGATTGACTGCAGTTAGCAGTTCGACCTAGGATGCCGTGCAACCAGAGGTTTCCCGCATGTCTCGTAAGCGGCATAGGATTCCCGACGCCGTTCACAAAAGACTGAAACAGGCCAGGGTTGCGAGGCTTGCGACGCTGGATGCGAAGCGTGGACCACACATTGTGCCAGTCTGCTTTGCGTATGATGGCAAGGTCCTTTACACAGCGATAGACCAAAAACCGAAACGTGTTGCACCAGAACGTCTCACACGTTTACGAAACATCAGGGCAGTTCCGCGAGTAGCGCTTCTGATCGACCAATACGATGAAGACTGGACACAGCTCTGGTACATCCTAATACGTGGGACGGCGAAGCTGATTCCGACGTCGGCGCATCAGGAGCGTGCCTGGGCGATTCGCAAGTTAAGAGCAAAGTATCCGCAGTATGTCGGAAGAATGCTCGCTGCTGACGCGCCGATCATCCGAATCACTCCGGAGCGAACCACGCTCTGGGGCAAGATCTAGTTACCCGATCGCTTAGCGAAAGAGGGCCTCCGCATCGACCCTAAGGTCGCTTCGCCTGGATATACGATCCCGATGGCAACAAAATCGAACTGTGGCAGCCGCTCCAATACATACGCCAGGGCCGTGATTGCGCCCACACCAGGATGGGTCAACCGCATCGCTTCGGGACGCGTGCTGGCTTCCCGCTCGACGGCAGCGGTTAACTC
>Ga0306920_100004160_pt1 | contig 18536 bp, 16 predicted proteins | sample flu12Cox44000170_FD_204666 | JGI IMG/M metagenome (GOLD analysis project Ga0306920, IMG submission 204666) | Lab enrichment of tropical soil microbial communities from Luquillo Experimental Forest, Puerto Rico - flux4day.12C.oxic.44.000.170 (v2)... | ecosystem: Environmental > Terrestrial >... | reverse complement strand
GACGAGTCTCTTGCCGGGCGTTTGGCCGTTCCAGACTGCTTCGAAAACGATGAAGTATCCGAAGAGCACGACGAATACGATGATCACCAGGAGCGCGACGGCAAGGCTTTCGGTAACCTTGTCGGCCGTCGGCGCAGGAGCATGCCGAGTCGCGGTGGCGCGCGACGCCGCCAAAACGATTCCCCCGAATATCGCAACGAGCACGAGAATCTGGATCGCCTGGTCCACAGTGAGCGCGAGAAAGCGGCTCCCCAAACCTGCGAGCTCATAATTGAATGCGATGCTCTCCGGCGTACGAACTTCAAGAGTCCGATCCACAAGGCCAAGCTTCGACGGTCGGTCGAAGAACTATCTAGGCGATGGATCCAGAGACCCTGGCTATTGACGATATTCCGCAGATCGCATGGACCGCGAGTGCAGATGGCCGGATGCTCCGTTTCAATCGCGAGTGGTACGAGTATTCCGGAGTCAACAGCCAGGCAAGCGCAACTTCGGACGCCTTAGAGAAGCGGTGGTGGACCGCGGTGGATCGCGACGATCGCGAGCGCGGCCGCCGGCAGTTGCTCGACGGGCTGAAGACGCATGCCGGCTTCGCGCTGGAGTTACGGTTGCGGCGCGCCGACGGCGTAGGCCGATGGTTTCGCCTCTCCGTTTCGCCGCTTGACGGCGCGCATGCAGGCGCAGCGCGTTGGCTGGGGATCTGCACCGATATCGACGACTACAAGCGGCAAGGTCATCAGTTCGCATTCCTCGCGTTAGCCGGCGAAGTGCTGGCGGAATCACTCGACTTGCAAACGACGCTGAACCGACTGCTCGGGATCATCGTTCCCGAGTTTGCGGATTGGGCGGCGATCGATCTCTTTGACGAGGACGATCGGCTAGAAACCGTCGCCGCAATTCACGCTGACGCGGAAAAGGCGCGGCTCGTGCGACGTCTCGTCGGACGCCATACGCACGATCTGGGTTACGAACCGATGATCGCCGCAGCGCTACGCACGGGCCGCCCGATCGTCCTCGGTGAGGTGCGGGCGGAAATGCTTAAGAAAGCAGCGGCCCCGAACTTGCTCGGCGTTATCCTCGAGCTGGCGCCGCGCTCGGGTGTCACGATTCCGTTGCGCACGCGTGGCAGAACGATTGGATCGCTAGTTGCGTACTGGTCGAAGACTCCACGGCGATACAAGGATGGGGATTTGCCGCTCTTCGAAGAGCTGACGAAACGCGCCGCAGTCTCTATTGAAAACGCCCGTCTCTACGAACGGGAACGCGAGACCGCTGCGGAGTTTCAACGCGCAGCCCTGCCGATTTCGCTGCCGCAGGTTCCCGGCATACGTTTCGACGCCATCTACGTGCCGGCCAGCGATCGCGAGCTGTTGGGCGGCGACTGGTACGATGCCCTGTGCCTCAACGACGGGCGCATCGTCGTTTCAATCGGTGACGTGGCTGGGAGTGGTTTGCCGGCTGCGGTGATTATGTCGTCGATGCGCCAGGTCATTCGCGGTGTGGCGCAAGTCTATGCCGATCCTATCGCAATGCTCGATGCAGCCGACCGAACCTTGAAAACCGAGAATCCCGACACGTTCGTTACGGCGTTCGTCGGAGTGCTCGATCCCGTCGCGCGGACCCTCGCGCACGCCTCGGCGGGACATCCGCCGCCGTTTCTGCGCGACGATGCGGGCAGAGTGAGGCCGCTGGGTGAGAGCGGACCGCCCTTGGGCCTGCGCGTTCGGGGTGAGACGGCCACGACTACCGCTCTGCCGAGTTCGGGGCTTCTCGTTTTCTACAGCGACGGCCTAATCGAAGGCGATCGCAACTTGGTCCGCGGCTACGAACGACTGAGCGCGGCTATTGCCCGTCCCGAGATTGCGACGAGTGCGAATCCGGCGAGCGCGATATACCGGGCGGTGCTCAAACGCGGCGCCAGCGATGACGTCGTCGTGCTAGCCGCCCGACTCGATGTAACGGTCGAAGCCACGGCCGATGCCAACGATAACCAGCGCGCGTCGCGGTGGGCCTTCAATACGAACAATGCCGAGCTGGCGCGCGCGGCGCGCTACTCTTTCGTCTACATGCTTCGCAAGGCCGGAGTGCGTGAGAAGCAACTCGACGCAGCGGAACTCGTCTTCGGTGAGCTGCTGGGCAACGTCGTACGCTACGCTCCGGGATCGATCGAGATCGTCTTCAACTGGAACCACGGAGCGTCGCCGGTTCTTCACGTGCTCGATCGCGGCCCTGGATTCTCGTTCACGCCTGCCCTGCCGCCCGATTTGCTCAGCGAGCGGGGCCGCGGGCTTTTTATCGTTTGGTCCCTCGCCGAGGACTTCAACGTGACGGAGCGCTACGACGGCGGCGCGCATGCGCGCGCCGTGCTCGGAATCACTTGACGCAAGCCGCTTTCGTCGAGCGACGGTCCGAAACGTGGCAGCGTCTCGACGCGCTCCGTAGGCGCGTCGAGCGTCGTGGCGTGCGCGCGCTCTCTCCGGACGAAATCTTCGAGCTCGGGCGACTCTACCGCTCGACGACGAGCGATCTTGCTTACGCGCAAGGACGCGGCTACGACCGCGCGCTGATCGAGTATTTAAATCGCAGCGTGGCTCGCGCGCACGCGCAGGTCTACGCGCGCGCTCCCGAGAGCAGCATGGCTCGCATCGCCGATTTCTACGCACGCGTTTTTCCGCAAGAGTTTCGCCGATCGCTACCCTACATCGCGATCTGCGCAGCGATTACGGTGGCGTGCGCGGTCGTTGCGTACGTGCTGGTGCGCAACCATCCGGCCGATGCCTACGCTCTGCTGCCGAAGTTTCTAGTCTCCGAGAATATCCGCAAGAGCTTGCACGACTCGAACTTTGCCGTCGATCCGAGCTTCGGTCCGGCGATGTCTGCGCTAATCATCACCAACAATATCAGGGTTGCGATCGTCGCATTCGCGGGCTGCATAACGCTCGGCGCGGTGACGCTGTACATCATCGCCTCGAACGGCTTGATGCTCGGCGGGATGGGCGCGCTCTTCGCGAACGCCGGCTTCGGCAGCGATTTTTGGGCAACGATCGCGCCGCACGGCATCATCGAACTGACTGCGATTCAGATTGCCGGCGGCGCGGGATTGCTAATTGCCGGGGCATTCGTCTATCCCGAACGCGTGCGGCGGCGCGACCTTATCGTCGCCAACGCGCGGCGCGCCGGAACGCTGATAGTGGGTGTGGCCTCGATGCTAATCGTCGCCGGTACGGTCGAAGCCTTCATCTCGCCGCGGCGCTGGCCGGCATCGGCGCGTATTGCGATTGGGCTGTTTACCGCGGTAATGCTAATCGCGTATTTTGCGGGCGCCGGGCGGCGAGATTCTAGTCGCCGGTTGGAACGATACCCAGCGATTCCACCATGAGCACCGCCGAGCGCCGGGGTGAGCGCGGCCGATGCATCACGTTCTTCGGAACGGTAAAGCCTTCGTGGACGCCTAAACGCATCGGCCCGCGTCCCTCGACGTCGAGTTCAATCTCGCCTTCCAGCACGAAGAAGAATTCGTCTTGATCGATGTGCTTGTGCCACGGGAAGTCGCCTTCGAAGATCCCTAGTCGCACGACGGCCTCGTTCACGGTCGTCAACGTCTGATTGAACCAAGGGCCGTGCTCCCGAAGCTCGGCGGGGACATCGACGAGGCACAGCTGTCCATACTTTACGTCTTCGTTGTTGCAAAAGTTTGCAGGTATGGTTTCGCCCATGGTTTAGCGCTTCGCCGCAAGGCAGGGAGAATGCTTTGGCAGCCGTCAGGGTTACAGCAGGCTGCGGCGTTTGACGCGCAGATACTCGTCGATTAATGCCGTCGTCAGCTTCCTGGCCGGTACGTCGATCACAATGACCCCCGCGCGTTCCAGCATTGTTTTGGCGAGGCGCCTTTCGTTCGCCAGGCCGACTGCAACGTTGGCGCGATAGGCATCGCTTACCGTGTGCGGTTCGTTTGTGAGCGCCTCGGTCACTGCAGCGTCGTTCATGAAGACGCAAATCAGCAGGTGATGTCTTGCAAGCGATCCGACCTCGGCCATCACCGTTGCCTGCGCGAGCGAATCGATCACGTCGGTGAGAAAGACGATCAGCGAGCGTTTGTGCAGATGGTGGCGCAGGTAGGTGAAGGCCCGCGTGTAGTTCGACTCTTCGAAGCGCGGCTCAATGCCGTAGAGCCTGTGGGAGAGGCTCGCGATCGACGAGCGCGTTGAGCGCGGCGCGCTGGCTGCGAGGATCTCGCGCGCGAAGGCGACGAGCCCGACGCGGTCGCTCGCGAGCCCGGCGATCGTCGCGAGCGAGAGCGCTGCGGTGACAGCGTAATCCAGCTTTCGCCCGGTCTCGATGCGCGGCGTCATCAGGCGTCCACAGTCGAGCAGCAGCATCACGTTTTGGCTGCGCTCGACTTCGTGTTGCGCGACCATGAGTTTGCCGCGGCGCGCTGTAGCCTTCCAATCGATGCTGCGAAAGGCGTCGCTCTCGCTCCATTCGCGCAGCGATTCGAACTCGGTGCCCGCGCCGCGCAGCTTCATTCGGCGCAGTCCCGCCTCGATCGTACGGTTGCGCAGGTGAAGTTTACCGTAACGCTCGACGGCCGCAAGGTCGGGAAAGACGCGGATGGCTTGCGCCGCAGGAATGCGCTGGCGCCGGCGGATCAGACCGAGTGGATTTTCGTACCAGACGTAGAGTGTGCCGAGCTCGTCGCGGCCGCGGATGCCTGGGATTACAGGGCGTACTGTCGTTGTACGGCTAAGGGGCGGGATCGTCGCGACTAACTCGTCAGTTTCGTAACGCAGTGTGCGAGCCGGCGTCTCGATAACGGCGATACGGATGGCGCGCGGCGACCGGTTTTCAATCGTGTACGAAATTTCGGTCTCGGTTCCGAGCGCAAAGTGTTCGGGCAGAGTGCGTGTGATGTGCAGCGCGGATCGCGGCGGACCGAGAGTTGCGTCGGCGATGGTGGCGATTGCAAGCGCCGCAGCCAAGGCGATCGCAAGCGGGACGAATGCTGCGACACCAGGCGAGAACGCGAGGAGCAGCGCGATCGCGGCAAGCGTCCAGAGAAATCGCGGCGTGAACCAGGCGGGGAGCCAGAGCTTGGTCATCGCAAGATAAGGCGGATGTCGCTCGTCGCTGTACCGTGGACGATCCGGAGCTGGACGGGCGTTCCGGCCGGCGCCGTTACGACATCGAGAAAGTCCGCGCTCGAGAGATCGCGCGCGCTTTTCCCATTGACGGCAATGATGCGATCGCCGGCGAGGATTCCTAGGGCCGATGCTGCGGAATTCGGTCTCACCGATACAACTTCGATCGCGTTCGGCTCGTTCTTGGTAAACCCCAAGCCGGAGCGATTTGGTGGAATTGTCAACGGATGGAGAACCGAATCGAGAAAGAGCCTCTGATTTGCGTAATCGAAGGTCGGCGTAAAGCGCGAGAGAACCGTGAGCCCGGCATCGCCCGCTTCGGTCCACGAAGAGAACGAGCCGGTTTTCATCTGCGTGAAGTCTGCATCGAGATTTTTGAGATCATATCCCCCGATGACTAAACTGGCGAGCCTCTGTTTGCGACCGGTATTGCCGCCGCCTGTGCCTTCGCCGCGCACTGTATATCCCGTCGTGTATTTTGCGAACAGTCCGGACCGCCGGAGAAAATCACCGTAGAGAATCAGCATTCCGGCGTTGCCCGTGTCGATGCCGAACGATCCGGCACGGCTGTCGGCGGAGGCACGGACAAGCGGCATGTCCTCCTGGAAACGGATCGGCACCGCAGTTCCGCGCTCGTGGTGCGGGAAGCTTGCGAGCGGCGTTAGGGTTAACGTTCGCCCCGTGTAGTCGATGCGCGTTGCATAGCGCTCGAACCATTCGAGACCAAGGATTCCAGCCAACGGAACGTTTTGACCGCGCTCGTAGAACGAGTACGGATACGGGATCACCAGAAATGGCTGATCGAGAAGTTCCGCACTGCCAATTCGGACCGTCGCGACCCGAGTGTACTGCAAGGCGATAGTGCCGGAGCCGGCGCCGCCGCTGACACCGGCGCCGCTCCCTTGCAGGCCGAGCATCCGCGCGGCGACGGTGTCGAGGATTGCGTGACCTCCCGTGTCGAGAATGAACGGCAGCGGTGAACGACCGTCGATCGAGGCCCAGACCAGAAGCTGACGGCCTTCGAGTACGATCGGCACCGTCGTCGAACGTGCTCGATCGAGCATTCGAGCGTTCTCCTGGGCGCGCGGCTTTGCGAAGTCTGCGGCCGTGACACGGCCCGCAACCACATATCGCTTCACTTCGATTCGATCGGCGTTCTCCGGCTCGAACAGACTCCCCGACGAAATTGCGAAGGGTAACACGAGCCCGTCCACCTGACGGTAATCTGCGTACGTCGTTACATCGGTGGTGATAGGCGTGCGAATCGCTACCGAATCGATGAGCCGGGTTTTCGTATCGATCGACAGAACCGCTGGAATGCCGTCGCGCGGTTGGACGCGCACCTCCGCCGTACCATTGTTCTCGAATCCGAGGCAGGCGATGTCTGCATTGCGGTGCGGATCGAGATATCCGCGTCGCGTGAGGTATGCTTGCGTAACGGCCCGCGCCTTAGGATACCACGAGTCGTAGGGATGAACTCCCCCGGATATGTCGCGCGACCACACGGTGCGTCCGTCGTAAACTTCGGCGCTCGTACCCATGACGGGAAGGGAGGAACGAGAGAGATAGCGTCCGCGGCGCACGTCGTCGCGAAGTTCGGCGACGCCGCGCAAGCCCGAGCTCGACAGCGAGCCCCAGGCCGTAATCTCGCCGACGGTTTTCCAGGACGCGCCGCCCGTCGCGGCGGCTACTTGCGCAAGTAACAGGGCCGCGTTACAAGCGAAGGCGACGTAGCGACAAACCGTGATCACGCTGCGAGCATAACCGGCCGCCGGAGATTCGGTCTTGACGATTCTTAGCGTGCGAAAGTGCGGCGGTATCCGGCCGGCGAGAGACCGAGAGTCCGGCTGAAGACGCGCGTGAGGTGGCTCTGGTCGCTAAAGCCGGCACTCAATGCGACGCGTGCCAAGGGTGCGGTCGTCGTGAGCAGCAGCTTGGACGCGAGGTGTATTCGAGCGCGCGCGCGATATTCGTTCGCCGTCATGCTGACATGGCGCCGGAACGCGCGGCTAAAGTGCGTTTCGTGCACGCCCGCCAACGCGGCGGCTTCTCGGAACGGAACGGGCTGCGCCCACGCAAACTCTTCGATAACGCGACGCAGCCAGCGGGGCCGATCGGGTAGTGTTTCCGATCGCCGGTTCGACAGGATGGTTTGCAAGTGCTTAACTGCGGCGGTTAGTTCGTGTGAACGACTATAAAACGATCGGATGACGGCTTCGACTGCGCCGCGCACCAACGGATTGTCGAGAGCAACGATTCCCGGATCCGGGACACCGATCTCTTGTGGAAATTCGACGTTGAGACAAAGCGTATCGTCGGCAAATCGGTCGGCATGCTCTTCGGCTGCATCGTGAACGACGACCGATCCGCTGCGGCAAACTTCCGGAACGGCGTCGCGGACTTCCACGTACACCCCGCTCAGAACGATCGTTGCGAACGAACAGCCGTGCCGGTGATGCCGTAGTGCGCTGCACCCGCGGTGATCGGTTTCGAAGACGGAGCCGGCCTCAGTTAGCGTTTCCATTCTTGCTCAGGATGAAACCGGGTACACTGACACATTTTCGCCGCGGGGGACGGGGATCGTGGCAAGAATTTCGCGCAGGACGTCGTGCGCGGAGATGCCCTCGATTTCAGCGTCAGGTGCAACGATCAAGCGATGCGGAATTACGAAATCGGCGACGTCTTTCACGTCGTCGGGCGTGGCAAAGTCGCGGCCTGCAATTGCGGCTACCGCCTGCGAGGCAACGAGTAAGTGCACTCCGGCGCGCGGCGAGGCGCCCAGCGTGAGGCGCGGGTGCGAACGCGTCGCCGCCACGATACGATACGTGTAAGCGCGGACGCCGTCCGAGAGATGCACCTGCCGGACCGCTTCTTGTGCCTCGAGCACTTCAGCCGCATTCGTTACCGGCGTAAGGTTCGACGCGTCCAGCGTGCGCGCGTCGAATCCGGATGCGGTGCGCGACAGCAACTCGAGTTCTTGCGCCTCTTGCGGATATGACGACTCGACTTTTATCGCGAAGCGATCGAGCTGCGCTTCGGGAAGCGGATAGGTTCCCTCGTACTCGATTGGATTCTGCGTCGCGCAGAGCAGAAACGGCTGCGGCAATGGATACGCTGCGCCGTCGATCGTGACGCGGCCCTCTTCCATCGCTTCGAGCAACGCGGATTGCGTCTTGGGCGGCGTGCGGTTCACTTCATCGGCCAGCACCACGTTCGCAAAAATGGGACCGGTGCGCATAGTGAACTGCGCCGTCTGAGGATTGAAGACTGTCGTTCCGACGACGTCCGAGGGCATTAAATCGGGCGTGAACTGGATGCGCCGAAACTCGAGGCCGAGGAGCAGCGCGAGCGCACGAACGGCGAGCGTCTTGCCGGTGCCGGGAACGCCTTCGAGCAGCACGTGACCGCGCGCTAGTAGCGCGATCGTTAGCCCGAGCGTCAAGCGATCCGCGCCGACCAAGACGCGTCCCATGCCGGCCGCTATCCGGGCGGCGATATCTCCAGCCGATGAATTCACGCGTGCATCTTTCGCCGATTGTTCGGCATTGCTTTGTTGGCGTACTTCGCCGCTCTTAAGCGCCTCGTCGCTGGAAATCAATCTGCGCGCGCCAAATTACCTCGGCGTCGGAAGGGCGCCGGCGCGACCGGCGCATAAGTTCGGCGACTGCCCTGATGTAGTCGGAAGAATCACGCTCGTCGAACGCTTGCGGTAAGTATGGGGGCGCGAACGGGACGTTCGCGCCAATCAGCGCGATTGCGAGGATCGCGAGCACGATCCACATGGCGGTGTGCACCGGTGCCGGCAGCGCGGCCCACGTCGTCACGCTCTCGTCGTAACCGTGGATATACTCGTCGAAGGCTGCGGGGCCGCGACCGGCGATCACGTTGTATGCGAAGCGCAAATTGTCGCCGTTCCGTAGCTGGGCATTGCCGAAGAGTGCAGGGGCGGTAATGACAATTACTTCGCCCCGGCCGTACAAATAGCAAACGGCGACCATCCCGCGACCGTTGGCGAGCAGCGGAATGCCACGCTGCTCTTTGAATGGCAAGATCCAATCGATCGTTCCGCGCACTCGGGCGACGCCGTTCGTGTACGCGTTGCGTGCCAGCGCGATCGCTTCGCGACCTCCGCGTTTTTGCAGCGTCGTGCCGACGCCTGGAGTTACGTCTTGCCTACCGGCGAATTCATCGTCGATCGCTACGAGGCGCCCGCCGCTAAGAACGAAACGGCGTAGTGCGTCCGAATCGCGTTCGTCGAACGGTTTGGCGGAGCCGTCGTTTTCGTAGCCCGTTATGACTAGCGTCTTTATCGACGGATCCAGCACTCCGAGCATCCGTTCGAATCGGCCTAGCGGAAGGCCGGCGGTTCGGAGCACTTCGTAGAGCGCGCGATAACCGTTCGGCCCGGTGTCGTACGTGGAGTAGACCGACGGCCGTTGTTTCTGCGCGATCGTCGTGCGTTCATAGCTGAGCAACACGACGACAAGGGTACATATGGCGATTGCAACGATCTCGGGGCGAAACTTTGTCATGCTTCGCTCAGGATGGGCTCCCCGCTAAGAGCGAGATAGGCGTCGTTAGCGCGCTTCCATTGAGGTTCGTCGACCGCGCGGTCGGCATAGGCTTTTTGCACGAATGGGCCGGCGACCGCATCGAAAGATTCGACTATTGCTGCGTTGCGTGCGCGTAGCTCGCGCCGCAGATCGCCCACCGTTGCGCTCGAGTTTGCGTCCATGGCGCCGTGGCGGTCGAGGAGCGCAACCATTGCGGCGAAGAGCAAGAGCGCGGCATTACCGTAATCGCCACGGTTCGCGGCGGTACAGGCCTGCTCGTAGAGCACGCCGGGCGTGGCTTGTTCGACCAGGGATTCCGATGAGGCTCGCGAAGCGGCGCGCGCCGGCTGCAGATTCAGCAGTAGGCGAACGACGACGAGAATCAAAAGCAGCGCGACGGCGACGAGCAGCACGTCGCCGATGCTCGCGGCTGCTTCCCTGCCGACGTGAACGCGTCTAAAGAATGCCTGCCAAAACTTCTGCAAACGGCCGGCGATCCAATCCCACGCGCGCAGCCACCACGGCTCCCGTTGAACGGGAGCGCGTGCCGCCGGCGATTGGTAGCGGCCCGGAATACTCAGCTCGCGCTGCGCCAGCGCTTGGAGCGTGGTTCCTTTGTAACCCTGCGCCGACGAAGCGCGCGGGCCGGAGTCGAGAAGTGCTCTCGTGTGCGCGCGATTTGCGTCGAGCCAGCGTTCCACCAGCGCTTCGCGCGACGGAGTCGCCAGCGTTAACGTTAATGCGACTGCGGCGATCAAGCCGGCTGCGGGGCGGCTAGACGCTCGAGGCTCGCCTCCAAATCGAATGCCTCGCGCCGAATGCGTACGTCGAAGTAATAGATTGCCAAGAGCACGACGGCAAATGGCGTGATGATTGCGCGCGATACCGAGTCGATGATCGTCTCGAGCAGCGGCAAATGTGCGAGCGCGGCGACGATGCTGATGAAGTTCAGCATCAGCGACGCTCCTGCCGTCACGGCAAAGACCGCGATCGCGAAGAGCACCGCGCGCCAGAATTCCTGGTGATTGAAGACGCGTGCAAACCCTAGCATTAGCGATTCGATCACCGGCCGCTCTTCGATAACGACCGCGTACATCGAGAAGGTCAAAGCAACGAGCAGGGGCGCGACAGACGGTAGGAGCACGAGGAAGCCGCCGACGCCGAGCACGATGCCGAACGTGACCGCTGCCGCGGGCGAAGCCGTCGCGAATGCTCCGACGATAAGCGCGAGCACCATGATGATCGCGAAAACCGCGACGTACCATCCAAGCAAGACGAGAAAATCGACGCCGATTATCCCCAAAATCTGAGGCCACCGCCCGAGTACCGCCTCGTAGCAGGCGCGAAACTCGACCGGCCGTTTCCGATAGAGGCGCGCGATGCCGACCGCGACGGCGTTGAGCGCAAACGGCCAAACGGCGTAGGTCAGGAGCAGCATCACGATCATTAGCGCGACGGCCGACGCCGAATTAAAGACCGTCGGAATCGGCTCGGTACCGGCGCGCTCGGGGTGCGTAAAGATGCGAAACATCGCATCGAATTGCGGCTGAGCACTCGCATCGAGAACGTACTGCAGGATTGCGAGCGGCACGATCAACACCGCAACGATCGCCGCGAACGGCAAAAAATTGCGAATGTACAGCGTAACGGCGCGGTCAAAAATTTCGCCGAAGCCTAGGGGTCTTAGCTCCATCGCGCGCGAGTTTCTGGCCAGGCGATTCGAAAACCCCTGAGGAAAGCGCCCTCGGTGGTGATCGGTACGCTCGAAGGGCTGCGGCGTTATCCCGTCAAGAGCTTGCGCGGCGAAGTTCACGATGCGCTTGTGATCGGCCCGACCGGCATACCCGGCGACCGCGCCGACGCACTCTTCGTGCGCACCGGTCACGCACGCGTGGGGAAGACGTATCGCGGCAAGGAGCACGAGCGGCTTCATCTGATCACGAGCGCGCAAGCCGCAATTGACGCGGCAGCCGAGCGCGGAACCCAAGTACTGCTCGAGCACGGCGATCACTTTTTCGACGATGCGCCGATCTCGCTGCTCGTCGATCGATGGCTCGACGAATTGAGCGTACACGTTGGTTACCGCGTTGAGTGGGAACGCTTTCGCCCAAACTTCTTCGTGCGTGCCGCTCCGGACTTTGCGCAACCCGAAGAATCGCTGAACGATGCGGAGCTGGAGCTCGGAACGGTGCGATTGCGCGTGCGCTACCCGATCGAACGGTGCGTGACGCCCACTTATCATCTAGGAGGCGCCGCGAGCGATCCCCGTATATTGCGGTTCCTCGCTCAAAACCACAACACGTGGATGGGAATTTATTGCGACGTTCTCGTTCCGGGGATGGTCGAGGTGGGTAACGTCGTCACCCTTCGACAGAGCCTGTCCTGAGCGAAGTCGAATGGCTCAGGTTTGACACTGGGAGTTGTTCAGGGTGACATTGGGGCGTGGAGAGGCGCCGTCCACCCAAAACGACGCCTCTGGCCCACACCCGGTTGTCACAGTGTAGCGCCGTCCGAAGTGCGATTCTCTAGCTAATATGTATTAGACCGGCCGTCACTGCCGGATGGAATCGCCAAGGGGCATGAATCGCCAGGGATTCTAGAGCGCGCGCCGGCCTTCCAACGCTTTCGCGATCGTCATCTCGTCGGCGTAATCGAGATCGCCGCCAATCGGCAAACCGTAGGCGAGGCGGGTCACTGACACGCCAAGCGGTTGCAGCAGGCGTGAGAGATAGAGCGCCGTCGCTTCGCCTTCCGCATTCGGATTGGTCGCTAGAATAATTTCGCGCGGTTCTTCGCGGCCGATGCGCTCGACCAGCTCTTTGAGGTGGAGCTGCGCCGGACCGATACCATCCATCGGCGAGATTAGACCGCCGAGTACGTGATAACGGCCTTTGAATGCGCCGGTACGCTCGATTGCGTAGACGTCCTTGGCATCGGCGACTACGCAAATCGTGGTTGCATCGCGGGCTTCGTCGGTACAAAACTCGCACGGATCTCGCTCGGCCAGGCTGTAGCAAATCGAGCAGAAGCGCACGTTGTCCTTGACGGCGAGAATCGCTTCCGCGAGACTCTGCGCCTCGTGGCGCGGACGATTCAGCAGGTGAAAGACCAAGCGCGCGGCCGTCTTTGGGCCGATCGTCGGCAGCTTGCTGAATTCGTTAATCAGCGTGGCGATCGGGCTTGCAATCGTCCTCACGTCAATCCGGGAACGCGAACGCCGCCGGTGACCGAAGCCATCCGTTTCTGTGACGTCTCAGTTGCCTTGGTAAGCGCATCGTTGACCGCAACGGTTACGAGGTCTTCGAGCGTCTCCAGATCGTCGGGATCGACGGCTTCTCTACCGATCCGCACGCGCTTCACGCGTTGATCGCAACTCATCTCGACGGTCACCGCGCCGCCCGCCGCGCTCCCGCTCACAATAGTATTGGCAAGCTCTTCCTGCGCCTTCACCATCTCGGCTTGCATCTTCTTAAACTGAGCCATCAAATGCGCTTGATTCATGATTCCTTACTTCTAGCGTATCCGCTCGTTCGCGTAATCGAAGAGGGCGTCGGCATCATCCTCTTTTTGAGCCGCGCTTGAAGCCGTGTTCCCGTCGACGCGCAGCCGCACTTGCAGCGGCACGCCGAGAACGTCGGCAATCGCGTGTTCGATGATTTTCGCGTGATCGCGCAGCGCGTCAGCGCTCCAACTGTCGGGAAGCTTGAGGACGACCGCGTTGTTCTCCACTGCATCCACGGCGGCTCGCGCGAGCGGCGCGCGCAGCGACTGCCGCTGGCTTTCCGCCTTGCCGCGAATGCTCTGCCACGCGGCCCTCACTCTCTGCAGGGAGAGTCCAGTCGACGGAGCCGGTTTCTTCGAGTCGGCGGTCTTCGGTGCCGCGGCCACCGGCGCCGGTGACGCAGGGAGAGCGCCGTTCAGCCGTTCCTCAAGGGCGGCGACGCGGGTGGCGAGGGCGTCGAGCGTTGGATCCTCGCCGGCGAGGACGAAGCGCAGCAAGGCCGTCTCCAGCTCCAGTCGCGTGTTGCCGCCCATCCGCGCCAGCGCAAGCGCCTCGCTGAAACTGCGCAGTGCGCGCACCAGCAGGGCTTGCGGCAGCCCTTGGGCTTGGCGGCCCGCGCGCTCGGCGTCGTCGGGTGTGAGGTCGCGCGACAGCAGCTCGGGGTCTACGCGGGCGATCAACAGATTGCGAAATGCCGCAATCAGCGAGCGGATAACCACTTGCAGGTCGGCACCCGAGTCACTCGCCTCCTCGACGACCCCTAAAGCGGCGGTGGCGTCGCGCGCGACGATCGCCTCCACCAGCGATTGCGCCAGGTCTTGGCCGGTCGATCCAAAGGCGAGCTCGAGCGTCGCGACATCGGCGGTGGCTCCGCCCGCATAGGCCGCAAGTTGTTCGAGCATCGTGAGGGCGTCTCGCAGTCCTCCTTCGGCGCGATAGGCGATCGCCGCCAGCGCCGCATCCGCAATCGGAATCCTTTCAGCCTCGGCGATCTCTCGCATCTTCGCAATCATCACCGGAACGGCGATCCGGCGAAATGCGTAGCGCTGACACCGGGAGAGAATCGTTACCGGTAGTCTCTCCGGCTCGGTCGTCGCGAGAATGAAGAGCCCGTGCGCGGGTGGTTCCTCGAGCGTTTTGAGAAAGGCGTTTGCACCTTCCTTGGTGAGCATGTGCGCCTCGTCGATGATGTAGATCTTCATCCGCATCGTCGCAGGCGCGAATTTTACCGCCTCGCGGAGGGCTCGAATTTCGTCGATTCCGCGATTGCTCGCCGCATCGATCTCGAGGACGTCCAATGCAGTGCCGGCCAGCATCGCACGACAATTCTCGCAGGTGTTGTCAGGGACTGAGATCGGCCCTTTGACGCAGTTAATGCACCGCGCCAGGATCTTGGCGGCGGAGGTCTTCCCCGAACCTCTGGGCCCGGAGAAGAGATACGCGTGGGCAAGCTTGCCGCTGTCGATCGCCGCAACGAGCGTGCGGACGACCGAGTCTTGTCCAACGAGATCGGCGAACTGCAGGGGGCGCCAGGTACGGTAGAGGGACACGGCGATGTGGGTCCTACCTTTAGCAGGCCGTTTCACGGCGCCTGCCGGCGGGTATGGTTGCAACTGAGCCGGCCAGCATATCGGTTATGGTAGTTGCCTTCCCAAGCGGCGTGCTTGGTCATTTTTGGGATTGGTTTTAGAAGAATGCCCGTCGATCTGCATTTAGCGCTCCAAGAGAAATTTGGGTTCGCTGGTTTCTACCCAGGCCAAGAGGACGTCGTTTCGCGAGTCCTTCAGGGACAGGACACGTTAGCGATCCTCGCAACCGGCGCCGGCAAGAGCTTAACCTACCAGTTGCCGGCACTTCTTTTGGAGGGTACGACCGTCGTCGTAAGCCCGCTGATAGCGCTGATGAAAGATCAGCTAGACATGCTGCGCGAACGTGGAATCACCGATGTCGTCGCGCTAAACTCAACGCTTTCCGACGACCAGGAGATTCGGGCTCGCGAACGCATCGCTTCGGGCAACGTCCGAATCGTCTATACGACGCCCGAAAAGCTTGAAGACGAAGGTTTTCTCGCGCTCTTGCAATCGATTCGCGTGCCGCTCTTCGTCGTCGACGAGGCGCACTGCATCAGCCAATGGGGGCACGATTTTCGCCCAGCCTACCTTGCGCTGGGTGGCGTGATCGCGAAGCTCGGTCAGCCCACCGTCCTGGCGCTGACGGCTACCGCGACGCCTTCGGTACGCGAAGACATCCTGCATCAACTCGGTATCGAACAGGTCAAGCCGATCGTTCGAGGCTTCGACCGGCCGAATCTGATCTACGAGGCGCGCAAGGCCGATAAAGAAGTAGATAAGTTAAAGATCCTCACGTCGCTCTTCACCGGCGACGACGCGCTGGAAGGCACCGGCATCATCTACACGGCGACAATCAAAAACGCGCTGGATGTGCAGCGTTATCTGACGAGCGAACTCAACATTCCGGCGGCGGTCTATCATTCGAAGCTCCACAAAGAGGACCGCACGTCCGTTCACAATCTCTTCATGGACGAAGCCATTCGCGCGGTCGTCGCGACCAACGCCTTCGGCCTTGGCATCGACAAGCCGAACATCCGCTTCGTCGTACATTACGATCTGCCGGGCTCGCTGGAAGCCTACACGCAAGAGGCCGGCCGCGCCGGACGCGACGGCTTGCCCTCGCGCTGCATTCTCATCTATCGGATGAGCGACACCCGCGTCCAGAACTACTTTCTCACTGGAAAGTACCCCGACGTCGAAGAGGTTCAGCGCGTCTTCGGTACTATCGAAGTCTTCGCCGATCAGAGCAGCGGCGTCGCGATGGTCGATCTGCGAAAGATACTGCAGCTCCCGCTCACCAAACTCAAAGTGATCCTCGCGTTGCTGAAGAAATCGGGCTACATCGAGCACGTCGGAAAGGCGGCGTACGGTCTTACGGACGCCGTCCGCAAGCACCGCGACTTGATGCTCAACTTGGCCAACTACGAAACGAAGAAGTCGTACGATCAGAGCAAGCTCGCGATGATGCTGCAATACGCCGAGACCACCTCATGCCGGCGGCGCTTTATCCTCAACTACTTCGGCGAAGATTTCAATCGGACCAACTGCGGCGCATGCGATAGCTGTTTGCGCGCACTGCGCGCCGGCGTCGGCGAAAGCGCTACGACGGGAGGCTTCAAGATCGCCGACGTGGTTCGCCACAAAAAGTTCGGCACGGGAACCGTCGAACGTGCCGAACGGGATTTGGTAACGGTGCTTTTTCCAACCGTAGGGTACAAGACGCTGCTGGCATCGGCAGTCTCTCGCGCCGAAGCGCAAATTGCGTAACGCGGCGCTGATCATCGCGGCATTCGCCGCGCTCTACGCCGCCGCACCGTCCCAAACTTCAACCCCCGCTCCATCCCCAACGCCTGGGTCCGCCGCTTCGCCGAGCGTGACGCCGTCGTCACCCAGCGCGCCGCCGACGACCGCAACGCCCCCGCCGATTACCATTTCTCCCGCGATGGCCGCCGTGCCGGTCGGATCGTCCGTCGACGTAACGGTGGGCTCAGCGATAAGTCCGATCGCTGCCAGCGTGGCCGATCCGTCAATCGCATCGATCGCGGTCGACCAAAACGCCCAGCGCGTAACGGTGACCGGCAAGACGCCGGGCACGACGGTCGTGCATGTGACCGACGCCCGCGGCCTGGAGCGCGACATACCGGTGCGTGTCGGATTTTACGCGGGCACGATTGCCCCGCACGTCTCGCTCTCGCTGACGGGTGATCCCGCCTCGGCAGAGTTCGTGCGCGAGCAGACGGCAGGCGCGGTCAGGGAGGCGGCGGAGCTTCGTCCTGGCGCCCAAGTGCTGGTCAGCTCCGATGACGTTCCATTTCGAGGCCTGCTCGAACAAGATCACGTCGCCGCGCTCAACGTTCCCGTTTTGATTCAAGGCATGAATTACTTCGAAGTCGACGGCTCGACGCGCGTCGATGTGCAGAACGTTGCGGTCCCGCGAATATCACCTAACTCGCTGATGGTGAGCGACTATCCCGAGCGCCTCACCGAAAACGGCATCCTCTTCACCGCAGACCTGCGCTCCGATCAGCCGTCGCGCTTCCTCTACTTCCACTATAATCCACATGGACAACCCGATCGCCGCATAGTGCTGCGCGCCGAGAATCTTTCGCGCGAGCCCTCGATCGTGCAATTCATTAGCGGCCGCGCCGGACCATCCGCCAACGAGATGGAGGTTGGGCATTCGGCGACGCGCCGATTTGTCGTCAACATCGTTCAGAATCAAGGGCGACTGCTGACCATCGGCGGCAACACTTCGATCAACCTCGTGGAGCAGGATCTTCCCGCCGGCGGCATCGTTTGCAACCTGTTGCAGTTACGCGTGCTCTCAGGAGGGAACGTCCACCTAACGCTCTTCGCGCAGGACGCCACCGACAATCCCGACGTAGCCCTCCACGATACGGCGCTGCTGGAGAGCACTTACAAGCATGCGCGCGGTATTTATCCCATCGCGGAGTTTCATTTTGCGACGCAATGGCGAGTCGACCAAGATTATCTCGAGCTGCAGATCGGCCATATCCCGTTGCCGAACCATCTGCAAGGTCAAGCACTCTCAGGCGATTACGGCGTCTTGCAATCCTTTGTAGTGAACGTCGAGAACCCGCTGGGCACTCCGCAAGCCATTGCGATTTATGAAAACCCTCGAGGCGGCCGTTCAACGGGAACGTACCTCATCGACGGCGTGCTGGTGCAATCGCACCAGGTTCCGCCGTACTCGCGCTACAAAGTCCGGCAGTACGTCGTCCCCGCGCACGGGTTCGTGCGAGTCGCGATCGTCACCATGCCGGAAGCGGGCTCAAGCCTTCCAATGCGGCTGATCTTTGCGCCCGACGACGGCAGCGTCGCACCCGGCGCCCCCGGCTCACCGGTATATTAGGAAAGGCTTTAGGCTGTAGCAGCTTTGTAAATCGCTTCCATTTGTTGAGCGCTGGCGTCCCACGAAAATCGCACGGCGGCAGCGGCGCGAATGCCGGCGGCTCGCGCATCGTCGTCTCCGCATAACGCCGCGTCGAGCGCTGCGACCCAATCGTCGAGGTCGTCGACCGGAACGATCCGCGCATCGCGTCCCACGACTTCGGGCAACGAGCTTCGATCTGAAACGACGCACGGCACGCCGGCGCAAAGCGCCTGCGCCGCCGCGTAACCAAAGCCTTCGTAACGCGACGGCACGGCAGCGACCGCGCAGTTTCCATAAAGCTCGAGCAGCGCCCTACGGGGAAGATAACCGGTTAGTTCAATTCGATCCGCGACACCGAGCTGTTGCGCCAGCGCGATG
>Ga0306920_100004159_pt1 | contig 18536 bp, 18 predicted proteins | sample flu12Cox44000170_FD_204666 | JGI IMG/M metagenome (GOLD analysis project Ga0306920, IMG submission 204666) | Lab enrichment of tropical soil microbial communities from Luquillo Experimental Forest, Puerto Rico - flux4day.12C.oxic.44.000.170 (v2)... | ecosystem: Environmental > Terrestrial >... | reverse complement strand
ATGGCCAAAGCGCCGACGAACCCGCTCAGCACTCCGCCGAAGAGGGCCCAGCCCACACTCTGGGCCGCGAAGGCCACCGCCATGACCAGCAGCAGCCACGGCAAGGAAGACGTCGGAGCCGAGAAGTGCAGGTAGACGCCGAGCGTGAAGATCAAGACGCCGAGCCAGGCTGCCCAGTAGCCGAGGCCCGCCTCCTTGTGCACGAGAAGCTCGGCGTGATCGGCGCCGACGAGCGCAGCTCCCGCGAGGATCCCGAAGGCGAGCAGGGCGAGTTGGACCAGACCGCTCACCAGCCGGCTCGACCCGGCCACCATCTGTCCGGCGGCGAGCTCCATCGTCGCGATAGCGAGCATGCCTCCGGGCAAGAAGGTCACGAGCGGCGCCACCAGGATTCGGATCGGGTTGTCGAGGTGCAGCGCCTCGCTGATAGCGAGGACGACGGTCGAGATGACGAAGGCAGCCGCGATGGGGAAGATGAGGCGCAGCGTCGGCAGCTCGACCAGCTTCAGGAGCCCGACGCCGAGCCCGAGGACAAAGGCCACGCCCACTCCCGCTGGGGTGGGAGCGAGCAGGAGGGCCAGCCCGGCCGTCAGCACGGCGTGGCCGAACGTCCGGAGCGGCCAGCCAAAGTTGGGCCGACTCCGCTCGATTTCGTGTAGACGAGCGATACCCTGGGCCGGGGTCAATCGCCCCGACTCGAGCACCTTGACCATCTCGTAGAGGTCCTCGATCTGGTCGAGGCGCAGCGGGCTGGCGACTTCGGCGCTGAACTGGACGTGCGAGGACCCACCCGTCCCCGTCTCGACGAACAGCGACGTGGGTAACAACGCGATTTTGACGTCGGTGACCCCGTAGGCGGCCACGATGGTGCGCAGCGCCTCCTCGACGTTGTCTACCGCGTCGCCGGCCGCCACCATGGCGGTACCGAGCTCGATGACGAGCTGGCGCAGATCCGCCGGGCTCGGGACTTCCACACTCCGGCGGTCGTCTGGCTCGCACTGGTCATCGGGCAGCTCGCGAGGTTCCATCAGGGGGATTCGGCTGGATGACCAGTATGTCGAGTCTTTCGAGCGGTCCGTGTAGGGCAGCCGAGCCTTGGCGAAGGGCAACGTCGAGGCCAGCCGGCCAGGTTCAATCTGGCTTTACCCCGAGTTTGACGACTCTGACTGGTTCGGGTGTGCAAGACCATCGAGTCGAAGGGATCGTCAGGGAGTACTGCTCAGCGGTGACCGCAGTCGAGGACCCCGCAACCAGGAACTGGTGGCCGGTGTGGCACGAAAACGGCATGGCTCCATCCGCTCGCGATGATCACGATGAAGAAGACGACTGCTGCGAAGCAGGCAACCCAGATCGCAAGCTCGAGTGGCCGAACGTCCGTCATTCACATAGTTTGCCGCTCAGCACGGTCGGAAGCTCGTGCCCGTCCCTGGGGGGAGACATTATGTCCTTCACCTGCGGTTACGATCCCAATGAGGTCGCTACCTGACGCGCCGTCCTGTGGAATGGCTCAGGGCGGCTAAGGCAGCACTATTGCTTGCAGTGACGACTCTGGTGGTCGACGGGCTGACCGTTATCGAATGTCGCATCCGTCGATCGACCCATGTCGCCCAGAACCCCAGGTCAGTGGCGTTTACGCAATGGGTCGATTAACCGGTGCAATCGACTCATCAGCGACCAAATCGACGGTCGGCGACTGTGGTGCCTGCAGTCATCACCCAGTCGTCCGCCGCCCTAGCTAAGGCGATCTCGTAGGTGCCTCCCGCAACGTGCCACTCCGCTGCATCACCATCGAACCTGGCCAAGAGCCGTGGATCTGTGGCGATGGTGACCTGGCGCGATTCGCCTGGCGCAAGTTCCACCCGCTCGAACCCGAGCAACCGCATTCGCCGGTCACCGGCCGCCGCCGTGAGGTAGAGCTGGGGGACGTCGGCGCCCGACATTTCTCCCGTATTGGTGACCGTGAATGTGGCCGTGACTACGTCGTCGCCGGTCACCCGCAAATCGCCGTAGGAGAAGTTGGTGTAGCTCAGTCCATGGCCAAATGCGTACAGAGGCCGTAGCCCCTTCTGGGCGAACCACCGGTAGCCCACCTCCGCACCTTCGTCGTAGCGCACTGTCGTCGGTGTCCCCCACGGGCTGCCCAGGCCTTCGAGCTCGGGGCGAGGCGTTTGGGAGAGATCAGCCGGGAACGTGACGGGCAAGCGGCCCGACGGGTTGATCGCGCCTGTGAGGACCTCGGCGATCGCCTGGCCGCCCGCTTGTCCTGGATACCACGCTTCCACGATGGCGTTGACGCCCACGCACCACGGCATGATCACGGGATTACCGGTCTCTAAGACGACCACGGTGTTGGGGTTCGCCGCTGCGACGGCCTCAATGACTGCATCCTGACCCCACGGCAACGAGAGGTCGGGGTCGTCAAAGCCCTCGCTGTCCAACTTGGCGGCGAAGACGATCGCGGCGTCACAGCGGGCGGCCATGAGTGCCGACTCGGCCGGACTCATCCCGGGGTCGAACTCGATTTCCGCGTCTGGGAGGAGTCTGCGCAGCTCCTCGAGGGGTGACGAGGGCAGCAGGTAAAGGTTGCGGCCGATCCCCATGATGCCGGGACCGCCAACCTTGATCACCTCTGCGAAGCCACCCGGCGGCAGCACAGCGCTCGAGCCGCAGCCCGTGAGCACTCCAGTCTGGGCATGGCCACCGATCACGGCAATGTGCGGGGTCGAGTCTGCTGTGAGCGGTAACAAGCCGTCGTTCTTCAGCAATACGATGCCTTGGCGCGCCGTCTCGAGCGCGATTTCGTGGTGCTTGGCCATGTCGACCTCCGGTGGCGGCCCCCAGCGGTCCACTCCGATATCGAACATCGAGCGCAAAATGCGCCGCACCATGTCAGAGAGTCGCTCTTTTGGCAGCTCGCCCTCGGCATAGGCCTGTCGCAGCGGACCCATGAACCATTCCTGCTGCCACATCATCATGTCGAGCTGGAGGCCCGACTCCTGGTCGAGGCCTGCCAGGGCGGCCTCCCAACTCGGCGTGCCACCCCAATCCGACATCACCCATCCGCGATAGCGCCATGCCCCCTTCAAGACGTCTTCGATCAGCACGCTGTTGGCACCGGCGTAGTCACCATTGATCTTGTTGTATCCCGTCATGACCGCTCCCGGCTTGGAGCGCTCGATGGCGATTTCGAACGCCAGCAGATCGGATTCGCGGTGGGCCACCGGGTCGATGACGGCATCGAGCCAATGCCTGTTCGTCTCGTTGCAGTTGAGCGAGTAGTGCTTGATCGTCGAGATCACACCTTCGCCCTGGATGCCGTTGATCGACTCGGCTGCCAGCGTGGCCGTCACCAACGGGTCCTCAGACAGGTACTCGAAGTTGCGGCCATTGCGCGGATCACGGGCCAGATTGACTCCCCCTGCGAGCTGCACGTTGAACCCCCGGCTCCTCGCCTCGCGACCCAGCATCCCCCCCGACATCCGGGCCACCGCTGGATTGAAGCTCGCTCCAAGGGCGATCCCGGCGGGCAAGGCGGTCGCTGAATCACCCTCTCGATAGCCCGGATTGGTGATCCCGAGACTGGCGTCGCTCATGAGCTGCGCCGGGACTCCAAGTCGGGGAACGCCGGACACATAGCCGGCACTCATGGGGGTGCCTTCAGGAATGCGCTCGTCGCGCTCTGTCACGACGTCATTCGTCCCCATAACACTGACCAACATCGAAAACCGTTCCTCGTCGGTCATCTGTGATTCGACCTCACGGGCCCTCATGTCCAGCGGAAGTTCTGTGTTGGTGTCAACCTGTGCATGTGGCGTCATGGCGTCGCCCTCTCTATCGAGTACTCCGACCTGAGAGTCGCGCCTGGGGGACGCGGATGTCCAGCGGCTCCAGGACACACCGACGGATTGTCCAGCATGCGCCCTACCAATGACCTTCAATCAGACATCTTTCGGCTACTTGATCCCGGGCGAGGTGAAGGCGTTCCCGATCGCAGAGGAGGGAGGGGCTCGTACTTGGCTCTTGAGCTAGCTCGAGCAGGCGGGGCTTGCCCGTACCAGACAACAGATAGGTGGGACACAACCGTCGTCCACCCGTGTCCGGCGACTAGGTTCGAGCGCCCGGTCGGGGTGGATCTGCGCGGTAGTCGTGTTCCATCGCCTGATCGGGACTGCCGCCCATCATCCTCAGCATGGGGAGCCCACCCGTTCGCACGAAACGGAGGACCAAGGCCGACCCCACGATTATGAAAATGATGTTGAGGATCGTTGTGTAGTTCCAGGTGATCGCGGATGTCCCCACCTTGGCCGTACGGGACGTTGGGATGAGTCCAAGTCCCCCGAATGTGAACTCGACGACATAACCTGCGACGACCATGGCAATGTAGAACGTCGCAAGGATGAAGATCATCATCCGCATCCCGTAATACTTGCGGTAGATGTTAAGTATCGGGATGATGATCAGGTCGGCAAAGATGAAGGCCACCACGCCGCCAAAGCTGATGCCCCCGTTCCAGAGCACCGCTGCGAGAGGCACGTTGCCGATGGAGCAGACGAAGCTCAACACGCTCACGAGGGGTCCGACGATTGGCCCCCAGAGTTTCGCCCCGGTGGGGTGATCAACGAAGAAGAAGCGCTGCCAGAAGCTGTCCGGTACCCAGGCGGCGATTGCTCCGGCGATGAGCAACCCAAGGACGATGTCGCGGAGTACCGCCGCCCACTCCATCACGAAAATGTGCGAGACCGAGGTGAAGCCTTTCTTTGACGACAGGCGCCGCCAGAACGAGCCCGTCTCCTCGATCGACATGTTCCATTGCTGCGTGCCCCTCCATAGACCCGCCAATACCGCGCTCCGCCTGTGTTCGGGCCTCTGCCAGCAGGCGTTGGCGCAGGAAGATTCGAAAGATCACGGCCAAGAGCACGATCATTATCGGGCCACCGACGAACTCGGCCAGTGTGAACTGCCAACCCATGAGCAGCGCCAGGATGATGCCCAACTCGACGACGAGGTTGGTCGAAGCAATCTCGAAGGTCATCGCCGAGATGAAGCTCGCACCTTTGACGAATAGGGAGCGAGCCAGGGCCACGGCGGCGTACGAGCATGACGACGAGGCCGCGCCTAAGCCGGTAGCTACAGCCAGGGTGCTGGGCCGACCGTCGCCGAGACGGCGGACGATGCTTTGTCGTCTGACGACGGCCTGCACCACCGATGCCAGGATGAACCCGAGGATGAGGCCCAAAGGATCGCCCAAGTCATCGACCCTGCCACCGCCAGGGCGTGGCCCAGTGCGTGTAGGACCCTCATCAAGACTGCCTACCGGGCACGGGCCAAGTCTGACCCCGTCCTAAGCCCCCCGAGAACAGCCCGCGATCCGCCGACGTCGAGCGGCCTTGGGGGCGCCCCGAACGATGCTCCTATGGCTTGTCAACCCCAAATTGTGAGCGATGGAGTGCGGCGAACACTTCCGGAGCCACGTAGCGCTTGAGGCAGCGAACCGTCTCCTTCTTGGTCCGGCCGTCCTTCATGCGGCGCTCGATGTAGTGCTGGTTCTCGGGTCGTTGACCATCCGGGTGAAGACGATGTGCCTGAAGGGTCCAAAAACCGGATCTCCGGCTTCACCTGCGGTGATTTCACCGGCGATCCTGCCGTCTGGCTCTCAGCTTTCTCTATCGCCTGGCCCGTCGCGTCGTCGAATTGATCCAATCGCGGCGAATGGACTCCGTTGCCAAGGATGCCGAGATCCTCGTGCTCCGCCATCAGCTCTCGGTCTTGCTCCGCCAGGTCGGCCGGCCGCGCCTCTCGTGGTCTGACAGGGCGCTCATCACCGCGTTGTCCAGACTGGTGCCACGAGCACACTGGTCGGCGTTCTTGGTGACTCCCGAGACCATCTTGCGTTGGCATCGAGCTCTGATCCGGCAGCATTGGACCTCCCCCTTCGGTATCCAGGCCGACCGCCGTTGCCCGAGGAGACCATCGAGTTGATCATCCAGCTCGCGCGGGAGAACCCCCGTTGGGGCAACCCTCGCATTGTTGGCGAGCTCAAGAGTTTGGCGTCATGGTCTCGAAATCGAGCGTGGCCAACATCCTGCGTCGCAGCCGGCTCAGTCCCGCGCCACGCCGATCGGGTCCCAGTTGGGCTGATTTCCTGCGCTTTCCGCCGCGCTCAGCCAAGGTCATCGTCGAAAGCGACTTCTTGTCCGTCGACACGGTCTTGCTCCGTGGCTACTACGTGCTCTTCATCATCGAGATCGAGCGACGTGTCGTGCATCTTCTCGGCGTCACCGCGCACCCCAACGGACCCTGGGCCGCCCAAGTGGCGCGGAAACTTCTGTTCCGATCTGGGCGACGCTGGCCGGCGCATGCAATTCTTGGTCCGCAATCGCGACACGAAGTTCTCGAAAAGCTTCGCCGAGGTCTTCGCCTCGATGGGAGTTGCGACGATCCTCACCCCGGTTCGAGCTCCCAAGGCCAACGCCTTCGCCGAACGTTGGGTTCGCACGGTGCGGGAGGATTGTCTCGACCGCATCTTGGTGTTCTCTCGTCGTCAACTCGAACGAGTTCTCGCCGAATATGTCGAGCACTACAACCGTGGTCGTCCCCATCGGAGTCTCGAGCCCACTCCCCCGCGCGATCTCAGCCGGAGTGATCATGTTGGGTCAATCCGTCGCCGGGACGTCCTCGGCGGAATCATCCACGAGTACGAACGAGCTGCCTGACGCCCGCTCGTGGGCGAATCGATTCGTTGCAGGATCACTTAGCTCTCGGATGCCCATTTCAAGATCCGCATCCACATCACTGCCACGCGCTGCTCGGGTGTCCACCCCGCTAATTCCCACGTAGCTGAATCGAGGCCGCATCAGCCCTGCGCCCCAATATTTGGATCCTTCAGGGACCCGTCCGGCGCGGTGTGAGCTGACGGCACTGTGCCCTTGCAACCATCCATCACGAAACGGGCCGCATTGCACGGTCAGGAACTCGGTGTCCCAGACCACCGGATGGAGGCGCTATCCCATCATGGGGCCATGCATCATCCAGCCGTTCCACGAACCCCATTGCCCCGCGTGTTGCTGCATCCAGGAAACCATGTCGTCACACCAGGCGATCCCGTTGCCCTCCCTCACTCCGGCCGGGTTGGATGCGCTCCACTCCTGGCACGACGCCCGCATTGCTCCGGGTGATGCCCACATGCCGGATGGTCATCCATGCGGTCCGACATCCACCCGACCATGTTGGTACACCAGTCCGAAGGTGCCTCCGGGGCGGAACTGCTTGACCTCCATTGGCAGCAAGCCTGTTGAAGCTCCGCAAGCTGTTGAGAGCTGACCTGATTCCCGCAACTGCCACTGAGGAGCACCCCAGCCAGCACCCCACCGACAACCAGCAAAGCTACGACGACGAGCACCCACGGCGCCCAGCGCCGTTGTTGATCGGGTTGCGTCGGTTCGACGGGCGGGGCCACGGTATCGGAGCTCACGCTCCCAACATGCGCTCTCGCTCCGTCGGACCACTAGGGGCAGAAGTACCGAGCAAAGGAGGAAGAACTTCCCCTACCGGTTCGGGGGCGCCTATCGGCAGCCACCTGACAGACTCGCGCTCTATGCCGGCAATGCCGACGGGCTATGCGGTTCGCGTCGGCCTGCTCCTGTCCGCGTGGATGGCTCTGACAGGGATCTTGATTGCCGTCGGCTTCGGTGTCGTCCACTCGTCCACAGTTGCAGCGTTTGACCGTCACGTCACCTCGACGGTGGTCACACACCGGTCCCCGGTCCTGAACTCGGTCATGAAGGCGCTCACTTGGCTCGGCTCATGGGTCGCCCTGGTCATCGCGGGTGTCGTCGTGCTCGTTCTAGCTGTCCGTGGGCGACTTGTTTGGCTGGCCGTTGTGTTCGCCGTATTGGCGTGGGCGGGCGAGACGGGCGGCGTCCAACTGGCGAAGCACGTCGTTGCGCGTCAGCGACCACCCGAGAACATCTGGCTCAAGACGGCCCACGGCTGGTCTTGGCCCTCCGGTCATATGGCCGCAGCCGTAGTCGTCTTCACCGTACTTGCCCTAGTCGTGACCTACATCTTCTCCTCCCGAGCCACACGGATCGTGGCATGGACCCTCGCCATCGTCGCCATGGCTCTCGTGGGGTTTTCGCGGATCGAACTCGGGGTCCACTGGACGACTGACGTCTTGGCGAGCTTTGTCTTCGTCTCCCTTTGGCTATTGGCCATCGTGACGTTGTTCACGACTGAACTCAAGGGGACGCAAACGAACCCGGTTCCATGATCCGGTGCCAACACCTGGTTCGTGCTACCGCTCCTCGACACCTAAGCCGAACGGCAGTTCCTCGGATAAGACTTCGATCCCGAACGCTGCCGGATATTAGCCATCCCACGGTAGGTTCCGAACCCATGCCGCCGGGCCGAGTTCGGCTACGCGTTGCAGCTGGCCGGTGCGGGCCAGCTCGACGACCTCCATCTAGGCAATAACGTCTTGAAGCTGGCGGATGACGGGCAAGGGTTACCGTCCTTCCGTATCGAACAGCTCGCCAAAGCTCACAACCGATGGCCGAAAGACCCAATAGCTCCTAACGGTCCCGTCCAAATGACGGCGCAGAGCGGATCATTGCGTCGTGGTCATCTACAAGCGCAGTCCATCTGCGATGACCCATACGCGCGGACTGCTCAGTAGAAGAGACGATGTCGGTAAAGAGAATGCTCAACATCACCACGTCGCCCTCGGGTGCCTGGTGACTTCCGGTGAGGAACTCCTCGATTTCATCCACAAGAGCATCGGTGTCGCCAAGGAAGAACAGATGGTCATCGCCGGGCAGTTCGACGTACTTGGTGCCGGGAATGTGTTCGGCCATGTACCGACCTGCCCCCACCCTGATGAGGCCGTCCCCTTTTCGATGAAGGATCAGTGTGGGCATAGACAGGTTGGGCAGGAGATGGCGTTCATCTCGCCGAAAGGCGACCCGCATAGCTTCCGCGACGATCTCGGGATTGGCGCCGAGACGCTGGGACCTCGAGTCCCAACTGTGGAACGCGGCATCGCCTTCCCGGCTCGGAGATACGGCGCCCAAATCTGCGCCTGATCCCCATGCCTCCTTGAGCAGGGCCACACCTGGCGTTCTAACGCGTCTGCGGGTATGCCCCAGGGATAGTCGTCTTCGCGAACGTAGTAGGCGTGACTGTCGATGAGAATCAGCGCAGACACCCTGTCGGCATGGTTCGCCGCGTAGTTGATAACGACCGGACCAGCTGAGCCGTGGGCCACGAGCACCGCTCGTTCACAGCCGACAGCGTCGAGTATCGATGTCAGATCATTATCGCTGTTGGTGAAGCCACCTCCCGAAGAACCGATTCCCCGGCCCTCGTGCCAGACACTTCGGGTGAAGCTCTGAAGCCGTTTCGCAAAGTGGACGAAACCAGGGTCTTCCCAGAGCAGATCGATGGGCCGGGCGAGGCCGGGAAGGAAGACGAGATCCAGGGAACCCTCTCCGATTACGTGGTACGCAAGGCTGACCCCATCGGGCGTCTTGGCATACCGAGTAGTCGGACGCTCCTCCATTCGCCCAAGTCTTGCCTGGCGCCGAGATGGATGCTCGGGAAACTGTGCTCGCCGAGTACGTCGAGCACTACAACTCGCACCGCCCCCACCGCTCTCTCAGCCAGCGTGCCCCGTCCGCACCCGATATGCCTCCACGTCGCGACGACGTCAACTGCGCAAGGCTACGAAGAACCGATTGTTTGGCCGGCCTCATCCACGAGTATCGGATGGTCGCGTGAGCTGGACGGATGGGTTCTCGGCACCCACACGTTCCAAAGCGCCCAAGGGTCCGCTATGGAGTCACGAACCACCTCAACCTCTACGTACCAAAATTCAAGAGCGTGGACCGTAAGAGCGTTTTCATTCGTGCAATCGGAGAAGACTTCTGCGTCAGTGAAATCGCAACTCTTCCAGGAATGGAAGATGCGGGCATGTTCCGCATCCAAGCCAAGCGGTACGGCGTGGGTGCTTTTGAACGCGTGCTAGCGATCGGTCGGCCGACCGCATAGTTCAGGTGGGAAAAGGACCGTACGGCCGCTTTATAGAGCGGAACGCGTACTATCCCCTGGAAGGGGCCATCGACATAACCCGGTGACGAGGGAGATGCAGGTCGCGCCGACATCGATTTCCCACGCTAAGGCATCGGATTTACCACGACCCTGACCAGGGATTCCATATGCGGTTACCGACTCCGCCGAGCCCGTCAAAGGAGCGGAGCCGTATATCCGGTTTGGATCGGCAGTAGTCGACCACGCAGCGAAGACAGCTAGAGCTCGAACAGCGCGCTCGTCGCAAGGGCTGCACGCGTCTCGGCGACAAGAGCGCGGACGATCGCGCCAGCAGGTTCGACGCGCCGTATGAGACCCGCACTCTGACCGCCAACAACGAGCAATGCTTCCCTGTTGCCCGCCGCAACGGCCTCGTTGAGTTCTGCGAGCACTGGTGCCGGGTCGATCTCGACTTCATCCACTCGCGCCTCCCAGCGTTCAACGAAGTTGGTGCGCAGAAGCCGTAGGCGTGTTTGATATCCGAGTGTCCCGGGATTCGGGTTCATCGCGTTGACAAAGCTGGCTTGGATCCAGTCTTCAGAGGGGTGGGTGACTAAGGCCTTCTTCCACCGTTCTCCCACGGGTGATTCGGTGGAGGCGAGGAAACGACTTCCGACATTGACTCCGGCTGCACCGAGCGCCACAGCCGCCGCCACACCCCTCCCGTCGGCAATGCCACCAGCAGCGACGACGGGGACCGGACGTACCGAATCGACGACCTGTGGGACCAGGCTCAAAGTGCTCACGGTTCCGGCGTAGCCGCCGGCCTCACCACCTTGGGCAACGATGACATCGGCGCCGTGGTCGACTGCGATCTTCGCCTGGTCCACGGTTGTGATCTGCTGCATCACGAGGCTGCCAGCATCATGGACCTGTTCGACGAGGTCGGTGCCCGCCTGGTCGAGCGCGAAGGAGACAATGGCAGGGGCACGTTCAAGTGTGACGACAAACGCGTCTGGGTTGAGATCGGGAACGACGTGATTCACGGCGAAGGGATGGGTTGTCAAGTCGCGCAGTTCGTCGAGTTCACGCCTGAGCTGGTCTGCTGGACGGTTCCATGCACCGAGACTGCCGAGTGCACCTGCATCGCAGACCGCCGCCGCCAACGCGGGCGAAGTAAAGATGCTCATGCCCGCTTGGATGATCGGCACCTCGATGCCAACCAGGTCACACAATTCCGAACGCACTGGCCTCCTCCCCATTGCGACCGTTCTGGCATTTGAGCGGTCTGCGAGCCATCCGCGATGTGCCCGCGTATCCCTCTGTCCGTGCCACTTGATCTCGTTCACCGAATAGCGGGGGTCGAGATGCACCATCCGGTCGCTCCCTCGGCTTTCTGCGATCATCCGCGACTACATGCGGATTCAAGCGGTCATCGCAACGGCCTCGCGAACGCCTCTGATGGTGTCACATATCCGAGGATCTTGCGGGGTCTTGTGTTCAGTAAATATTTTGGCTCTACGGAAGATTGAGTTTGGAGGAACTCACCCACCTCGTCACAGAGGTTCGAGGTACCTCCGCGCTGCTACAGAAAGCTCACCGTTACCGAATTCCGGCAAGGCGGGCTAGACCCGGGCCCTCACCGAACCGCAGCGGGTGCCGGCCAAACTATTGGTGCAGGCGATCTGAGATCGGGTCGGCCGGATCCCGAGACCCCATTGTCGGGTTTTGCGCACAGGAACCCGGAGAGTAGGTGTGGAAGAGTGGGAGCACACCGTCCCACCTCGGGCCCTGATGAACTGAGGAGGAGAGGCAATGACCCCGTTGCCTAAGGACGCAAAGGAAGCGACCCGGAAGTACAGCACCCGTGCGGAGCGTGCGGAGAGAGGGAAGGCGGCCAGGGCCAACCTGCCCCGATCTCGGCTCGGGGAGTGGGCACCGCCGTCAGATCGAATTGACCCGCTCGCGATCCTGGAAGAGCAAGAAGCGACGCGGGTACCTGAACTCCTTCCCATTCGACACGGACGTATGGCGGCATCACCGTTCGCGTTCTACCGGGGGGCAGCTGCGGTCATGGCATCAGACCTGGCGTCTGACCCACGGAGCGGACTCGACGTCCAACTCTGCGGGGATGCCCATTTGGTAAACTTTGGCGGCTTCGCAGCACCGGATCGAGATCTGCTCTTCGATGTCAACGACTTTGACGAGACGAACCCCGGACCATTCGAGTGGGACGTCAAACGACTTGCCGCCAGCCTAGAAATAGCAGGGAGGGATCGAAACTTCAGCCCGTCCGAGCGCCACGATGTGGTCATTTCGGGTGCGCTCGCGTATCGAGAGACGATTCGAGAGTTCGCTGGGATGCCGATGTTGCAAATCTGGTACGCAAGACTCGACGTTTCAGGAATCGAGCGGCGATGGGGACAAGAAGACGGTGGTAAGGCCGCCCGAAACCTTGAGCGCCTGGCCGCCAAGGCCGAGAGCAAGGACAACCTCAAAGCCTTCGACAAACTTACCCGCGTAGAAGGTGGCGAGATCCGGTTCGACAGCGATCCGCCACTGCTCGTGCCTGTTTCCGAGCTTATGTCCGGAGTCGAGGCCCAACGAGTCGAGGATGCGATTACCGGTTCGTTGCACCGATACCGGCGAACCTTGCCCGAAGACCGGCGACACCTCTTTGACCGCTACCGGTTTGTCGATCTCGCCCGCAAAGTGGTTGGAGTCGGCAGCGTTGGGACCCGCTGCTGGGTGGCGCTTCTGCTCGGACAAGACCAGAATGATCCCCTCTTCCTCCAGGTCAAAGAAGCCGAAGCGTCTGTACTCGAGCAGTGGACCACCAAAAGCCAGTTTGCCAACCACGGACGGCGGGTCGTTGAAGGGCAGCGACTCATGCAGGCGGCCAGCGACATCATGCTCGGATGGGATCGCGTCGAGGGCGTCGACGGCGTGGCTCATGACTACTACATGCGCCAGCTCTGGGATTGGAAGGTCTCGGCGCCGGTCGAGTCCATGACTGCCGATCTCATGCGGACGTACGCACAGATCTGCGGCTGGACACTCGCTCGCGCGCACGCCCGCTCTGGTGACGCGACGACCATCGGTGCCTATCTTGGCTCCGGGGATGTCTTCGACACCGCGATGGCCAGTTTTGCCGAGGTCTATGCCGAGCAGAACGATTTGGACCATCGTGCCCTGACCGAAGCGATCAAGTCGGGACGCATGGATGCGACAACTGACGTCTGAATGGCAAATCGCATTATGAGCGTGCGAATCGTGTCCCGCGTCGCGTCGCCGTACCGGCTTGGCTGATCGTCGAGAATCGTTTCCCTCCTCGTCCAGAGATTGTCCGAACAAGTGCAGAACAGAACGATCTCAAACACCGCACGAGAGAATTAGAGAAAAATGACCACCGACCAGATCCTGTTCGGCGTGGGCTTGATTCTGGTCCTCGCGGTGGGTTCGCAGGTGCTGGCGAGCCAGCTGCGCATCCCGGCGCTCATCATCCTGCTCCCGGCGGGCTTCACTGTTGGTGCCCTAACGACCGACGTCAACCCGGATCATCTGCTGGGGTCGGCGTTCCAGCCGCTGGTCTCGCTTGCGGTGGCAGTGATTCTCTATGACTCTGGCCTGGCCCTGGAATGGGGCAAGGTGCAAGGCCGGGCCCGCCGCGTGGTGCCCAGGCTGGTCGTCTGGGGGGTGCCGATCACGATGGCGTTCGCCGCAGTGCTCGCCGGCCCATTACTGGGAATGTCCGGCGGGGCGGCGCTCATGCTCGGCGCGATCTTGGTGGTGTCAGGGCCGACCGTGGTGGGCCCGCTGCTGGCGTTCGTCCGGCCGTCCGACCGCCTACAGCGAATCTTGTCCTGGGAGGGCTCGCTGATCGACCCGGTCGGCGGCATCTTGGGCGCAGTGGTGTTCAACGCGGTGCTGGCCAGCACCAGCGGGGGCGTCAGTCACCCGCTAAGCCGGTTCCTACTGTCCATCGGCATCGGTGTGGCCGGTGCGGTGGTGGGCGTCTCCGTGTTGTGGTTGTGTCTGTGCAAGCTTGATCTAGACGACACGCTCAGCACCACGGCCCAGCTGGCATGCGTGGTCGGAGTGGCGGCCGCCTGCGACATAGTCCGGGACGACGCCGGGCTCATCGCCGCGATCTTGATGGGACTGGCGGTTGCCAACCTGCCCGCGTTTGACATGCCGGACAAACGGCCGTTCTTCGAGACTTTCGTCCAGCTCTTGATCGGTGTCCTGTTCGTGTCAATCTCGGCCACCGTTACCCCTGAGTCGCTGCAGCACGTTGTGCTGCCGACCATCGGTTTGGTGGCCGTCCTGGTGCTGGCGACCCGACCACTGGTCGCGTGGGTCGCCACCATCCGAACCGAACTCTTGGGGGGCGAACGCGCGTTTATCGGCTGGATGGCACCGCGCGGCATCGTCGCCGCGGCCACGGCCTCCACGTTCGGGGCCACGCTGGTCACCCACCACGTCGGCGGCGCGTCCAAAATCTTGCCCGTCGCCTTTTTGGTCATCGTCTTAACCGTGGCCATCTATGGACTGACCGCCGTCCCGGTTGCCCGTCGGCTCGGCGTCACTCGCCCCGCCCGCAGCCGCCCTCTGCTGATTGGCGGCGACCCGTGGGTGATCGACCTGGCCCATGCCTTCTGCGCCGCGGGTCTCGAGGTCCTCCTGTGGGCCTCCTCGGACGCACAGCGCGCCGAAATCGAGCATGCGGGTCTCGAAGTGGCTCCGGGCGAGAGACTCGCCGCGGCCATCGCTCAGGGCGCCGACGTCGAAGGCGTCACGGCCGTCCTCTTACTGACCGACGAAGATGACTACAACGCCCTTGCTGCCACGATCGTCGCGGGCAACTCCGATATTCCGGTCTATCGGGTGGCTCCAAGCCAATCCGGCGTGGTGAGCTCCACCACGGCTGGCGAAGCCCTCTTCACGCCTATCCTCACGCACCCAGCCCTGACCGCCCGACACGCTGCCGGCGCGACGTTCACCACCCAAGCGTCCGATGGTGGGACCCCTCAGGCCAGCGACCTGTTGTTCCGGGTCAACTCCGACGGCACGTTGATCCCTGTAACACCTTCCAGTCCCCCCAATCCCCAGCCAGGGGACACCCTGGTCCTGCTGGGCCCGGAGAAAACCGAAAAGCCCGAATAGCAGCTTCCGTATGATGCCGCGGGGCACGCGGTCACTCTTGCGACGCGACTCCACCGCCCAGGTGAGATCTGCCCGATGAGGTGCTGACCGCCCAGGTCACGATGGCAAGGTGCCCTGGCGAGCTACGGCGACAGCCACACCAGACTGGCAGGAATCCGGCTGCCGATGGTTGGGTGTTCAGACTCCGGCTCCTAAACAGGGGCACGACCGATTCGCTGTTGGACCACGCCGAAGAGAGCGTGCGCAAAGTCCAATTACGACCAGATCGTCCAACGAAGATCAGATTCAAGATGATCTGGACTATGACCACCAGAGGAGCAGGGGGAGGCCGTTCAGCCTGTGCCGTATCGGCCCGTCGCCTTTCCCTTGAAATGTAAAGGGGACAGGGTGCCTGCCCGTCCGGGATGGGCTACGCATAGCGGATACAGAGAGACTGAGGCCGTTGTCCGTGTTCAGGATCTTGGCGGGCCATGTCCGTCGGGCGGTCTTGAGCAGGTCCACTCTTAGGACCACCGGGTCGGGTGCTCAACTCGCCAAAAGATATGCGTTTTTGCCGATTAGCCACAGCCCGAGCGCAGTCGCGCCGATGACGATGATCAAATCCTTGTGCCGATCAATCCATCCGTCCAATCGCCGAAGAACCTCAGCGCTTCGCGCCGGGCGCAATACGACATAGATCTCCATGGACAAAAAGGTGGATACCGACAGAAGCCCAAACAGTATGAGGGTGAGGTAATCGGCTGCTGATGAGAGTTTGGCTCCTGTGATCGTTGCAGACGCGGTGACGACAAGAACCGAGGGTTGAAAGAAGGCACCAAGGCCCATGGCGAAGACGGCTGACATCTCATCGAGTCGGGCTCGCCAAGCCTTCTCCTTCAGCAGCGGACGAGGCCGACGCATCCGGCGGCGCTGTCGTTCCGCGATACCCAGCAGAAGCAGTCCCAAAACAAGCTTCGCCACCAAGATGCCGGTCGATGGTGACGTACCGCCGGCGGGAGGTGAATTTCCGGTGGCCGAGATGGTAAGTGCGGCGACTACCGCCAGCGCCGCCAGCCAACCGAAGATGAACCCTGCACCATTTTGCACCCCCTTCTTGGACGCCACGATCAGGATGAAGAAGGTAATCGCGACTGGATAGACCGCCATGGCAAACCCGATGACAATGAGGTCGATATCCATCGGACTTACCGCCCGTTTGACTCTCTGTTAGCCGCATCCGATATCGCAGGCAGGTTCTTCAATGCTGGCACCTTGAAGCCCGACGCTATCTGCATTAGCCCCAGCCGGTTTGGGACGTCCTGGGCACGTTGTGTCGGCACTTCTCGGTCGTCAGTGTTGGCAGGAAATGAGTTTCAGGTCTGAGGTAGCGTCAGAAGTGGATGGTGAGTAGAGGTGTTCGATTTGACGACTTAGCGCCAGCGGAGATGGTCGCATTTCTAGACGAAGCAAGGCGACATACGGAACTCGACCCGTCCAGCGCAGATCTCGGAACAACGTGGGCGGACCTGGCGCCAATATGGGGCTGCAATCGTTGCGATTCGGAGCATTCAATTGACCAGATAATTGTGGTCAAAGTTGAACCTCGCTGTCCTCAATGCGGTGTGGAAGGGTGGCAATACGTTGCTCCGCGTGCGCGCAAGTGACTTGTACCGATCAGCCGACCTGTCCGGGTTGGGCGCTCAAGCGCATAGAGCGAGTCCGGCTGATCTGAATCGCCGCAGCTCAAGGCCGAGCGTGATGAGTCTGGGATGCTAAGACTTGCCAGGCTCGAATGATTCTGTGAACAGACCACCCTGTGCGGCTCCCGAACCGGCGAGACCTCCTCCCCGACCGCGTAGAACGAACGCGATTACCACGGCGATCGCTGCTCCGGCGAGTGGACCGGCGGCGTACACCCAGTAGCCCGTAAAGGTGTTTGACACAAGATCCGGTCCGAAGGTGCGAGCCGGGTTCATCGACGCTCCAGAAATGGGACTGCCCCACAGTCCGGCTAGTGCTATGTAGCCGCCCACACCGAAAGCCCCGAAGATTCCGACATTTTGAGCACCTGAGGCGGTACCAAGGATCACACTGACCAAACCGGTAGTCAGCAGTAACTCCATCCAGAAGGCCGCCATGTTCGAATATCCGTGTGCCGGATAGTTGCTGCCGTACTTAGAGGAGACGTTGATTATGGCGTGGAGTACCAGAGCGGCAAAGGTGGCCCCGGCGAGCTGCGCAACGATGTAACCCGGTACACGTCTCCACTGGAAGTCCCTTCGCAGAGCGAATGCGATACTGACCGCAGGGTTGAGGTGAGCACCCGACACCTTCCCCATAAAGAGGATAATGGCCATCACCGTGAGCGCGGGTGCAACTACCGCGGCCGAGTGGCTTATGACCCCGGGGAAGGCCTGGCCCATCATTCCTCCTCCAGCAGCGGCGAGTACCAGGAAGAAAGTCCCGAGAACCTCCGAGAAGAGGCGACGCCATTCTTGGCGTGGGTCTTGGAAGTCCTGGATGCGCTTCATCACGTCCTGTTCGTAACGTGCCAATACACCGGCCGTAGGTTCCACATTGGTTGTCACCATCAACTCCCTCTTGAAGAACGCGTGCGGTGACCTTATGACGCTCAGTCGACGGGCTCGGGGACCCTAGTTGCGATGTTGGAAGTGCTCATGTATACGCCCTCCCGGGACCAACGAGATCAGTACGATGCCCGTGAACGCGATGAGTTGAGATCCGATGATGGCGTCCTCCCCCAGAGCAGTGATGCGAAACCTGCTGCATGGGTCCTGGCAGTTCGGGCGCCAGAACGATGTCCGGCCGTCCACCCACCGCGGAAAGGGCCCGGGCAGAATTAGGGCGTGATCAGCGCACAGGTAACCGAAGCTCCCATTGGACAGCCGCGTTCGGAACAAGACGCGGCACACATGCAGCGGTACGAGGCTGTGATCCGATGGCCGATTGTCGCGGCGGCTATTTTGCCGCTGATCGTCGTTCCCGAGACCGGCAATTGGTTGGGCATCGTCGTCGGCATCCTCAGTTGGCTGGTCTTCCTGATTGACTTCGTCGTTCATGAACGACGACTCGTGCACTATCTCCGCACCGCATTCGGGAAGTTTGATCTCGTCGTAGTGATACTCACGGCACCGTGGTTCTTGATTGGCGGTGCACACGCCGGCGGACTCATCGTCCTCCTGCGCTTAGCGCGGGTGGCGCGCCTGATTCTCGTGAGCCGAGGGGCTCGTCATCTCCTTAAGCGACTGGGTGCAGCTGCTGCAACGGGTGTCGGAGTCGTGGTGCTTGCATCGTTTGTGGCGTACCACGCGGAGCATGCGACGAACTCCGAATTCGCGAATGTAGGA
>Ga0306920_100004158_pt1 | contig 18538 bp, 12 predicted proteins | sample flu12Cox44000170_FD_204666 | JGI IMG/M metagenome (GOLD analysis project Ga0306920, IMG submission 204666) | Lab enrichment of tropical soil microbial communities from Luquillo Experimental Forest, Puerto Rico - flux4day.12C.oxic.44.000.170 (v2)... | ecosystem: Environmental > Terrestrial >... | reverse complement strand
GGCCCTGGTCGCCGCGGGCGGCCCGGCTGACCTGGACCGGGCGGTGGCGGCGGCCCGGCGGGCGTTCGAGCAGAGCTGGGGGCGGCTGCCGGGCCGGGAACGGGCCAAGTACCTGTACCGGATCGCCCGCGCTATCCAGGAGCGAGCGCGCGAGTTCGCGGTGCTGGAGAGCCTGGACAACGGCAAGCCGATCAAGGAATCCCGGGACGTCGACATCCCGCTCGCCGCGGCGCACTTCTTCTACCACGCCGGCTGGGCGGACAAGCTGGAGTACGCCGGGTTCGGCCCACAGCCGCGCCCGCTGGGGGTGGCCGGCCAGATCATCCCGTGGAACTTCCCGCTGCTGATGGCAGCCTGGAAGCTGGCCCCGGCCCTCGCCACTGGCAACACCTGCGTGCTCAAACCAGCCGAGACCACGCCGCTGACCGCGCTGCTGCTGGCTGAGGTGATCGCCGAGGCGGGGCTGCCGCCCGGCACCGTGAACATCGTGACCGGCGACGGCCGCGCCGGGGCCGGCCTGGTCAGCCACCCGGGCATCGACAAGGTGGCGTTCACCGGCTCCACCGAGGTCGGCAAGCAGATCCAGGAGGCGGTGGCCGGCACCGGCAAGAAGCTCACCCTGGAGCTGGGCGGCAAGGCGGCCAACGTGGTGTTCGACGATGCGCCAGTCGACCAGGCGGTGGAGGGCATCGTCAACGGCATCTTCTTCAACCAGGGGCATGTCTGCTGCGCGGGCTCGCGGCTGCTGCTGCAGGAGCCGATCGCGGACACTGTGCTGGGCCGGCTCAAGCAGCGGCTGGGCACGCTCCGGCTCGGCGACCCGCTGGACAAGAACACCGACATCGGCGCGATCAACTCACGCCAGCAGCTGGACAAGATCGAGGGGCTGGTCGCGGCGGGGGAGGCCGAGGGGGCACAGCGCTGGTCACCCCCGTGCCAGCTGCCCGCCCGTGGCTACTGGTTCCCGCCGACGGTGTTCTCCGGGGTGAGCCAGTCACACCGGATCGCCCGGGAGGAAATCTTCGGGCCGGTGCTGTCGGTACTGACGTTCCGCACCCCGGAGGAGGCGGTGGCGAAGGCGAACAACACCCCCTACGGCCTGTCGGCCGGGGTCTGGACCGAGAAGGGCAGCCGGATCCTGTGGATGGCGCAGCGGCTCCGCGCCGGGGTGGTCTGGGCCAACACCTATAACCGGTTCGACCCGGCCAGCCCGTTCGGCGGGTACCAGGAGTCCGGGTTCGGGCGGGAGGGCGGCCGGGCCGGGCTCGCCGCATACCTCGATGCCTGACCGCGCCCGGCCCGCCGCCCGGCGCCCGGCCGGCACCTCCCCGGCCCCACCGGTCGGCAGCAAGCCGGCCCGCGCCGCCGGGACCACCCCGGCCCCACCGGCCGGGATCACCCCGGCTGGCAGCAAGCCGGCCCGGCGGGCCCCGGCCTCCGGCGGCGCCCGGATCGACGTCCGCAAGACCTACAAGCTGTTCATCGGCGGGGCGTTCCCGCGCTCAGAATCCGGCCGCTCCTACCCGGTGACGGGGCCGGACGGCTCGGTGCTGGCGCATGCCGCGCAGGCCTCACGCAAGGACGCCCGGGACGCGGTGCTCGCGGCCAGGAAGGGGCAGCCGGGCTGGGCCGGGGCGACCGCGTACAACCGGGGGCAGGTGCTGTACCGGGTCGCCGAACTGCTCCAGGGGAGATCAGCGCAGTTCGCGCACGAAGTCGTTAGGAATGACGGGCTCTCGCCGGCGGACGCGGAGCGGACGGTCACCGCGGCAATCGACCGGTGGGTGTGGTACGCGGGCTGGCCGGACAAGGTCGCGCAGGTGACCGGGGCGGCCAACCCGGTTGCCGGGCCGTACTTCAACTTCAGCGTGCCCGAGCCGACCGGGGTGGTGGCGGTGGTCGCGCCCGCCGCGCCCAGCCTGCTGGGCCTGGTCAGCGTCATCGCGCCGGTGATCGCCACCGGCAACACCGTGGTGGTGGTGGCCAGCGAACCGGCGCCGCTGCCGGCCGTGACGCTGACCGAGGTGCTCGCCACCTCGGACCTGCCCGCCGGGGTGGTGAACGTGCTGACCGGCCGGGTCGCCGAACTGGCGCCGGTGCTGGCCGCGCACATGGACGTGAACGCGATCGACCTGACCGGGGTCCCGGCAGGCGACCGGGCGGCGCTGGCTCGGCTGGCGGCGCAGAACGTCAAGCGGGTGTTCGCGGCCGACGACGACTGGGCGGCGCCGCCGCGGCCTGCCCGGATGCTGGCTTTCCTTGAGGTCAAGACCGTCTGGCATCCCATCGGCCTGTAGCGCCGGCTGGCCGGGTGCGCCGCGCCCCATAGACTCGCCGGGTGAGCCTGTCCATCGGCATCGTCGGCTTGCCCAACGTCGGCAAGTCCACCGTGTTCAACGCGCTGACCAGGTCGAGCGCGCTGGCATCCAGCTATCCGTTCGCCACCAAAGAGCCCAACGTGGGCACCGTCGGCATCCCCGATCCCCGGCTGGCGGTGCTGGCGGAACTGTCCGCCTCGGCCAAGATCGTGCCCGCGACCGCCCGGTTCGTGGACATCGCGGGCCTGGTCCGCGGTGCGTCGGCGGGCCAGGGGCTGGGCAACCAGTTCCTCGCCCACATCCGCGAGACTGACGCGATCTGCCAGGTGGTGCGGGTGTTCACCGACCCCGACGTGAGCCACGTGGACGAGGACGTCTCGCCCGAGCGGGACATCGACACGATCGCGACCGAGCTGATCCTGGCCGACCTGCAGACCCTGGACAAGGCGCTGCCGAGACTCGCCAAGGAAACCAAATTCGCCAAAGACGCCGAACGGCGGCGCGTGGCGGACGCCGCGGCCAAGGCGCAGCCGTTGCTGAACGGGGGGTCGACCCTGTTCGCGGAAGCCGCCGGGGCCGGGATCGACCTGGCCGACCTGCGCGAGCTGCAGCTGCTGACCGCCAAGCCGTTCCTGTACGTGTTCAACACCGACGAGGCCGGCCTGGCCGACAAGCCGGCGCAGGACGCGCTGGCCGCACTGGTGGCCCCGGCGGAGTCGATCTTCCTGGATGCCAAGACCGAGGCGGAGCTGGCCGAACTGCCCGAGGACGAGGCGGCTGAGATGGCCATCGCGCTGGGGATAGCCGAGCCGGGGCTGCCACGGCTGGCCCGGGCCGGGTTCCACGCACTCGGGCTGAGCACGTTCCTGACCACCGGGCCCAAGGAGACCCGCGCCTGGACCATCCCCATCGGCGCGACCGCGCCGGAGGCGGCCGGGGTGATCCACAGCGACTTCCAGCGCGGGTTCATCAAGGCGGAAGTGATCTCCTACGGCGACCTGGTCGCGGCCGGCTCGGTGGCGGCGGCGCGGTCGGCCGGCAAGGCCCGGATCGAAGGCAGGGACTACGTCATGCGGGACGGCGACGTGGTCGAGTTCCGACACAGCAACACGTCATCCAGAGCAGCCAAGCGCGACTAGGTGGTCAGGCAACGTTTGCGGGGGTAACGCAGCGACGCCCATAACACGGATGCCGTGAGCTGGCAGGTGATACGCTCCCGCGAGCGTAGTGCCGGGGACCGCTGTTGTGCTGGGCCGATGCGGCCTGGGAGGGATGGGGAGCAAGTGAGACGATGGCTGATTGCGCTGGTGGCCGTGCTGGGCACGGCCGGGGATCGGCGGCGGGGCCGGCTGTTGGCCCGGCTGGCGGTGGTGGTGCCGCTGGGGATGGTGGGGGCGTTCGCGCTGGCCGGCCAGGCGATGGCGGCAGGCGGTCCCACGATCAGGGTCTGCCCCAGTGGCTGCGCTTACACCACCATCGCGGCCGCGATCACCGCGGCCCCGAGCGGGGCAACGATCACTATCGCTCCTGGCACCTACGGCGGCGGGCTCAACACCGGCAACAAGAACCTGAAGCTTCTCGGCGGGGGCGCCAGCAAGACGATTATCAGCGGTGGCTACCCCCACTCCAGCATCGAAATCGACTCGGGAACGGTGACGATCAGCAGCGTCACGATGACCGGGGGACACGGCGCCATCTTCAATAACGGCGGGACGGTGACGCTGAACGGCAGCACCCTCAGCGGCAACGCCGGCTTCGGCATCGGCGGCATCCTCAATGAGGGCGGGACGGTGACGCTGAACAACAGCACGGTCACCGGCAACACCTCCACCGCCGGCGGCGGCATCCGCAACGAGGGCGGGACGGTGACGCTGAACAACAGCACGGTCAGCAGCAACAACGCATTCGGCGCCGATGGCGGCGGCGAGGGCGGCGGGATCTTCAATGACGGCGGGACGGTGAGGCTGAACGACAGCACGGTCACCGGCAACACCGCCGACGGCGACGGCGGCGGCATCTATAACCAGACCGGAACGGTGACGCTGAAGGACAGCACGATCAGCGGCAACAACCCCGACAACTGCGCCCCGTCGAGCTCCATCCCCGGCTGCACCGGCTGAAAGCTGAGGCAAGCCAGCGCAGGCACGGCAGCACGCCCGTGATGCCGGGAGGCGAGCAGCGCACGCCAGCCCGCCCCGCCTCCCGTCCGTTGGCAGAGCTTTCCGTACGCGGCCACGTTAGGCCCGTAAGGGGTCGAGTTCCGCTTCAACGTGTGACCGGCGCCGAGGGCAGCAGGCTTCCCCGTTCGACCCTGGACTCGCCGCGGTTGCCGTAGCGCTCGCGCAGCGCCTGCCAGGCGGCCAGCTTCTTCGGGCGCATCCGTCGGCCGTGATACAGGTCGTGCACACCGCAGTGAAGGACCTTGTCCGCGCCTGGCCCGAGGAAATCCACTCCCAGGACCTCCTGCCCGGGGAAATGCGGGGTGAACGGGTAGGGCGCACGGACGAACCGGACCCCGGTGATCTCATCAACCCGCACGTCCATCGTCCAGCTCGCCGTGTTGTCACCGAGTACGACGTGCCACCAGCGGCGGTCGGCTGGCCCGCGGAACAGCGGCGTTGTCCGGCCGAGGAGGTGCGCGGTACAGAAGCCGTCGCCGAAGACGAAGACCAGTGGCCCTGACCCCGACAGGTCGGCGATCAGGCGTTCCAGTTCACTGGCGGGTTCGCTGGTGTAGGCGGTCGTGCTCATCTCAAGCTCCTCCTCGCCAGAGACGGTGGCGTCCAATGGGTGGGAACACGGCGCCGGGCGGCATCGATACCCGGCAGCCCGCGATGGCCAGCGCGATCAGCCACGATGAGGTGGCGCAGCCGGGCCAGGCGGGGACGGTTCGCGCGGCAAGCAAGCCCGGTCAAAGCCCGCGGCCATAAACTGCCCCCGTATCTGATCTGAGGAGCCGTTTGGGGGGCCGCCATGGCTGACATCGCAGAACTGCATGCACAGGCACTGGACGCGACCGGCCACATCGTGCGCGGCATCCCAGCCGATCGCTGGGATGCCGCCACGCCGTGCGCCGGCTGGGACACACGCGCCCTGCTCAACCACCTGGTTGCCGGCAACCTGTGGGCGGTGGAGCTGGCCGCCGGCGGCACGATTGACGGTGTCGGCACCCGGCTCGACGGTGACGTGCTCGGCGGCGACCCCGCGGCCGCCTACACGGAATCGGCTGCGGCCGCGGCAGCGGTGTTCCGGCGCCCCGGCGCGCTCGATGCGCCATGCGCGGTGTCCTACGGGCCCGTGCCCGGCTCGGTCTACGCCGGGCACCGGTTCCTCGACGTGCTGGTCCACGGCTGGGACCTGGCCGTGGCCACCGGCCAGCCCTACGCGCTCGACCCCAGGCTCATGGATGCCTGCCGGGAGATCATCGAGCCGCAGCTGGAAGCGTTCCGCAGCGCAGGAGCGCTCGGACCCCCGCTGGCTGTCCCGGCCGGCGCGAGCGACCAGACCCGGTTCCTCTCACTGCTCGGCAGAACAGGCTGAGCTCAGGCCGGGCCTGCCTGCCCGATAAACCCAAGCGGGACTGGGCAAGACCGGCTACGGCGTGGTTGTTCCTTGACCCCGGCCCACGGCAGCCCGGGCCACCGGGGCATGCCGAAGGGCCTTGCGATGGTCCCCAGCTGGCGGCCGGGTTACTCCTCCTGCCCGCCGCCGGGCCGGGGCTGGCCCTGGCCCGCCTGGCCGCCCGCCGCGGGCTGGGCAGCGGTGGCCGGGTGCATGCGGCGGAACAGCAGCCCGAGCGCCAGCAGGACCAGCCCGCCGGCCACGGCCCCAATGCCCGCTCCGCCCAGGACGTCGAGAGGGTAGTGCACTCCCAGGTAGACCCGGGACCAGCCGACACCGATGGCATAGGCGAACCCGGCCACGGCGACGGGCCGGGCCACAAAGGGCGTCAGCGCGATCACTACCGCCAATGTGATGGCCGTGTGGCTGGACGGGAAACTCGTGCCGTGCGCCGGCTGCTGGCGCAGCACCGCGCCGGCCACCGCATAATACGGGCGGGGACGGCTGGCGACCGCCTTCCCGATGTGGACCAGCGCCCAGCCGAGGCTGGCGGCCAGCGCCCCGGCAGCCACCGGCAGCACGCTGCGGTTCCTGGCCACGACGTAGCCGGCGGCGAGCAGGACAACGACCACGATTCCGGCCGGCAGGAAGAGCTTTGACAGCGGTGTGAGCACCGCCGCCACGGCCGGCGGAACCTCGTTGAGAACCCGGAACAGCCGCTCGTCCCAGCCGGTGGCGCCAGCCGCGAGCACCAGCGCGCAGGCGCCGAAGACCACCGCTCCCAGGCCCGCCAGCAGCCCAGCGGTCCTGGCGGTGGGGACCCGGATTGGCCGCCTCGGCCACCACCACGACCGGGCTGCGGGGGTGCTGCCCGGGGCGGATGTCATGGCGGGGTGCGGTCGGGCTGGCCGGGGGCCGTCTGCTCGGCGGCGGCGCCCGGCTGGTCCTGGTCCGCCGCCTCCGGCGCCGCCCAGTGGGCCCCAGTCTGCTGGCGGAAAGCCTCGACAGCGGCGTCCAGGGTGGGGAAGAAGTGGTTGGGGTCGATGGTCCGGGTGAGCCCGTACCGCTCGATCTTTCCCCGTACCGGGTCCTTGAGCTCGGCGAACACCAGCGAGATGCCCTGGGCGTTCAGCGCCTCGTCGAGTTCTTCCAGCACGTCGGATGCGGTGGTGTCGACGTCGGTCATCGGCTCCGCGGCGATCACAATCCAGCGGGGCGGCGGCTCGGCCCGGGCCATCCGCCTGACCTCGTCACGGAACGTCGTGGCGTTGGCAAAGAACAGCGGGCCGTCGAACCGGTAGATCACCAGGCCCGGCAGCTGCTGGGCGTCCGGATAGGAGTGCACGTCGTGGTAACCCGGCACGCCTGCCACCCGCCCGAGCCGGGTGTCGTACGGCCACCAGGCCCGGCGGAAGACGTTGAGGATCGACAGCGCGATCGCGATCGCGATCCCAGGCAGCACCCCGAGCAGGGCCACGCCGAGGAAGGCCGCGATCGACAGCAGGAACTCCACCTTGCGCTGCCGCCAGAGCCGGACCGTGGCCGGAATGTCGGCCAGCGACAGTGACGCGGTGATCACCACTGCCGCCAGGGCGGGGTTGGGCAGGTTCCGGAACAGGCCGGGGACTAGCACGATCATGAGAATGATCAGCACCGCCCCGGTCACCCCGGTGAGCTGGGTCTTGGCGCCGGAGCGTTCGGCCACGGCCGTGCGCGACCCGCTGGTGGAGACCGGGAACCCCTGGAAGAAGCCAGCGGCCACGTTCGCCACGCCGATGCCGATCATCTCGCCGTTGCCGTTGATCTCCTGGCCGGTGCGGGCCGCGAACGCCGACGCGGTGGAGATCGTGTCGGCCAGCGAGACCACGACGATGCCCAGCGCCCCGGCGAACAGCGGCCCGAAGTCGGACAGGCGGACATGCGGGATCGTCAGCGGCGGGAACCCCTTGGGCAGCACGCCGACCAGGCTGACGCCGTGGTCCGCGAGGTTGAAGACCGACGTGGCGGCGATCGCGAGCACGACCATGATCAGGACGGCCGGCACCTTCGGCAGCCAGCGCTGGAGAACCAGGATCACCACGATCCCGGCGATGCCGACCGCGGCCGCGGCGGCTACCGCCTCACCGTGCGCCAGGCCCTTGACGAACCCCGTCAGCTCGCCGAGGAAGCTGTCGGCCTCGACCTTGAACCCGAACAGCTTGGGCAACTGGCCGACCAGGATCGTCAGCGCCAGGCCGTTCATGTAGCCGATCATCGTCGGCTTGGAGATCAGGTCGGCGATGAAGCCCAGCTTCGCCACGCTCGCCAGGATCATGACCGCACCGGTTATGAGCGCGAGCATCGATGCCAGCGCGACCGCCCGCTCGGCGTCGCCGTTGGCAGCGATGAGCGGCAGGATGGTGGCGGCGATCATCGGCCCCAGTGAGGAGTCCGGGCCCAGCACCAGGATCCGGGATGGGCCGAACACCGCGTACCCGAGCAGGCACAGGATCGAGGTGTACAGCCCGGTGATCGGCGGCAGGCCGGCCAGTTCCGCGTATGCCATGCCCTGCGGGACCAGCAGTGTGGTGAGCACCACCCCGGCCACGATGTCCCGGGCAAGCCACTGGCGCTGGTAGGACGACACCGCCCGCAGCCCTGGCACCCAGCTGACCATGATCACCTTCTCCGGCAGTTAACCCGCGCTCCACCCGCAATCTGCCGCCTGGATGCCAGCGGTGCATCCCTCGCATGGGGTGACGGCCATCAACCGTAGTGCCTGAGGTGGGGCCACAGGGCGGGCCACCCCGCAGACGGGCGGGTGCAGACGGCGATCTGGATGCCGGTCCAGTCGTTCTGCACCTGGTCCGGGGCGTGGTAGGTGGCCAGCACCCGGCAGTTCGCGAAGTACGGCCGCAGCATGCCAAGCGCGTCGACCGCGAGCACGGTCCGGTCGGAGGCATGCCCCGGCCCCCACATCCAGTAGGCGTTGTGGCCGGACAGCACCGGCGGCAGATGGTCCGCCCCGCCCAGCACGCCAAGCGCGGCCGCCTCGCCGTAGTAGCCGGTGAAGATGGCGGTGGGCCGCTGGCCGGCCCGGGCCAGGGCCGCGTCCTCCGCCGCGATCGCGTGGGTGAGCTGCGGCCAGCCGATGGTGTCACCGAGGGTGGATCGCTGGCTGCTGGCCGGCAGCCGGTGCACGTCGCTGGCCGGCAGCACCGGCAGCAGCGCGGGCAGGACGGCCAGGCCCGCCAGCGGCAGGGCCAGGATCAGCCCGCGCCGCCAGCCGGGCCGCCGCCCACGGGCTATCCAGCGCTCCGCTGCCAGTGCGCCGGCCGCCAGCACGGCGGGTAGCGTGCCGTCGGTGTAGTACGCCTTGCCGGGCACCCAGGCCAGCACGTACACCAGCACGAACGTGACCGTCACGGCGATGAACCGGAGCTCGGGTGTCCGCCAGAGCAGCACGTAGCCGGCGATGACCAGTGGCGCCATCAGCAGTCCCGGGTAGATCAGCTGGGCCGGCAGGCCGCCGAGGTAGTCGGCCACGGAGGTGTTCTGCTGGTGCAGGGCCGAGGCCATGGCCAGCTGCGGCCAGCCGTGGGTAGCCTGCCAGCCGATGTTCGGCACCCAGATGACCGCGGCCAGGCCGGCGCCCAGCCATGGCCAGCGGGTGCGCAGGATCCTGGCCTGGGGCGAGACCAGCAGGCCCAGCGCGAGGCCGATCAGCAGCATCACCATCAGGTTGTTGTCCTGCAGGCCGAGACCCGCCGCGGCACCGGCACCCAGCCACCAGCGCGGCCGGTCCCGCAGCAGGGCCGTGCTGACGCAGAGCAGGACCGTCGCCCAGGCCAGCAGGTCCAGCGGTGTCGTGTTGCCGATATGCACGGCCCCCAGGGCGACCGGGGCACACGCCATGGCGAGGGCGGCGAGCACCCGGCCGAACCGGCCCGCGCCGAACAGTGCCGCCAGCCGGGCCGCCATGACCACGACCGCCCCGCCCGCCAGGGCCGGGATGATCCGCACCGTGGTGGGGCTGACACCCAGCAGGTCAGTGACCCGGGTGAGCAGTGGCACCAGCGGCGGCTGGTCCACGTAGCCGAACGCGAGATGGTGCCCGGCCGCGATGAAGTAGAGCTCGTCCTGCTGGAAACCGTACCGGCCGCTGAGGGCCAGCTGGGTGGCGGCGAATGTGGCGCCGATCAGCCACGCCAGGACGGGAACCCGGTCAGCGGGGGCGGCCGGGACGGCCGGGAGCCCGGCCGGGGTTGCGGTGACGGGGTCTGCGGGCTGGTTCATCGTGTGCCTCCGGCGGTGTCTGTCGGAGTCCCCGGCAGGCGGCGCATTTGCTGATCTTAAACTGATATCACTATGCTAGTCACGTGGTATCAGCTGCGTCAAGCGGGCCGAGCGGGCGCGGAGGCCGGCCGGTGCGTGAGCGCCAGGGCAGGCAGCCGATTTAGCACGATCACAGAGAGTGGGCAGTCCGGCCCGGACCGGCCACGATCTGCGCTGGTCAGAGCCCCTATTCGGGGCGTGTTCGTGGGCCCAGCTTTGCGTCACCGCAGGTGGGATCGCTGGCACCGGACGGCGCGAGGTTCCCAGAATCGCCCTCAGAGCAGCGGGTCATATGCGCAGAATGGCCATAGCCGATAGCTGAGCGTGACAAGAGTGGGCCGGAGGTGCTGATGGGTCGCCGGACCACAATTGAGCAGAAACCGCAGACGGATCTGTACGCGGACTACGCTCCAGAGGCCGGGGACCAGGCACCAGCAGGCGCTCAGCGGGATCGTTCCGCTCCTGGCTGGCGTGGCGCGGGCGGGCGCTGGCTTAGCTGGGTCCTCCGGATTGTGGTATGGCTCGTGCTGCTGCTCATCGGCTACCGCGGTATCACCGCGATCGTGCTGAACGAGCGGCCGCCCACTGCGGCCCCGAGCCCCGCAGCCAGCAAGAGCCCATCCTTCCCGACCGCACTCGCTAGCGCTTATGCGCTGCAATTCGGCCAGGTATACCTCAACGCCAGTCCGGCAACGGCGGCGCAGCGGGCCAGTGAACTGGCCGCGTTCTTGCCGCCCGGCGGCGACCAGCAGCTCGGCTGGAATGGATCGGGGACCTTGCAGCTCCAGTCCGAGCAGGTGGCCGGGGTAGCCGTCAGCAACGCCCAGCACGCGGTGGTGACGCTGCTCGCCCGGGTGAACGGCAACCTGATGGAACTGGGCGTGCCGGTCTACTACGCCGCTGGCGCCCTGGTGGTGTCCGGGGAGCCGGCCTGGCTGTCCGCCCCGCAGCGGGCGGTGCTGCCGTCCCCGGCACCGGCCAGCACCGACCCGGGCACCCAGGCGGAACTGATGAGCCAGCTGCCGGCCTTCTTCCAGGCCTACGCCAGCGGGAACCAGAACACCCTCAGCCGGTTCTTGGCCCCGGGCACCAGCGTGACCGGCCTGGGCAACGCGGTGACCTTCGGCTCGCTGGCATCGGTTGCCGTCCCGGTCGGCGGGTCGACCAGAAATGTGATCGCCACCGTGGTGTGGCATGTGCCGGGCCAGGCGGCCAGCGGTGCGGCAGCACAGCAGGCAGCTGCGCCGGCCGGATTGGAGATGAGCTACGCGCTGACAATCGTGAACCGGAGCGGGACCTGGTACATCAGCAGTATCGGGCCATCGCTCCAGGCAGCGGGGCCGGCCTGATGGGCACCCTGCACCGCGCGGGTCGGGCCACCCGCACACACCCCGGATTCCCCCGATACCCAGGAGTAGGGCGATGTTCCATGCATTGACAGCAGCGGCTCCGGTGTCGCTCAGCACTTCTGGCCTGGTGACCTACCTGCAAGGCCTGTTCGGTCCGCTGTTCCTGGGCATTGTCGGGATCGTTGCCCTGTTTTTCCTGTTCACCCGGGAGATCATCCGGTTCGTGCAGTTCATGGTGCTGGCGGTGGCCATCGCGGTCGTCTTCTACACGCCCAGCATTGTGCAGACCCTGGCTCAGGGCATAGCGAAGGCCTTGGGCGTCCACTGACCTCTGTCCCGCGGAAGGAGGCAGAGCGGTGGAACTGCCCACCTACACCAGCATCTGGCGGATCGAAAAGCGGCTGTACAAGCTGTACGACTTCCGGCTGCCGATGCCGCTGCCGGTGGGGCAGATCGTGGTGTTCATGGCCATCACGGTCCCGTATGTACTACTGCTGACCCTGTTCGGCCTGCCTTTCAGCCACACGCTTTTCTGGCTGTACGTACTGCCGCCCGGCGTGCTCACCTGGCTGGCGACCCGGCCGGTGCTGGAGAGCAAGCGGCTGCCGGAACTGGTCATCTCGCAAGCGCGCTACCTGGGGGAGCCGTCGGTGTGGTGCCGGATGGCACCGCTGGCGGAAAAGGACGACATCACCGTCACCGGGCGGGTCTGGCGGCGGACGCCCAGCCAGCCGGCCCCAGCCGCCCCGGCCACGGCCGCCCCGGCCCCGGCTGCCGGGTCGGCCATCACCCGGCCGGGTGAGCAGGCCATCGGGCAGGCCGGCCACCGGGCCATTCCCGCCCGGGCAGCTGGCCAGGCGGCCGGATTGGTGCGGGTTCCCGCCCGTGCCGCAGGTGGCCAGGGGCAGGCCGCGAGCAGCGCCGGCCACCGGAACCACCAGAGTGCGGTGGCGCCTGCCCCGGTGCGGTCGCCGGCCCAGCCACCCGGGCCGGCCCAGGAACGCGCGCGGGCCCGGGAACGCGCCGCGGCCCAGCCGCCCGCGGCAGGCGCTGCGGCTCCGCCGGCCTCGCCGCCGGTGGTGGTCGTGCCCGCCCAGCAGGCAGCAGCGGCTGGCCCGCCCACCGTCCGGCCGCCGACGGTGGAACGCGCGCTCGGCGGCCCGGCCGGCCAGCGCAGCCAGAACTGGCACGACCACGTCGTGGTCGTGCCGGGCGGCGCCGGGCCGGGCCACCCCGACACCGGCAAGCGTGACCGGACCCGGGCCAGGCAGCAGGTCGACGGCTCCCGGCTGGTCGCCGTCCTTGGCTGCACCGTCGGCGCGGGCCAGACGGTCACCACCCTCATCGTCGCCGAGCTGCTGGCCAGCCTGCGCGGGCAGGCGGTGGCCGCGCTGGATCTCAATCCCGGCCCAGCCTCGCTCGGCGAACTGGCGGCCCCCCGGGCCCGGGTCATGGTCAGTTCGCTGTTCGCCGCAGCCGGGGCGGGCCAGCCGGGCGGTCCGCGGCAGGCGGCCGGCCAGAACTTGCCGCCCTCTCACCCGCAGGGCGGTCCCGGCCGGTTCGACGTGGTCACTCCCGCGGTGGGCGGCGACGGCTCGCTCACGCTGAGCGAACTGGAGTACCGGCGGCTGTTTGACGTGGTCGCCGCCCGCTACCCGTTCGGTCTCGCCGATCCCGGTGCCGCCACCGTGGCCCGGGTGCTGGCCGTCGCCGACCAGCTGATACTGGTCGCCCCGGCCAGCCCGGACGCGGCACAGTCGCTGGCGATGACCACTGAATGGCTGGCCGCGCACAGTTATGGGGCGCTGACCGCGAACTCCATCACGGTGCTGAATGGCCTGTCCAAGCGCAGCATGCCGCATGCCGAGCAGGCCGAGCTGGTGGTCCGGGGCCGGTGCCGGGCGATCGTCCGGGTGCCCTGGGATGATCACCTGGCCGAGCCGCAGGCCGGGCGGGGTACCCCCGACAGCGCCAGCCAGCCGGACGAGCCGTCCCGGCTCACCCAGCTCCGGCCGCCGGTGCTGCAGGCCTACACGGCGCTGGCGGGGGTGCTGGTCGCGTCGCTGGCCAGCCGCTTGCCGCAGCGGAGGACGGCCAGGTGACCCGTGCTACCAGGGGCCGGAGCCGGCTGAGCATCCGTTACTTCGACGACCGGATCCTGCTCACCGATACCCACGCCTGGGCGTACTACCGGCTGCCCACGCACCCGTATGAGTTCACCACCGCGCCCGAGCGGGAGGCGATAGCGGTCAACATCACGGTGGCGCTGGCGGCCATCCGGGTGCCGGACGCGGAGGTGCACCTGCGGATCGGGCACCACTCTTACCCGGCAGCCGCATGGGCGGCCCGGCTGGACGCCACCTCCGATGGCGGCCCGGGCTGGCACGACTACCTGGACGAGATGTACCGGCACGTCTGGTCAAAGGACTTCTGGACCAAGGAGGTCTACCTGGGGGTCCGGCTCGGCCCCCGGCGCATGCGGGGCCAGCTGTCCGGCGGTGCGCTGTCGTTCCTCGGCGCTTACCGGGCCAGCGAGCAGGTGCTGGGGCTGGCCGACGAGGCGGTCGGCGACGGCGAGCTGGCCCGCTGGACCGGCCAGTCCGAACGGCTCGGCCGGGCACTACAGGCCAGTGCGCTGAGCGCCCGGCACGCCACCAGCGACGAGCTCGCCTGGCTGTTCGGCCACACGCTGGCCGGGACGGTGGGCGACCCGCTGCCGTCAGCGTCCCACCGCCGCACCTGGGGCGCGGGCGAGATCGAATCGCTGCTGGAAGGCCAGGTGCACAATGGCCGGACCATGCTCATGCTGGAGCACCCGGCCGGGGAGTCCTACACGGCCTTCCTGTCGTTCTCCCGGTTCCCCGACGTCATGTCCTTCCCCGACTCCGAACCCTGGCTGCATTTCGCTGACTCGCTTCCGTTCCCGGTCGAGGTGAGCTCGCGGATGAGGCTGATCCCGCCTTCGAAGGCCAGCAAGGATGTCGGGCGCAGGCTGGCGCACGCCCGGGACATGGACGCACATATCAGGGAGGCGGGGGTCGACCTGCCGCTGGCGCTGGCCGAGCAGCTGGAGGCCGCCCGGCTGCTGGAGCACGGGATCACCAAGGAGCGGCTGCCGTTTGTGTACGGGTGGCACCGGCTCGGCGTATCCGCGCCGTCCAGGGAACTGTGCCAGCGCCGGGTGGAAGCGCTGGTGGAGCACTACCGGGACATCGGCATCGACGTGGTCAACTCCACCGGCGACCAGTTCTCGCTGCTGTGCGAGTCGCTGCCGGGCGACCGGGTGAGGCTGTCCTCCTACGTGCAGCGGCAGCCGCTGTACACGATCGCCGGCGGGGTGCCGACCGCGGCGGTGGGCCTGGGTGACCTGGCGGCGGGCGGGCTGGACGGGGACGAGGCCAGCTGGGTCGGCCCCTACATCGGCGAGACACTGGGCCGGGCGCGGTCGATCGTGCATTTCGACCCGCTACTGGCCGCCGCCCGCAACCGGCCCACTGCGGTTGCCATCACCGGTGAGCCCGGTGGCGGCAAGACCACCCTCGCCCTGCTGCTCATCCTCCAGCTCGCACTGCGTGGCGTGACGGTGGCCGTCATCGACCCCAAGGGAGACGCCGAGTCCCTGGTCGGTGTGCTGCGGGCGCGTGGGCGCAAGGCCCGGGTGCTTCCGCTCGGCTCGGCCGCACCGGGCCTGCTCGACCCGTTCTCCTTCGGCGACGACCTGGCCGAGAAGCGGACGATGGCCACCGAGACGCTGCGGCTGCTGCTGCCCAGGATGAGCGAGGAGCGCGAGAGCGCGATGGTCCAGGCGGTGGCCGCGGTGGCCAGCGGGGACCGCCCGAGCCTGGGCAAGGTGGTCCGGCATCTGGAACAAGCCGCCGACCCGGCGTCAAGGAACCTCGGCGCGGTGCTGCGCTCGATGGCCGAGATGCGGCTCGCCCGGCTGTGCTTCTCGCCCGCCGGTGGCCAGCGGATTGACGCGGTCGGCTGGACCACCGTCTTCACCCTGGCCGGCCTGACCCTGCCGGACGTCGCGGTCCACCGCGGGGACTTCTCTTATGAGCAGCGCCTGTCGGTCGCCCTGCTGTACCTGGTCTCCCAGTTCGCCCGGCGGCTGCTGAACGGAATGGACCGCCGGCTGCCCAAAGCCATCTTCCTGGACGAGGCATGGGCGATCACCTCCACCCCGGAAGGGGCCAAGCTCGTGCCCGAGGTCTCCCGGATGGGCCGGTCACGCAACACCGCGCTGATCCTGGTCTCGCAGAACGCCGGTGACCTGCTGAGCGAGCAGGTCACCAACTGCATCTCCAGCGTCTTCGCGTTCCGCTCATCCGAACGGGTGGAGGTGGCGAACGTGATGTCGCTGCTGGGCGCGGAGAACTCGGACGAGCATCAGCTGGTGCTGCGCGGGCTCGGCAACGGCGAGTGCATCTTCCGTGACCTGGAGGGCAGGGTCGGCCGGATCGGCATCGACCTGATCTCCGACGAGATGCGGGAATGGCTGGACACCAACCCGACCCACGCCCGCCCCGCGCCGCCGGCCGCGGACATCCCGCCGCCGGCCGCGGACATCCCGCCGCCGGCCACCGATCACCCGCGGCCCGGCAATGGCGCCCCAGCGGATGCCCCACACGACGCCCGCACGCAGGCGGACCCGCTCCCCGAACCCGGAGGCCTGCCATGACCCACGCCAGATCCACCCGGTTAGCCCGCGCCATCCTCTTGCCGTTACCGACGTCCGGAGTCTCCCCCATGCTCAGACGTTTCGCCCGGATCCCGCTGCCGGTGCGCCGGGCGCTGGTGCTGCTCGGCGTCATCGCCGCGGTAGCCGGCCTGCCTGGCCCGGCAATGGCGGCGGTGTCCCAGGTGAACCCCGCGTCGCCGGCCGCGGTCGCGGTGGTGGCCGGGCCGGCCCACCTGCTGGCGGCCACCACGCTGGCGCATCCCGCCGCCCCGGCGGCGGCCAGCCGCCCGGCCGCGGCCGGGGGCGTCTGCCAGGTGCCCGGGGTGGGGGACATTGGTGGCCTGATCGGGTTCTGTGCGGCTGGCTCCAGCGGCATCATCGGCGACCTGAACAACATCTGCCAGCCGTCGGTGCCCACACCCGAGCCGGCCACCGGCGGGATCGACGCGCTGATCCGGCCGCCTGCCGGGACGTCCACGGCACCGGGCTCCCTGTACGACCGGTATGGCCTGGCCGGGCAGACGTGGGCCGCCTACGACCTGCAATGCAGCGACATGACGTCGCTGATCGGGAACAACATCGCGGCGGTGGTGTTCGACGCGGCCAAAGCGCTGGACCGGGTGACGATCACCATCTATCAATCGGCCGCGGGTGAGGGCATTCTGGCCTGGCTGTCAGGGGCGGTGGACAAGCTCATCACCAGCCTCGGCAACGCGATCTATTTCCCGTTCCTGGCGCCGGTGGTCATCATCGGCGCCATCTGGCTCGCCTGGCAGGGGCTCATCCGGCGGCGGGCGACCCGCACCATCGAGGGAACCATCTGGATGGTGCTGGCCTGTGCGGCGGCGATCTGGCTGATCGGCCGGCCCGCCGACTTCACCGGGATGGGCAGGTCGGTCTCGGACGGGATCACCCAGACGCTGAACATCGCCTTCGCCAAGCTGCCCGTCCCGCACGAGAGCAGCTGCGTGCCACTGCAGAAGGGCGACCCGCAGCTGCCGGGCGGCACCAGTTTCGCGTACGCGCCGGGCAACGGGGTGGTCGATGCCAACGCCAACGAGCTGTGGACCGTGCTGGTCTGCAAGCCGTGGCTGGATGGCGAGTTCGGCACTACCAGCTATGGGGCCAGGGGCGGCCCGCAGACGGTGGTCAACAAGTACGGCCGCCAGCTGCTGTGGGCGCAGGCCATTGCCAGCAACGAGCAGCCGACGGCGGCGGTGATCACCGCCAAGCAGGACGCCTACGCCGGGATCGCTGCCTCGATCAAGAACAACTACCCGGCCGTATACCCGCTGTTCCAGGGCAAGCAATGGACCACCCGGCTGGAGATCTCGTTCGCGGCGCTGTTCGCCGCCCTCGCGGCCGGCCTGCTGGTGCTGCTGATAGCGGTCACGCTCATCATCCTCAAGCTCGGCTTCCTGCTGCTGCTGGTGGCGGGCCCGTTCTTCCTCATCATCGGAACCCATCCCGGGTTCGGCCGGATCATCGCGCTGCGGTGGGTGGAGATGCTGATCGGCGTGCTGCTGAAGACGGCGGCAATCGCGCTGGTGCTGTCAGTGCTGCTGTATGCCTACTCACTGATCATGGGCGCCAGCGACGCGGTGCTCCCATGGGCGCTGAAGATCCTGATGATCTCTCTGGTGACGGTGGCGGTGTTCATCTACCGCAAACCCTTCGGCCACCTCTTCTCAGCCGTCGGCTACGGGATGATCGGCTCCCGGGAGCGCGCGGAGGAGAGCCTGGCCCGGGCCGGGAGCACGGCAGGCCGTAACACGGTGGACGCCGCCACGGTGGGGGTGCCCGGGTTTGCCGCCTACCGGGCCGCCCGGTGGGCACGGCGGAACCCGGCTCAGGCGGCCGGCCTGGCCGCGCAGGTGGCGGCGGGCGGCGCGGCCGGGGCCGCGGCCGGAGCGGCTGTGGCCGGCGCCGAGGGTGCCGCCGCGGCCAGCAACGGGCACGCAGGCAATGGTGCGGCCGCACCGGCCGGGACGCCAGACGCGGCGTCGCCGGGCGCGGGTGGCCGCGCTGGGACGGCGGGCGGCAGCGCTGCCCGCACCCGCGCACGTGGCACCGCCGATGGCGGCAACGGCGCTGGCCGGACCCCGCCACCGCTCGACCTGCCGTCCCGGCAGCCGGCGGACTCATCGCCCGCGCCGGCCGGCTGGGGGCGCGGGACCGATCCGGGCCAGCCACGGTGGCCGGGAACCACCGCCCGGCCGTCACCCGGCGGGGCGCCGCCCCGGGCGCCGGCCAGTCACGCACCGTCCGCGCCAGCCCCGCCCCGGGCGGGCAGTGGCCCGGCCCGCGGGAACGGG
>Ga0306920_100004157_pt1 | contig 18538 bp, 19 predicted proteins | sample flu12Cox44000170_FD_204666 | JGI IMG/M metagenome (GOLD analysis project Ga0306920, IMG submission 204666) | Lab enrichment of tropical soil microbial communities from Luquillo Experimental Forest, Puerto Rico - flux4day.12C.oxic.44.000.170 (v2)... | ecosystem: Environmental > Terrestrial >... | reverse complement strand
CCTTTACCTTCAACGCCACAGTGCGCGCTGTTGGGGCATCGGTCGCGGCGCTTACGCAGCTCGCGTTAAACGGTACCGAATTCCAGATCGTCGTCACCGAGCAGACCGGCAGCGACTGGTCGTTCCACCAGATCGCCTTCAACCACGGCTATTTCACCTCGGTCCCGCCGAGCAACCTGATGCTCGACGACGCGCCGACCGCGAATTTCAGCGGCTTCTACCTCGATGTGGAGCCCGGCTGATGGCCGCCGAAGACCGCAGCAGGGCCGAGGCGCAGATCGTCGAGCGCACCGGCCTGGCGCTCGTCCACGAGGGCGAGCGCATCGTGGCGCCGGCGGACGCCGCGGCCAGGCTGGTCGCGGTACCCGCTCAGGTCGTCAATTACTATTTTCCGGTCGAAGTCGAGATCCTCGGCGTCGGCACTGCCGACGCATTGGCTGAGCGCATCTACGACGCGCTGCAACGCGAGTTGCGCGCCCTGAGCTAGGCCATGAACGAAGCGGGCGCCCTCTATTTTCCGATCCGGCTGCGCTGCGCCGCCGTGTCGGATCTGCTCGGGAGTGCCGCACTCGAGGAGGCGATCGCCCGCGCACTGGGGCGGTGTTTTGACCGGGCACGCCGGGCATTGCCGGCTTCGGTGACTGTCGGTGGCGGTGTGGCGCTGCAGCCGCCAAATCTTACCGGCGGCGACCTCTCGGCCGCAGACTCGGCGCGCTTGCTGGGCCACGTTCGGCACGCCATCAACGCCGCCGCCCGGCATCAATGCGGCACTGCCGATCGCCCCGGCCGCCTCGCCAATGTCGCGAACGGAAGTCTCCGAACGGTTCGATCCGGCGCGTTTCGACGCCGCGAGCGAAACCTACATAGTGCCGTCTTACGATGGTGGAAAAGCGCGGATCGCGGTCGACCCGACCGGCGCGATTCCCGCCCCGCCCGACTGGGACGGCGTTGCCCGCAGACTCCGCGATCCCAATCCACTCGTTCGTTCATACGCCTTTTACAATATTCACGGCCTCGTTGAGGCAGGCGACGAACAAGCGGTGCGGATCGCCATCTGGGGGATACGGGCCGACGACGAGGATCCCAGAGCTCAAATCTTCGCCTCTCTTCGTATACTGGCCTCTCGCAATCCGAAACGCTTTCGCGAACTGCTCCGCGCGTTGCGCGATGCATACCAGTCGATGCTCAGAGGCAGGTTTAAGCGAACTGAGACCACGGTGCTGATCACCGTTTCGGAAGCGGCAGCCCTTCATATTCTCGGAGCGCTGGAGAGAGTCGCGCTTACCATCCCGAAGGGGGTACGGTGGCGAATGCTTGGGAGGCCGAAGCCCGCGGTTTGGCACGTACGACGGCGCTTGTAAGCGCGCTCGCCGAGGCTCGGACCGAGCTATACCGCTATCTCACGAGTTCGGAGGTGTGGGTTCGGGCACGAGCACTCGCCGGCGACCTCGTTGAACAAATCCAAAAGGTGACGGACAGTTTGTTGGAATATCCTGCCATCGCGCTCGTGATTTTAGTGCGCGACCAGGACGGCTCCGAATTCATGTACGCGCTCCAGATGGACTTGGTGGAGAACTATCGCTGGATTGTCGCCACACGCGAGAAGGTCGAGGAGATCGACCTGATGCTAGAGATGTATCGCGGAATTTACGGTGACCAGATCAGTTTCATGGAGGAAGGAAAGGCGCTGCTCGAGTCCCGCTTCCAGTACTTGCAGTACGTCTCCGACAATCCATTGCCCACTATGGAGCGGATCCGCTCTCTTCGCCAGGCTGCGGACCAGTTCTACTCCGATTGGTTCGGCCGTGCCGCCGATGTCAAGTCGGTGAGGTGGAGAGGTATGTTGGAGCAGCTTCAAGACGCGTTTCGGAAGTTGCCGGCCATTGATTGGTTCCCGGACAGCTACTCACACCTAAATCAATTCTCACAGAAATACGACGAGCGCTATCGAATGGTGTTAGAGCAACTCTGGGAAGTCGACGACCTGCTGCAGAAAGCTGAAACAGCCGGCAAAGGGGTGCGCGGGCCGGACTATCTAACCCGAGTCTCGAATGTCGAGCGCCAGCTGCCGCTGCTCGCGGTGCGGGTCGAACTCCTGCAGCTGTGGAACGCGATCCACAGCTTGACGTATGTCGTGATCGACAAGAATCTTGCCGAGGGCGGCCGCGACATCATTATTCCCCCGTTATTCCTTAGTCCCATACTATGATACCGCGCCCGGGACCTCCGCGACCAAAATTGGTCGACTTTGTTTCCCAATTGACGCAGGTCGCGCAACAGTTCGACCGTCCCGATCTCGCCAACTTCCAGAATTTCGCAGATAAGGAGCTGCATTGGTTGGAGGAGATGCAGGGTAGGGTTGGCTACTACCTGCGGCGGGCAGCGTTCCTCCGGATATCCATCATCGTGGTGGCCACTGTGCTGACCGCAGGTATAACGGCGCCCGAAGGGGCGAGCGCGGTCAGCGTGATCTTGGTGAGCCTCGGGAACGCGGCGATCATGACCGGTGCCAACATCGTCGCAGATTACGCAGTTCATAAGCCGCTCAGCTTGCGCGAAATCACCATCGACTTTTCGAAGAACATACTCTTCTTCTCGTTCCTCCACGTCCTTAACCAGAATCTATTCGAGCTCGCGCTCAACTACCCTGGCCAGACGCTCAAGCGGCTGGCGATACTCTTCGCCGGCGGTGGTATTGCCGCACCGTTGCCGGAGCTGCTCATTGAGCGGCTGCGGACCGGTGCGTTCCCTGACCACATGGCCTTTTCCTTCGCGGCCAGCGGCCTGCTCAGTGCGATAGTCGGGGCGATCGTCGGTCCAAAGGTGATCGAGGCGCTCGACACGCTGGACCGTGTACAGGCAGAGTTGCGAAGCGCATTAGAGGCACTCGCCGCTGAAAGAGAAGCCTGGCTTGCAGATCTAGGCAGGGCCGGAACCCCGGGCGCCAACCAGGCAAATCTCGAGGCCGTGAACCGACGCGGCGAGGCTATATATCGCGACTTCGATAAGCTTGCTGAGGCGATGGAGAAGTTGCCGGAGCCCGTGCTCGAGCGGCTGAACCTTCCCCGCCCCGTGCTCGCCGACCTCCGGACGCAAGCACTCCGCTACGCGAATAAGATCGCCGCATTGTCGCAAGAGCCGCCCCCGGGCGGGAAGCTCTTGGCGGCGCCGACCGAGATCGTGCCTAACGGGCTCCTCCCGGCCGGGGGTAATACCTTTGAGTTCAACCCAAATACCGCGGGTCTCGACCCGCGCACACTGTTGGAACGCTTCCGGGAAGCCGGCTACCAAGCGACCGAGTCGGGGGGCGTGTTGCACTTAATCGCCCCCGGTGAAACGACTCCCCGCTATGTCCTGCTTCCGGTGCGCTCCGACATCCCGGCACCGGTGCTCGCCAAGCTCATTACCAGACGCGGGACTTACGCCGCCAATGGACTCGACATCGTGCGCGCGCAGAGTGCTTTTCCCGCGCTCGAACGAATGCTCGCGGATATCGCGAACAGCAAGCCCGGTATCGCCAGAACTATCCTCGAGGGAATGGGCCGGCACAAGATTACCGACGAAGAGGCGATCCGAGGCATCGGGCGGTTTCTGGAGGCCGGCGGCAAACCGGAAACGCTCGCGGTCGCAGTGGGAAACGGGAACCGGTTCGGCGCCCGAGAGACGATAGCGACGCTTCGCAAGTTCGGCAGTCTGACACCGGCCGAGCGCAAGGGCATCGACAAGATCGTCGAGCTGCACGGCGTACGCGGGCACGGGACCGACAGCATCGTCGGCGTCGGGGCGCACTATGACCCGGCCGGACCGATCTATGCCGCGATCGACGAATTGGCGCCCTATACCGAGCACGGGCTCGGCCAGTTCATAGACCAGCTGGCAAGCGCAGATGCCGGGCGCCGGCGGGAAGCGGAAGGCGCCTTGAACCAGGCGCGGGAACTACTGGCAAAAGGTGCCTCCCCGAAACTCCTTTTCGACCGGCGCACAGTGGACGGGGTGCAGGCGCTGCGCGTCCGCGATGTCAGTGAGGACAGTGTCGAGGCCTACCTCGTCGCGGTGCGCAACTCGACCGGGCCCGACAGCCTGGTCGGGGCGTCGTGGGATTACACTCGGTTTCCCAAGGGTCCGCGACACGATTGGCAGCCCAAGGATCCGATCAACATGCCGGACAGCAGCGGCGTCTACCCGACTTACGATACCGGAAAAGGTCGCTTCTGGCGCAACCGCGCGGCGATTGAGATCGAGGCGCGCGCGCAAGGGGTTCGGGCCTATCGCCCGAGTTCGACCGACCCGGTTTCTGCGATGTCGGATGCGGATCTGGTGGCGCTGCGGGACACCCCGACGAGCCAGGTTCGGTCACCTCGCGACCCGATCACCGGACGCCCGTGGGAGCTCGAGCACGTCCGAATTCAACAACGCGTCGGCCGCTGGCTCGAAGACGCGGGGTTCCCTCCGTCCGAGGCGAGACGGCTGTCGAGTGCGGCGGATCCGGGCAATTTGATGGACGTATCGCAAATCGAGCACGCCTTCCTGGATGCCGGGGCCCACCGCTATCCGCACCGGACCGACGTTACCGGCCGAACCTGGAGCGACACGGCGTGGGCCGATAGTCGGGCGCGCGAGCCTTTGACCGAGATGACCGACGAAGTCCTGACGGAAATCGTAACCCGCGCAAACCCCGATACAAGCATCCGGCTGGGTAATGCGCCCGATTTTCGCCGTGCTCTGGGCGCCGAGATCGCGCGCAGGCGGCTGCCGCTGACGATCCGGTAAGGCGGGGTGAATGCCGATGTCGACAATGGTGACCCATCAGCCTTCGGTGCTCGTCGGCGCGGTACCGCTGTTCGCCGTCAATCGCATCACATTGACCGAGAACTACGATCTGCCGCCGGTCGGCGGCAAGGGGTTGAGCCAGTCGACCGGCAAGATCACCCGATCCGTGCAGATCGAAGCCTCGCTGATCGGCGACGAGCGGCACCTGATCCGCCTCTCGCTCGAGGCCATGGCCGATCTCTCCAAGACGCTGCCTGCGCTGTCCTCGATCGTGTCGGGGATCCCGCTGGTCGCCGGGCTGACTGTACTGCTGGATTGCCAGATAGCAGCCTGACCTTCGGCCAATCCGCCGACGAGAAGGACGTGTTCACCGTCAGCATTGGGCTCAAGCACTGTCCGCGCCCCGGTCTGATGGCCCTGCTCAGCGAGGCGACCAACGCCGCGGCGGCAATTGCCGGCACGGCCGGCCTGACCAACGCGCGACCGAGAAAGGCAGGGTGAGGCCGTGACCCCACTGCGGTCGCTGCCCTGGCCCGATGAGGGGCTGACTTATCAAGCGCTGCCGGCGAGCGGCGACGATGGCTTCCCGCAGGTCTTCTTGCTCGACCTCGGCGGCACAGTCTGTCGCTTGACCTTCGGCGTCTCTTTCACCGATCCGTCATTGGTCCTCGGCTCGCAGTACGCCGGCACGTTCTTTGACCTCCCCGATCCGGATCTGGGTCTCTTTCTGACATTGCGCGTCGATCGCGAGAATTTGCCGCCGGGAAGCGGGCTCCTCGGCGTGCGTCGAGTGGTGCTCTACATCCCGATCCCCTTCGGGCGGCTGCGCTTTCGCTTCTCGCGGATCAAGATCGCCCAGGCAAACCTGTCCGGTCCGGGCCAGTTCGGCTCAGAGCTGATAGGGGAAGTGGTGGTGGCCGATGTTTAACCTGCTCGTCGGCACGTTCGGGTTCCGCACCAGCTTCACTTTCACCTTTGAAAAATCCTGCGGCTGCCCTTTGACGTCGCGCCGCCGATCACGATCCCATTGCCGACGATCGTGCCGGTGACCCGCGCGTTTTTCGACGCCGAGATCACCGTCGAGATGACCCGGGAGACCGGTACAAAGTTCACGGCGGTGATCCATGGGCTCGGCGACGACATCTTTGCGCTGCTCGATCCACAAAACACGGTCGTGCATATCTCGCTAGGCTATGCCGACGGCACCGAGTCCGAGGTGGTGGCAGGCGTGCTCCAGAAGAGGAGCCAAAAGGCCGGTGACGGCTTCTACGATACGACATTGACCGGAGTCGATTATATCTTTGACCGGCTGCAATGCCCGAAGAAGCTGATCAATTACGAATCCAAGATCAACAAGAGCATCGGTGACATCGCCAAAGAAATCTGTCAGCAGGCCAATGTCCCGGCCAAGGTCAAGATTACTGGGCCCGAGCTTAAGCCGATCGGCTTCCATGACGTCACACCGCTGGTGCTGCTGCAGGAGCTGACCAAGAGGGCCCAAGATCCGGATGCGCCGTGTAACATTCAGCTGCAGGTCAAGGACGGCACGGTGTGGATCGGCAGCCCGTCGGATATCGGCAGCGACCATCCGACTCCGGTCAACGACGTCGGCGACGACACTCCGCTGACGACGAGCGGCGACTGCGCCGCCGACAGCGCCCCCGACGGCAAGGACTTCACGATCGCCGGCGATCCGACGCTGCGGCCCAACGACATCTTCAACCTCAACGGCAAGCAATATCGCATCGATAAGATCACCCACACGCTGTCCGGAGACGGCGGCTATCTCTGCAGCGGCCGGGCGCTCAGTCCGGACGCGACGGCATGCGACCAGAAGAAGGGCGGGCGCCCTGACGCGGCGATGGTCGCCAAGGTCATCCAGGACAATCTGATTGCCCGCGAGCAACCGCGCCCCGCGGTCAGCGCCGGCGAAGTCGGCGATTACACCCCCGGCCAGCACTCGACGACGGTCAAGGTCGGCACCGCGCCACAGCCGGAAATGACCAACCGCACGATCGAGGCACCGCTCGCCGACAAGCCGGTGGCTCTGCCCGACAAGCCGATTGCCTCGCCCTTCGCCTTCGACAAATGCGGCCTGGTAGTGCCGGTCTATCCGCAGATGCGAGCCCTGCTCGTGCATGGCTGGAACGATCCTAACGACGCCGTCGTTGACGGCTTCCTGTGGTCATCCCAGATGACCTCGCCGCCCAACCAGGCGGGTGACTGGTGGCTGTGCCTGCCGACTCAATTCACGGGCGACGGCCTCCCTACCGGACCGACGACAGACGACCTGATCACAAAGGACGGTCAGCGCCTGATCTCGGTCAAGGGACTGAAGATCACGGTCGGCGCGGGGCTACAAAATTCCGCTGGCTCGCGGCCGACTCCGGGCAGCGACGAGTCGCTGACAATCGAAGCCGCCCAGGGCGCCAAGATTTCCCTCAAGACTGCCGAAGGGGCCCAAGTGACCCTAAACGGTGCGCAGATCCAGCTGACGGACGGTACGGTCACTGTGACCATCGGCAACGGCAAAGTCAGCATTGGCTAGCGAGGTTGGCAATGCCGCTCGTGATCGTCCAAGGCGGAACCATTCAATGCAGCCACCAGGGCCAGGCTCGCTTGCCGAACGGGGACATGCGGCTGTCGGTGTCGGGCAATGGCGCGGTGACCGCCGGGATGGAGGTCGGCATCTCCTTTGCCCCGGGTTCGCCGACAGTGGTCGCCCCCTGTCCTTTTCCTGATCCGAAATCCGGGTCGCCTTCGCAATGCACGGCAACGATGGCGGCCACTGACGGCTCCTCCAGCATCCTCGGGGTCGGGAACCTGCCGGTTCTTCTGGAAACGGCGAGCGGTCTGGCAACCAACCCGGGTGATCCTGCAGCAAGCTGGAGTGTTGCCGATGCCGGCCAGCAATTGCTGAGCGTGAGCCAGTAGGAGCAGCCATGTTGGACGCCGAAGCCTTGCCGCGTCAAGACGCGGAAAACCAATACGCTGCCGCGCACGCCGCGCTCAATCAGCCCGCCTGGTCCGCCGACCACACGCCTGCGGATCCCTATGGCCGCACCTTGATGATCGTCGACGGCGACATCGTGTTGCAGCCAGATGACGAAGGCCAGCAGGACTTGGCGGTCATAGTCGGCAAGCTCGAGCTCGCGCAGGGCATCCAGGTACTGATCGGCACGCCCTTCGGCAGCGACATCTTCAACCAGATCTTCGGCTTCGACCTGGTGCAGATCTTGATGCAGCCGGTTGCCACCAGACAGATGCGGGAGCTGGTGCGTCTGTCCACGGTCAAAGCTCTAGGCCAGGAGCAGCGGATTCGGCAGATCCGCGCCGTTGCCTTCGTCGACGAGCCGGCGTTTCTGATCATTCACCCGGAGATCACGCCGGAGCAACAGGCGGCGATGGCGCTGGAGCAGAAGACGACACGCCGCTGGCGCCTCGATGCGCTGCTCGATACACGGCTCGGCGACCAGGTCGCCGCCGGCATCCAAGGGATAGGGCCATAGCCATGACCAACGGCGCCTCCGCAAGTGCGGATACGACGATCTACGGCGTGACCGACCAGGGTTTTATCGTCAAACCCTTCACGGCAATTCTCAATGACGGCTTCGCGCGGGCGCAGCTGCTGTTCGGCCCGGACGTCGATTTGCGCCCGTCGAGTGTCATTCGCAAGCTGCTCGAGCTGAAGTCTCTGGAAGACGCTTTGTCGTGGATGCAGCTCGACGACGTCTATCACAGCAACTTTGTCGCGACAGCGAGCGGCACCGCGCTTGAACTGCTCGGCAGCGATCTCGGCCGGGATCGCGACAACCTCTTCGCGACCGGCACAGCCAAATTCGCGCTGTCTTCATCAGCGCCGGTCAATGTCACCTTCACGTTGCCGCCGGGCACACTGGTCGAGACCCTGCCCCAGCGTCGGGCGCCGATCCGGTGCGCTTCAGCCTTTCCAACAAGCTCAGCCTGGTAAAGCACAATCCGACCGACGGCTCGGAGCAGGCGAATGCGACGGTCACGGCGGTCTTGCCGGGGTCGACCGGCAATATCGCCGCGCAGACCCTCGCGCGCATCAACCCGACCTACGCCGCCCGCTATCTCAATCTCGACCCGGGCCTGGTCACCGTCAGCAACGCTGCGCCTTTCAGCGGCGGCGACCTATTCGAGGACGACACGTTGTGCAATCCGTGCTTCTTTACAATCACCGTCGCACCGAAGCCCGGGGTTTTGGGGGAGAGCAGCGGCGACATCACCGGGCTTCAGGATCAGGTGCTGGCGGCGATTGAGCCGATCCGACCGATCTCGATATTCCCGACCCTGGCGTTTGCCGACACCGTGCAGATCGCGCTGCGTGCCCAGCTGACCCTGACGGCCGGCGCCGATCCCGGGAGCGTCGTTGCCGCGGCCGCCACGGGCATCGCCGGGTATATCGGCTCGCTGCGACTGGGGGACGCCGTTCTCTACGCGCAGATCATGCGCATTCTGACCGAGACATCCGGGGTGCTCAATGTCCAGGAATTGCGGCTGAGGCGCTGTCCGCCTCGCTTTGGCGAGGTTGTCTGCGGTCCGCCGACGGTATTCGGCGATGATGCCGATATCGCTGCACTGGAAGCGCCGTGCGCCGGCGACATTACTCTGGCCCCGACCGAAGTCGCGGTCTTCGCGGCCGATTCGCCGCTGATGGATATCGGCTTCGCATGACCGTCCCCGGCGCGACACTCGATCCCTTCGGCTCGGTGCTAAGCCATGTGACCGACCCGTTTGCCCGCGGGGCGGCGACCCAGGCGTTGATGCTAGGCGCAGCCGCCGCCGGGCTGTCGAGCGTGCAAGGCTACAGCTTCAACATTTTTCAGGCGCGGTATGGGGTGCGACCACCGACCTCGCCGTCTCCTACATTCTGACATTGCTGGCTGGAGTCGGCGACGAGCCGGCAACCGTTGATCTCGCCTATGTCAACGACACCGGTGCCGGCAGCGTTCGCGTCGTCGTGCCCGGCGGGACACTGCCGGGAGCGTCGTTTGTCGTCCCAGTGCCGCACATCGGCGGTATGGCGACCCTACAGAGCCTGCGGGAAAGTCCTGCTGCGCTTCCGGAGGCGCCGTCCGGCCCGGACAAATGGGCGCTGACGGCGCTGCTCAGCAATTCGGCACGACTGCTTTCCGTACTGCTCGCCGAGCGCCAGCTCCTAGCTACAACGGCCCGTGACGTACTGGCGCAACGCCATCTTCTGACGGCGCGCGGCGCGAGCCTCGATTCGATCGGCGCCGCTTTGGCCGTGCCGCGCCTGCTGCCCGCGCCTTACCGCCTCGATTTCGACGACAACGTGCTCGCCCTCTATCACTTCGATGATGCCATCGCACCGGTTCTGGATGCCATCCATGATCATCCCGGGATCAATCACGGCGCTCTGCGCGGCGCGGTCGGGCGGATCGGGTCGGCGGTGCAGATAGGCTCGGCCGGCGGCATCACGATCCCGGACGCGCCGGAATTCGTCATCGATGCCGGCGGCAGCTTTACCGTCGAAATGTTCGCCAATCTGCCCAACGTCAGCGCGGGGGTGACAGCGGTACTGGCGGCGAAGCGCTCTTACATCGCTCGCAGCGACGGGGCGGGATGGGCGCTCACGGTCGAAGGCGCCAGCGCGACTACCGCTCTGCTCCGCTTCAGTCTGACCGACCGCACCGGCGCGCTGGTCGAAGCGCTGACAGCCGAGCCGGTCGCAATCGGCGACTGGTTCCACATCGCCGGCGTGCTCGACGCCGCGGGTAACACCGTCAATCTGTTCTTGAACGGTGCGGTGGCCGCCTCGGCAAACATCACCTCGCTCGCAGCGATCGAGAACTGCGCGGATACCGGGCTGGGTGCTGATCGCACCGGGGTTGCGGCGATGTCCGGTTCGCTCGACGAGGTGCGCCTGTCTAGCGTTGCGCGAAGCGATTTTTCAGCCGTGATCGGCGGCCATCCCTACGATCCGGATGACGCGACCATCGCGCTCTATCACTTCGAGGAGATCGACGACTGGATCGACGAGGATCGCGGGGTCCACTACGCGGTCAATCACGGCGCGCTGCGCGGCGTCCCGGCGCGCTTTGCTGCCGGAGTTCGGTTTACCGGTGACCCGCTTCCCACCGCCAGCTGCCCCTCAGAGCAACAGTTTCAGCAGCAATTGCGAGGCGGTCTTTGGGATCGCACGCTCGGCGGTGCGCCGGTGACGTTCGGTCCCTATGCGCGTTACGGGTATCGGCAGGGCGCGATCCAGGCGCCCGGCCTCGACGGCCGGACGCCGGCGCCGGTCAATGTCAACGACGACCCTGCCATCAACCCGCGCAGCCGCGGACTAGTCACAACCGCCTGTTACGGCTTCATTCCCGCCGACCTCACCGCAACCATCGCCGCCTTCACCCAGTCAGGCCGTTCGGTGCAGGAGGCAATCGATTATTTCGGCGATTGGCATGGCGAGCCCGAGAGCTTCTTTACAGCGCAATACCAGGCCAATGGCATCATGGCGCCGCACCTTTCCTGTCTCCCTGCTGCCTCGACGTCGACCTCGATCCAGATCCCGGGATCATCCGATTTCGCCTTCGATGTGCAGACCGGCTTCACTGTCCAGCCGATCATCAAGCCGGATCCGCTTCTCGATGCCTATCCTCGAGCGATCGCCGCCTCGCGCTCTTCTGGCTTGCGCGACGGGGAGTCGAACCCAAACGAGGCCGGCTGGGCGCTGACGCTCGGTAGCTACAGCGGTATCCCCAACAGTGTGCGTTGGACGGTGGGCGATGCCGCGGGCAATTTGGCCGTGGTCCTCGCCGACGCAAACCTGGCCGACAATGCCTTCCATCATCTCGCGGGCGTGGTCGACCGCGATGCCGGTACGGCGCTGCTGTTCGTTGACGGCGTCGAAGTTGGAAGGGCGCCGATCGATGTGCTGGGTATCGTCGCCGGGCCCGGAGATATCATTATCGGGAACGACCCGGCCCAAGATGCTCCGTACAGCGGTCTGATCGACGAGGTGCGCCTGTCGCGCGGCGACGATTCAATCCGGTCTTGGGAGAAGGCGACGAACGCTACCGCCAGCGTCTCGCCATCTTTGCACCCTACCGTCTGCCGTCCAGCGCCACCCTACATCGCGGGATTGCGGCGCTGTCGTTGCCGGCGCAAGTGGGTGCGACGGATGTGGCGGCGCAGGCAACACAACAGCTGCTCAGCGACGTTCCCGCTGCGCTGCCGGGCCAGATCGACGTGCTCGAAGTCGACAGCACGCGGTTCTGCGCCAGCCGCAGCTTGCGCGCCATGCCGGCCCGGCTGGCCCCGGGTCAAAGCATCGACGCGACAGGCAAAATGCCCGCCGACGAGACCGCCGCTACCGGCAACTACACCTTTCACAGGGAGGCGCTGGTCCGTGTCGACGACACGGCCGGGCTCGCCTTCGCGACCGAGACCTCCCGCTGGATGATCTTGCGGGCGGCGCGCGGGCTCGTCACGCTGGTTTCGCGGCTGCAGGCGCTCACCCCGGCGGCGCAAATCACCGTCACAGCAGCGCTTGACACGTCGCTCGGTCCGTTGCACGCGCAGGGCCGTTTACTCGATCTGATCCTGTCGAACGCTCCAACCGGGATCGACCTCGGCCTCGTTGGCGCGCTCGCCCATGAGATCGGTGACGATTATGTCGCCTATATTCCCGCCGACGATGCCGGAGGTTTCGTCAGGCTCAGCTTTGCCGGCGGTGACGATCTCGACATCCTGGCACCCGACGTTGTCGCGCCCGACACTCCATCCAGCGTAGCCGTCATCCGACCGTTGCTCGCCAGCCCGGCGTCGCTGATCTTGCGTGTGCTGCGCTGCGGCCCCGGCAACGGCACGCTGGCAGCCACCCCAGAGGGCGGATCCGGCAGCCGTCTCTTTACCGGGACTGCTCTTGGGCAAGTAACGATCGTCGCCGAATATCCGCTTGCCGACGGCAGCTTTCTCAGCGGCGCGAAGACGGTTGTGATCGCGCCCGATACGCTCGGCCCGTGCACGGTAATTGCCAGTGACGGCAGCGAGGGGGTCAGCGAGAGCCAGGCGTCCGGTCCGCCGGATAGCGACTTTCGCGAAGCCTATCTGGTTCGGGCGGACGACAGCAGAACCGATTATGCCTCGGATAATGCGCGGCGCATGCAATTGCCACTAGAGCAGGCGCTGCTGCAGCTTGCGGCCTTGGCGGCTGCCGAGCCGGGCTCGCCAAGGATAACCGTCCTCTCCGCCTACGATCCGGCGGCGTCCAATCTGCAAGCCGCCGGCCGCGGCCTGATCGTGGCGCCCTCCAACGCGACGCAGCTGACGGCCGTCCGGCTCGGCGCGCTGGCCTACCGCCCCGGCTTTGACTACGTCGAGATGCGTCGCTACCCGCCTTCCGTCTATGCCTCCGTCAAAGCGGGCGAGCGCTTCGAGATCGTGCGTTCGCCGATCGATCGGCTGTGGCCCAACGCGCGAATCAGTGGTCTGGGCGAGCTGATGGCGACGGAGTTCGCCGCCGCCGGCCCCCCCGATCCCGATTTCTCGGTTGCCATGCTGGAGGTCTATACCGGGGCTGGCGTCAGCCTCGCTACGGGGGTCAGCAATCAGGTGCAGCCGCCGCTGGCGAGCGCGCTCACGGCCTTGGTGGCGGCCATCGCGAGCGATGGCGTAGCGGGCGATGTGCAGATCACTGCCGGCTTCAACCCTGCTGCAACGGCCTGACGAGCGTTGGCCGCGCCGTGTTGATGCGGCACCCGGCGGTCGGCGCCGATCGGCTTGCGGGATATGCGTTGCAGTCGGGATTTGCCTTCGTCCAGCACCGGCCGGGCGCATCCGGCGGCGCTGCCGTTTATGCCGCCTCCTATTCCGCGAGCGGTCCGCCGCCCGACATTTTCACCGATGACGAACTGGGGCTCGGCGTATTGACCGAGCTCAGCGTTCGTCCCGAGCTGGCGCTGGCCGGATCGTTCGACTGCTGTCTTACCCCCTGCTGCGGTGCCGCCGCGTCCCTCAGTACGGCCTTGCCGGAGCCCGGATCATCGTCCACCTACGTCCGCAAGGTACTGCGCGCGACCGCCGCCGGGACGGTCACGATCGATGCCAGCTTCTCGCTCAACGACGCCGCCGAGCCCTACCAGTTCATGCTGGTGCCGCGGCAGACCGACGGCGCCGAGCCGCGCCTGACCAAAGACCAATACGACGACTTGCTCAATTTTGTCGATGCCTATCACCCTGTCGGCGTCGAGGTTGTCACCCGCGGGATCAGGCGCTTCGTTCGTGGGTTCCGCCGTCCGCCCGGCTGGGCTCAGCTGCCGACGGCCGCGACTTTTCCGCACTATCGCACAAACCGTTGATCAGCGTCGCCAATTAGAGGAGGCCGATCTTGCTGACCCCGAGAACGAGACACGTCATCACGAAGGAGAACCTCGCGCAAATCGCTGCCGCCGTGGCTGCAGGACAGGTTCTCGAGGTGGTCCCGGAAGCGCCGACCGGCTATACGCGGCAGTTTCAGCACACTGACTGGATCGATTTCGTCGATCCGGTCCAAGCCGGCGGCGACAACGGCTTCAACGAGCGCTTTCACGCATTGGAGAGCGAGTTCGATCTGATCGCCGCCGCAATCTCTTCAACCGATGCCAGCATTGCCCAGATCGAGGCCACACCCCCGGCAATCGGACTGACGGTTGCCTCTTCTATTTCGAACGGCGCGCAGATCCCGATACCGGCGGGGTTCGCAGCCTCGGAGACGATGTTCTTCGCGTTTGTCAAATGGTACGACGTGACGATCCCCCAGCCCGGTACGGATGTCGGGTTCCGCGTCTTCGCCTCGAATACAGGCGTGGTCACAGCGCAGCTTTTCCCCATCAATAGCCCGACCCCCGGCCAATCGCTCATTGCGACCGGCATCGCAATCTCCAAAAGAGGAGGCTGGTGAAATGATTATCGTCTACAACTCCAATACAGGAGAAATCGTCGGCCATTGTTCGCGCGTGTTCGACTCCGGCAAATGGCGCGAAGCGACGATCGATGAGCTGTTCCCCGATCATGCCAAGTCCGGCTTCGCCGCAGTGCATTTCGCCGACGATGCAAGATATTTGGCGTATCGGCCGCACCACTGGCGCTTGCGCCGCGACGAAAGCGGCGTGGTGACAGGGATCGAACGCCTGCCCATGTTGTCGCTGACCTGCGACGCGAGCGACAGCGACAGTGACGGCATCCCCGATCTCCCCGCCGACAGCGCGTCGATAGCGCATGTTACGGCAAAGACGAGCGATGACGCAGATGTCGACATAACCTTCCGAACGACGCGCGGGTCCCTCGGTCAACGCACGGTTCATACGACGAAAGGATCAGCGGCAGTGGAGCTGCGCGCCGCCGGCGAGACCGTCGCTGTCACGGTCACCGCGACGGCTCCGGGATATCGCCCCGGCAATCTCCAAATGGAATTCGTTCCGGCTCAAACGACTCGAGCAAAGCGCGACTGACGAGGATCAGGCAGCACGCGGTTCCCAGTCCGGTTGTCGCCGCCGCCGTCTCGAAGCGTATACCGGTCGCGGTGATCTAGTGACGGTAGACCCGCCCGAGGAAGTCCTCGCGCACCTTGCCGATATAGGCACCCGTCCCGCCAAGCGAGGCGAGGCCCGCCATCGTGTTGCCGACCGATCCGCGCGAGATCTCGATCGCCGTCCCCATCATCTGGTAGAGCGCCTCGGCCCGTGGCGAGTCGACCAGGGTCATTGTCCCCTTGACGAGCGTTTCCCGTCGAGGACCACGTCGTCGTCTTGTGCGATCACGTCGACTATGGCATTGCCGATGCCAACGACGTCGAGACTGGCTGTGCTGGCAGTGGCTGGGACGCAGTTAAGCCGGCAGCGGAATATAGGGCTGATCCCTCAGCGGCAAGTCTTTGGAGAGCTTAGCATTTTTCCCACCAAACACCGGACGAAATTTTCAGCCCTGACATCGACCGTGTTGTAAAGCCCTTTATTTTGCCCTTCCGGGAACATGTTCGGGATCAGCCCTACGTTCACGTAATGAGCAAAGGTGCGCAAAATCCAGCGTGCCTCAATCGATCGCCCGGTCGCCAGAGTGAGCCCTTCGAGCGAGATCATCGTGTCCGGGCCCCAATCGGTGAACCAGTGATAGCCGGCGATCACGGTGCGCACTTCATCGCCCTCGGCACGCACTCGGGCCCCGTCGGCAATGCGTCTTACCGGGGTAATCACGAAGGTGTCGGCGGCGAGGGCGAGTTCGGCTGCAAATCCGGTCCGCGCCGGTGCTGCCGCCATCCCAACTAGACGCCTGCGGCGTTCGCCTTCGAAATTCAGCGCATCGCCGGGGCTCAACGCCAGCACGGTATGCCAAGCCTCGGTCGCTGCGATCAGGGTGAGCGGGCAATCCTTCCGGATTTCCCCGGCAAAGTAGCCCAGGCTCCACAGCCAGCCACGCGAATCGTAACCGCGATGAGCCTCGGTGTCGTAAAAGCTCTCGCGGCGCGAGCCGCCGTCGGCGGTAAAGATCGGGCCTTCGGAGCCCTCCACCGCCAGCCGCAAAATCGGCAGATCCGGCCCGGAGCTAACCTCGTACCGGTTGCCCCGGACGGTAAGCGTATAGTCCGATGAGCGCGCCTGGCTGACCGGTGCCTCGTGGGCGAAAGTTGATCAAGGGTCTGAGCCGCAGGCGTAGGCGCCTGCCGTCGCTCAGCGAGCGAAGGGTAAAATGTACGATGTTTTGACGCGAGGGCACGACAATCGAAGTCTCAATGACGACCTCGTCGAGCTCGTATCGCCAACTCGGTAGACCCATGTTCAACGTAAAATCGCGAAATCGACCTTTCTCCCGCATATTCGCGACGCTGCCGTCTTCGAGCTCGATGTCGACTTCGAGATCTTCGAGGACCACCATTCGCCCAAGCGGAGGCGGCTGTGCAGCGATCAAAAGGCCGTGGTAGCGCCGGGTGATGGCTCCGGTTATCGTCGCCGAGGCATAGCCGCCCAACCCGTTTGCACGAGCCATTCACGCGGAGCCCCCGATAACAGGCTCGCGTCGCGGACGGTGCGGCGAAGCTCAACCATCGGCTGCGCGACGATCGCGAACCTTGCCCGACTCGGCTACCGCGTCGGTGGCTCAGAGGAGAGGACCACGGCGGTCTGGCCCAGAATAAGCCAGTTTCCGTCGACGTCCTGCGCCGGGTCGCCCGAACCACCGTAAGAAGGGGCTTCGCTGGACCACAGAAGTCGCCAGGCACGGTCCTCGACCGGTGCTAATAGCGGTTCGGGCGCGGGGCCGAGGAGAAGGTCGCGACCGAGATTGACAATCAGTACACGGTCGCCATTGCTCTCCGAGAAAAACCGCAGCATCCAAGCTTCGTCCGCAAGCTCCGCGCCGTCGATCCGGCAGGGCGTGCGAGCACCGGGTCCGTCCGCCGCAGCGCCAGAAGGTCGCGATGTAGCGCGTAAATCGAGGCATGCCGCCGCGGCTCGCTGAGATCCAGTACCGATCGGCGAAAAGTGGCCGTATCGTCCGGGTCTGGCAGCTTGTCTTGCATCCTACCAGTCGCAAGACTGGGGAACTGCGCTAGGAAGCCGCGACGCCCCTCGCGGACGTCTGCGATAGTTCTTTCCCGGGATCGGCAAAATAAAAGAACGGGGTCGACGCGGCGAATTCCTGCCCTTGGAACAGCATCGGAATGCCTGGCATCAGCGACAGATACGCGGTCATCGCGCGAAAGCGGCCGGGGCTCGTCAGCGCGTGACAGCGCTCCCCGGTGCCGGAGTTGGCAATCTGGTCGTGGTTCTGCAGAAAGACAACAAAACATTCTGCGGGAAGGTCAAACGCCGGCGTGCCGCGCGGCTTCTGCTGCCACTGGTAGCGCTGCCCTTGGTAAAGGAAGCCGTGCTTGGCGGCAGCGACCAACTCGCGCGGTTGGCCGAAGTAGTCCGAGTAATAAGCCTCGTGACGTCCGGTCAATGCCACCGTGGCGCTATGATGGAAATCATCGTTCCACAGCGCGTCGAGTCCATAACCGCCGCGTTCGGCCGGGCGCACCAGCTGGGCCTGCTGCGGCTCGTTCTCGCCGACAACGAAAGTCGTTCGGCCGCGCCCCGCAGACCGCACCTGCCGGACGACGGCAGCGAGAAAATGATCTTCGGATCGATCGAAGATTTGCTGGGTCGCGTCCAGCCGCAAGCCGTCGAGATGATATTCGTCGATCCAATAGCCTGCATTGGCGACGAAGAATTCCCGCGTCGGGCCTGAATCCAGACCATCAAAGTTGATCGCTTCCCCCCACTGGTTGTCGTAGTGATCAGTGAAATAGGCCCCTGAGAACGATTTGAGATGGTTTCCTTCCGGACCGACATGGTCGTAGACGACGTCGAGGATGACGGCGATGCCCAGGGCGTGGGCGGAGTCGACGAAGCGGCGGAAATCAACCGGCTCGCCGTAGAGATGGGTGGGCGCGAAAAGATCGACGCCGTCGTATCCCCAGCCGAATCGGCCCGAAAATTCTGCCACCGGCATGATTTCGAGGCAGGTGATACCGAGCTCGGCGAGAGCCGCAAGTTCGCGCAGGGCAGCATCCCAGCTCCCCTCCGGGGTGAATGTGCCGATATGCATTTCGTAGATGACGAGGCGTTCTCGCGGGAGCCCGCGCCATGCCCCGTCGGTCCAGGCGAAGTCCTCTGGATCGATGATTTCCGAAGGTCCGTGTGGGCCTTCCGGTTGAAACCTCGATGCCGGGTCGGGCAATGCTGTCTCGCCCTGATCGAGGCGA
>Ga0306920_100004155_pt1 | contig 18543 bp, 13 predicted proteins | sample flu12Cox44000170_FD_204666 | JGI IMG/M metagenome (GOLD analysis project Ga0306920, IMG submission 204666) | Lab enrichment of tropical soil microbial communities from Luquillo Experimental Forest, Puerto Rico - flux4day.12C.oxic.44.000.170 (v2)... | ecosystem: Environmental > Terrestrial >... | reverse complement strand
GAGTTCAGGGCGCGTTTCATCGGCAAATCGAGCCCGGTTCACTTCTTCTGGGGAAGCTTCGATTTGGCGGTTACGCGGTTTTCCGGAAGGCGCGCGCCGGAGCGGCCTGGAGCCGACAGCATCACAAGGGAAGCTTACTCGCACGAGGTCAGCAGCGCAGGTCTTTGGCCCGGGGGCGCGACCATCAACTCGCCGGCGTTTTATTCTTATGCTGCTCCCGAACCGGCAGGCTTCGCCGATCAACGAGTTCGACCTTCGCAGGCATTTTACGATCCGAACTTCAAGGAATTTCTGCTGATGTACGACGACGTGCGCTTGGCGGCATGCCCGCGGGACGCGCTGCTTGACTTCTTGCAATCAACTTATGATGCCGCCGCAGACGTCGGTCACTGGGACCGGAAGGTGCTGGAGAGGTAGAGGTTCCCAGTCAAACGAAAATTGCTGCCGTAAGCTCGCATGCTTTACTCACTTAGAGTGGATCCAGCAGAATTCGTGGCGGCCGAACGAGTTCTTTAAGTTCTCGATCTCGAGCCGTCCGTTTCGACTCAAACACATCTCGAGAACGGCATTATGTCTCGAATACCGTCTCCAGCCGCTCGTAAACCTCGGGAATGGTGCAGAGCTCCGGCAGCTTTTGCCAGTAGCGATGCACTTCGGGGTCGATCTGCGCCTCGGAGCGCGCCCCGTCGGATTCCCAATAGCGCAGGTGAAGAAAACGGCCGGGACGTGCGGCATCGCGATGCAATGAGTCGCGGCTGTATCCCTTCGCCTTCATCATGCCGTAGAACTCCCTCAGCACGTCGACTAGATCGCCCTCTTTGCCGGGAAGCGCTTGGAGCACCGCCAGAGCTACGATTTCATCAGCCAATGTCAGCTCACCTTACCTTTCATCCGACTTCACCGTGATCAGCCGCATAAAATTTGTTGCGCCGCTCACCCGCTGTGTGCCTGCCACCAGCCCAAAGACATCTCCGGGGGCGAGCACGCCGAAACGCCGAAGTTCATCCTCAGCAAACTGCGCCATAGCCTCGACGCTCAATTCCGCCGGACAGCGCACCGGAGTGACACCCCAAAAGACGTTCATGCGATTGCAGACCGTCTCGCTGAAACTGAAGCCGTAGATGTCAGCGGCCGGGCGATATTTCGAGAGCATGCGCGCGGTGGTAGCCGTTTCCGTAAATACGGCGATGGCGCGAATATTCAAGTCGCGTGCGGCATGGGCGATCGACTCGCAAATCGTTTCCGCCACCGAAAGATGTACAGTCCGCTGGTGATCGGGCGTGAGGGGCCGAAGATTGGCCGCTTCCGCTTCAACCACAATGCGTGCCATCATTTCCACGGCTTCGCGCGGGTATTTGCCGACCGCGGTTTCTCCTGAAAGCATCACCGCGTCGGTTCCGTCGAATACTGCATTGGCAACATCGCTGGCCTCAGCGCGCGTCGGACGGGGATTCTCCGTCATGGATTCGAGCATCTGTGTCGCGGTTACGACCGGCCGGCGAAAATCAAGGGCACGGCGGATGACGTATTTCTGGATGGCCGGCACCTTCTCGGGCGCGACTTCGACGCCGAGGTCGCCGCGTGCGACCATGACTGCGTGCGCTTCTTCGAGAATGGCGTCCAGGTCTTCGATGGCCTGCGGCTTCTCCAGTTTGGCTACCAGCCCTACGTCTGCGCGGTAGCTCGCGATGGCCTTCTTCGCGCGAACCACGTCCGCAGCCGAGCGCACAAACGATACTGCAACGATATCGACAGCGTTGTTCATCCCGAATTCGAGGTCGGTAAGGTCCTTTTCCGTCAGGGAAGGAATGCTGACGTTCGTGCCCGGAAGGTTGATGCCCTGGTTCTCAGCGAGAAGGCCGCCGTTCAGGACCTCGCAAATAACGTTTCCGTCGCGAATCTCGCGCACAATCAGCTCGACTTTGCCGTCCGAAAGCAGAATGCGTTCGCCAGGCCTGACGTCATGCGCCAGCCCGTGATAGGTCGTGGCGATAACCTCGGAGGTGCCCGGCACGTCCTGGGGAGTAATGGTGACCGTCTTCCCGGCGACAAGCGCAACCGAAATGCGCTCTTTCAACCTGCCGGTACGGATCTTGGGTCCTTGGAGGTCCTGCAAGATGCAGATGGGCCTTCCGAGCTCACGGGCGACCGCGCGCAGCCGCCGAATACGTTGCAGATGTTCCTGATGGGTTCCATGCGAGAAGTTCAGGCGCGCGACATCCATGCCGCGAAGCATCAGGTCGCGCATGATCTCCTCCGATTCGCTGGCCGGTCCGATGGTGCAAATGATCTTGGCGCGACGGCGCTGGCTCGCAGGAGTGCGGAAGGGATCGACTGCAAACGGCGTCTCAGGATTTTCGCTCATTGGCTGCTATGGAATACATGGTCGTCCATACGCGGTGACGGCATCGAGTTTGTTTTCTGAACTGGCATTACTGCGGAAGGACGTGAGATCTGTATCGTCGCTACGCGACCAATGTTCGTTTCACCACCCACACGGCTCTTAGAGCCAGGGGCTCAGGCCATCCCGCCACTCTCTGCGACCGTACTTGTGCAGCGTGCCCTCACACAGGTTCTGACGAGCCGTGCTTGCATGTGCTGGCTCGCATCATGGTTCACGACTGACAACGAGAACTGCTTCACGACGCCTGGACTCGCTTCTCCGGATGAATCTCCGAGTGCGCCCCAAACAAAAAACGCGGGTAGCGCAGCGAATTGAATTCCGCCCCAATCAGCACGACCATGGAGACAAGATAGAGCCAGATCAGCAGCACGATCGCGGTTCCCACCGAGCCGTAAATCACGTCGTAGTTGGCATAGCGGCGCAAATAAAACCCAAACAAGACTGTCGAGATGAACCACAACGCAGTCGCGAGCGCGGACCCGGGCAGCACGCGATGCCAAGGCTGAGTTCTGGGAACTCCGTGATGATATACCAGCGCGATGACAGCAATGCTAGTCAGGCCGGCAATGATCCATCGCACTGCAGTCCACAAGCCGAGGATGTAAGGGTCGAATTGGTGACCGGCGTGGTACACGGCCCATCGCTCAATCTGATTGCCGAATGCAATGAGGAACGATGCAAATGCCATCGGCAATCCCGCGAGAACCACGAGCAACAGCGCGATCAGGCGTTCCTTCACCAGTCCCCAGACCTTTGGCATTTGATAAGCCTTCCGGAAACCTTCCATCCACGAAATCATCACGCCGGACGCGGTCCAGAGCGTGAAGATGGAAGTTGTAACGAGCAACTTCATCCTCACCGGCTTGTTTGCGGTGAAGTATTGCAGCACGGCGCTGCTGGTGCCCTCGGGTAGAATGCGACCGACCGCACGATACATTTCGCGGAAGAACGTTTCCGTGGTGTTTGACGTGGACAGAATCGATGCCAGTACCAGCACTGCGGGAAACAGTGTGAGAATCGCCGAAAACGCAGCCGCTTTTGCGACCGCAAAGGCGTCGTGCTCGAAGGCTCTCCAAAATGCCATTCGCAGGTGATGGAGGAAGCGTAGCATTCCTTGCAAAGCAGTTTACACAGACAGCAAAGAAGGGGCGAATGGAATCGCCGCCGGGTTATTACTTTTTCGTTGCTGTTTACAGCGAAAGAAATTGAAACGCCTCAAGGACAGCATGCCTTGACACAGGATGGAACGCTAAATAGTATTTTGTGAGTAATAGAAAGTAGTACTTGGTAATGAGCAATGAGAACGACAGAGATCATGACCATATCTTTGCCGCCGGAGATGGTGCGACAGTTTGAAGAGGTCAGGAAACGGGAATCCCGTACACGTTCCGAACTGGTGCGCGAGGCGCTCCGCGTGTATTTCGAACAGCACTATCCTACGGTCCAACCCACGAGGGCTGAATTGGCAGCGCTTCGGCGCGGCCGCAGGGCTGCAGAACGAGGGGATTCGCTATCCTTAAGCGAGTTCCTCAATGGCCTGGAATCTGCAAATCGCCGGACCCGCGCAAAAAGAGTATCGAAAGCTCCCAGCAAACGATCAGCGTCGCGTTAACACCGCCCTGCTCGCCATGCAAGAAGACCCATTCACCGGCGATATCCAGCGGCTCAAGGGCCAGCCCAGAGCCTGGCGCAGACGAGTCGGCAATTACCGCATCATTTACGACCTTTACGTAGAAGAACGCTTGATCCTGGTGTCGGGTATTCTTCGGCGCGCTTCAACTACCTATTAATCTTTGTTCTAATGGCGGACCGGGAGAGTACTACATTTCTTCGCTTCTGTCGCGGGGATTGTCTCGACGGCAGACGACGAGGTTGCGAAACGAGGCCAGGAAGTTTGGTACAGACAGTTGAGGTGACTCCCCCTGCAATGCAGAGGATGTCACCCCACGGTTTCGTCATTTACCGAGCCGCCTCGATGCCAAATGGCGGCTCTACCGCTCACTCGGTCAGCAGCTCTTCGCCTTCGTTCTCGCCTTCGTTGCGGAGCAGTTCCAGCGCGCGCTCGGCTTCTTCATACGCGGCCGTGACCTCCTCCTGCACCTGGGCTGCGGCCTGCTCCATCTCCTCCGAGAGCCGGACATTGCGGTAGTACTCCATGCCGGTCCCCGCGGGGATCAAGCGGCCCACGATGACGTTCTCCTTAAGTCCGCGTAGGTGATCGACGGCGCCCTGGATCGAGGCTTCCGTCAGCACGCGCGTGGTCTCCTGGAACGAAGCCGCGGAGATGAAAGAATCGGTCGAGAGCGAGGCCTTGGTGATGCCCAGCAGCAGCGGACGGCCGGTGGCCGGCTTGCCCCCGTTGGCAATCGCCTTCTCGTTCTCTTCGCGGAAGCGGAACTTGTCCACCTGCTGCTCGAGCAGGAACGGCGTGTCGCCCACATCTTCCACCTTCACCCAGCGCATCATCTGGCGAACGATGACTTCGATGTGCTTGTCGCTGATATTCACGCCCTGCAGCCGGTAGACTTCCTGGATTTCGTTCACCAGGTAAGCCTGCAACTCCTTCTCGCCCAGCACGGCAAGAATGTCGTGCGGGTTGAGCGGCCCATCCATCAGCGGCTCGCCGGCCTTGATGCGCTCGCCTTCCTGAACGTTGATATGCACGCCACGCGGCACCGAGTATTCCTTCTCCGTACCGTTGTCGGCCACCACGTAGATCTTACGCTGTCCCTTGCTGACGTCGCCGAATTTCACCACGCCATCGATCTCGCTGATTACTGCGGTTTCGCGCGGCTTGCGGGCCTCGAACAGCTCGACCACGCGCGGCAGACCGCCCGTGATGTCCTTGGTCTTCGTGGTCTCGCGCGGAATCTTCGCGAGCACGTCGCCGGGCGTGACCTCGTCGCCGTCCTGCACCATCAGGTGAGCGCGCGAAGGCATCAGGTAACGCTTGGTGCCCTTGCTGCCCTTGACAACGATGGCCGGCTGGCGCTTCTCGTCTGGCGAATCCATGACCACGTGACGTGACAGGCCCGTTACCTCATCCACTTCCTCGTGCAAGGTCAGGCCTTCCTGCAGGTCCTTAAACTGTACAGTGCCGCCTATTTCGGTGAGGATCGCGAAGGTGTACGGGTCCCACTCGACCAGAACGTCGCCGAGTGACACGTGCTGGCCGTCTTCGACCTTCACACGTGCACCATACACGACTGCGTAGCGCTCCTTTTCGCGACCCTTTTCGTCCACCACGGTGATGGAGCCGTTGCGGTTCATCACCACCAGGAAGCCTTCCTTCGAGCGGACGGTGATCAGGTTCACGAAGCGAACGGTGCCGTTGTTCTTAGCTTCGAGGCGCGACTGCTCGCTGACTCGCGAAGCCGTACCACCGATGTGGAAGGTACGCATCGTGAGCTGCGTTCCCGGCTCGCCGATGGACTGCGCCGCGATCACACCCGTAGCTTCACCCAACTCCACCAGTCGGCCCGAAGCCAGGTTGCGTCCGTAGCACATGACGCAGACGCCGCGCTTCGATTCGCAGGTCAGCACCGAGCGAATCTTCACCCGCTCGATACCGGCCGCCTGCACTGCGTTGGCCAGCTCCTCCGTGATTTCCTGGTTCACATCAACGATGACGTTGCCTTCGTAGTCCTTGATTTTCTCCAGCGATACGCGGCCAACGATACGGTCGCGCAGCGGCTCGATGATTTCGCCCGACTCCACGATGGAGGTGACGTAGATACCATCGACCGTGCCGCAGTCGTACTCGCTGATGATTACGTCTTGCGCCACGTCCACCAGGCGGCGAGTGAGGTAACCCGAGTCCGCCGTCTTCAAAGCGGTGTCGGCCAGGCCCTTGCGCGCTCCGTGCGTCGAGATGAAGTACTCCAGCACGGTGAGGCCTTCGCGGAAGTTCGCCGTTATCGGCGTCTCGATGATCTCGCCCGAAGGCTTGGCCATCAGTCCGCGCATGCCCGAGAGCTGGCGGATCTGCTGCTTGGAACCACGAGCGCCGGAGTCGGCCATGACGTAAATGGGGTTAATCTCGCCGGTCTTGTCGCGCTCCTGCATGGCGCCGAACATCTCGTCGGCCACCTTTTCCGTGATTGCCGACCAGATTTCGACCACCTTGTTGTAACGCTCGCCGTTGGTGATAGCGCCGTCGAGGTACTGCTGCTGAACGGCGATCGCCTGCTGCTCAGCATCACGCACCAGCCCATGCTTGCTCTGCGGGATTACCATGTCGTCGATACCGATCGACAGGCCGGCACGGGTTGCGTAGTGGAAGCCAAGCTGCTTAATGCCGTCCAGCATCCGCACCGTGGTCTCCAGGCCGAAGCGCAGATAGCAGTAGTTCACCAACTGGCCGATGCCCTTCTTCTTGAGCAGACCGTTGATATACGGCATGCCTTCGGCGCCGCGCTTCAGGTGATCGTTCATGATGGCGCGGCCCACCGTGGTAGAAATGTACTGGCGCTCGAAGTTGGTCGGCTCGGTGTGGATCACGTCCTGATCGTCGTAGGCGGTGGTAAGGTCAATGACCTCGCCGCTGTAGCGCAGACGGATCGGGGTAAGCGTTTCCACCTCACCCATTTCCTTCGCGAGCAGCACTTCCTCGATATTGGCGAATGCGCGGCCTTCGCCCTTCGCGCCCGGCTTGCCCTTGGTCAGGTAGTAGATGCCCAGCACCATGTCCTGCGTGGGAACCGTGATCGGCTGGCCCGACGCTGGTGACAGGATGTTGTGCGATGCCAGCATTAACACGCTGGCTTCCACCTGCGCCTCCGGCGACAGAGGAATGTGCACGGCCATCTGGTCACCGTCGAAGTCTGCATTGAACGCGGTACAGACCAGCGGGTGAATCTTGATTGCCTTGCCTTCCACCAGCACCGGCTCGAACGCCTGAATACCGAGGCGGTGAAGCGTGGGAGCGCGGTTCAGCAGGACTGGGTGGTCTTTAATGACCTCTTCCAGGATGTCCCATACGATGGGTTCCTGCTGTTCCACCATTTCTTTCGCCTGCTTAATGGTGGTGCAGTTTCCGGTCTGCTCCAGCCGGTGATAGATGAACGGCTTGAACAACTCCAGGGCCATCTTCTTTGGCAAGCCACACTGCTGCAGCTTGAGTTCGGGACCAACCACGATCACCGAACGGCCGGAGTAGTCCACGCGCTTGCCCAGCAGGTTCTGGCGGAAGCGTCCCTGCTTGCCCTTCAGCGTATCGGACAGCGACTTCAGCGGGCGATTGTTGGCGCCACGCAGCACGCGGCCACGGCGTCCGTTGTCGAACAGCGCATCCACGGCTTCCTGCAGCATGCGCTTTTCATTGCGCACGATAACTTCCGGCGCGTGCAGATCCATCAGCTTCTTCAACCGGTTGTTGCGGTTGATGACGCGACGGTACAGGTCGTTCAAATCCGACGTCGCGAAGCGGCCGCCGTCGAGTGGCACCAGCGGACGCAGCTCCGGCGGGATCACTGGAATCACATCGAGGATCATCCACTGCGGCTTATTGCCGCTCTTGCGGAAGGCCTCGACCACCTTGAGGCGCTTGGCGTACTTCAGGCGCTTCTGCACCGAGGTCTCGTTGCGCATCTTCTCGCGCAGCTCACTGGCCATGGAGTCCACGTCAACCCGTTTCAGAAGTTCTTTGATCGCCTCGGCGCCCATCATGGCCTTGAAGCCACTGGCGCGGAACTGCTGATCGAGTTCGCGAAACTTGGCTTCGTCCTTGATGACCTCGCGCTCTTTGACCGGAGCCTCGCCGGGCTCGACCACGACATAGGCTTCGAAGTAGAGCACGGACTCAAGCTCGCGCAGCGAAATATCAAGGATGTGCCCGATGCGGCTGGGCAGTCCCTTGAAGAACCACACGTGCGAGCAGGGCGAAGCCAGCTCGATGTGGCCCAGGCGCTCGCGGCGGACCTTCGAAAGTGTGACTTCCACGCCGCACTTGTCGCAGATCACGCCGCGGTGCTTCATGCGCTTGTACTTGCCGCAGAGACACTCCCAGTCGGTGACCGGCCCGAAGATGCGGGCACAGAACAAGCCATCGCGTTCCGGCTTGAATGTGCGGTAGTTAATCGTCTCCGGCTTGGTAACTTCGCCGTGAGACCAGCTGCGGATCTTTTCCGGCGAAGCCAGGCTGATGCGGATCGCGTCGAAATCGGCGATAGCGTTTCCCAGATCGAATGGACTCGAGCGGTACAAATTGTCCTCCTTCCCTGCCTGATTCGCTTCGCGAACTGCAGGGATGAACGGCCCTTGCGCGACCGTTGGCGGCTCCCAGTACATCAATTTTCGTCGGGTGCTGCCTCCTGCGGGAGCAAGGGAGGCTGCTACCCTGATCTTCTGAGCGAGCGTTGCCGCTAGTCGGCTGCGACGGGTGCCGCCAAGGCCGGCTTGCGGTCATTGGTCTTGATCAGCTCCACGTCGAGGCACAGCGACTGCAACTCGCGAATCAATACGTTGAACGACTCCGGCACACCCGGCTCAATTGCCGCTTCGCCTTTGACGATGGCCTCGTAAATCTTGGTGCGGCCATAAACGTCATCGGACTTGGCGGTGAGTAATTCCTGAAGGATGTAGGCTGCGCCGTAGGCTTCCAGCGCCCACACTTCCATTTCGCCGAAGCGCTGACCGCCGAACTGCGCCTTCCCGCCCAGCGGCTGCTGGGTGATGAGCGAGTACGGCCCGATGGAGCGGGCGTGGATCTTGTCATCGACCAGGTGTGACAGCTTGAGCATGTAGATATAGCCGACCGTGACTGGCTGCTCGAACTTCTCACCCGTCATGCCGTCATACAGGTAGGTCTTGCCCGATTCGGGGAGAGTACCTTCCGCCAGCAGCGACTTGATCTCGGCTTCCTTCGCGCCATCGAATACCGGCGATCCGAAGAAGACACCGTCCTTCATCCCGTCGGCCACGCGCTCCAGGATTTCGTCGTCCGCGTTCAGCAGGTCATCGACGAAGGGCGTGTTTTTGAACAGCTCCTTGAACGAGCGGCGCAAGTATTCCGCCTTCGAGTTTTCCTGCAACAACTGTGAAACTTTCTGACCCAACGCATAGCCTGCCCAGCCTAGGTGCGTTTCCAGGATTTGTCCCACGTTCATACGGCTTGGCACACCGAGCGGATTCAAAACAATCTCCACTGGCGTACCGTCCTCCAAGTAAGGCATGTCCTCTTCCGGCAGGATGCGCGCGATAACGCCCTTGTTACCGTGGCGTCCGGCCATCTTGTCACCAACGCTGAGCTTGCGCTTCATGGCGATGTAAACCTTCACCAGCTTGATTACACCCGGCGGCAGTTCATCGCCTTTTTGCAGCTTTTCTTCCTTCTCCTTGACGATCTTTTTCAGAACGTCGATCTGACGCGACGTCATCTCCTCGATTTCGTCGATTTGCTCGTTGATGCGCGGGTCCTTATCGGCGAACTTGATGCGCTTCAGGTTGCGCGTCGAGATGCGCTCGATCGTCTCGCGGTCGAGGATGACGCCTTTGGTCAGCAGGCGCTTGTTGGTGCGCTCGTCGTGCAGGTCAGCCAGCACTTCCTTGTTGCCCAGCAGCGCTTCGAGACGCTTCAAACGCTCGTCAGTGAGAATTCGAATCTCGTCTGAGAGGTTCTTCTCCAGCTTGGCGACCTGCTCAACCTCGATCGCCTTGGCGCGCTCGTCCTTCTCCTGCCCCTTGCGGGAGAAGATCTTCACATCCACGACCGTGCCCTCGATACCCGGAGGACAGGTGAGCGAAGCGTCGCGAACGTCGCCGGCCTTCTCGCCGAAGATGGCGCGCAGCAGCTTCTCTTCCGGAGTGAGCTGCGTCTCGCCCTTCGGTGTGACCTTGCCGACCAGGATGTCGCCAGCCTTTACGGTCGCGCCGATGCGGATGACGCCGCTTTCGTCGAGATCGCGCAATGCCGACTCGCTGACGTTGGGAATGTCGCGCGTGATTTCTTCCGGCCCAAGCTTGGTGTCGCGCGATTCGATCTCAAACTCCTCGATGTGAACGGAGGTGTAATAGTCCTCCTTCACCATCTTTTCGGAGACCAGGATCGCGTCTTCGAAGTTGTAGCCTCGCCACGGCATGAAGGCGACCAGCACGTTACGGCCGAGCGCCAGCTCGCCCATGTCGGTGCAGGGGCCGTCAGCAATGACCTGGCCCTTGGTAACCCGCTGCCCCTTCTTTACGATGGGCCGCTGGTTGATGCAGGTGTTCTGGTTCGAGCGCTTGAACTTGGTGAGCTGATAGATATCGCTGCCCACCTCGCGCGAAAGCTGCATGGGATGGTGCTCGCCTTCAACGCGCACGATGATGCGCTCGGAATCCACAGAATCAACGATGCCGCTGCGGCGAGCGAGGACTACGGCTCCGGAGTCGCGGGCGGTAACGCCTTCCATCCCGGTTCCGACCAGCGGCGCCTGCGCGCGGAGCAACGGAACCGACTGGCGCTGCATATTGGCGCCCATAAGAGCACGGTTGGCATCGTCGTGCTCCAGGAAGGGCACCAGCGAAGCCGCAACCGACACCAGCTGCTTCGGGCTGACGTCGATGTAATCGACTTCCTCACGGTTCACCAGCACAAAATTGCCGGACTTGCGAGCGTTGACCAGCTCATTGACGATGCGGCCCTTGTCATCGATCTCCGCATTCGCCTGTGCGATAACGTGACGGTCCTCTTCCCAGGCTGACAGATAAAAGGAGTACGGCTCGAAGTCGATTGCCTTTTTGCGCCGCTCCTTCAGCTCGGCATTGGCCTTCAGGACCTCGGCCTTTTCCAGGTGATCGCTCACGCGGTAATCGCTGTCGCCAGCGTTCACGACGCTGACAAAGTCGAGCACCCGCCCGTTCTTGACCTTGCGGTACGGCGACTCGATGAAACCGTAATCATTGATCCGGGCGTAGCAGCTCAACGACGAGATCAGGCCGATGTTCGGGCCTTCCGGCGTCTCGATGGGGCAGATGCGGCCGTAGTGCGTCGGATGCACGTCACGGACTTCGAATCCCGCGCGCTCACGCGACAGACCGCCCGGCCCAAGTGCCGACAGACGGCGCTTGTGCGTGATCTCCGACAGTGGATTCGTCTGGTCCATGAACTGAGACAACTGCGACGACCCGAAGAATTCGCGGATAGCAGCCATCACCGGCTTGGCGTTCACCAGGTCATGCGGCATGGCCGTGGACATCTCCTGGTACACGCTCATCTTCTCCTTGATGGCGCGCTCCATGCGCACCAGTCCGATGCGGAACTGGTTTTCCAACAACTCGCCTACCGCGCGGACACGGCGGTTGCCGAGGTGATCGATATCGTCCACCGTGCCGATGTTCTTGCGCAGCTTGAGCAGGTAGCGAATCGTTGCGTAAAAGTCCTCCGGCTCAAGTGTGCGGTTCTCCAGATTAGTGGCGTCTTCCTTCTCGAAGAGCTTGATGTTGAACTTCAAGCGGCCTACACGCGAAAAATCGTACTTCCGCGGATCGAAGAACATGCCGTGGAAGAGCGACGTCGCCGTGTCGAGCGTCGGAGGATCGCCAGGACGCAGTTTGCGATAGATTTCGATCAGCGCTTCCTGCGGCGTCTTCACCGAATCGCGGCGCAATGTGGCGCCGATGACCGTACCCACATCGTCGCGCTCGGGGAAGAAAATGTGCACCTCGCCTACATTGGCTTCGAGCATCTTCGAGAGCTTGTCAGCCGTGAGCTCGGTGTTCGGATCGAGCAGGACCTCTCCGGTACTGGGATCGACAACATCCGCGGCAACGAATGCGCCTTCCAGATCGCTCAGATCGACTTCGATTTCGGATATCTTGTGCTTTTGGATCTCCTTCATCACAGCCGGCGTGACCTTGCGGCCAGAGTGCGCGATTTCCTCGCCATTCTTCGTGGCGATGCGGTGCGCCAGCTTCATGCCCAGAAGGTTAGTTGGACGGTCAACCCCAGGCTCCAGTGTCCAGTAGATCTTGTTATCGCGAAGCGCCAGCCGGTCCACGGTGTAGAACGTGCGCAAGATGTCCTCATCCGAACGCAGGCCCAGAGCGCGCAGGAAAATGCTGCCCAGGAACTTGCGCTTGCGGTCGATGCGCACGTATAGGATGTTCTTCTGGTCGTATTCGAACTCGACCCACGAACCGCGGTAGGGAATGATCTTGCCCAGGAAGTAGGTGCGATTGTTGGCGGTTTCGAAGAATACGCCCGGCGAACGATGCAACTGGCTGACGATGACGCGCTCGGTGCCATTGATGATGAAGGTGCCGTTCGTAGTCATCAGCGGAATGTCGCCGAAGAAGACTTCCTGCTCTTTCATGTCGCGAATGGAGCGGTTGCCGGTCTCCGGGTCCTTGTCGTAGATGGTCAACCGCATCGTGACCTTGAGCGGCGCGGAATAAGTCATGCCGCGTTCTTCGCACTCGGCCACATCGTACTTAAGCTGCAACCCGACGGGGTCACCGCACTTATTACAAAAATCGGGTGTGTTGGCGTTGTACGTACCGCACTTGGTGCACAGCACATCGCCCAGGTGAAACGGATCGGTTTTGACCGTCGCACCGCAGTTCCGGCAAGTCGTGCGCAGATGGTTGAGCCCCTTGAGGTGGCCACACTTGCACTCCCAGTTGCCGATTGCGTACTCGACAAAGTCCAGTTGTGATACGTTCCGGAAGTCGGTGATGGGAAACACGGACTGAAATACCGCCTGCAAACCGGCATCATCTCGCTCGCTCGGCAGCGCATCCATCTGCAGGAAACGGTCATAGGAACGCTTCTGCACCTCGATAAGGTTAGGAATCTGTATGGTCGCCGGGATCTTGGAGAAATCGAACCGATTTCGATTGGCAGTTTTTTGTTGCGCCATTTATAAAGCTCCTGAATCAGCTTTCGGCCAAGCTCGGTCGCGCCTGGCCGTGCATCGCGACGCGGATCAGTGCCGCCGCGCGGTGGCAATTTGGGTCTGAAATGGACTGGATTTGGGTTGCGCGCAAAAACACGAGCGCGCCCGCTGAGACAAACCTCCCCGCAGGCGCCGCTTGAGGCGTCGAGCAATCCCGTAACCAAACGGTTCGGGTCTTCGGCATTTTATGTCCTGCCGAAATGAGAATTTCTTCCCGTGCCAGTATTTTCAGGCCTTGTCCTCGGCTTGCCTGCCGTCGCGCCTGAGCTGACGCGTCACGGTTCGGCGAGCCGCCTGCCACTCACCTGCTGTGTTAGCGGACCGTGGTTGCGATCCGCTCCACGATGCCCGGGAATTCTGCAACGCTTCGCTGAAAAGCATCGCCAATCTTCCTCGGCTTCATCGCGCCTCTCCACGGCCGCTCCCACGTGGAGAAGAACGTTAGCTACCGCCCGCCTACCTGGGACGGTAGCAGCCTACACCACTCCGGTCAGCTTGTCCGGAGTGAATCGCCCCGCTCGCCCCGCCCAAGGAAGTCCAACGTGGAGCATCCTGAGGCAAACCCAGACGGGGCGGAAACCTACTTCACCTCGACGGTCGCGCCGGCTTCGGTGAATTTCTTCCTGATGTTCTCGGCCTCTTCCTTGGAAACGCCTTCCTTGACAGTCTTCGGGGCACCATCGACCAGGTCCTTGGCTTCCTTCAGACCAAGGCTGGTGACTTCACGGACAGCCTTGATCACGTTGATCTTGTTTGCGCCGGCAGCGGTCAATATGACGTTGAACTCCGTTTTCTCTTCCGCCGGGGCCGCGGCTGCTCCAGCACCCGCGCCCGCAGCGCCCGCTACCATGACAGGCGCCGCTGCCGCTGCCGAGACGCCAAGACGCTCTTCCAACTTCTTTACCAGGGCCGCCGCATCCAGAAGCGACAGGCCAACAATCTGATCTTCCAACTGCTGCAGATCCGCCATGCATTTCTCCAATATTCGTTCTTCGTTGTGTTTGATTTCGTTATCGTCTCGAGGTTTCCAATGTGGCCCCGCGCGCCAGACTCGCCTCGGGGAGCACCCCTCACAACGGATAACGCAATCTTTCGGGAAGCGCTTTTGCGCCTCCAAACTCGCTTAAAACTCCACCGTCATTCTGAGCGGAGGCGCTTCTTTTGCCGCCGGGGTCGAAGGACCCCTACCCCGCCAACGATCTTTAGGCGGAGGCCGCTTCGCCCCCGGCAAACTTGTTCTTTTCGACACCCTGGCTCAGCACAACCGCGATGTCGCGTCCCACAGCATTCATCACCGTTACCAGGCGCTGTGCCGGAGCATTGATGAGGAACAGCAGCTTCGAAAGGATTTCTTCCTTCGAAGGCATACTCGCCAGAGCATCGATGTCCTTGATGGCGATTACGCGGCCTTCAACGATGCCAGCCTTGAACGTGTACTCCGGGTTGTCCTTTGCGTATTTGCTGAGCGCTTTGGCCAGCGCGACCGGGTCGCCGCTGGTGTAAGCGATGGACGTGACGCCAGCCAAATCCTGCAGGACGTCTTCAATTTTGCTGCCCTTGGCTGCGCGCTTGACCAGCGTGTTTTTCACTACACGATACTTCGCACCCGCCCCGCGAACGATCTTGCGCAGTTCGAAATCCTTCTCCACCGTCATCTTGGCAAAGGTGCCCACGATCGCATGGCCGGCGCTCTGCAACTCCTGCGTCAGCTTCTCAACCTGCTGGATCTTTTTCTCTTTGCTAACCGCCATGTTCCAATCCTTTTCGCAAACTCTGATTTTGAAGGGGCTAGCCCTTTGCCGCAGCTTCCACAGCAGCAGTATCAATCGCGATGCCTGGGCCCATCGTCGAGCTCAAATAGCAGCCCTTGATGTACTTGCCCTTGGCCACGGAGGGTTTCGCCTTGATCACGCTGGTGATCACCGTGGCCGCGTTGTCCACCAGCTTGTCGGGCGTGAACGAAATCTTTCCGACGGGCACGTGCACCAGCGCCGTCTTGTCGGTGCGGAACTCAACTTTACCGGCCTTCGTCTCCTTCACCGCGGCGGCAACATCGAACGTCACGGTACCCGTCTTCGGGTTCGGCATCAGGCCGCGAGGACCAAGCACCTTACCCAGACGGCCTACGGACTTCATCATGTCGGGCGTTGCGATCACGGCGTCGTAGTCGGTCCAGTTCTCCTTCTGGATCTTCTCCACCATGTCCTCACCACCGACATAGTCTGCGCCCGCGGCTTCCGCCTCGCGCACCTTCTCGCCCGAGGCGATGACCAGCACCTTCTTCAACTTGCCCAGTCCGTGCGGCAGAACCACAGTTCCGCGTACCATCTGGTCAGCGTGCTTCGGATCGACTCCCAAGCGCATCGTGAGGTCCACGGTCTCGTCGAACTTGGCGAACTTTACCTTCTGCAACAACGGCACGGCATCCTGAAGCGTGTAAGAACGCTTTTCAATCTGTTGGCGTGCCTTCTCGATATTTTTTCCTGATGTCTTCATTGCACTCCTTGTCTCCCACCGCCGCTCGCTCCTCCGAGAGGCCGTGGTGTTTACGAATTGCGGCTTTCGCCGCGCTGCTAAAACCTCGCAGTGTCATCCTGAGCGAAGGCGTCGCCGTTCTTGCGACGCCGGAGTCGAAGGACCCCTACTTCACGCACAACCCCTACGCCGTTACCTCAATTCCCATAGACCGCGCAGTACCCTTCACGCTGTTCACTGCGGCTTCGATGGAGGCAGCATTCAGATCGGGCATCTTCTGCTTGGCGATTTCAAGGACCTGCTTCTCGGTGACCTTACCCACCTTATCTTTGTTGGGCGTGCCTGAACCCTTCGCCACGCCGGCGGCGCGCTTCAGCAGAATCGCCGCTGGAGGGGTCTTGGTGATAAACGTGAACGAACGGTCGTTGTACACGGTCACGACCACCGGAATAATCAGTCCGTCCAGTTCCTTCGCGCTGGTCTTGGCGTTGAACTGCTTGCAGAACTCCATAATATTGATCTGCGCCTGACCGAGCGCGGGACCGACCGGCGGTGCTGGCGTCGCCTTGCCCGCCGCAATCTGTAACTTCACCGAACCTGTAATCTTCTTTGCCATGTTCTCTCTTCAATTGAGCGCAATGCTCGATGCTTATGAATTTCCCTCGCTGCTCAACGCCAACATAACCGCAGGGACCAATTTTTTCTGCACGGGATCGGCAGCCATTCCTAGCCCTTCGATGCTGTGGGCGCCCATTACGTCTGATTCGCCTTCTTCGGCCATGACGACGAGGTCAGGTACTGACCGGCCATCGGTCGCGATATACACAACCGCCATATCACGTTCCAATACGCGCCCGTCGATCGTACGAAACGGCATCTGATAAGCCGGCTTTATGCCTAAACGCTCGAGCCGTGCTTTCGAAATCCAGCTAAACGAGGCGCCCGTGTCCACCAAGAGATCCAATTCCTGCGCGACGTCAGGACGATCTTCTTTCCAGACCCTCAACTTTGTCGAAAACGTTCCCATTCTGCCTTACGTGACCACCTTCTCTACCTGCCCAAACTCCAGTTCCACCGGCGTTGAGCGACCGAAAATCGTCACCATCACCTTCAGCGTCTCGCGATCCTCGTTCACCTCATCCACAACGCCCGTAAAACTGGCGAACGGGCCTTCGGTGATGCGCACCGACTCGTTCTTCTCGAACTTGACCTTGAGCTTGGGCTTTTCTTTGCTGTCGGCCACGCGATAGACGATCTGCTGAACTTCTTCTTCCGAAAGAGGCGTCGGCTGCTGGCCCGTGCCCACAAATCCGGTTACGCGGGGAGTGGACTTTACCACGTGCCACACGTTGTCATCCATGTCCATCTCGACCAGCACGTAGCCGGGATAAAACATGCGCTCGCTCGTGTACTTCTTGCCCCCGCGAACCTCCGTTACCGACTCGGTTGGGATCAGCACTTGGCCGATGCGATGCTCCAGCTCGGGATAAGCGCGCACGCGCGATTCGATAGACTCTCTCACTTTGCGTTCGAAGCCCGAATAGGTGTGGATGATGTACCACTTCATATTCGGGTTCTTCGGAGGCTGCTCGGCAACGGCCGCAGTTGTAGTCTGCTCGCCCACGGGCTGCGTCTCCGCGCTGCTATTTTCGGGTTTGATTTCTTCGTCTGCCATTTCCTACCGCTTTACCGATGCGACCAGTTACGCAACGCCTGGTCCAGCGTCTTCTGAATAACGGTGTCGATGATCCAGAAGTAGGCTGCAAACAAAAACACCGTGATGATGACCACCGTCGTCGTGCCCTGCACTTCCTTGCGGGATGGTGTGGTCACCTTCTTCATTTCGGTGCGCACATCGTTGTAAAAGCTCTTTGCGCGCTGCGGCCACGCCTTCACCGCCGCCAGCCGGTCTTCACGAAAGGGTTCAATTGCTGCCGACTTCGCCATCTGATACCTGTTTCCGGCGCGCCATTGCGCCTGTACTTTCACTTGTCATCCCAAGGTCGCTTTGCCGCCGAGGGACCGGAGCGTCCTGATTCGTGCCGGTGCGCCCATCCTTGTCATCCCGAGGCCGCTTCTGTTGCGGCCGAGGGACCAGAGTGTCCCGATTCGCGCCGGTGCGCGAAAGGGACGCATCCTTGACTTCTGGCAGGGGCGGAGGGATTCGAACCCCCAAGTCCGGTTTTGGAGACCGGCAGTTTAACCGTTGAGCTTACGCCCCTAAGTCCTGCCATTGGCTTTTAGCCATTGGCCTTTGGCTGGCTGCTTCAATTCCCATCCTCTTGCCAAAAGCCAAGAGCTAATAGCCAATGGCTATTTCACTTCCTTATGCGACGTGTGCTTCCGGCACGTCCGGCAGAACTTGCTGAATTCCAGCCGGCCCGTCGTGGTCTTCTTGTTTTTCATCGTGGAGTAATTGCGGTTCTTGCAATCACTGCACTGCAACGTAACAATCTCACGGGGCATTTGCCTTTTTCCCTTTCGTTCACCTCGCGGCTTAGGACCTTGAGGTCTTGTCCGAGTCGAAGCTCGGAAATCAGCGGAGCGTGTTCCTAGCCCGCCGAGGACTACCCGCTTCGGATGCCCATCCCGACTGGTTTTGGCGGGGTGGGTCCCCTTGGGGTGCCCACTCATTCCTTCTGTTGGAATGAGTGGGATTCGAGTCTCTACGCGATGATCTCAGTAATGGTGCCCGCGCCCACCGTGCGTCCGCCTTCGCGGATCGCAAAGCGCAGCCCCTTCTCCATCGCCACCGGCGTGATCAGCTCAATCTCCAGGCTGACGTTGTCG
>Ga0306920_100004154_pt1 | contig 18545 bp, 20 predicted proteins | sample flu12Cox44000170_FD_204666 | JGI IMG/M metagenome (GOLD analysis project Ga0306920, IMG submission 204666) | Lab enrichment of tropical soil microbial communities from Luquillo Experimental Forest, Puerto Rico - flux4day.12C.oxic.44.000.170 (v2)... | ecosystem: Environmental > Terrestrial >... | reverse complement strand
CGCTGCGACTCCGAACCACACCATCTACACGCCGGACGGCGAGGTCTCCGCGGACGAGCTGGAGATCGGCGACCAAGTGCTCGTGTCCGTCGAGGACCACGCGCTGACGGATGATCAGCTGCATGGGGCACAGGATGACGGCGCGGTCGCGACGCTTCCGGCGCTGCGGGCCGGTGTGGCCAAGGTCGTGAAGAAGTCGGTCATGCCGCCCGACGAGAACATGCACCGCTTCGACATCGAGGTGGAGGGCAACCACACGTACCTGGTCGACGGCGTCGTCGTGCACAATTCGCCCGAAACCACGGCCGGCGGGCGGGCGCTCAAGTTCTATGCGTCGGTGCGGCTCGACATCCGGCGCATCCAGACGCTCAAGGAAGGCGAGACCGCGGTCGGCAACCGCACCAAGGTGAAGGTGGTGAAGAACAAGGTTGCCGCGCCGTTCCGCGAGGCCGAATTCGACATCCTCTACAACGAGGGCATCTCGCGCGAGGGCGAGCTGATCGACTTCGCCGTCGACAAGGGCGTGATCGGCAAGGCTGGAACGTGGTTCAGCTTCGGCGACGAGCGCCTCGGCCAGGGCCGCGAGAACACGCGCATGTTCCTGAAGGAGCACGCCGACATCCGCGCCAAGATCGAGGCGAAGGTGCTGCCGATGCTCGGGCTCAAGGCGCCCGCCGCGGCCCCCTCCGCGAACGGGACAAGCCCCGAGGCGGCGAAGGCGCCCGGCGCGCCGGGCGTGCTGCCGGCGAAGGCCGTCGCGATGCCGAACGCCGCGGAGCGGAGGAAGTAGGGAGCGACCGGGACGAGCGGGGCGGCGGAGACGTTGCCCCGCTCAGCGATCCCGCCCCCGTCGTGAGGTGAGCCAACGAGTCCCACGGAGAGCCCGGAAGTCGCCGAGTGCCGCGAAGCCGCGCTCAAGCTGCTCGAGCGCACGCGCCGCACGCGCCGCGATCTGGAGCGCCGGCTGAAGGAGAAGGACTTCGACGGCGCGACGATCGCGGCCACGCTCGACCGCCTCACGGAGGTCGGGCTCGTCGACGACGTGGAGTTCGCGCGCGCGTGGCTCGCGGGCCGCTGGGGGCGGAAGCCCTCGGGCTGGCGACGGCTCGAGCAGGAGCTGCGCGCGAAGGGCGTCTCGCAGGAGGACGCCGAGCGAGCGCGTGCGCAGCTCGAGGACCGGGGTGCTGCGCCCGACGAGGTCGCGAGCGCCGCGAAGCTGGTCGCGCAGGCCCGGCATCGCTACGCGAAGCTCGAGCCGCACGTGCAGCGCCAGCGCCTCTACGCGCTGCTCGCGCGCCGCGGCTACGACGGCGACGTGATCCGCCGCGCGCTGGACCTGCGCGAACCGTTGGAGAGCGGCGCCGAAGGCTAGGGCGTCTTCCGTCCGCGCTCGACCCGCGCCAGCACCGCGGTCAGCCCCTGCTCGCACGCCGCCTTCCCGCAGGGCTCGCCCGCGTTCGCGGCGATCACCACGGCCAGGTCGCGGGACGGCTCGATCAGGATCCGCGTGTAGAACGTGCCCGCGGTGCCGTCATGGAACAGCATCGGCCGGCCCGAGTCTGAGGGCATCACCTCCCACCCCATGGCGTAGCCGTTCGGGGCACCGTCCGGGTCGTCGTGCAGCCGGCGCCACGTCTCGGGCTTGAGCGCGGGCCGTGTGGCGCGGCCTTCGCAGCCGTCCAGCTGGAACGACGCGTAGCGTGCGAGGTCGGCGATCGAGGCGTGCACGTCACCGCCCGGTCCAAGCACCGGCCCCAGGCGATACGTCCCGTCGAGTGGCTCGGGCGTGGCGCCGGTGTTGCCGGTGCAGCGATGGCCGCGAGGGCGGTCGGCGTGGCGATTGTCGGCGGGCCAGCCCATGCCGGCGCTCGCGAGGCCGAGTGGCGCGAAGACCATCTCGTCCATCCAGTATTCCCACGTCTTCCCGGTGACGCTCTCCACCATCGCCGCTGCCAGCGTATAGCCGGCATTCGAGTAATCGTAGGTCGCTCCCGGATCGTGCTGCGGCGCCTCCTGGATCACGCGCTCGACGAACGCGGAGCGGACCGAGTTGGCGCCGAGCGCCGCCGAGTTGAGCTCCCGAAGCGTTGTGTCGTCCACGCTCTCGTACGCCGGGATGCCGCCGCGGTGCGTGAGCAGCTGGTCCAGGCGGACGTTGCGATAGGGCGGGAGCATCTCCGGCATGAGCGCGGGGAACGCGCTCGCCAGCGTCGTGCTCCACTGGATGCGCCCCTGCTCCACGAGCCGCGCGATCGCGAGCGCCGCCATCGACTTGGTGCACGAGCCGATGTGCATCGGGTCGTGCACGGTGAGCGCCCGTGTCGCACCGGCGTAGGGCACGCCCGCGGCGCCGATCGCCACCAGGTGGCCGTGCTCCACGACTGCTGCCGCGAGACCCGGCACGCCGTGCGCGGTCCGCACGGAGTCCAGCACCGCCTCGAGCCGGAGCGCCGGCTCGGCGGGCGCCGGCGCCGGCTTGGCGGCGCGCGCCGGGGCGCCCGCGACGCTCGCGAGCAGGCCGCCCGCGAGCACGACAGCACGTGTGAACGCGACGCCGCACGCGGGCCCGGGCGATTTGGGGAACATCCAACCAACTTGCCACAGCGGTCGTCGCCCGCCAAAGGGCCGAGGCACGGACTCCGGGCTCGGGCGCAGCTCAGAACCGGATCATCGATACATCGACTTGAGCCTGCCCCACGTGGTCTGGGCGACCGGGGTGGGGCCGGAGACGCTCGAGGTGCGCGCCGCGCTCAGGAACGAGATCGCGTGTGGTCCCACGCGCACGTCGAAGTGCAGCGTGAAGCTCGCGGTCTCCGCCCCCATCTTCATCGCCACGTTGAACGTCACCGGGCCCGCATAACTGCCGGACGTGCGCGTGACCTCGAACGCGATCACTTGGTACCCCGTCGTGTTGTGATACGTCTCGCCCGGCTGGAGCAGCGACGGGAGGGGCGAGGCCAGCGGACCCCCGCCACCCACCGCCTCGTTCGGATGGATCGGCGTGACCGCGGGGAAGCCCGGATTGTTGATGAACGGCAACAGCAAGATGCTTGGCTCCGACGAGGTCACCGTGAACGTCGTGGCGAAGAACTCGGGCCCGTTGATGTCGGTGAGCCCCTTGTTCACGACCAGGCCGAAATCGTTCCCTGCGAGCGTGATCCCGCACCCGTTCAGGCACAGCGTGAGGTCGTACTGGTCGTAGTAGATGAAGTCGAAATGGGCGGCCTGCGCGGGTCGGGGAGCGAGCGCGGCGAGCGAGAGCGCCGCAACGACGAGAATGGCCTTGAGCGACATGCGAGCCTCCTTTGTTCGGACAGCTGGCAGGGACCCGGTCCGATGGATGCGAGCCGCGCGACCGCTGCGGCGAGGGCGGGGCGTGGCGGCGTCGACGCGACGCTGGAGGCGCGCGGACGCTACGAAGCCTACACCCTGACGGAAGCTCGGGATTCCGTTATTCTCGTGCGACTTGTGCCCGGTGGTCGCGGTGTCCCCGCGACCCGCCCGCGCCCCGGGGCTCCCGGGGCCGCGACGATGGACCGCTCCCGGAGACCGGATGTCCCCGACCAGCTCGCTCAAGACCGGCGCCGAACTTCGCCGCGCCTTTCTCGACTTTTTCGTCCGGCACGGGCACACCGAGGTGCCGTCGTCGCCGCTGGTGCCGCACGGCGATCCGACGCTCATGTTCACCACGGCCGGGATGGTGCAGTTCAAGCCCTACTACACCGGCGGCGACGTGCCGTACACGCGCGCCACGTCGGTGCAGAAGTGCCTGCGGCTCACCGACCTCGACCAGGTCGGCTACACGCCGCGGCACGACACGTTCTTCGAGATGCTGGGGAACTTCTCGTTCGGGCCTCGCGCGAAGGGCGCCTACTTCAAGGAAGAGGCGACCGCGTTCGCGTGGGATTTCGTCACCAACGTGCTGGCGCTCCCGCGCGAGCGGCTCCACGTCTCGATCTTCGAGGGCGAGGGGAAGCTGCCGCGCGACGACGAGGCGGCGGCGCTCTGGCGGAAGCTCGGCGTGCCCGCGGACCGCATCGTGGCGCTGGGCCGGAAGGACAACTTCTGGGGGCCGGCCGGGGGCGCGGGCGCGTGCGGGCCGTGCAGCGAGATCTACTTCGACCTGGGCGAGAAGCGGCCGGACTACCTCGCGAGGGACGCGTTCTGGGGCGAGGCGCCGGGCGATGCCGGCGACCGCTACATGGAGTTCTGGAACCTCGTCTTTCCGCAGTTCGACGCCAAGCCGGACGGCACGCTCACGCCGCTCGCGCAGCCGGGGATCGACACCGGCATGGGCATCGAGCGGCTGGCGCTGATCATGCAGGGCTGCTCGACGATCTTCGAGACCGACCTGTTCACGCCGCTCGTCGACTCGGTGCTTGCAAAGGGGAAGCTCACGCCCGCCAGCCGCACGGTGGCGACAGGCGACGCGCGCATCATCGCCGACCACGTGCGCGCGCTCTCGTTCGCGATCGCCGAGGGCGCACTCCCGGGGAACGAGGGCGCGGGCTACGTGCTCCGCCGGCTGCTCCGGCGCGCGGTCACGCGCGGGCGCTCGAAGCAGGGGCTCGCGCTCCACGGGGCGTTCCTCGCCGACGTGGCGTCGCGGGCGATCGCCCAGTTCGGCGGCCACTACCGCGAGCTGGAGACGCATCGCGACCGCATCCTCCGGCTGCTCGAGCAGGAGGAGACCGGCTTCGGGCAGACGTACGAGCAGGGCATGGAGCGGTTGGAGCGGCTGCTGGCGCAGGGGATGAAGATGATCCCGGGGGCGGAGGCGTTCGCGCTCCACGACACGTTCGGGTTCCCGATCGAGCTCACGCAGGAGATCGCGGCCTCCCGCGGCGTGACCGTGGACGAGGCCGGCTTCGAGCGGGAGATGGAGCAGCAGCGCTCCCGCGCCCGCGCGGCCAGCCGGTTCGAGAAGACGGGCGGCGGCGAGTCGCGCGCCTGGACCACGCTCAAAGCCGGCCCCGACTCCGAGTTCGTGGGCTATGACGCCACCACCACCGAGGGCGCGAGCATCGTCGCGTGGCGCGAGGCAGGCGAGGAGCTTGAGCTGCTGCTCGACCGCACGCCGGCCTATGCCGAAGCGGGCGGCCAGGTCGCCGACCAGGGACTCATCACCGCGGGCGGCACGCGCGCAGGGCTCACGCACGTCTATCGCGAGGGCGACCACATCGTGCACCGCATCACCATGGCCGCGGGCTCGCGCGAGGATCTCTTGAAGTACGGCGCCGAGGGGCACTGCACCGTGCGCGTGGACCCGGTCGCGCGCGCCTCCACGCAGCGCCACCACACGGCCACGCACCTGCTGCATGCGGCGCTGCGCACGGTTCTGGGCGAGCACGTACACCAGGCGGGCTCGCTCGTGGCGCCTGGCCGGCTGCGCTTCGACTACTCGCACTTCGAGCCGCCGTCGCCGCTCCAGAACTCGCTGGTCGAGCAGCGCGTCAACGACTGGGTGCTGGCGAACGTGGACGTGAGCTGGAAGGAGATGCCGCTCGCCGAGGCGAAGGCGGCGGGCGCGATGGCGCTCTTCGGCGAGAAGTACGGCGAGCGCGTGCGCGTGGTCACCGTGGACGGCGTGCCCGAGGCCGACATCGAGCCCTCGCGCGAGCTCTGCGGCGGCACGCACGCGCGGCGCACGGGCGACATCGGGCTCTTCGTCATCACCGAGGAGACCGCGGTGGCGTCGGGCGTGCGCCGCATCGAGGCGCTGTGCGGGCCTGCGGCGCGGACGTGGTTCATGGACCGGCGCGGCACGCTCGACGCGGTGCTGGAAGTGCTCCAGGCGCCGCCCGACAAGGCGCTCGAGGCGGCGCAGAAGTGGAAGGACGAGCTTGCCGTGCTGCGCAAGGCGTCCGCGCAGGCGAGCAAGCAGGGGCTCGAGGCCGAGTTCGCCCAGCTCGCCGCGGCGGCGACGCAGGCACCGGGCGGCCGCTGGGTGGTGGCGAAGCTCCGCTCGTCCGCCGACACGAACGCCGTGCGCGACGCGGCCGACAAGCTGCGCGGCGCGCTCAAGCGAGGCGCCGCGGTGCTGGCGCTGGAGGCGGACGGCAAGCTCACGTTCCTCGCCGCGGTCACCGACGACCTCGTGGCGGAGAAGAAGCTCCGCGCCGACGAGCTCGTGAGGAACGTGGCGAGGATCACCGGCGGCTCGGGCGGCGGCAAGCCGCACCTGGCGCTCGCGGGCGGGCGCGAGCTGGACAAGCTCGAGGCGGCACTCGCCGAGGCGAAGCGGCTCTTGTCCGGGGCGCTCGCGTGACCGTCGGCCAGATCATCGCCATGGTGGTGATGGCGCTGTTCATCATCGTCGGCTTCCTCTTCTACCTGCGGAGCAAGCATTGAAGGCGCTCGTCCTGGCCGGCGGCCGCGGCACGCGCCTGCGGCCGATCACGCACACACGTGCCAAGCAGCTGGTGCCGGTGGCGAACAAGCCGGTGCTCTACTACGGGCTCGAGGCCATCGCCGCCGCGGGCATCCGCGACGTGGGCATCATCGTCAGCGATCCGCGCGAGCTGCTGCAGCCGGACCATCGCACCGGCGAGCTGGTGACGACGCTCGTCAACTCGCAGGCGGAGATACGCGCAGCGGTGGGGGATGGCTCGGCGTTCGGCCTCCGCGTCACGTACATCGAGCAGGAGGCCCCGCTCGGCCTCGCGCACGCGGTCAAGATCTCCGAGAGCTTCATGGCCGGTGACTCGTTCGTGATGTACCTGGGCGACAACCTGATCAAGGACGGCATCGAGCCGTTCGTCCGCACGTTCGAGCGCGAGAAGCCGGAGGCGCAGATCCTGCTCGCCAAGGTGGCGCGCCCGTGGGAGTTCGGCGTCGCGGAGCTGAACGGCGAGCGCGTCGTGCGCCTGGAGGAGAAGCCGAAGCAGCCGCGGAGCGACCTGGCGCTCGTGGGTGTCTACCTGTTCACAAAGTCGATCTTCGACGCGGTGCGCGCCATCCAGCCGTCGGCGCGCGGCGAGCTGGAGATCACCGACGCCATCCAGCACCTGATCACGACCGGCCGCAACGTGCGCTCGCACGTGATCCACGGCTGGTGGAAGGACACCGGCCGCGTCGAGGACCTGCTCGAGGCGAACCGCATCGTGCTCGCGGACCTGGTGGCGAAGATCGAGGGCACGGTGGACGAGGCGACGATGATCGAGGGCGCGGTGCACATCGGGCCGGGTACGAAGGTGGAGCGCTCGCGGCTCCGCGGCCCGCTCGTGATCGGCGCGAACGCCCACATCGCCGATGCCTACGTGGGCCCGTTCAGCGCGATCGCCGACGGCGTCAAGATCGAGCGCTGCGAGATCGAACACTCGATCGTGCTGGACCGGAGCCACCTGTGCGCGATCACCGGCCGGATCGAGTCGAGCCTGATCGGGCGCGACGTCGTGGTCACGGCGAGCGACGCGCGGCCGAGCGCTCACCGGCTGATGCTCGGGGATTCCAGCCGGGTGGAGCTGGCGTGAGGGTCGCGGTGACCGGCGCGGGCGGCATGCTCGCGCAGGCCGTGGTCCCCGCACTCCGCGGCGCGGGACATGCGGTGACGGCGCTCACTCGCGCGGAGCTGGACGTCACGCGCGAGGCCGACGTGCGCCGCGTCATCGCCGGCGAGAAGCCGCAGTGGGTGGTTCACCTTGCGGCCTATACCGACGTGGACGGCAGCGAGTCCCATTTGGAGCAGGCGATGCGCGTGAACGGCGAGGGCGCGGGCCACGTGGCGGCCGCCGCGCGCGAGGCGGGGGCCGGCGTGCTCGCGATCTCCACCGACTACGTGTTCGCCGGCGACGACCCGCGGCCGAGGCGCGAGACCGATCCGGTGGGCCCGGTCTCCGCGTACGGACGCAGCAAGCTCGCGGGCGAGGAGGCGGTGCGCGCGTCGAACCCGCGCCATCTGATCGTGCGCACGGCGTGGCTCTACGGCCGCGGCGGGAAGAACTTCGTGGACACGATCCGCACGCGCGCCCTCGCGGGCACGCCGCTCGCGGTCGTGGACGACCAGCGTGGGTCGCCCACGTGGACGGAGGACCTGGCCCAGGCGCTGATGGAGCTGATGGAGCGCGGCGCCGCCGGTACGTTCCACGCGACGAACGGGGGCGAGTGCACGTGGCACGAGTTCGCGCGCGAGATCTGCGCGCTGGTGGGCGCCCACGTCGAGGTCGCGCGCCAGTCGAGCGCGCAGCTCGCGCGGCCGGCGAAGCGGCCGGCGTTCTCGGTGCTGGACACGACGAAGCTGGAGCAGGCGATCGGCCATGGCCTGCCGCACTGGCGGGACGCGCTCGCGCGCTACGTGGCGCGGCCGGTCATCGCCCACCAGGGAGGGAGCGCATGAGCGCAGCGAGGAAGCAGGGCCCGGCACACGGACCGCTCGAGCGGCAGGCGCGCGCGGCGCTCCACGAGACGGCGAGGACGCTCGCGGTGCTCGAGCAGAAGAACGCGCCCGCGGTGGCGGCGGCAGCCGAGCTGATCCTCGGCTGCTTCGAGAACGGCGGCACGGTGTACTTCTGCGGCAACGGCGGCAGCGCTGCCGACGCGCAGCACCTGGCGGCTGAGTTCTCCGGCCGCTACCTCGTGGACCGGCCCGGGCTGCCCGCGGTGGCGCTGACCACGAACTCCTCCGCCGTGACCGCGATCGGCAACGACTACGGCTACGACGAGGTGTTCTCGCGCCAGCTCGAAGGCATGGGCGCGCCGGGCGACGTGCTGGTGGCGATCACCACGAGCGGGCGCTCGGAGAGCGTGCGCCGGGCGGTGCGCGAGGCGCACAAGCTCAAGATGACCGTGATCGGCATGACCGGCGCCAAGGGCAGCGAGTTCGCGGCGATGTGCGACGTGGCGCTCATCACGCCGAGTGCTACGACGCCGAACATCCAGGAAGGCCACATCGCGATGGGGCACGCGTTCTGCCTGGTGGTCGAGCGGTCGATGTTCCCCGAAGGCAAGCCCGGAGCGGGACCCAAGCGCGCCCGCCGGCCACGGCGCCCCGGCAGATGAAGGCACTGCTGCAGGCACTTCGTCCCAAGCAGTGGACCAAGAACCTGCTCGTGTTCGCGGGCGTGTTGTTCGCGCAGCACGCCACCGATCCCAAGCTGCTCGCGCGCGCCGCGGCGGGCTTCGTGGCGTTCTCGCTGCTGGCGAGCGCGGTGTACATCGTCAACGACCTTAAGGACGTCGATGCGGATCGCCTGCACCCGAAGAAGCGTCACCGCCCGATCGCCTCGGGGGCTCTGTCCCCGGCGGTGGCGTGGACGGTGGTGCCGATCCTGCTCGCGATCGTGGCTGCCATCTCGTCGTGGCTCGGGTTCGGCTTCCTGCTCGTGCTCGCCGCCTACCTGGCGAGCAACGTCGCCTACAGCTTCGGGCTCAAGCATCAAGTCATCCTGGACGTGTTCCTGATCGCCGCCGGCTTCGTGCTGCGCGCGGTGGCCGGCGTTGAGCTGCTGACGCCGGTGGCGCCCGAGACGCAGCTCTCGTCGTGGCTCCTGCTCTGCACGTTCTTCGGCGCGCTGTTCCTCGCCGCGTCCAAGCGCCGGCGCGAGCTGGCGAACGCGGGTATCGGGGCCTCCGACCAGCGGGCGGTGCTGGCGTCCTACACGCCGGAGCTCCTGGACCGCATGCTCACGATCACCGCGGCGTGCACGCTCATGTCGTACGCGCTCTACACCATCTGGCCAGCCACCGTGGCCAAGTTCGGGACCGAGGCGATGATGGTCACGGTGCCGGTCGTGGCCTACGGCGTGTTCCGCTACCTCCACCTGGTGCGCGTGTCGGAGACGAGCGAAGATCCCTCGCTCGTGCTGCTCGCCGACCGCCCGATCCAGGCCACGGTGATCGTGTACATCCTGATCACGGTGTGGATCCTCTACATCGCCAGGTGACGCTTCGAGCGAAGCGGTCCAAGACGCGGCCGGCCGGGATGCCCGCGCCCCGCGCGGTCACGGTGCGCGCGCACGCGAAGCTCAACCTGGGGCTCGCGGTGGGACCACGGCGCGCCGACGGCTTCCACGACATCGTCACCGTGTTCCAGTCGATCTCGCTCCACGACACGCTCACCGCGACGCGCGCGCGGCGTGGGTTCTCGCTGCGCGTCCGTCACGAGCGTGCCGAAGCGCGCGGCCGCGCGTCGCGTGCTTCACGCCGCTCGGTGCCCGCCGGGCGCGACAACCTGGTCCTGCGCGCGGCACGGCTCGTCGCGGAGCAGCTCGGGCTCGATGGCGGAGCCCGGTTCACGCTCACCAAGCGCGTGCCGGCTCGGGCCGGGATGGGCGGTGGCAGCGCCGACGCGGCGGCGGCGATCGCCGCGATGCTCGCCCTCCATGGACGAAAGCGGTCAGGTGATCACCTGATCACCTTCGCGTTGCAACTCGGATCGGACGTGCCGTTCGCGCTCCGAGGCGGTACCGCGATCGGGACCGGCCGCGGCGAGGTGCTGCGGTCACTGCGACTTCGGTCATCGTTCCGTGCGGTCGTCGCGGTCCCGGAGTGGCGTGTAGGCACCAGCGAGGCGTTCGCGAGACTGGACCGGGTCAGAAATGGCTTGACTCCATGGGGACCCCACCTCAGATTTGCGCGGACCGTTGGGCGGCAGCAAGTTGAAGCACTGGCGCTCATCCGTCGGGGCAATGTTTTCGAAGCAGTTCTGGGGCGCCGTCGGCGTGATCTCGAGTCGCTGTGTGCAAGGCTGCGCGCAGCGGGACTGTTGGAGCCACACTTGACCGGGAGTGGCTCGGCCGTGTTCGCGATCGTGCCGCGCGGTGCGTCGGTCCGGGAGATCGTGGGTCGCTTCTTGGGGGACGAACCACTCTTCGCGGTGCGTTCCGTGAGTCGCGGACTCCGGCTCCACGTGCATGCGGCTGCAACGAGGCCAAGGAAGGGCACTCGAGCGGGCGCTCCACCCAAGACCGGTGCCCGAGAACGGCACCGGACACGAGCCAGCTGAACCTCAGGGATGGCTCCGAGGTGTACATCTCATGGTCGAGATCACCGAGGTTCGTGTCTCATTGCGGAACGACGACAAGCTGAAAGCGTTCGTCAGCATCACGCTCAACGACTCGTTCGTGGTTCGAGGGCTCAAGATCATCCGGGGCAACAGCGGGCTGTTCGTCGCGATGCCGAGCCGCAAGCGGCCCGACGGCCAGCACCAGGACCTGGCTCACCCGATCAACGACGCCACCCGTAAGTATTTGACGGAAAAGGTGATGGCGGAGTACGAGCGGGAGCTGGCCCACCCCACCGGGCACCCGAATTCGAAAGAGGAGCAGCACGCCTACTAGCGGCTCACCGCGGGGTCCTGAACCGCATCAGGACCCCGATCGCCCGCGGTTGACGCGGCCCGCGCGCGCCCGCTAAGCTGCCCGCCGCTTTTCCCACAAGCGGTTCTCTGGGCCAGCAGCTTTCACCCCGCCTCGCTTAACGGCAGGCGGTCCGTGACGGAAACCCCGTTCGTTGGTGGGGCGTGGCCAAGCGGTAAGGCACGGGACTTTGGCTCCCGCATACGGAGGTTCGAATCCTCCCGCCCCAGCCATCTTCGACGCCGGGGCAGGACGGTCCGCTCCGGCTGTCACGTGCCCGCTGAACACAGGGTGAAGTCGTGTTGTCGCGCTCTCGTCGTGCGCACGCGTGGTTGCCGCGCGGCACACGCGTGAGCGGGCATCGTCCGTCTTCGGGGGAGGTACCGCAGTGGATCCCAGTCGCATCTTCTCCGGCACCGCGAGCCACAAGCTCACGGCGGCGATCTGCAAGCGCCTCAAGGTGCCGGTCGGCGACGCGGTCGTGTCGCGCTTCGAGGACGGCGAGGTCTCGGTGCGCTTCAACGAGAACATCCGCGGCAGCGACGTGTTCATCGTCCAGTCCACGAACGCGCCCGCGGACTACCTCATGGAGCTGCTGGTCATGCTCGACGCGGCCAAGCGCGCCTCCGCGCGCCGCGTCACCGCGGTGCTTCCGTACTTCGGCTACGCGCGCCAGGACCGCAAGGACCAGCCGCGCGCGCCGATCACGGCGAAGCTGGTCGCGAACCTGATCACGGTCGCCGGCGCCGACCGCGCGCTGACGATGGACCTCCACAGCGCGCAGATCCAGGGCTTCTTCGACATCCCGCTCGACCATCTCTACGCGGCCCCCGTGCTCATCGAGCACTTCGCGCAGATGGAGATCCCGGACCTGGTCGTGGTCGCGCCCGACATCGGCAGCGTCAAGATGGCGCGCGCGTACGCCAAGCGGCTCGGCGCGGACCTGGCGCTGGTCGACAAGCGCCGCCCGCGCGCCGACGCGGTCGAGGTCATGAACATCATCGGCGACGTCGAGGGCAAGAACGCGGTGCTGTTCGACGACCTGGTCACCACCGCGCGCACGCTGTGCCAGGCGGCCGTCGCGATCCGCGCCCAGGGCGCCAGGGACATCTACGCCGGCGTCACGCACGGCGTGTTCTGCCCGGGGTCTTTCGAGCGCATCGCGGCCTCCCCGATCAAGGAGGTCGTCGTCACCGACACGCTCAATCACGAGCCGGGCTCGCTCCCGGCGCAGGTCCGCGAGCTCTCCGTGGCCGGCCTCCTCGGTGAGGCCGTGCAGCGCATCCACGAGGAACGCTCGCTCAGTTCGCTGTTCGTCTGAAGCTCACGAGGAGGCGGTCATGGCAGTCATCCAGTTGAAGGGCGCGCGCCGGGACCAGATCGGCAAGGGCGCGGCGCGCAAGGCACGCGCGGCCGGCCAGATCCCGGGCGTGATCTACGGCCACGGCGAGACGCCGCAGCCGATCGCGGTGGATTTCCGGGAGTTCGAGCTGGCGCTGCGCGGCCACAAGGGCTCGAACGCCATCGTCAACCTGAACGTGGGCGGCGGCGAGGTCACGGCGCTCGTGCGCGACGTGCAGTACGACCCGCTCTCGCGCGCGATCATCCACCTCGACTTCCAGCACATCTCGCTCACCGAGCAGATCGAGGTCGAGGTCCCCGTTCAGTTCGTCGGCATCCCGGTCGGGGTGAAGGACGGCGGCGGCATCCTCGAGCACCTCGTGCGCACGCTCACCGTGAAGTGCCTGCCGACCGCGATCCCCGCGAGCATCGATGTGGACGTGACCGCCTTGAACATCGGCCAGAACCTGCACGTGGGCGATCTCGCACCCGGGGTCGGCTACCAGATGATCACCGACGCCGGCGTGGCGGTGGCCGCGGTCGTGGCCCCGGCCGCCGAGGAGGTCGTGGCGGCGCCCGTCGAGGGCGAGGTGGCGGCTGCGGCCGAGCCCGAGGTGGTGGGGGCGAAGGGCAAGAAGGAGGGCGAGGGCGAAGCGCCCGCGGCCTCCGCGAAGGAAGGCGGCAAGGAGGGCAAGGAGGCCGGGAAGGAAGCCAAGGAATCGAAGGAGACCAAGAAGGAGAAGAAGTAACCGTACGTGCACCTGGTCATGGGCCTCGGCAATCCGGGCGAGCGCTACGCGCCGACGCGCCACAACGTGGCGTGGCGCGTGCTCGACACGCTGGCGTCGCGCCACGGCGCCAGGGACGCCGGCCGGGACGCGACCTGGCGCGCGCGGGAGGCCTCGATCGCGGGGCACGCGGTGGCGATGCTGCAACCGCTCACGTTCATGAACCTGAGCGGCGAGGCGCTCGCGGCCTGGCGCGGGCGGCACGGACAGGAGGAGCAGTTGCTGGTGGTGAGTGACGATGTCTACCTGCCGCTGGGCTTCGTTCGCGTGCGCGCATCGGGATCCTCCGGCGGGCACCGCGGCCTCGAGAGCATCGAGGTGGCGGTGGGCGGCCGCGATTACGCGCGGCTGCGGATCGGCGTCAGCGCCGCGGAGAGCTCCGCGGCGCTCAAGGAGCACGTGCTGGAGGAGTTCGCGCCGGAGGAGCTGCCGGCGCTCGAAGAGGCGGTCCGCCTGGCGGCGGACGCGGTGGAGTGCTGGGTGGCCGAAGGCGTGCTCAGCGCGATGAACCGGTTCAATCGCAGGGTGGACCCATCGGGAGATGAGGTGCCATCAAAGCAGGAGGAATCCGAGACGTGACCAAGTATGAGACGGTCTACATTCTCGAGCCGAGCTACGACGAGGTGAAGGCCCAAGAGGTCGCCGATCGCGTGTCCGGGTGGCTCAAGGACCTGGGCGCGGAGGTCGTCGAGGTGCAGAAGTGGGGCAAGCGGCGGCTCGCCTACGAGATCCGCAAGCGGCGCGACGGCGTCTACACGATGATCGTGTGGAACGGCGGCGCCGGCATGGTGAAGGAGATCGAGCGGAGGCTGCGGCTGGAGGAGGACATCATGCGCGCGCTCACCACGGTGCACGTACCGCCGGAGATGTGGCAGGGCGTGCCCGAGGCCGAGGCGGCCGCGGCGGCGGAGGAGGGCGACCGCGACTAGCCGGGCGTCACGCCCCCCGGGTGGAGGTGGCATGAGCGAGTTGCGGTTGCCGGAGATCAACCGGGTCGTCCTCTCGGGACGGCTGACGCGGGATCCGGACCGGCGCTATGCCTCGGACGGCACGGCGATCACGACGCTGCCGTTGGCGTTCCACCGGCGCTATCGCACCCGCGACGGCGCGGCGGCGGAACACACGGGGTACGTGACGGTGATGACGTACGAGCGCCTCGCCGAGGTGTGCGGGCAGTACCTGCACACGGGGAGCGCGGTGGTCGTGGAAGGACGGTTGCAGATGCGGGAGTGGAAGGGCTCGCGCGGCGAGAAGCACCAGACGCTGGAGGTGCGCGCGGAGTCGGTCCACTTCCTCGAGAAGGCGCCCGACGCGGCTCATGCCGAGCCACCCGGGGCCTCCGAGGATCCAGCCTGAGACAAGGAGATGGGACGAGATGCCGAAAGAACGTGAAGGTAAGGGCGTCAAGAAGAAGTACTGCAAGCTGTGCCTGGAGAAGGTGGCGTTCGTCGACTACAAGGACGAGAAGCGCCTGGGGCGGTTCGTGACCGATCGCGGCAAGATCGTGCCGCGCCGCGTGTCCGGTTCGTGCTCCATGCACCAGAAGCAGCTGACGACGGCGATCAAGCGCGCGCGCGTGCTGGCGTTGCTGCCGTTCACCAGTGACTTCTATCGCTGACCCGGCGCGCGCGGCCCATCCCAACGGATGGGCGCCCCGGGGCGTCGCCGTGGTGCGCGCGCTCCTGCTGCTGGGCTCGCTGGCGCTCTCGGCGCTGGTGACGCCGTGGCCGTGGGCGGCGCTGTGGCTGGCCGTTCCGGCCGTGGTCGCCGCGTCGCTGCTCTTGAGCTGGCGCTACGGGCCGCCGGCGCTCGCGCTGCCGATCGCGCTCGCGATCGCCTGCGCGCTGCTGGTCGTGTTCCCCGTCGCGGGGCTCAAGCCGTGGCACCTGCTGTGGGTGCCGGTCGCGGCGTTCACCGGTGCGTGGATGGGGAGCCGCGAGGAGGGCGGCGGCCCGGGGATCGGCGAGCGCGCGTGGATGCACGCGCCGATCCTCGCCGCGGCGTTCGCGCTGCCGCTGCTGCCGGGCATGTCCGAGACGCTCACGAGCGTCGAGGCGCGTGCGCGCGTGGAGGAGCAGCAGATGCTCGCCACGCTTCCCGGGCCCTCCAAGCCGGGCACGCTGCGACAGATGATGGAGGACTCGGCGAAGCTGCCGTCAGTCGATCGCGTGCGCATGCTGAGCTTCTTCAGCCCGAACCTGATCTTCGGCTGGCTGGTCGTTCTGGTCGCGGCGGGCCGCTCGCTCGCGGCGCGCCTCGCCGCGTGGCGAGGCTGGCCGCCGCTGTCGTCGGCGCCGCTTTCCAGATGGCGATTGCCTGACGCGGCGCTCGTACCGCTCATCGCCGGGCTCGCGATCGCGTTGTTCGCATCGCCGCAGTGGTGGCCGGGGGCGGCGCTGCTGCTGGCGCAGTCGGCGCTGGGTTATAGTGTGCAAGGCCTTGCCGTGGCGCACTCGGTCCTCCTTGCCCGGGGCGTGGCGCCGGCGTTCATCCTGCTCCTGATGGTGTTCCTGTTCGTTTTCACCCTGCCGGTGTTCCTGCCGTCGGCCGCCCTGGTGGGCCTTTCCGACGTGTGGCTCGACTACCGGCGTCTCGAGTCATCCCCGCGCGGGGAGCAATAGACCTAAATCATGGGGAGTCCTCGATGGAAGTGATCCTGCTGGACGATCTGGAGGGCGTGGGCCAGAAGGGCACCACGGTGAACGTGAAGCCGGGCTTCGCCCGCAACTACCTGCTGCCGCGCCGGCTCGCCATCCCCACCGGGACCAAGGCCGCGAACCTCTACCAGGAGCTCGAGCGCCAGAAGTCCGCGCAGGCCGACAAGCTGGTCGCCGCGGCGAAGGCCGAGGCCGCCAAGGTGGACGGCCTCCAGGTCAACATCGCGGCGCAGGCGAACGAGGAGGACACGTTGTTCGGCTCGATCACGAACGCCGACGTGGCCGATGCGCTGAAGGCGGCCGGGCACGACGTTGAGCGGCGTCGCATCGAGGTCCCGGAGCACATCAAGCAGCTCGGGAGCTATGACGTCGCGATCAAGTACTACGGCGGCGTCACCGCCACCGTGAAGGTATGGGTGGTGCGCGCATGAGGCCCAAGCGCCTCCTGCTGCTGGCGTGCGGCGTGGCGGCACTGGCCGCGGGCTGCGCCGCGACGAAGCCGAAGAACGCGGCGGCGCCACCCGCCACGAAGACCGCGGCCAAGCCGGGGAACGACTCCGACGTGGTGCTGGTGCGGATCGGCACCGAAACGATCACGCCACGCGACCTGAACGACCGGCTCCAGGAGCTGCCCGAGCAGTATCGCGCGCAGTACACGACGCCCGACGGCAAGCAGAAGCTCCTGGACCGGCTCGTCGAGGAGAAGATCTGGATGCGCGACGCGGACGTGAACGGCGTCACGAAGCGCCCCGACGTGATCCGCCAGATCGAGGCCTCGAAGCGCGACCTGCTCATCCGCACGTGGGTCAACGAGGTGATGGCGAAGAACGCGCCCCCGAGTGACTCGGAGGCGAAGGTCTACTACGAGGCGCACAAGGACGAGTGGAAGACGCCGGCGAACGTGACGCTCAAGCACATCCAGTTGAAGACCCAGGCCGACGCGAAGCGCGTGCTCGGTCTCGCGAAGGCGAAGGGCGCCGACTGGGACAAGCTCGTCAAGAAGTGGTCGGCGGACACGCTGACCAAGTCGACCGGTGGCTCGCTGGGCACCGCGACGCGCGACGGAGGCATGGGAAGCCTCGGCGTGCAGCCGGCGCTCTTCGACTCGGCGATGGCGCTCGGCGCCGGCAAGATCGGCGGCCCGTGGAAGACTGACAAGGCCTGGCACGTGGTGAAGGTGGAGAGCGTGCGTCCCGAGTCGGTGCGCGACTTCGACCAGGTGCGGAGCTTCATCCTCCGGCAGATGGGTCAGGAGCGGACGCAGACCTACTATCAGGACCAGGTCACGAAGCTCAAGTCCAAGTTCAATGTCACGCCCGACTCGGCGGCGATCAAGAACTGGATGTCGGCGAGGAAGAGCGCGCGCGAGATGTTCCAGGACGCGCAGGCAGCGGGCGACGCGGACACGCGCATCCTCGCCTACCGCAAGGTGGTGGACGAGTACCCCGACGCCGACGTGTCGCCGCAGGCGCTGTTCATGGTCGGGTTCATCAACTCCGAGGAAAAGAAGGATTACGATACCGCGGAGAAGGTGTTCCGCGAGCTGCTGCACAAGTACCCCAAGTCCGAGCTGGCGGCTTCGGCGCAGTGGATGGTGGATCACATGCGCACCGACGAGGTGCCGGACTTCCTGCACGCCGACAGCACCGGCGCGGCGCCCAAGAAGGCTGCGGTGAAAGGCGGCGGAAGCGACTGATGAAGCTGGTCGAGGTCGGGGTCCACGGGCTCGGGACCGAGCCGAAGACCCAGCAGCACGTGGTCGTGCTGCGCGAGTCGGAGGGCACGCGCGTGCTCCCGATCTTCGTCGGCCCGTGCGAGGCGCAGGCCATCGCGAGGCTCCTGAAGCGCGAGGCGTTCCCGCGCCCGCTCACGCACGACCTGCTGGCGCTGCTGATCGAGGGCCTGCACGCCAAGGTTTCGCGGGTGGTGATCACCGAGCTGAAGGAGGGCACTTACTTCGCGAGCCTGTTCCTCACGCGCGGCCAGGAGGTGCTCTCAGTGGACGCACGGCCGAGCGACTCGATCGCGGTCGCGCTGCGCGCGGAAGCATCGTTGTATGTGAACGAGGAGCTGCTCCAGTCGCCGCCCGAGCAGCCGGCGCTGCGCGAGGATCCCGACGAGCCCACGCCGCCGGAAGAGCCCGCCACGCCGCTCACGGACGAGCAGAAGGCCGAGCAGCTGCGGCGCTTCCTCGAGAACCTGGATCCCGAGGACTTCGGCAAGTTCCAGCGGTGAGTCCAAGGGCACGCGTCCCGGCCGCGGCGGCGCTGCTCCTGGTCTGCGGCGTGGCGATCGCCGCGCCGGTGCGGATCAACGTCCCGCGCACGCTGGCCGAGGCCGATTCGCTCGCCGCCACGGTCCCCAGCCCCGCGCGCGACAAGGCGCTCGTGGAATGGGCGAAGCACGCGCGGCTGGAAGACATCGCGTATATCCTGGACCGCGGGCCGGTGCGGCTCGGTGGCGCC
>Ga0306920_100004153_pt1 | contig 18549 bp, 25 predicted proteins | sample flu12Cox44000170_FD_204666 | JGI IMG/M metagenome (GOLD analysis project Ga0306920, IMG submission 204666) | Lab enrichment of tropical soil microbial communities from Luquillo Experimental Forest, Puerto Rico - flux4day.12C.oxic.44.000.170 (v2)... | ecosystem: Environmental > Terrestrial >... | reverse complement strand
GCTCGAACGGGCGCACTGGGTCATCGAGGGTCCAAACGGTGCCGCGCGCTTGCTCGGCCTGAAGCCGAGCACCATGCGCCATCGCCTGAAGAAACTCGGCATCGCCCGAAACCTCGCCTGACTACCCGGCACCCGGCCTTAGGCAAATCGAGGGCCTCTTTAGAGTAGAGGCGGCGGTCCGGGAACGCGCTAAAAGTCTGCCTCATGCCCGCGGCCCGCGGTGGCCGGCGGCAATAACCGCCACTCGTCCTGAGTCGATTCCGCGCGGCACTCCGATAAATTCCTGACGCTTCCGCACGTTGTGACGGCTGCGGCGTCGGGAACGCTGTGCTGGCACGGGCGTTGCTTACGACGGTTCTAGGGAGCCGGTGCTGGTTGGTCCATCCACAGGTTCCACCGGATCCGAGGCGGGCGCGGTCGGCGAGCGGTGCATTCATGGAAACCTTGATCTCCTGGCTCGAGCACGCCGGTGTAGCCGCCGTGTTTGTTTTCGTTCTGATCGAGCAGGCCGGCCTTCCGCTACCCGCGTATCCACTGCTGATCATAGCCGGCTCGTGGTCCGCGCGAGGCGGCGCGCCATACGCGTGGATCACGGCGGTGGCGGTTAGCGCCTGCCTCATCGCGGACCTGGCGTGGTACGCGGCCGGACGACGCCTAGGTAGTCGGGTCCTGCGGGCCATGTGCAAGCTGAGCCTCGAGCCCGACTCCTGCGTCTCTGGTACGGAACGGGTGTTCATGCGGTTTGGAACGCGGGTGCTGATGTTCGCCAAATTCGTACCGGGTCTCGGGGCAGTGGCCACCGCGATGTCAGGCGTCGTCGGCGCATCCCTCGTTGGGTTTGTCGCGTACGATATCATCGGCGCGACGGCGTGGGCCGGCGCAGGCGTCGCGATCGGCTCGATATTCCACGATGCTGTGGAGAGCGTCTTCACCGAGCTCGCGACGTTGGGGCGGATTGGAGTTCTTCTCGTTCTGAGCGCGTTCGGAGCGTTCCTCAGCTTGAAGGTGTGGCGGCGACATCAGTTCCTGCGTGAACTGCGGATGAGTCGCATATCTGTGCAGGAATTGTCTCGCTTACGCGAGGAAGGCCAAACGCTGTTGCTGATCGATGCGCGCTCCGCTGACAGCCGTGCGCGCGATGGGGTGATTCCCGGCGCGATGGCCTTTGAGCGACTGACGCCGGGTCCGGCACAACCCCATCAGGGCGAGGTCGTTGTGTACTGCTCATGTCCAAACGAGGCAAGCTCCGCCCGCCTCGCCAAGCGCCTGATGTCGATGGGCTTTCACCCGGTTCGGCCGCTAGCAGGCGGCATCCACGCTTGGCAGGATGCGGGTTTCGCAGTTGAGCGGGCGTAGACACGAGCAACGGTCATGGCCACCCCGCAGATACCGGTGAGCCAGTTCGTCGTGTGCGGCGAGTGCGATGCGCTGCAGAAGCTGCAGTCGCTCGCTCGCGGACAGCTGCTCGCCTGTTACCAATGCGGCGCTCGCCTTGGCGCGTCTGGCAGCGAGCACTTGCATCGCGTCTTGCCCCTGACTATTGCTGCGGGCATATGTTTCGTGCTGGCTAATAGCTACCCCATGGTAGCGATCGAGGTGGCCGGCAACCGCGCCTCGACCTCACTGATTGGCGCGATCGTCGAGCTGTACCGGCAGGGCGTGCCCGGGGTGGCCCTTCTCGTGCTGCTGACAGGAGTCATGGCGCCGGCTGCTCAGATCGTGCTGCTCGCTTACGCATTCTGGTTGCGGGCGGCACCTCGCCGCCTCCCCGGGCTCTCGCCAAGCGTTCGGCTGTTGCATCACATACGCCCTTGGTCCATGGCGGAGGTGTTCATGCTAGGAGCGCTCGTGTCGCTGGTGAAACTGGCCGGCGTCGCTCGGGTTATTCCGGGCATCGGGATGTGGGCGCTATTCGCGGTGATTTTCCTGACCGCTGCCGCAGAGGCCGCGTTTGATGTCAAGGGTTACTGGAAACAAAGTCGGGGCGACCGAATGAGCGGGACCGAAAGAGCGCGGTGTGTGTCGGCGTCGGCGCTTGGCGTTATCGGATGCCCGGTCTGTGGACAACTGAACAGGCGGGCCTGGAGCGAAGGCGCCTGTTGGTATTGTGAGGCGCCGCTTCAGCACCGCAAGCGCGAAAGCCTGTCGCGCAGCTGGGCGTACCTGCTCTCTGCGTTCATTATGTACATCCCCGCCAATTTGTACCCAGTGCTGCAGAGCCGGACCGTGGCAGGTGATGAAAGCCACACGATCATGGGGGGCGTAGTGGCTCTATGGCGAGGCGGATCCTGGCCGCTCGCCCTACTCGTGTTCTTTGCGAGCATCGTCGTTCCACTTCTGAAACTACTCGCCATGACACTGCTGCTCGTGAGCGTACATGCCCGATGGTCGTGGCGGCTGCGCGAGCGCGCGCATCTGTACAGGCTCGTGGAGTTTGTCGGGCGCTGGTCCATGCTCGACATCTTTGTCGTTGCCATTCTGGTGGCGCTGGTCCGGCTCCGCTCGCTTGCGACCATGGACGCAGGCCCAGGCGCCCTTGCGTTTGGTGCTGTCGTCGTGCTCAGTATGCTTGCGGCGCAATCGTTCGACGTGCGACTGCTGTGGGATTCTGCGGGCCGCAATGAACACACCCGGCCCGCATGATCTGGCTTCGGTTCCCGAAGCAGTGGTGCGCGCCGCGCGGGGAGTGCGGTTGCCGCTGGTATGGATCATTCCCGCGCTCGCGGCGCTGATTGGTGGCTGGATCGCGGTGCACGCCGTGCTCGAGCGCGGTCCCACCATCCGGATCCGATTTCAGACGGCTGACGGCTTGGAGCCGGGCAAGACCGCGATTCGCTATCGCAGCGTCGAGGTCGGGCAGGTCCGCACGGTAATGCTCGCGGCGGACCATAGGACGGTGTTCGTGACCGCCGAGATGGTGAAGGGCGCCCGCTCACTCTTGTCAGAGGACACGCGCTTTTGGGTCGTTCGACCGCGGATCGCGGCCGGAGGGGTTTCGGGGCTTGGAACGCTGATCTCCGGCTCTTTCATTGGCATGGACGTCGGGAGATCACGGCGCTCGGCACGTGAGTTTCAGGGACTGGAGCTTCCGCCGGTCGTAACCGGTGACCTACCCGGCCGTGACTTCGTTCTGCGCGGAGGGACGCTGGGCTCCATCGAGGTCGGCTCGCCAGTCTATTTTCGCCACGTGCCGGTCGGAAGAGTGACCGAGTTCCGCCTCGACGCCGATGGTCACGGTGTCACGGTCGGTGTCTTCATAGAGTCGCCGTACGATCACTTCGTGGTGCGCGATTCGCGCTTCTGGCACGCGAGCGGCATGGACGTCTCGCTCGGCGCGGACGGCCTCCGCTTCAACACCGAATCGGTGGCCGCAATAGTGGTTGGCGGCATTGCCTTTGAAACTCCGGAGTCCTCGCAGGCGACTCCGGCGGCTGCGGCCGGCACGCAGTTTCATCTGGCAGGTAATCGCGTGGCAGCCATGAAGTCGCCCAATGAAACGCCCGATTCGTACGTGCTCTACTTCAAGAACTCCCTTCGTGGCCTTGCCATCGGGGCGCCCGTAGACTTCAACGGCGTCGAGGTGGGCGAGGTACGCTCAATCAGCATCGAGTACGACCCGACGAATGTGCGCTTTCGTTTCCCGGTTGAGATCGCCATCTATCCGCAGCGTGTTCGCGCTCGCTATCGACAGGATTCGCCCCGACCTGACACAGAGCGCACGGGGACCTACCGGTTCGTCGAGCGCTTGATCGAGCATGGTTTTCGGGCGCAACTGCGCACTGGGAGTCTCCTCACCAGCCAGCAGTACGTGGCGCTGGATTTTTTCCCCGAGGCGCCGCGCTCACACTCGGATCCGACTGTGGTGCCGATGATGCTGCCGACCATGCCGGGCGGCATGGATGAGCTCCAGGGAAGCCTTGCAGATATCCTGAGAAAGATCGACGCCATTCCCCTGCAGCGGCTCGGGTTGGACGCCGATGCGGCGCTGATCACCCTCAGAAAGACTCTCGAAACCACCGATCGTCTCGCAGATCGCCTCGAGCGAGAGGTAACGCCCGAGGCCCGTGCCACCTTGATCGAGGCGCGACGTGCTCTCGCTTCCGTCGATAAGAACTTGGCCAGTGACGCTCCGCTCGAGCAAGATCTGCATCAGTCGCTGAAGCAGCTGACCCGGGCGGCTGAGGCGCTGCGCTCACTTGCTGACTACCTGGAGCAGCACCCCGAAGCGCTGCTGCGCGGCAAGGCGCGGGACGGATCATGAGAGGCTCCGATTGGCCGGTGACACTCGCATGCGGTGCAGTCCTGCTCGGATGCGCGTCGCCTCAAGAACGCCTCTACACGCTTTCGGGGCCACAGCCTCCCGCGACCGTCGCGCCAGCAACACTTCACGTGCTTGTGGGTCCTGTCACCATTCCCGAGGCGCTGGACCGACCGCAACTGGTCGTTCGCCGCAGCTCAGTGCGACTGGTTGCCCTGGAGCAAGAGCGCTGGGCTGAGCCGCTGCGCGAGGGGATACCCCGTGTGCTGTCGGACGCCATCACAACCAAGCTTCCGAATGTGAGCGCAACGAGTTTCGCGACGGCCGCTGATGCGCGCTGGGACATGCGCTTGTTTGTTGACGTCACCCGCTTCGAGGTGATTCCCGGCGAACGGGTCGTTATTGAAGCGTACTGGCGGTTGCAGGTCGCAGCCGACAAGAGGGCCCTGGATGGAAGGAGCGTCATCGTCAAGGCCGTGCAAGGTGGGCCTCGGGACTACGACGCCATCGTCGCCGCGCAAGCCGCCGGCCTCACAGAAGTCGGCGCGGAACTGTCGCAGGTTATAGCCAAGGAGGCCGCAGGGTTCACGACTCCGTGAGGCGAGTGTGCGCATCCCACCATGCCGGGCGTAAGCTTACCCTGTGGCTCCGGGGTGCGTGTCGGTGCGAGTGAGGGAACGAGCCTGACAAGTCAGCCCGTGCTCATGGTGCGGCGCCGCCTCTTTCACGCGTCTGTAAATCACGCTCGACAGCGACTCAGTTCCCGGTGGCACTTCGCGCAACGGCAAAGGCTTCGCATGGGGACGAGGAAGGTCTTGCCGAGTTTCGAAAGCGAGTACTCGACTACCACTGGCCTTAGCTGCGCTTCGCGCCTTTCGATTAAACCGGGTGCCTCGAGACTCATCGGTCGGCACGCCGATTCGAGCCTCGGTCACAAGCCCCCTTGCACTCACACCATCGCCTCTCCGTCGAGCACGGACCGCCGCGGCCCTTATATCGAGGACGCCATCAACCTCGTCGGATTGGCCAGTGGGCGCAACCTGATCGTTGAGACTCTCAAAGTCACGATGCTCTCCCATCCCACGGGCGCTTCAAATATCGGCTGTATGATCTAGCGGCCGGGCACTATCACAAGCTTGCCCTTCGGTATCCCTCGTCGCTCAAGCTCCGTTATCGCCTGGATGGCCTGGGAGAGCGGCACCACGTTGCCGATCGTCGATCGCAACCGTCCGCTTGCGGCGAATTCGGCAATCTTATTCAGCACATCCGGCGTCTGCGTACCGAAGACCACCTTGTATCGTCGCGATAAGAGGCTGCGAAGCATCGTCGCTGGCGTGGGCTCGGTGCCGACTACGATACCGCCGCGCCTCAGGAGAGAGCGGCCGTCCTTGAACGACAGAGTACTCGGTGTGTCGAAGACAACATCGAACCGGCCGGTAAGGGACTGAAGCTCGAGATGCGTGAAGTCAAGGACTGGACTGACGCCTAGAGCACGAGCCTCCTCGATAGCCGTACCGCGGCAACTGCCAGCGACGTTGGCGCCCAGCATGGTGGCAAACTGCACGGCTGCACGCCCGACGCTCCCGAGGCAGCCATTAACAAAGACAGATTGCCCGGGCTTGAGATGCGCCTTGTCGACGAGAGCGCGCCAAGCGGTGACGGCCACCACGGGCAAGCACGCGGCCTCCTCGTAGGAAAGACCCCGAGGCTTCACAATCACAAGCTCCTCTTTGGTTACCAAGCTCTCCGCAAATGCGCCTGATTCGCGCACGGATGTTGTGCCGAACACCTCGTCGCCCACCTTTATCCGTGTCACCGCGGTCCCTACTGCTTCGACCACCCCCGCGAAGTCGGTACCCATCGCCCGGGGAAAACGTCTCCCCGTCACGAATTTGAGACCACCGTTGCGGATGTGCCAGTCGACCTTGTTGACTGACGCAGCCTTGACGCGCACGCCGATCTGGCGGGTAGCTGGCCTCGACGGCTCGAACTCTTCGAGCCGCATCTCCTCAGGTCCGCCGTAGCGATAATAGTGGATGCGCCTCATTAAAATTCCGTCCCCGGCCGTGCCCAGCGTGCTAGAACCGAGCGTCTCGACTGCGATCGGGTCTCAAGCGGCCGGCTTCAGCCCGTCCCCGTTCAAGTGATAGGTTGTCCTATCCCATCGCTCCGGTGATGCATGCAGGCTCACTACCGCCTCGCCAACGATAGCAGGTGTCGCGGGTGGTCCAGTCCTTCCAAGTAGCGTGGGGACGTCAACGCCGGCGAGTTTTGCATAGGCAATGCTCGCAGCGCGGCCGATGGGCGTCACGGGACTGAGTGTTGGAATGATGCAATGGATGCGCAATCCCAAACCGAGCTTTTGCGCTGCAGCCGCCACGTATTCTGCGAGGAACCAGTTCATTCGTTTCGCGCCGGCGTATCCTCCGCTCAAGGGCGAGCCGTGGAGGGCGGCGGCGCTTGAAGTCACGATGAAGTGGCTTCCGGGCGGCGCAGGCAACAGAAGCGCGTTCCGAAGCCATGCGAAGGTGCCCTTCGTGTCCACAAACCAATTCGCTGAGAAAGTCTCCCAAGTGTGGAGGTGAATTGGACGAAGTACGGGCGAGGCCCCGGCTGTCAGCACCACGAGCTGTGGGCGATACTCTTCGAGAATTCGCCACGCCGCGGATTCATCCGCCATGTCGCCGACCAAAGGCTCGGCCCCGGTCTCACTTGCAACGACGTTGAGGCGCTCGGCATCGAGCGCCATGGCTACGACTCGCATCTTTCGAGCGACAAGGGCCTCAACGATGCCCCGACCGAAGCCACTGCTGCCGCCTACGACGACGGCCGTTTGAGATTCGAACACCTGCGACTCGCCCATTTTATCCTCCTTCGAGCGGGGGAAACGGCTTCCCCTTGGAAGAACCACTGCCGCTGATAAAGCCAGTGAGCGCTAAAATCACGCCGTCCCAACCGCGCTCGTTCGCGTGGCGCTTTGGCCCCCGTGCAGAGCCGGCTCTCTCCCATCCCCCGTGCGTGATCGTCACGCGCGTTCTTTCCACGTCCAGGGCGGTAAATGTGATCGTGACTTCGGTCGCCTCCGCCGCGCCCTCCTCGCCGATGTGCCAGAAGTATCCGAACTTGCTCGGAGGCTGCCACTGGTTGACGGTGCCCCAGACGATCTCTTTGCCGGTCCTGGTGGTCTCGATGATGCGCCCTCCTAGCACCGGTTCGATCCTCACGGACGCGGCGTCCTCATGGGAGACCGAGTGTCCCGCCAAGGGCCACCACAGGCCGATCCGACGCGTCCAGGTGTCGAACGCGTGCTCGACCGAGCAGCTCACCTCGAATTCCCGGTAGATGGGCGAGAGGTTTTGGGTCATACCCGTTTCGTCAGCGCTTTGGTTTGGTGTTCTCGGCGGCGATGACAAACCGTCTCTGCGATTCATCCCAAAGGTGCTCCAGATAATCGCGCAACTGGTCAAGGCCCTCTGGAACCAGGCGGTAGATCCGCTGCGCACCTCTGGCTTCGGCGATCACAAAGTGATTCCTCTTAAGGACGCGCAAGTGACGCGACACGGCGGGTCGGCTGATGGGGAGCCTATCGGCCAAGTCCTGCACAGAGCGCGGCGCCCTGATCAGATGCTCGACGATGGCAAATCTCTGTGGATCCCCGAGGACTCGAAAAACCCTAATCGCTGCGCTGCGCTTCATGGTTCACACCCTGAATCGACGACCGCGGCCCGGCTGTCGCGTTTAAGTGGTTATCGTAACCCATGGGTTACCGTAACTCGACGGTTACCATAGCGCGAAGCGTTCCCACATGATTGCCTCGTTCCACCGGCCCCGACCCAGGCCCGGTGCAAGGATCACTCGTCCCCCAATGCGCAATGGGACAGGCGCTAGTTAGTCGACGTCACCCGCTTCGAGGCGATTCCGGGAGAACAGGTCATTATCGAAGCCTACTGGCGGTTGCAGGTCCCGCCGACAAGAGGGCTCCAGATGGAAGAAGCGTGATAGTCAAGGCCGTGCACGGCGGACCGCAGGACTACGACGCCATCGTTGCCGCGCAAGCCGCCGGCCTCACAGACGTCGGCGCGGAACTGTCGCAGGTTATAGCCAAGGAGTCTGCAGGGTTCACGACTCCGTGAGGCAAGTGTGCGCCCGCCACCTCCTGGCCGTGTTGCGGCTCTCGCCTCGTTCACCCGTCCGTGAGGCGCGCGCGACAGCGACTCAGCTCCCGCTGATGGCGCGTCGCCCAACGGCAAAGGCTTCCCATTGGGACGAGGAACGTCTTCCCAAGTTTCGTCAGCGAGTACTCAACTACCGCTGGCCTCAGCTGCACCACGTGCCTTTTGATCAAACCGGTGGCTTCGAGATTACGCAGCGTTCTCGTAAGCATGCGCTGCGAAGCGGTTCCTAGACCGCGGCGCAGTTCACTGTGCCGGTGAGGTCCCTGCTTGAGCAGGTCAACAATCTTCACAGTCCACTTACCGACGAAGACCGGGGGAACTACGTCAGACAGGGCGCTGCCGCGCCTATTGTTCATGACAGGAGCCTCAGGTCGCAAACCCTTCAAGTAACGCACAACTCACGAGCAAGCGTATCGCGACCAGCTTCGACAGCGCTGCACGGTCGTGCTCCGACGGCGGTGGTCAGATGGGGCACCTGTCGCGTCGCGCTCATCGGCGGGCGCGACTATACCACGGCCTCCGCCACCGCGAGCGCTATGGAGTCACTTCTGACGCGGCGGCCTCTCGTACTCGGGAACGAGCCAGTCGCGTGGCGCCGCATCTTTCCCCCGGCAGTTCAGTTGCTGCAGGCCGTCCCCGTTTCTTCGGTACTCGACTGGACTCACTCCCAGTTCCTGCTTGAAGGCTCTCGAAAAAGCTGGCAGGGATTTGTATCCGGCGGAGGCGGCGATGACAGAGATCTTGTCGTCGGTCGTACGAAGTCGTTGGCTGGCAATGTTCAGTCTGAGCCTCGCCAGATATCGGTGTGGCGACTCTCCGAGCAGACGGGAAAACTTCTCCGCGAAGGTCGATCTCGAAATCGCAAGTCGAGCCGCCAGTGCGCCCACCGTCCAACGCTCATCGGGTTGTGAGTGCATCAGCGCGAGCGCCTGACCAACGCGTCGGTCACGCAACGCCGCCAACCAGCCAGACTGGACTTGGTTCGCCTGCTCAGCGAGATAAGCGCGAACCGCCTGAATCACCAGGATGTCAGCGAAGCGTGTCACCAGGGTGTCTCGGAAGGGTCTGGTGTGTGCCAACTCTTCCAGCAAATGGCTGGAGGTTGCCTCCAGCCAATGCGGTGCGCCACCGTCTTGGCCCTTGAGATGTATCAAGGGCGAAAGCACCGCCAGAAGCATGTGGGTGGCACCGTTTTCGAGTTCCATGCCACCACAAAGAAAGCGCGTCACGGAGCCGATTCCCCCGGCGCGAAACGCTCCTGATGCATCTACCTCGTGGGCGCGCGCCAGTTTGAAGAAGTCCGCTGATGGCGTCCCGGGAGCGTCGCACAAGACGTGCGGCTTGCCGCGCGGAACGATCACGAAATCACCTGCGGTCAGTCGAGTTGCTTCGGGCAGGCCACGCTCACTCAGCCAGCAAGCGCCGTTCACCACGAAATGAAAATGCGTGACCGTACCTTCGAACCGGACACCCCAGGGAGCTGCGAACGTGGGGCGAAAGTAAACACTATGGCGCACTCGGATGGAGCGGAACAGGTCGGAGAGAAGGGCCTCCTCCCAGGGCTCGCGCAAAACTCTTTCAGCACGGTGGGCTCTCCCGCTACGAAGCGGCATGAGGATCGCGGGCGTCGCGCCTTCTACCGTGATTGGCGGGGGCGAGGTGGATTGCAAGGACCCACGTGTCGCGATGGGTGAGGGCGCAGTATAACGGCCCCAAAAATCCAGGGTCGATGGCGCGCAGCGACGGAAGCATCCCCCGATTTCAAACCGCGCGGCGGTTTAATTCGCATTCCACTCAATTTCAGGCTCCTGGAAACCACTGTGCCATCCCGCGCGCCAAGCCGCAATGAGGAACATGCGTGTGCCTCGTCGAGCCATCGCCGAGGCAGCGTGCCGCGTAACTCTAGGGTGGTCATGAGCCACCCCGCGCCCGATGATGCCGGATGAGCGTGTTCACCGCCTGAAGATAAGCCCAGCCGGACACAAAGAGCACACCGGTGAGCGCCGCGGTGTAAGGTCCGGGCCCGCTCGCGACCACCACGCCAACGGCATTGCATCCCAACAGCAGCGCAAACCCCAATATGGCCAGAGCATCGATCCAGATGGCGAGCGGAGTGCGCGCACCGGACGCCAACTTCCGCCGCACCGGGTACGTCACCGCAAAAGCCATCACCGGAACCGCGGTCAGGGCGCTCGCCAGCCGCCAGGCTGCAATCTCCGCGAAATGGAACAGCGTCAGCAACGCCGGCAGCAGCGCGCCGGCGGCCACCACGAATCCCAACTGAATGAAAGTACGGGTGATCAAAATGTCGAGGTTCGAAACCTGTCCGCCCATCGTCTGACGAAGAACTATCGCCAGCGAGGAGAAGCCAACGAATGTCACCGACATTCCGGCCAACGTGTAGAGATACGACCACGTGAACGACGACAACTGACGCTCCCGATGCGGGGTTCCACTCAACCCCCGGTGTCACCTTACGGATTTGATCAGAAAGCTCCTGAGGTGCGCAATCGCTTCCCGAGCAACCTCCCCGACCCGACGCCTGCTTCTGTCGACTTTGCCTATCAACATCGCACCCCGAATAGTAGCCAGGCAGAAATCGGCCTGCGTTCGGTGTTGGCGCGCGTGCAGGCGACCCTTGGCTTTTTCCTGGATGAAGAATGCCGCCAGCTTGCGCTTCGCCGACTCGAAGATGAGATTCACATCCTGCCGGATGAGCTCATCGTCAGCGCTCACTTTGCTGCCGAGAGTTCCATACGGGCAGCCGCGGGTCATGTGGTATTTCTGCTGCAACTTGAGATGCGCGAGAAACCACTTCTATCGGCTGCGGTTCCGGATCTGCTCCCCTCGCGTTGAATGTTCGGTCACGACTCTCGCCTCTCGACTTGCACCTTGAAGAACACTTTGCGCAGGTTTGCCATGCGGTCACCCGCATCCGCAATGCCCTGACTCTGTGGTTGTTTTATGCCTCGCTCCTGAACAACATGCTGATTCTGTAACATCGCGGTTCAGCAACACCGAGGTTGCGCGGCGCGCCGCCGATGGGAGCTCACATCCCGATACCTTGCGGTGCCTCGATAAACAGAACTGCACATCTGGCTATTTAATTTCTGTGTTCCCGTTCGTTGCGGGCGGTTATTCTCAATCGCCGGCAGCGACTTACAAGGCGAGACAATACGCGAGAACCGGGCGAATGTTGATACGGACACTTTTGTCCATACTTGCGACCCCTCTTTAGCGATGTTATGTGTTGCTGTAAGAAGGCGATACATGCCTGTGACTGACTAGAATGCGCGTCTTGTTCGGCTCCATCGCGTTGCGGCGAGCGCCCTTCCCGTCGGGCTGTATCCAGCTCCGCGGAGTTGGTCGGAGCGCGCATACCCCAAACTCATCCACTAACGAGCGGAAGACTCAAGGAGAACACCGTGACCAAGCTAGCAGACTGGATCGAGATTCCCGTGACTGATCAGGAGCGCGCAAAGAAGTTCTACGCGGCAGTACTCGGAGTCGAATTCTTCGATATGACGCACGGGAACGCAAAGTATTCGATATTTCCGACCCAGGATGGGGCTTTAGTTTCCGGCGGCGACTACAAGCCGAGTATCTCGGGGACGCTCGTATACCTCAACGGAGGTGATGACCTGAGCGTGCCACTAGCGCGAGTGAAGAAGGCGGGCGGCAAGGTTGTCCTGGAGAAGACGCTTCTGTCCAAGGAAGCCGGGTACTGCGGCATTTTTGTCGATTCAGAGGGCAACCGCTTGGCACTGCACAGTAAGGCCTAGAGAGGGCGACGAGTGCTCTCCGAGAGAGCGAAGGAGGGGTCGGGGTGTTATCGAAGGTCCCCACGGTGCGGCCTTTGGCATGAAGCCGAGCACGAAGCGACACCGGTTGCAGAAGCTCGGCATCAAGCGACAGCTCGTATAGCGATTTTCAATTGAGCGAAAAGAGACGAAACGGTTCTCTCGCTCGTGAAGGTATGCGGATCGCCGCGGCGGCGGGCGCCTGGCCTTCATCCGCGATCACGGGGTCGTGCTCGTCAGCGGCAAGGGGCCGGTTCCTGTCTTGACCGCCGTCACCGCGCGCCCATTCGCGGCCGTTGGTGGGGTCATCCAGATGGGAAGGCGATGTTTTAATTACACAGCCCATACTACGAGGTTTGTCGGTCGTGCCACGCGACTGCGCGGGTGTTCTGGTTCGGTCGACCCGCGGAACTAACGCGACGTAGTCGGTACGCCGTTAGTGATTAGGTGACACTCGTGATGAATCCAACCTTGACTGGTAAAGGTCTAATCACCAGCGTGGGCAGCTGGGAACGACGACAGCGGACCGCCTGGACGAATTGCAAACCGGGCCGGAGTTCCCGACAGCAGTCACGTGGTAACCTCTTAATTTAGCTCGCGCGCAGAGCCGCCGCCTCCCTGCTAAAGCGGAAGGCCTTTCGGTCGGAGGAGCCCAGAATATCCGTAGATCCCCGGGTAGCTGAAAGATCACTGAATCGTGGTGGGGGGACCACCGCGCAGAATGTGTCCGCGCATCCCCTCAGGGGTTGCGGAGTGAGCCGGTCCCCCGGCACCCGATTTGGCGTCGTAGGCTTTCCGCGACCGCAGTGCCCTCGAGGCGGTCGGGGTAGTGATCTGCCAGACGTGTTGCCTGCGCAGGAGCCGTTGGCCTTGCGCGGTCCTGGGTGGGCCGATGGAGCGAGGCATCATGTGAGCGAGAGCGGGCCCCGATTATGCGCGCCGGTGAGTCGGGCCGAGGTGCGCTGCCCGGCGCAGGGCGAGATCATCGGCGCGAGTCCGGCGCTTCTCGCGGCGCTGCGCAAGGTGGCGATCGTGGCGCCGACCGATGTCACGGTGTTGATCTCCGGGGAAACCGGCACAGGCAAAGAGTTGATCGCCCGCGCGTTGCACGCGCAGAGCTTGCGGCGCGAGCGAGCGCTGATCAGTTTGAATTGCAATGCCATCGCCGCGGGCCTCATCGAGAGCGAGCTGTTCGGTCACGTGAAGGGTGCCTTCACGGGCGCGGCCGAGCATCGCGCGGGCCGCTTTCAGGCGGCCGATGGCGGCACGCTGTTTCTGGATGAGGTGAGCGGTCTCTCGCTCGAGGCGCAGGCGAAGCTGCTGCGGGTGCTGCAGGAGCACGAGTTTGAAGCGGTCGGTAGCTCAAAGACCGTGACGGTCGATGTGCGCGTCATCGCCGCGACCAATCGGGAGCTCGGACCTGAGGTGCAGGCGGGCCGGTTTCGTGCTGATCTTTTCTACCGTCTCAATGTCTTCCCGATCGATGTGCCGCCGCTGCGTGAGCGCCGTGCAGATATCCCGCTACTCGCCGAATACTTCATGCAGCGCGCGGCGCGCAAGTTGGGTAAGCCGCTCGAGCGCATTTGCCCGGCGACGCTCGCGGCGCTCTCGGCACACTCCTGGCCGGGTAACGTCCGGGATCTGCAGAACGCGATTGAGCGCGCGGCGGTGCTGGCGAGCGGCGCGACGCTCAGCGTGGATTGGGATCTTGGCACCGGGCACTCGCGCAGCGAGGCAGCGGAGGAGGCCGCCACGCGGTCTGCCGCCGCGCCCCCCAACTCTCACACCGTCGAGACGCTGGAGGCGCTCGAGCGCAGCCACATCCTGGCCGTGCTCGAACGGGCGCACTGGGTCATCGAGGGTCCAAACGGTGCCGCGCGCTTGCTCGGCCTGAAGCCGAGCACCATGCGCCATCGCCTGAAGAAACTCGGCATCGCCCGAAACCTCGCCTGACTACCGATCTGGTGGCGCGCCGCGAGCACTGGAAGAAATTACGCGCTCGTGTCGCGCTGATCATTCCTGTGGACGCGAAACGATCCGATCAGGATCACTGAGTGCACCACGGTGTTTGCTATTCCAAGCCCGAAAAGCTCAAAGGCGGCAATGCCATGTGCGAGTTCGTTTCTGAAGTTTGAGACCGCGAGAGTCTTGAAGGAGTACCTGGTACAAAATACGCATGCTTGGCAGAGACTCGATTATTTCGACGACCAGCGGCTCGGAGAGCACTCAGACCGACAGTACGTGCTCGTTCTTCAGCTGCCGAAGAACCAGTAACGAACGATACGTACGGACCCTCCGATCGTCTCCCAGCTGCGTGCGGGTGAAATCGGCGAATTCCTGCATTTCCCTAACCTGCACCGTAAGCAGATAGTCGACGTCACCCGCGAGCTCGGAGCACTGAGTTACCTCGGGGCATCGGCTCATGCGTCGCTCGAAGTCCGCCATCTCGGCACCGGAGGCGTTGACGAGAGTTACCTCGACGAACGCCATCACTGCGAAGCCTATGCGCGTGGGACTGAGCAACGCCGCATGGGCGCGAATGACGCCGGTCGATTCGAGTCGACGCATCCTGCGCATGCAGGTCGGAGCGGATATTCCCAATTCCTCAGCGAGGTCCCGCAGGCAGCGGCGATTGTTCTTCTGCAGCAGTCTGAGAAGCTGCCGGTCGGTCACGTCGAGAGGGGGGGCTCGCACTGGTGACTATGTAACAAATCGACCATGGGAACACCAGTACAGTTCACCTGTTTCGTCGCATTTCGGCAAAATTCTGTGCGCCAAGCAATGGATTTCTCAGCGGCGGGGTTAGACATGTCGATCGAAGCGGCGCAACGCGCGCAGTGGCAGGCGCGAACCGTAAGCGCCTGCGAGTTCCTGATGGGCGCGTTTCTTGTCATCGGGCACAACGTGTACCACCTCGTTCCCAACGAGGTGCCGATTCTCGTCGTGCTCGCGATCGTTTCGATGCGTTGGCGCGAAGGTGCCTGGCGTTGGGCTTCGCTCGGATTCAAGCGACCGGGCTCCTGGAGTCACATAGTCCTGATCGCTCAGGCTGCGGCTGCTATGCGCTTGATTCTGGGCGGTTTCCTTGTCGAGCCCGTCACCTCACACTTCTGGCCTCCCATCAAGGGGCCATCGGAAGCCAACGAGATCCGCGGTCATTTCACAGCTGTAGTGATGTATTTGCCGACCGTGTGGGTGTTTGGAGGATTCGGTGAAGAGATCAGCTACCGCGGGTATCTGCTCAACAAGCTGGCCGACGTGTTCGGAAGGACTCGGGCGGCCGATGTGATCGCCATTCTCGGGAGCGCCGTGCTCTTCGGATACGGTCACTACTACAAGGGGCCGGCGGGCATCCTGGACTCGGGGGTAGCTGGCGTGATTCTGGGCACCGCGTATCTGGTTTCAGGTAGAAATCTTTGGACGTGCGTCCTCGCGCACGGCTTCATCGATACGTTCGCCGTGTTTGCGGCTTATCTGGGATGGGACAATTGATGCCAGTGGCCACCGCCGCGCCTCCTGGGCAGCGAGTGTGCTTTTGAGACCCTGCCGCGTTTCGCTTTCGCGCAGCCATTGTGTCTCTGCGAAGCGTAGGTCGCAATGTGATTGCGAACGCGTCCGAACGCTCAACATGTGAGGGTCTGCCCGCCTTGCGTCTCTATGGTGTCGCAGCCTCACAACACCAGCGAGACCCGCTGCGCTTGGAGTTGGGAACGTCCGAGTGATGGGGTTGGACTAATTGCAAACCAACACGGAGTTTATGACAACAACGTACGTGCTAAATTTGGTCGCCACAGCGTCAGTCAAGTCGCGCGGATTTTGGCAGCCTTAAGCTTCAACACCCAGACGCCGAGGACCCGTACGATAGTGCGCCACGAAGAGACGATCCGGCGCTGCAAGCCGGTCCGCTGTCCCGTACTCAGAAACACAAAGACGAAACCGAACCATTTGTCTGGAGGAACGAGTGGCGCGAGATATCCCGCAAACTCGACCACTCCGCCTCGGCAACACCGCCGCAGGTTGACTTGGCGACAGTGCTCATATTTCAAAAACACCACTCCGTGGCAACCTGCGGCTAACGATGGTTGCAGCGTGCCGTGAGCGGTTCGTGTTTGCGCGCCGCGCTCGCGAGCGTACGCCGTGCGCCTGCGGCGCTCTTCCGGCGCACCCATTACCCACTGAACTTTGGAGCCCGCTGACACTCACGGCATGGTCTCCGCACGCTCGGCTGTGGTCATCTACTACTATTTGGTCTTATTAGGGCCGTCGCTTGCCTTTGTCGTCTCACCAGCAGCCATGGTTGCTCTATTTGTGACGCGTCGCTGGCGATCCCTGGCAAGTCCCTGGGGCTATATCAGTGTTAGTGTTGTGGTCCTATATGTGATGGCCGCCGTTTTCGTATGCCTTGCGTTTCTGCTTGCTGTTAGCTTCACCAGCATTGGCGTCGGTCTTAGCCCGCCGCCTCCACCTCTTTTTGAGCGATATGGGATTCCCGTCGCTGTCTATGCTTCCCTGGCCGCGTTTCTTGCATTTTCGATTGCGTTTCTCAAGTACTTGAGCAGCATTTGGTCGAAATGAGGACCATGGCGATCCGCAACAATCTCGTGATCCTGGGCGCCGCCTTCGGCGTTCTGATCGCCTTGTCAGTATCAACAGGTGAGCCGTCCGGGTCGCGGTCTTGTACTCTGGTGGGTGTTTGGAGGAGCTAACCGCCGCAGCGGATTTGCAGGAACGTGCGAGCCGGCAGGTGTGAGGACGCCCGTCGCTCGTGCGAGTCAAAACGAGGTATTGACCAGTTCGTTGTCGGAAACTCCGATGTCGTTTGCAATTCCTCCACGAGAACGAATGCGCCGTTCCCCCGCACTCAGCTTCCGTTCAGTGGGCACGTGCAAGAGCATACAGTAGCGGCTAAAGCTTTCCTCTAGCAGAGTGACTTTCCGGGGCCGGGACAATGCCACACAGTACGGGAGTTCCCTATCGCGCAGTTCCCATTGTGCGCAAGCCGGCGCCGCGCGAGATTGAAGCGAGTATGATTCGGCGCCTCCCCACATACAGTATCCGCGGTTAGACGCGCGCGGCCATGACGAACGGATGGGCTGTGGTAACGGGCGCGTCCTCGGGTATCGGTCTCGAGTTTGCGCGGCTGCTCGCACGACGCGGGCAGCCTGTGGTTGCCGTCGCTCGGCGCCTTGATCGACTGCAGGAGCTGGCAAAAGAAGCCGCCGCGGCCGGTGGTCGCATCGAGCCCCTGGTTGCCGATCTTTCTACCGAGCTGGGGGTCCACTCCGTCGCGAAGCGGATGCAGGAGTTGGGGGAGCTCGAATTGCTGATCAACAACGCGGGTGTTGCGAGTGGCCGGGACTTTGCCGAAGCGCGCTTGGATCACGAGGTCGCAGCGGTCAGAGTAAACATTGAAGCCGTTGTGAGATTGACTCATGTCGCGCTTCAGACAATGGTGCCGCGCAGGCGCGGTGGCCTCATCAATCTGGCGTCGGTGGTGGCCTTTCAGCCATTTCCGCATTTTGCTGTCTATGCGGCTACGAAAGCCTTCGTGTTGTCCTTCACCGAAGCCCTCGCTGAAGAGCTGCGAGGCACCGGGGTGCGAGTTCTAGCACTGTGTCCCGGCTCGGTGGCGACCGAAATGGATCTGTTTGCTCACAACAAGGGCCTGCTCGGGAAATTGCCAAGTCTCAGCGCCGAGCAGGTCGTGAAAGTGGGATTGGAGGGCCTCGCCAGTCAACGCGCGGTGAGAGTGGTCGGTGGACTCAATCGGTGCTTGCCGCTCCTCGACCGCGTGCTGCCGCGCTTGGTGATGCGCAGGCTGATGGGTGCGAGCGTGAAGTTTTGAGGGCCGTCGGGGGCGAGCCGCCTTTTGGTACACACCCAAGCGCATGCTCGCAGGGCCGGCATCGACAAAGAGTTGTCGCCACGTATGCTGAGGCATGCCTTTGCCACACACCTGCTGAAGGACGGTGCGGATCCGCGCGTGGCTCCAGATGCTGCTCGGGCACAGCAAATGGTCGACTAGGCAGCTCCACAAGCATGTGACGCGCGCGGCGCTCAAAAAATAGCGCCTAAGCGCTACAACGACCACGGCGAGCTCGTCGAAACCGGCGACTTCTTACTCGATCGGGACAGATTCTGCCGGTGCGGGGAGTACGGGTGAGCCTGTATTGCACTACCTGCCTAGTACAGTGTCGTATTGTGTGGATGGTCGCCAAAAAAGGTGTCGTAATTGGACGCGCCAAATTTGGAGATCTAACGGTTGGATGGCTCCCATAGCATCTCAAGGCAGGCCTACGGCATTCGACAAGAACTG
>Ga0306920_100004152_pt1 | contig 18550 bp, 23 predicted proteins | sample flu12Cox44000170_FD_204666 | JGI IMG/M metagenome (GOLD analysis project Ga0306920, IMG submission 204666) | Lab enrichment of tropical soil microbial communities from Luquillo Experimental Forest, Puerto Rico - flux4day.12C.oxic.44.000.170 (v2)... | ecosystem: Environmental > Terrestrial >... | reverse complement strand
CGACTCCATCGGGCGTGAGACCACTCGGGTCGCCCTGCGAAAGATCATGTCCCAGGCACAGGAGTTCGGACTCCTCGAGGGCCGCCCTGCGGAGCTTGCCGAGCAGTTCGCGGGTCTTCTGTGGCGCGATCTGCTCGTAGGACTGATGCTTGGCGTCACCGAGCGCCCCGGTCCGCGCGAGATCGCCGCCCGCGCACGCGACGCTACCGCCGCGTTTCTACGGATTCATTCGTGATTGCCGACGGCGCGCTGCGTCGATGACACAGGATCCTGGCACGCGCATCCTCGTCAGCGAGGAAATCCTCGCGCGCTTCCCGACCTTTCGCCTGCGCCTGCTCTACGCTTTCGGCATCCGGAATCGGCCGAGCGATGCGACGTCCCGGGAGTGGCTGCGCGATGGTGCACGCCGGCGACGATGCGCGCCAATGCGCGTTACCGGCGCGCGCGCGCATCGCCAATAACCACCGGAAAATCAATTTGTGCAGATGGACCAGTGAGGATGCGATCACCGACAATAAAGCTAGGTGTCTGGAAGATGCGTAGGCCGCGGGCCAGATTGAAATTTTCGATGATCTCGTTGGCAATGCTGGGTGCGGCCATGTCTTGGCGCAGCCGATCGATGTTTAGACCTACGCGTCTGGCCGTGGAGAAGATCGCTTCCTCCTCCCATGGACCGCGGTAGGCCATCAGCGCTTCGTGAAACTGCCGATACTTGTGCTGACGCCCTGAAGCGAGCGAAGCTCGAGCAGCGATCAGCGATTCCGGAGTCAGGATAGGAAACTCCTTGAGGATCAGCCTCACGTGCGGATCGGAACGCAGTGCGCTCTCCAGGCGCGGCTCGACCGCCTTGCAATACGGACAGGCGTAATCGAAAAATTCCACGATAGTTACGTCGCCGTTGGGGTCGCCGAGCACCGGAGAAGCGCGATCGTGTTGCAGCGCCTCCCGATGCGCGATCACCGTCTGATCTGCGGCCGGTGGTGGATCGGCAGCGCGGCACGCCTGCGATGCCAGCCCCAGCCCAAACCATCCTGACACGGTCAGACGAAGGGTCACCGCAGTCAAGGTATTCGTAGTCTTGTTGCGCATCGATTTGCACTCGGCCAGTCGAGCTGAGTGCAGCAAGTATAGCGTGCAGTCGTAAAAGCCCAATTTGGGGGTCGCTTGCTTTGGTGATGAAAATGAGCCGTGCGCCGCTGTCGCAAAGACCCCTCGAGACGGAACGAAGGCAGCGCCCGGCGAAAACTAACCCAAAGGGCCGATCGCTTTCTCGATGGCGTCGAGCATTGACCCTGTGCTAGCGATCCGGATCGCGGCAGCGGTCTGCGCCGGCATGTAACCGTCGTCGTTCTGAAAAGGAATGGCCTCGCTCAACAGCCTGAATGCCGCGGCGGTGCCGGCGCCCAGCGCAAAACCGCCCAGTTGGTCCTGGGTGAGGGAGATGGCGCGCGCACCCAGGAGATACTCGATTCCCAGGATCTTCGACAGATTATCGATGATCTGTCGCGCTTTTCGGCACGACCAGGTCGCCATGCTTACATGATCCTCCTGATTGCTCTTCGTGGGGATCGAATCGACGACCGCCGGAAAGCACAGGCTCTTGTTTTCGGACGCGATAGCCGCGGCCGAGCCCGAGATCGTCGCGTAACCGGTATTAAGACCGATCGGTGCCCCGGCAAGATTGGGCGGCAGCCCGTAGCTGAGAGTCGGGTCGCACAGGGCGAACAACCGCCGTTCCGAGATGTTGCCGATCTCAGCCAGCGACATGGCGAGGATGTCCATGGCGAACGCGATGGGCTCGCAATGAAAGTTGCCCCCGGACAAAAACTCCAGGCGGCCGCGCTCGTCCCAGAACACCAGCGGGTTGTCGGTGGCGGCATTTAATTCGCGCTCGATCAGCATCGTGGCGTAGTCCAGGTTGTCGCGGCATGATCCATGCACCTGCGGCAGGCAACGAAACGAGTACTGATCCTGGACGCGAGCCGCATGAGTCGGATGCAGAACATCATGGGGAAGATGAACGGCGCGGGCTTCCTCGCTCATGCGACGACTATTACGGGTCAGCCGGCGGACGTTATCGGCTACGGTGATTTGGCCGCGCTGCTTGCGGACCTTGTGAATCCGTGGGTCGAATGCCGCCAGCTCACCGCGAATAGCTTCCAGGCTTAGCGCGCCAGCCACGTCGGCCTGCTTCATGAGTCGCTGGGCATCGTGCAGGTTGAGCACGGCCATGGCCGCACTCAAGCTGTTGCCGTTAATCAGCGCCAGGCAGTCCTTCGCCTTCAGGTCGAAGGAAACGGGCCTGACCCCTGCCCTGGCGAGGGCCTGCCGGGCCGGCATGCGCACGCCCCCGTAGAAGGCCTCGGCGGCTTCGTGGCCGATCAGCACCGAGGTCAGGTGGGCGAGCGGCGCCAGGTCGCCGCTCGCGCCCAGCGACCCTTGCACGGGAACGAGAGGATAAACGCTGCGATTCAGCATCTCGACGAGGCGCTCAACGACTTCGATTCGCAAGCCTGACACACCCACGCAGAACGCGTTGATGCGGATCGCCATCATGGCTCGAACTACGTCCTGCGGCGCAGGCTCGCCGAGCCCGCTGCAATGAGAAAGAACGATATTCAGCTGAAAACGGTCATTGTCGGCCTGGGAAATGGGATAGTCCTTGAGTTTGCCAACACCGGTGTTGAAGCCATATATTGGCGGCGCACCATCCGTGAGCCAATGAGCGTCGATGTAGTTGCGCACCCGGACGATTTCGTCGCGGCAAGCGGCGTCGAGCTCCACCTGCGTGTCGTTACGGGCAATCTCCACGACCTTGGCGAGAGTCAGAGTCTCACCATCGAGGCGCACGATTTGCATTGTCCTTGCTCCCGTCTCCCCGCGCCGCCCGGGAGGTGCAGCGCGCAAGGCTAGCCTGAGGATCTCAAGACTACCTACTCGTTCGCGCGACGGTAAGCGTTTTAAAGGGAGCCCCAACGTGGCGGCAATCTATCTGCGTTATCTGAGTCATGAGGACGTCACGGCACTGGGACTGACCGATGCGGAGATCCTCACTGCGGTCGAGGGAGCGCTTCGCGCCCAGGGGTTGGGGCAGGTGGTGATCGAGCCGCGGGTGCACCTGGTGCCAGAGAAGGAGTACCCGGGGCATTTCAACGTGCTGCGTGGCTACGTACGGCCGCTGAGCCTCGCCGGCGTGAAGGTGGTCGGCGACTTCTATCGGAACTACGAGGTGGGACTACCTTCAGAACTGGGGTTGATGCAGCTCTTCGACCCGAAGACCGGGGCGCCGGTCGCAATTGTCGATGCCGCGGATCTTACCGACATGCGCACCGGAGCCGTCACGGCTATCGGTGCGAAGTATCTCGCGCGCCAGGATTCGAAGATACTCGGCCATATCGGCGCCCGCGGGACCTCGTACTGGAACGTGCGGCTGCTGCACCGTGTCTTCGGCTTCGAGGAGATCCGCGTGCATTCGAGGCGCTCCGAAAGCCGCGATGCTTTCGCAGCGCGTCTGCGGGTCGACCTCGGAGCGCGGATCACGGTGACAGAGGACTGGGAATCTTGCGTGCGCGACGCTGATATCGTGGTCGAAGCATCGCGACTGGAAAAGCCCGCGCCGCTGCTTAGGACCGAGTGGATCAGGAAGGGAGCGTGCGTCATCCCCTACGGCACCATGAGCGCTTTGGAATTGTCGCTGACCGACATTATGGACAAAATGGTGGTGGACGACTGGGGGCAGGCTCGAGCCGGACCCCTCGGCGCGCTACGTGCGCACGTCGACACCGGGCGACTGTCCGAGGCCACGCTGTACGCCGAGCTTGGCCAGATAGTGGTCGGGCGCAAGGCAGGGCGCGAGCGCGCGGACGAAACCACCCTCTTCTGGCATCGAGGTCTGCCGCTGTCGGACATCGCGCTGGGGGCGGCGATGGTCGAGAAAGCGCGTGCGCTCGGAATCGGCCAGGAGTTGTTGTATCGCGCGGAATGAATCTTCCGTCGCATACAGCTGGAGACGCACTACCGCGAAGAGTTGCGCTCGCGTACGGCGAGAGCAGCTCAGGCACCCAAGGAACTGCGCGAACTCGACGCCTGCTTACGCGGCTTCCCGAGCGCCGTGAACGTTGCGACCCTGACCTGACGCCCGACGTTGCGGCATTTCCGGTAGCTCGCGTCGTCGCGATGACCTATCGCGGAAGACTTATGAAAGCTCTATACATCGCCGCGATCGTCTGTGGATCGGTGGCTGCAAATGCGGCGTCAAGCGATCCTGCCCACAGCCATCCGACACCAGAGAAGCTCGGTACAGTGCACTTCGAGACTTCTTGTGCTGCGGTCGTGCAGAGTCAGTTCGAACGTGCCGTAGCGCTGCTGCATTCGTTTGCCTATGAAGCGGCGGTCAAGGCGTTCGGTGCGATCGCGGCGCAGGATGCTGGCTGCGCGATCGCCCACTGGGGCGTGGCAATGTCGGTGTTCCATCAGCTTTGGAGTCCGCCTGGTGCAAGTGAGCTCCAGCTCGGCCGAGAAGAACTACTGGCCGCGCGCCGAATCGATGCTCATACCGATCGCGAACGCGCGTTGATAGATGCTGCGGCTGTTTACTTCAGTGACATGGAGCCAGCACACCATGCCGTTCGGGCCAGAGAGTATGAGCGTGCCATGGAGTCAGTCGCGCAGCGCTTCCCGCGCGACGACGAGGTACAGGTTTTCTATGCACTGGCTCTGATCGCGACCGCTCCACCGACGGATCGGTCGCACGCCAACCAGAAACGTGCGGCTGCGATACTCGAGCCGATCTATCGGCGCGAGCCCGACCACCCAGGTGTTGCGCATTACTTGATTCACGCATATGACAGCGCTGAACTTGCGCCGCTGGGGCTCCCTGTGGCGAGGGCTTACGCGAAGATTGCACCGTCAGCGCCGCACGCCCTGCACATGCCGTCGCACATTTTCACTCGTCTCGGGCTCTGGGACGATTCGATCGCGTCGAATGAAGCGGCTCGCCGAGCTGCCCACGAGCAGGGTGATGTTGGCGAAGAACTTCACGCGATGGACTATCTGACCTATGCCTACTTGCAGCGCGGCCGCGAAGCGGATGCCGAACGCATTGTGGAACAGCTGCGCGCCACGGGGCCGTTGGCCGCAGAAAATTTCGCAGTTGGGTATGCGGCAACCGCAATGCCGGTTAGGCTCGCAGTGGAGCGCGGCCGCTGGAGCGATGCGCTGAGCCTCGCGCCGTTGCCTGACTCGGCGCCGCAGGTCGCCGCCATCGCCTACTGGGCACGGGCGCTGGCGTACGCGCATACGGGGCGTCCCGGTCTGGCTGATGCGGAGGTCGCAAAGCTCGACGCCTGCGAGGCGCGTGCTCGGGCGAGAGGCGATGATTACTGGCCGACTCAGATCGACGTTCTGTCCAGGGAAGCTCGCGCCTGGAGCACAAATGCCACTGGACACCCTGATGACGCGGTCGCGATGCTGCGGGCGGCCGCTGACTCCGAGGACGCAGTGGAGAAGCTTTCCGTGACGCCTGGGCCGATCGTCCCAGCCCGTGAACAGCTCGGGCGGCTGCTACTTGACCTGCACCGATCAAGCGAGGCGCTGCGCGAGCTGACGCAAGCTCTCAAGGACGCCCCGGGGCGGCGTGCCGCGCTCGAGGCGGCAGTTCGTGCGGCGGACAGTGCGGGAGATCCCGCCGCGGCCGCGGCGTTCCGTAAGCTGCTGGCCAGTTAGATGGCAGAGTTTTCCGCGGTGCCGCGCGCTCCGCGCGCTGCAGCAGGAGGGCGCCAAGGCCAGACGCTAGCTGGGCCATCGAACTCTAAGCAGATGCGATGCACAACCCGGGCGTGCGGCGAAGCGTTTGCGTGCGAAGCTATCGGGCGCGCTTGAAACGGGTGACGGAGATGTACATGCGGCCGTCGACTGGACTCGACATCGGTGGCGTCGTGATGGTGAGAAACTCGCCGTCGATCCGCATGGTCCGGACCTTGTCGGTGCCGACCCAGCTCGGCTGCCAGGCGGACTCGATGTGAATCGTCACCGTCTCACCTTTCACGGTAAAAGTGCCGGTGTAGGCGTACATGCTGTCGAGCAGGGTTGCGCGCGCGGCACCGCTTTCGGCACCAGTCCCCTTCGGAGGCACGCGCGCGCGCGCGGTCACGAGAATGCTCATGTGTCCCGTCGACGTGTAGATCGCCGAGCCCGTCGGCTGCTCGCCGAACGGAAAGGTCGTCACGCCGGTCTGCTGATCCTGCGCTGTGTACGAGACCACCATCCAGACCCCAGCTGGATCTAGATCGGCAGCGTTCGCCACCGTCGTCAGACCGATGAGCACCGCGATCGCGACAAGCGAACCGACCAAACCAGACGTCGACGTCATGCCTGCCTCCCTGCATGCGCACTGCTGCAGCGGGAGTTCGCGCTTGGTGAAAGATGGGGCATCGGCGAAAGAGGCTCGGGTGAAAAATGGGTGAAAATATTACGCCGGACTTGCGTGGACGGCCATGTCAAACAAGACCTTAAATATGGTACTCCTGCCCGAGTTGCGAGGGCTGTTCCGAGAAGAATTCACAACAAGATGCATAGGTCTATCCGTTTTTCTGGTTCGCTGACCGCTACCATAGCTCGGTATCATCAGGGTCGGGCGCCTTACCGGATGCGGGTCAATGCGAACCTATGTTCATGGTTACGAAGGGAAGCACGTTCGGTTGATACTGCTGGCGGGCCTATACACGCTGTGCAGCTTGGTTTACGCGGACGAGCCGCCCGCCCGCCCAGGAGTTGACGCCCCTGAGCTCGCTGCACTCGGTCCCTACACGGCCGGTCTGACTAGCCTCGAGCTCGTGCAGCCGGGTCAGCTTAATCCGCTCGAGGGCGAGTCCGCCGCCACGCCTTTTGATCGCGCACTCTCTGTACGCGTCTGGTACCCGGCGGTTGGCGGAGGAACCCCAATCACGTATCGGTCCGCACTGCCGGGTCCCGACACCAAGCCTGTTCCCTTCACCATCCGCGGCATTGCGATCCCCGATGCGCCACGAGCCCAAGGGCGCTTCCCCTTGGTCATCCTAGCGCATGGTTTAAGTAACACACCCGAGGTGATGGCCTGGCTCGGTGAGAATCTCGCTACAAAAGGGTACGTCGTCGCCGGCCCCGCGTTTGCGGATCCACCGATCTCAGAGCGCGCTAAGATCATCTTCCCTATCGCCCGCCGTCCGCTCGACATCGCCTTCGTAGCAGCCGAATTGCGACGACTCGCCCGCTCACACCGTCGGCCCTTCGAAGGGCTTGATCCCAGTCGAGTGGCACTCATCGGTTACTCAATGGGCGGCTATGGCGTGATCACGGCAGCCGGCGCACCATTGCACCCGGATCTGGCGTCGGCGACGCGCGGAGCGTTGACGAACTATGTTGCTGGCGCTGACCATGCATCGGATCTCATCATCCCCGATATCAGGGCTGTGGTGGCAATTTCACCGGCGATGCATCTCGGGCCGCTGCTTCTGTGGGCACCCGGCGGTATTGGACAGATCCGCGCACCAACTATGCTGATTGTCGGCAGTCAAGACCATCTCGTCGGCTATGACCCTGGTGTCAGGACCATATTTGACAGCGAGCTCCATGCGCCCCGATACCTTCTCACCTTTCATGACGCTGGACACAACATTGGTATGAGCGGCTCGCCGGACGAGATGCAAGGGCATCTGTGGGACAAAGACTGGTTCGAAGATCCCGTGTGGCGTAAAGCGCGCCTGATGGCCATCGAAGCCCATTTCATCACGGCCTTCCTGGATCGCTTCGTCAAGGACGACAGCGCCAAAGTGTCCTACATCGATGGCCTCATTCCCAACTCGAACGAGGGTGTTTGGCCATCGCCACCGACTCAGTACGGCGCCTACAGTCCTGGACCGCCCGCTGCGACGCTGTGGAAGGGCTTCCAGGAGCGTCATGCCACCGGTATGACCTTCGAGTTTCGGCCTCCCGCGGAGTAACGAGCGCGCCGTGACCGGCTGCTTTGCAGCAGTCCGCAGCGAACGCGGTTGCGGTTTCGGAAGACGTCCCGTGGGTCTCTATCCGACAATGGCGGCGGGTTCCTATTCACGCGTCCCCTTGCGCTTTCGCGTCTGCCTCCGGAGAACTTGCCTTCAGGATGTCAATTGCCGCCATGGCATCTGCGACGGAATCCCGAAGCCGGCAGGCAGTCTCGGTCGATGTTGCCCCCAGCGCCAACTGTTCAATGAAGACATCCAGCTTCTGCTGCGACAGCCACGCTTTGTGACGAGCAAATTCGGCGATGATTCCCGGCTCGTCCCAGCTGACGATGCTATCGCGGGTCGGATCGGGGTATACGGGGGTGACTGCGCGGCCCGCCGGCAAATCCTTCGCGATAGCGGACGTCAGGTAGCCTACCTCGGTCTCAAGGAATCGTGCCGCTTCGGGAATTGTCCCCCGGAAGAATTGGAAGGCACAGGCCCGGTCGACGCAGCGGACGTTGCGAAACAACATTGATGTCGGCGCCAAAAACGGGGAGATCCACCGCCATGCGCATCAGACACACGGGCACGGTGCTTGCCGCAGTGGCCCTCGCGCCATTTGCGGCGTGGGCCGATACAGGCTCGAGCTGCGACAATCTATTCGGCCAACGCTGTCTCGCGAGCCTTGCGACCGGCCTACACATGAGCTATTTCGAGCTGGGTTCGAGGTCGGGCGAGACGCTTATCCTGCTCCATACCGACACCACGAGCGCGGTCGAGTGGGCGTGGACCGTCAACGCTCTTTTGAGCGTAGACCCGGACCTGCACATCTATGCGCTCGATCAGCGCGGGGCGGGCGCAACCGACCTTCCGGATTCCGCGACCTGCTGGTCGACGCCCAACCTCTGCCTCACCGAAGCGCAGCTCGCCTCTGATGTCCTCGCTTTCATGGACGCCAAGAGCATCACGAAGACGACGCTCGTCGGCCATGGCTGGGGCGCTGGAGTCGCACGAAACGTTGCACTCAACCATCCCGAGCGCGTTACACGGCTGATTCTCTCGGGGACGGGACTCAAACCCCCGTCGAGCGCCGCTTCGCCTTCGACGAGCATGAACGTGCTCGGATGGCGACGAATGCTCGAGTCGAAGGGTGTCCGCTGGCCTGAGGGAGCGCTGCACATGCGCCCACTCGATATCGATCCGGACGCTGTGAGCAACATCGAGCACAACTGGGATATCTCAGTGATTGCAGCGCCGGAGGTGGTGCGCATCATCGCCGCACAAACGGCCAGCGAATGGCTCACGGGTTGGGGCACGGTCGATCCCACGCCGATGCCGGCCGAGCCGCCGGAGCGGCTCGAAACGCTCTCGGTTCCAACGCTCGTGCTGTGGGGTAGCGAGGACCACTATCTCAGCAGGGCCTCACAGGAGCGGCTGATCGAGGTATTGAGACGAGCCACTCGAACGCACAAGGAAATGTACTTCTACTGGAAGCAATACGGTGTACGGCCGCCACCTGCATCCGGCGATAAGCATCAGGCCGACGACATCGGCCACAATCTTTCATGGGAAGCGCCGCGACAGCTTGCCGCGGATATCGACAGTTTCGTGCGTACGGGGGCGCCGACGCGCGATCTCTATCGTACCGATGCGCCGGCCCACAAGAGCCGCATCCTAGTCGAGCCCGGCAAGGCGATCATCGTATCGTCCAAGTCGCCTCACACCATTGGGTCTGACGACAGCCGCAACGAATATTTCTATCATCCTGTTGATCTTTCTCACCTCGCATTGGCCCTAAGGCAGTCTCCGAACGAGGAGAAGAGCCTGGTGCTCAGCTCACGCGTCCGGCCTTGTCACGATCGTTGAGCCGATAGCTCGCGCCGAAGCCAGCAGAATTGCTTCGTCGGACGGTTTTCGGACGGTTTCCTGCATACCCACCGATAGACCTGTGTAGATCCAGCCGAGCGACCCAAGGCTCTCAAGTCAGGCCGCTGTGTTCACCAACACGGTCGAGTGACCGCCCAACGGCTGGTGGCGGTCCGGAGTTCTTGATCGCCGACGCTGCGCTCGATCGTGATACGGCCTCACCGCAGCTCTCAAGGACGCGTCAAGCTTCTCCGGTGGTGACTGCAACCGTTTCGGGATACAGAGCGGTCGAGCCGCCGGGTCACGGCTCTCTCTATCTCCACCCAGGGAACGTGGAGCAATACGCAACCGGCTGCGTAAGGCTTTGAGTCCCCGCGACATGATCAGGACGTCTGTTTGCGATTCCACCATTCGAGGAACTGGGTGCACTTACCGTTCGGATTCAATTTGAACTGCGCGATCCCTTCTAGTTCGACCTTTTGCCCGGACGGCACACGGACAAAGACTGCCTGCCACCGTACGATGCCGACGCCGACATGCGCGCTCAGGAGTTCGTAGCTGACCTTGATGTCCCGCCGTGAGCGTGCCGCGTCGGCCCAATACGCCCGGATAGCGCCTTCACCTCGTAGTGGCTCCCCGAACGGGATCCTCGCGATACTCCGCATCCTTCACAAACAGCGGATTCGCCACGTGTTCGACAGACACCCGCTTCATTTGACGGCGTAGAACCGATGAATCACACCGCCATCACCTGTACGCGATTGCGTGAATGAGACAATGTTGTTGAGCCACGCGTAGCGGGGATCGCCCGTCTCAAACTCTGGCGCTGCACGGAAATAGTAGCGACACGCGCCGGTGGGATCGTCGGGTTTGGACATGTCGTGTGCATAGGCCGCATCGGCCTCGTCGCGCGTGAAGCGGCCGTGCCAACACACATAGATGATCGCTCCATCATTGCTCTTCCAGCAGAACCGGACATCAAGGTAGGAAGATCCGTCAGCGCGACGGCGCACCCAATCGGCACCCGAGTCGGGAATGACAAGGCCATTGAGCCGTGGGCCTTTCACCGTCCCGCCCTTGACGAAAAAGATGACGCGGTGCCCCTCGGGTCCCGGGCCTACGTCAAGCGGTGCCGATAGCTTCACACGCGCTTCGAACAGGAACTCTGTCCCCGGAACGGGGGCGGCTGGCGAGTTGGTCATGTGATTGCTTCTCCTGCCGGCGGGTTGGATCAGCTAGCGCGTTGCGGGCGAGCGGTTTTGAGAAACCCTTGCACCGCATCGGTCGACACACCCGACTGGGCGCAGATCGCCGCTAAATCGACCATGAAATATTCGCTCGCGATCAGTCGGTCCTTGAAGGTGAAGCGCAAGAATGCCGGAACCTCGACTCGCTTACCGTTTGGGGACAAACCGTAGGCCCCTTGCGCCATCGTCATGCGCACGGTGCCCCAGCAGATCAGGTCCGTCTCGTCCGCCACATGGCCGTCGAGCGAAATGGAATAGTCTGGGAAGTTATTGAAAAAGCGCCTCAGAGCTTCGTAATTCTGCGCCTTGCCCTTCGCCCGCGTACCCCAAGCGGGCGACGTGAGAACCATGTCTGGGTGCATGAATCTCAGCGCATCGGCCACGTGCTGCCGGCCCTTGGCTTCTGCCAAGCCCGCCGCTAACCCAAACATCTCGTGCGTCGTCATGTTCGTGACCTCCGCTTCCCGAGTAAGTATGTGTGCGTCACGCACGTATTATAATTGAAATATGTGCGCGAAGCACATATCCTCCCAAGAAGCATGACCCTGAGAACCGCAAATCTGCTCGGCGCACTATCGCTTGCCGTCGTCGACCGGGTCGAGGCAGCGGCGCGTGAGATTCTCGATCACGGCGGTGAAACCCCGGCGGCCCTAGTCGTGATCGGGTACGGGCAGGGGCTCTCGAACGATATGCTGCGGCGCATTCTAGGCCGATCGCATCCAGGGGTGGTTCGTCTGGTGGACAAACTTGTCGCTGATGGATTGGTTGAGCGGGGGCCGGGACGCGATGGCCGGCAAGTTGCCTTGCATCTGACCAAACGTGGTCGGCAAGTCAGGGTGCAGTTGCTGACAAGTCGTCTGAGCGCGATCGGCCGGATAATTGCCTCGCTCGATCTCTCCGAGCAGAAGGCCCTGGCCGGTCTCCTGCACAAGGTGCTAGCGCGGATGGACACCGGCGAGATGCAGCGATTCGCGATCTGCCGGATGTGCGATGACCGGGTGTGCGATGACTGCCCTCTTCCCACATCGAAGCCAGCGAGGAGTGTGCCGACTGCGCTAAAAGCCAGCGTGAGGTTGCCAAAGTCGTGACCCATGCTATCCGGTCGGTCGAGACGCCAGCACGCTATGACCGATTAGAGCGTTTCGCCGATCAGTTGCGCGACTGGGGTTGCCAACGCTTCCCCGAGGAGCGCGTGCTGATCGAGATCGAGGTGGATGCCATCGACGCGACTGGACGCCGTAACTGTCTCGGCATCGAAGCACGCACAGTCCAGCGTAGCGCAGACCTCGCGGTACGCCTGTGCAAGCCCTACGCATTTCTCCGCGGCGCCCGCGAACTTCGCAGCGATTGCGCCTTTCGGGTTGACGATAGGCGGGGGAGCCACGATCAAGACCGGCGGCACCGGCATACCGGGTTCTACCGGCGCTTGCCGTCTGGTTCGTACGAGCGTTGCAACGCCCAGCGCGGCATGCCACGCGGTGTGCGGATGCACGGACTGGAAGTCGTTTGTGCCCAGCGTCAGGATGACGAGCGCGAGCGGCGAATGCATCTCGACTTTCTGAGTGAGTCCGAAGAGCCCGTTGCGTCCAGGCAGGAACGGATCTTCGAAAACTGTTCTACGGCCGTTCAGGCAGTCTTCCAGAACGCGTGCCTGATACCCGCGCTTTAGCAAAGCGCCTTCAAAGACGCCGGGCCAACGCTGGTCAAGACGCAGTCGCTGGCGTGTCGTGGGGATGATCCCCCACGAGAGCGAGTCGGCGTAGACAACTATCTGCTTCAAGATCAGCCGTGCGGGCTATAGGTGTAGCTCGTTGGCGACGCGGTTCGCGACTACGGATTTCTGACTGCTTCGTTGAGCCGCAGCAACAGAACGTCCCGCACGGCCGGCGCGCCGAAGCGGCACGTTCTCGTGAAAACCACATCAGTCCCGGGGGCTACTTGGAACTCTTCTGCGCTGCATAGACGCCGGCTCCAAGCATATGCAACGAAACATAGACCTCGTCACCGACCACCCAACTGTCATGGCCAGGGGGACCCGGTGGGACGTAAAACACCTCCCCAGCTCTCATTTCGATCACTGGCTGACCGTCGATTGCCACCGTCGCGCAGCCGGCCAGCACCAGGCCGACGTGCTCGACGTCGCAATGCCTCTTGCCCAGAGAAGGACCAACATGCTGCGACCACTTCCATCCCGGCAAGTAGGTTGCACGCCCAATCTTCATCCCTCCAAGGTGGACTACCTCGAACTTGCCTTTTTCGAAGGTCCGCACTTCATCCGGCTGCTCGAACCGCTTCAAGATCACCTCAAGCATTGCTCTCTCCTGCTGGCCCTGATATCACACATGGCCACGGTCATAGCCAAGTGGCCTCGTCGACAAACCAATGGTGCCGATCCGAGCGGGTTCGATAGCCGCCTGAGCGCCATACACTGTGGGACGGCGTGACGCCGTACGCAGCTTTCGACCCGCGAGTGCAACAACGTGCTGAGACCCGTCCTCTGTCGAAGAGGCTTGCTCGAACACTCGATCCATCGGCGGTTGCCACAGGTGAGTCACGATTGGAGAGCGCGATGAGCTGTCGGCTCGACGGCCTTGAGTCAGTCGATCCTTAGAAATTCTTGCAAGGTTTACTTTGCAAGGACCTCGGTGCTATAGCGCACCGCGCGAAGCACATTTATCCCCGCCACCCGATTCGGATCCTCCCATCGGAAATGCTCCACCAACTCAAGAGACCCATCGCGCCTCTGCAACGTGCAGGTTGACTGACCGGTTTGCAGTGAGTTCGGCACCTCGAGCTGCGAGAAGCAGAAGCTCACTTCTTGACCCCAGAGAATACCCACAAGATGACCGCGGCGGATCCTCCCCCCTTCGTACTCCCCCGTAATAAGCATACCGTCTTGCCTGAATCGGAAGACCGTTCCGGGCTCAATCACACTGGAGGGGCTGGTTTCGGCAACCTCCATGAGCACGCCGTCCAATATGAGCTCTGATTCCCGCGCCGTTAGGCGGCCAGTTAACGCTTCGATCTCGTTGAAGACGGCCTCCTTCAGTGCGGCTGGTACTCCCCAATAATCATAGATGCCGCCCGCGTCGCTGTTAGAACCGCAAGTCACAAACACGCCCGTACCGAACTTAGCTTTCAAGTGAGTCGCCAACCAGCCTACAAAACCTGAATTATCGATGCCCGGAGGAAAATGGAATCGACAAATACCGAAGACGTCACGATCTTGCGTCTCAGCGGGTACCAGTTCGCAAAAGGTCCGGTCATCTCGAACCAGCGCGAGAGCGGCCGCATGAGCCCGTTTGCCGAAATCCGCAATGGGATACTCCTTAAACGCGTACAGGCCGGGGTACACATGCAACGCTGCTTGGCGGATTACCCTACGAAGTCGAATTTCCGCCTGAAGAGATGTCTCTCTAGAGATGTTTACCATTTGCGTGAAACTTCACACCGGGGGCACCGCGACGGTCGGATCGTCCGCGAGCACGGAGCCCTGAATCGAGGTGAGATCCCTCGATCCCGCCCACTCGAGGAGATTCCTCGGCCGGTAATCGGCATTGCTCCCGCAGCGGTCGAACACTGAGGCGTCGATGGTCTCGAACTACTGTCTTCAACGGCAGGCCGGTCTCAGCCCGGCGGTTGCGGTGCTTTTAATGCACACGCGGCTCAATGATAGTGATCGTCCCACGCAACCAAGACGCGAGCGATTAGACTCTCTGCGGGCGCCTAGCCTGCTGGAATCGGAACCGCGAACTGCCCATCCATGCTCTGAGGAGCGCTGTCGTCGATGGAGTAATAGTCACCTTTGTTGGCCACGAATATGTGCTGAGCAATCGTGAGACCGCGGGTGTCGTCCAGCGTGCCCACGGCAATGCTGATGTACCCCCGACCTACGCCGTCCCAGAACAGCGTCGACCCACAGCGCCCACAGAAACCACGTCGTGCCTCCGCGGACGACTGGTACCAGCGCAGGCCGTCCTCCCTCAGGAAGCGAAAGTCCGTCCGCCGGGCTGCGGTCGCGGCCATAACGTGGCCGGTCACGCGACGACACTGGGTGCAGTGGCACATGACCACCGGCCGTAAGGGGCCCGTCACACGATAGCGCACACCCCCGCAGAGACACCCGCCCTCATGTTCGCGCCGGTAAGTCGGATCTGACACTTGAAGCGCCCTCGGTTAGGAGTCTGTCTTGATTGACGAGAGGGGACTCGACTGCGCCTGCACCAGCGCCGTGGATCGATCTTCACACAGGAAGTCGAGGACCGCAGTGACAATCGCCTGCGGTGCATCTTCTGGTACCAGGTGTCCGCTCCCGGCAATCGAACGAAAGCGCAAGAGCGGCAGGAGTTTGGTCAGCCTGGTTGCGAACTGATCCATCGGCAACCATGCATCGGCTTCGCCCCACAGGAGCTGCGTCGGACAGCGCACTTCTGCCAGCCTCTCCCGGATTTCGTCCGTGTAACGCATATCGTACTGGGCAATCTGCTCGTAGAAGGCTTCCTGGCCGATGGCGCCCGACCACAACTGCACGTAAGGCTCCAGCACTTCGCTGGCGATCGAGCCCCGGCTCGAGCCCCGAATAAACTCGCGAACCAGGGCAACGTGAGCCCAATCGGGCAGGTTGCGAAGCGCAGAACCGTAGATCTCCGCAAAACGGGGAACGTGCTGATCGAATTCGGTCCCCCAGGTTCCAATGGCAACCGGGTCGATCAACGTAAGACTTCGAAACTCGCAATCATTGAGCTAATGGGCGCGCAGTGCGGTTGTGCCGCCGAAGTCGTGACCCACGATGTGCGGCCGCTCGAGACGCCAGTAGCGCAGCAGCGCCGCCAGGAGCTGATTCTGCACACCCAGAGAAACATCGATTCCCTCGCCCGTGGCCGATCGCCCGTAGCCTAGAAGATCGTAGACGTAGACACGGCACTGGTTCTTAAGGTAGGGAACCACTTTGTGCCACACGTAAGAAGAGAAGGGCGTGCCGTGAATCAGAACAAGAGGACGCCCCTCTCCCCAGACGGCCCAGCGAACGCCGTGGCCTCGGAAATCGAAGCTCTCCGTCAGCTCCCAGTCCCGCACCCACAGTTCCTCGCGCCGCATGCCAAATGCAACTGGACTTTGCTGGGAAAGCAAATTACGGTGCCTAGCGGTCAAGCTCAACGCAGTTTTTGTACCGAGAGGCTAAAGAACCGCTTTATGCTCGGTATCGCTAGGCGACGACTTCCCCCACTAAATTGCCTGCGCGTGTTCGAGACGGTCGCCAGGCACACTACCTTCCGCGCCGCCGCCAAGGAGTTGAACGTGACGGCTGCGGCTGTCGGTCAACAAGTCAAGTCACTCGAGAACCAGCTCGGCCGTCCGCTTCTCCTGCGACAGCGTGGGGGTTACCTGCTGACAGCGGAAGGGCGCGCCGGGGCACGAGCGCTGGAGGCAGCGTTCGAACAGTTGGCGTCGGCGGTGACTCTCATGTCATCGTCGGCTCGAAGAAAGCTTACGGTCACCACGACGCCCTCATTGGCGGCAGCGTGGCTGGTCCCTCGCCTGAAGGACTTCGAGCAGCAGCACCCGGAGATCGATCTACTCCTGCATTCGTCCCGGGATGTCACGGATCTCGAGTCGCGCGGCGCCGATGTGGCGCTGCGGTTCTGTCGTGGAGCGTCCGAGGGAACGGAAGCGACCCTGCTTTTCTCCGCGCAGCTTTTTCCGGTTTGCAGTCCCTATCTTCTCAGAGGCCGCGGATCCATCAAGTCACCTGAGGATCTGCTCACTATGCCGTTGTTGCATGCTGATGCGCGCCCGCCGCCGGGTGGCCGGTGGTTGGATTGGCCGGCGTGGCTGAAGGCTGCCGGCGCTCCTGGCGCGTCCTCTCGGAGGGGGATGCACTTCGCCGACCAGGGTCAGGCGATACAGGCTGCAGTCGCCGGCCGTGGCGTTGCGCTCGCCACGACCGCACTGGTGGTCGACCACCTGACTGAAGGGCGTCTGGTCAGGCCGTCGAGTCTGACGGTCGACACGGATTTTGCCTACTATGTCGTAACCCTTACGGATCGGGCGGCGGAAGCCGACCTCGTCGCCTTCAAGCGATGGGCGTTGGGGCAGGCGAAACACTGACCGATCCGCCCCGCTCTGCCCCACAATGCCGCGAAAACGCTCAAGCGAGCGGGTCTTGATGCGGACACGACCCGGTGTCACAGGGTCGGCGCAGGGTTGGAGACCTGCCCGAATACGTACTTCCAGCCCGACGCGGTGCGGACGTAGGTGTCGCTGAACCACACCTGCGCATCCAAGGCCTGACCCTCGAAAGTCCCCTTGATCCACAGCTTAGCGGTAACGACCGCCGTATCACCCCATACGCGCACCGTCTGGGAACCGTCGATTTCTTCCTGGTGCTCATACTTGCTGGCGCCGTTTCTCGCGGTCCCGATCAGGTCGGCTTTCTTGAAGACCTTCCCCGTCCCGGTGACTAGGACAAAGTCATCGGCAAGTATTTTCTCCATCATGCCGTAATCGTTTGACTTCACCGCCGCTTGGTATTGCTTGTCCAGCGCAGCGACGACGGCGGCATCCTGTTCTGAGGCGAGAGTCGCCCGCGAAATCAGAAATAGCGCGAAGAATATCGTGAGATGGGCCGCTACGTTTTTCACTGTGGCACCCCCCCAAAGATGGTTACCGCTTCGTCGAGTTGATATCAAGGCGTCTCTGCCACATCCCACCGAACCACGCGCAGGCCATCCAAAAAACTGTGGCGGCCAGTTCTTGCGCGAGCGGGTTATGGTTTGAATCGTGGGCGGCTGCGGTCACCAGCTCATACATGAAAGGCAGCCTGTACACCAAAATTGACAGAGCGAAAACTCTGCGACAAATCGCGGATGAGTCCGTTATATTCGAACAACGAGTCTCGCGAGAAATTACGATGCTGGGCGGTCCGCCTCAACGCAGTTTTTTTATCGACAGCGTAAAGAATGATTTTATGCTCGGCATCACTTCGACGCTCGCTACCGCAAGGGTCCTTGCAGGCCTGCCGCGCGGATGGACCTGCACGCGACGTGGACGTGGACCTAAGCTGAGTAATGGGCTCCGTCGGCGGCAAGGAATTCCTGAGCGCTGCAATGTTCCCCGCGACGATCGACGCGACCATGGAGGTAATTTTCGATGACCCGACCCGACCTCGCGCTCCTCGCCAGCGACGCAGCTCCCAGGACCAAGCCCTCCAATTACCCGGAGCCCTTTGCATCGAAGGTGGCAGGCCGCATCAAACGCCCACTAGGGGACCTGTTCGGTCTGAAGAGCTTTGGGGTAAACCACGTGACACTCCCGCCGGGAGCGATTTCCGCGCTATATCACCAACACTCAATTCAGGACGAGTTTGTGTACATACTCTCCGGCACGGTCACTCTGATCCACGATTCGGGTGAGGCGGTACTGACATCGGGCATGTGCGCCGGGTTTCCACACGGCGGTACCGCTCATCACCTCGTC
>Ga0306920_100004151_pt1 | contig 18554 bp, 16 predicted proteins | sample flu12Cox44000170_FD_204666 | JGI IMG/M metagenome (GOLD analysis project Ga0306920, IMG submission 204666) | Lab enrichment of tropical soil microbial communities from Luquillo Experimental Forest, Puerto Rico - flux4day.12C.oxic.44.000.170 (v2)... | ecosystem: Environmental > Terrestrial >... | reverse complement strand
GCACGTTATGATTCACCCGGATGATGCGGCTGCGTTGGGGATCGCTCACGGCGACAAAGTGGTGCTCGGCAATCGGCGCGGGGAAGTACGGTTGCACGCAACTGTATTTGCGGGCGTCCGGCGCGGGGTCCTCATTGCCGAATCCGTTTTTCCCAATGCCAGCTTCGAAGACGGTCGCGGCATCAATACGCTGACGGGCGCGGATTGCATCGCGCCGTTCGGCGGCGCTGCTTTTCATGACAATCACGTGTGGGTGAAGCGCACCGCATGCGGCTAACCGCTTCGTGCGCGTCAGAGCGGAAAATTCTGCCCCGGAATCGATTCGGCGTGGAATGGCGTGACGATTTGATGACAAGTTGTCGCAATTTTCATTTTATGCGCGAGTTTTCCTGACGCGCGTTGCAACTTGCGCATGGCTCCTTGAGTCGCCATGCCGACACGGGTTGCCGCCTTTCTCTAGCCCGATTCCGGTGCTATGTTGCTGCTGCAATCTGATTTTGGCCGTTCCGGCCTGCGTGCCCTGGGGGCGCGATCGCTTCGGACCTCTCCAAAAACCGGGTTGTGGCGCGGCGTGCGGCGCGCATTGCCACGTGAGGATCGACCTAACTACCAGGAGACCGACGATGCAGAAAGGCACCGTCAAGTGGTTCAACCCGACTAAAGGTTACGGCTTCATCAGGCCGCAAACCGGAGACAAGGACGTATTTGTTCACATCTCGGCCGTGGAGCGGGCCGGACTCAATACCCTCAACGAGGGTCAGGTGGTCGAATACGAGCTTGTCACCAATCGGGGCAAGACCTCGGCGGAAAATCTCAAGGTCGGCTGACGACCTGCTGCCAGTTGATTGCGTATCCCCCGGCCGCTCGGCCGGGGGTTTTTATTTGTTTGTTCCGCGCGTCGGGTTTTCGCGCGCGACCGTCGCTGCGGCTTTGCCTGGATCATGCCCCAGCGCCAGGAGCTTGAGTGCCTCGGGATAAATCCGGTGCTCGACTTCCAGAACGCGCGTACTGAGCGTGTCGATCGTGTCCCCGGCAACGACCGGGACTGCTTCCTGCAAGACGATCGGGCCGGAATCGACGTCCGGCACCACCAGATGCACCGTCGCGCCGTGCAGTTTGGCGCCGGCGGCAAGCGCACGCCGGTGCGTGTCGACGCCCTTGAACGCGGGCAACAGCGCCGGGTGAATGTTGAGCATGCGGCCATGCCAACGCTCGACCAGCCACGGCGAAAGCAGCCGCATGAACCCGGCAAGGCATACAAGCTCGATCCGGTGTGCCTCGAGCACGGCCTGCAGCGCGCGCTCGAACGCCTCGCGATCCTTGCCGTAGTTTTTGTGATCGACCACCGCGGTGGGAATGCCCTCCGCCCGTGCGTGCGCCAGTCCGGCGGCGTCAGGCCGGTTGGAAATCACCAGCGAAATTTCGGCCGGGTAATCGGCGGCCTTCGCAGCCGCGATCAGCGCCGACATGTTCGACCCACGGCCGGAAATAAGGATGGCGACGCGTTTGCGGATCATTCGGCTTCATCGGAGGAAATGGTAGCCGGGCCGGCTTATGTCGGAATCGCCGCAAGCGCAATGCCGCGGGCCTCCGCCGCTTGGCAAGGCCGCTTGGCGGGTCTATTTCCATGACCACACTTGCCGGGGGCGCCCGTTTGAGCATTCCGAATCTCATTACGCTTGCGCGCATTCTCTCCGTTCCGATCATGGTGTGGGCGATCATGACCGGCTGGATGCTCGCGGCATTTCTCTTGTTCCTGGCTGCCGGCGTAAGCGACGCCGTCGACGGTTATCTGGCCAAGCGCTTCGGCATGACCAGCGAACTCGGCGCCTATCTCGATCCTCTCGCCGACAAGGCGCTGATCGTCTCGATTTACGTGACGCTCGGGGTGAGTGGAGACATTCCCCGCTGGCTGGTGATCCTGGTGGTCTCGCGCGACATCATGATCGTCGGCGCGGTGCTGCTCGCGTGGCTCGTCGGCAAGCCGCTGCCGATGAAGCCGTTGCCGGTCTCGAAGCTCAACACCGCCGCGCAAATCGTCTTTGCCGGGCTCGTGCTCGCTTCGCTCGGACTGCGTTTCGCGGCCGACTGGCTCATTTTCGCCGCCACGGCGGTGGTCACGTTGCTGACCTTGCTCTCGATCGCCGCCTACGTGCGTGAGTGGGTGCACCACATGGGATCGGACGAGGCGATCGGCTGAGGGTGAGCAGGCGGGAATATGTTGGTCGACATTGTTTTAACTGGCCCGTGCGTCGCAGGCGATCGTTCCTGATGCCGTTGCCGCCGCGCCAGCTCGCTTTCGCGCTCGGTCATCAGACGAGTTTCGCGCGCGAGGATTTTCTCGAGGGTCCGTCCAACCGCACCGCGTTCGCGATGGTCGAACGCTGGCCCGATTGGCCGGATCGGCTGCTGCTGGTGATGGGCCCGGAAGGCTCCGGCAAGAGTCACTTGGCGTCGATTTGGGCAGAGGCCGCGGGTGCCCGGTTTCTCGCGGCGCGTGCGCTCGGCGAGGCCAACCTGCCCGGCGCGCTCTCGACCGGCGCGCTGGTGATTGAAAACGTCGCTGCTGATGCCGTCGACGAGCGAGCGATGTTTCACCTCATCAACCTCGCGCGAGAGCAAGGCGCGTTCATCCTGATGACGGCAACCGCGGCGCCGAGCGGATGGGTGCTCAAGGTACCGGATCTCGCTTCTCGCCTGCGCGCCATGCCGGTCGTCGAACTCGGCCCTCCGGACGACGCGCTGTTGCGCGGCGTCCTGGTGAAGCTCTTTGCCGACCGGCAGCTCGCGGTCGACGAAAGCCTGCTTACCTATCTGGTGACGCGTATCGATCGCTCCTTTGCAGCCGCGCGCGCGGCGGTCGAGCGACTCGATCGCGAGGCGTTGCGGCTGCGCCGGCCGGTTACGCGGGCGCTGGCGGCGGAAGCGTTGCACGGATCGGAGCCTTGACGTCACCCCCCGGTCGGGCGCCATCATGGGCCCAAGACGACGTCCGGGCGCGTGCATTGCGGCGCCGATTCGTTAAGGTTTCAGATGGCCGATCGCGTGGAAGCAGTTGATTTAACGGACGAGTTGCCGTTGTCGCCGGCGCGGCCGGAAAGCGCCGCCGCGCCCACCGTCGTTCCGTTCGACATCGCCGCCAGCCCGGACCGCTACATCAACCGCGAGCTATCCTGGCTGCATTTCAATCGCCGCGTGTTGGAAGAGGCGGCCAACGAGGGCGATCCGTTGCTGGAACGGGTTCGGTTCCTCTCGATTTCCGCCAATAACCTTGATGAGTTCTTCATGGTCCGCGTCGCCGGGCTCAAGGGCCAGGTGCGCGCGGGTGTCGCGACGCGCAGCCCAGACGGGGCGACGCCGAGCGAGCAACTCGCACGCATCCGCGAGGCGGTGGGAAGCCTCGCGAGCGACCAGCAGGCGCGTTGGCGCGAACTGCGCAAGGATTTGGTCGGGCAAGGGGTGGTGCTCGTCGACGGTCCGGAGGTGACGAAACACGAGAAGGCCTGGCTCGAGGATCATTTCCTTCACCACATATTCCCGGTGCTCACGCCGCTCGCGATCGACCCGGCGCATCCGTTTCCATTCATCCCCAACCTCGGTTTTTCGATCGCGCTCCATCTGGTGCGCACCAGCGACAACAAAGCGATGAATGCGCTCATCCGCGTGCCCAACCGGATCGAGCGTTTCATCCGCCTCCCGGGCACCCCTGACGGCGCGGTCGCGCGCCTGATCACTCTCGAGCAGGCGACCGGACTTTTTATCTCGCGGCTGTTCCCCGGTTATTCGGTGAAAGGGCAGGGCGCCTTCCGCGTGATCCGTGATTCCGAGGTGGAAATCGAGGAAGAGGCGGAAGACCTTGTGCGGCTGTTCGAGACCGCGCTCAAGCGGCGCCGCCGCGGATCGGTCATCCGGCTGGAAATGGAAATGGCCATGCCGGCCGAGTTGCGGCGGTTTGTGCAGCGCGCGCTGGCGGTGTCGGACGAGGAGGTTTTTCTCGTCGACGGCGTGCTCGCGCTCAACGAACTCTCGCAGCTCACCGCCGGCGTCGATCGGCCCGACCTCGAGTTCGTGCCCTACAACCCGCGCTTCCCCGAACGCATCCGCGACCACGCCGGCGACTGCTTCGCCGCGATCCGCCAGAAAGACCTCATCGTCCATCACCCGTACGAATCCTTCGACGTGGTGGTGCAGTTCCTCAATCAGGCTGCGCGCGACCCCAACGTGGTCGCGATCAAACAAACGCTCTATCGCACCTCCTTCGACAGCCCGATCGTCAAGGCGCTGGTCGAAGCGGCCGAGGCCGGCAAGTCGGTCACCGCGCTCGTCGAACTCAAAGCGCGTTTCGACGAGGAGGCCAACATCCGCTGGTCGCGCGACCTCGAACGGGCCGGGGCGCAGGTCGTGTTCGGCTTCATCGAGCTGAAAACCCACGCCAAGCTCTCGCTGGTCGTGCGACGCGAGGGCGGGTCGCTCTCATCCTATGTGCACGTGGGCACCGGCAACTATCATCCGGTGACCGCGCGCATCTATACGGACCTGTCGTTCTTCACCGCCGACCCGGTAATCGCCCGCGACGTCGCCCGCGTGTTCAATTTCATCACCGGCTACGCGGAGCCCGCGGAACTCGAAAAGATGGCGGTCTCGCCGCTCAACCTGCGGCGCCGCATTCTCGATCACATCCGTCAGGAGATCGCCCACGCCAAGGCCGGCCGAGCCGGCGCGATCTGGATGAAGATGAATGCTCTCGTCGATCCGGAGGTAATTGACGCGCTTTATGCCGCTTCGCGCGCGGGCGTCGAAGTCGATCTCGTTGTGCGCGGCATCTGCTGCCTGCGTCCTGGCGTGCCCGGGCTTTCGGAGCGCATCCGGGTCAAATCCATTGTCGGCCGCTTCCTCGAGCACGGCCGCATCTTCTGCTTCGGCGCCGGGCACGGCCTGCCGCATCCGCGCGCGGCGGTCTACATCTCCTCGGCCGACCTGATGCCGCGCAACCTCGATCGCCGGGTCGAGGTGCTGTGCCCGATTCTCAATCCGACCGTGCACGAGCAGGTGCTCGGTCAAATCATGATCGCCAATTTCAAGGACAACGAGCAGAGCTGGAAGTTCTTGCCAGACGGGACCTCGGTGCGCATAAAGGCCGCCGCCGGCGAGGAACCGTTCAATGCCCACAAGTATTTCATGACGAATCCGAGCTTGTCCGGCCGTGGCAAATCCCTCAAGGAATCGTCTCCGCGCAGCCTCGTCCGCCAGCGTGACCGCGCTTAGGCGGTCGGCGCCGCCCGAGCCCGAGGCGCAAGGCCGCCTTGCCTACGGTCCGCCGATCGCTGTCATCGACATCGGCTCGAACTCGGTCCGCGTGGTCATCTACGAAGGTCTCGCCCGCAGCCCGACGCCGATCTTCAACGAAAAGGTGCTCGCCGGCCTCGGCCGCGAGGTGCAATCGACCGGCCTCCTCAATGCCGAGGCGGTGGAGAAGGCGCTGCACGCGTTGCGCCGTTTCCGCGCGCTCGCTGACAGCGTCGGGGTGCGCAAGTTGTGGGTGCTCGCGACGGCCGCCTGCCGCGACGCCAGCAACGGCCGCGCCTTCATTACCGAGGCGACCCGCATCTGCCGGACCGACGTCGACATTCTGTCCGGTCGGCGCGAGGCGCAGTACTCGGCCCTCGGCGTCGTTTCCGGCATCTACCGTCCCGACGGCATCGTCGGCGATCTCGGCGGCGGCTCGCTCGAACTCGTCGACGTGCGCGGTACGCGCGTCAAGGCCGGCGTGACGCTGCCGCTCGGCGGGCTGGCACTTCAGGACAGTTCGGCAAAATCGCTCAAAAAGGCCGAGAAGATCGTCAAGGAGGTGCTCGACGAAGTGCCCGCGCTGACGGCAGGCGAGGGGCGAACGTTTTATGCGGTGGGGGGCACGTGGCGTGCGCTCGCGCGGCTGCACATGTGGCAAACCGGCTATCCCCTCCACGTGATGCACGGCTATCGCATCCCAGCGCGCGAGGCGCTCGAGTTCTCGCGTCTTGCCCACCGCATCCACCCGGAAATGCTCTCGCGCATCGAAGTGGTCAACGACGCGCGCCGTCCGCTGCTCGGCTATGCGGCGCTGGTGCTCGAACACGTGGTGCGCCTGGCGCGACCCAAGCACGTGGTGTTCTCGGCGCTCGGCGTGCGCGAGGGCTTGCTCTATTCGCTGCTTGACCCGCAGGAGCGCGCCCGTGACGGCCTGCTGGCGACCGCCGGCGACCTCAATGTGCTGCGCTCGCGCTCGCCGACCCACTGCGAGGAACTGATCCCATGGACCGACCGGTTCATGCAGACCACCGGCCTCGACGAGACGGCCGACGAGCGGCGCTACCGCCATGCCGCCTGCCTGCTGGCCGACATCGGCTGGCGCGCGCATCCCGATTATCGCGGCGAGGAATCCCTCGGCATCATTGCGCACGCGTCCTTCATCGGCATCGACCATCCGGGTCGGGCCTACGTCGGGCTCGCGGTGTTCTTCCGGCACGCCGGGCTCGGAATGACCGACGACGAGTTTTCCCTGCGTCTGCGCGAACTGGCCTCGCCGCGCATGCTCGACCGCGCCCGCGTGCTCGGCGCGGCTTTGCGGGTCGGCTATCTGGTCTCGGCTGCCATGCCCGGCATCCTGCCGCGCGCGCCCATGACCGCGGATCGCAGCCGCGTGATGCTGCGCCTCGAAGGGGGACTCACGGCGCTCGCAGGCGAACGCCTGTTCAACCGCCTGCGCCAGCTTGCGCGCCTGATCGGCCGGGAGCCCGAGATAGTGACGACGTGAACAGGAATCAGGGCTCGGGCATCAGGTATCAAGCGCCAACTGTCAGTGTTCAGAAGCGACAGATTGTCCGTTTTGGTCACGCCCTGCTGATTCCTGATGCCCGATACCTGATGCCCGGCCTACCGCCACCACCCGCCCGTTTTCGATCGCCAGCGCCAGCTGACCGTGCTTGAGGGCGAGCGCGTTCTCGCCGAACAGCTCGCGTCGCCAGCCGCGCAACGCCGCCACCGGCGCCTCATCGTTCGCGGCGATGCGTTCGAGATCATCGACCGTGGCGATCACCTTGGCGGCGACAGCGTGGCGCTCGGATGTCATGCGCAGGAGCACCTTGAGCAGTTCGACGGTCGCTGCGCCGTTCGGGGTTCCTTTGTGGCGCTCGATCCGCGGCAGCGATTTCGGGTCGCGCGCGAGCCCGCGCGCGGTCGCGGCCAGGATCGCCTCGCCCCATTTCGAGCGCTCGAACCCGCGCGGCAGCGAGCGCAGACTGCCGAGCTTCTCGGCCGTGGTCGGCGCATGCACCGCGATGTCGGCGAGCGCGTCGTCCTTGAGCACGCGCCCGCGCGGCACGTCGCGCGCCTGCGCCTCCCGTTCACGCCAAGCCGCAAGCTCGATCAGCACCGCGAGATCCTTGGGTTTGCGCACCCGGGCCTTAAGGCGTTCCCATGCGCTTTCCGGGTCGAGCCGGTAGGTATCGGGCGAGGTGAGCACCTCCATCTCCTCGCGCACCCATTCTGCCCGGCTGCGCCGTTCGAGGTCCGCGGAAAGCGCGAGGTAGACGTCGCGCAAGTGTGTGACGTCGGAGATGGCGTAGGCGATCTGCTGGGTCGTGAGCGGGCGGCGCGTCCAGTCGGTGAAGCGGTGCGATTTATCGAGCGTATCGCCGGTGATGCGGTGGACCAGCTGGTCGTAGGAGATCGAATCGCCATGGCCGAGCACCATGGCGGCGACCTGCGTGTCGAATACCGGATGAGGAATGAGGCCGGCTTGGTGCCAGACGATTTCGATGTCCTGGCGCGCGGCATGGAAAACCTTGAGCACCCGCTCGTCCGCCATCAACGCGAAGAACGGGGCGAGATCGATCCCCTCGGCGCGGGTGTCGACCACCACCGCTTCGTCCGCGCTCGCCATCTGGGCGACGCACAGGATCGGGAAATAGGTCGATTCGCGCAGGAACTCGGTATCGACGGTCACGTACGGATGCCGGCCAAGCCGGGCGCAGGCCTCGGCCAATTCCTGCGTCGTCGTGATCACGTTCATAGGAGGCTATTTGCGTGGTTGCGGGCGGCTGCCGCAAGTCGAAAGACAGGATATGCTCGGCGGATGCCCGACCCAGACGCTGGGACCCGGCCGCAGGCGAATCGTCGCCCGTAGCATCGCCGAACAAGTCATTGGCGTGTAATCACTTTTTGTTCCGATTGAAGAGGCCTTGATGGTCGAATTATCTCCGCTGCGGACCGGCTTGAAGGGGTCGGCGGAAATCGTCGTCGGCGAGGAACATACCGCGCCCTTCGTCGGCAGCGGGCGTGTGCGCGTGCTGGCGACCCCGGTGATGATCAACCTCATGGAAGCCGCCGCGCTCGATGCCGTCGAGAGGCTGCTTCCAGCAGGTCACCAAAGCCTCGGCATCCATCTCGACGTGCGCCACTACGCGGCGACCCCGGTCGGTATGCGCGTTCGCGTGACTGCCGAACTCGTCAAAGTCAACGGCCGCACCCTCGATTTCCGCGTCGAGGCACGTGACGAGAAGGAGGGGATCGGCGACGGGCTGCACCAACGCGTGGTCGTGAACGTTGCCCGCTTCGATCAGCGGGTACAGAAAAAGATTGCCACGAGTTGATCTGATATTTGCTCACCTCCCGCGCACCTTCGGCAGGAATATGAACTCCCACGGGCTCGGCATCGGGCCGACCGGCACTTCGATCAACGTCGGCCCGCCGCGCCGGGCAAATCCGCGGCGCAGCGCGCCGCGCAACTCCTCGGGCGAACGCACGCGCTCGGCAGCCGCGCCAAAACTTTCGGCAAAGCGCACGAAATCGGGGTTGGTGAGATCGCTCGCGATGACCCGGTTGCCGTAGCGTTCTTCCTGGATGCGCCGCACGTTGCCGAAGGCGCCGTCGGCGAACAGCACGGTGACGAGCGGAATGCGATGGCGGATCGCGCTCGCGAGTTCGTTCGCCGTGTAGAGGAAGCCGCCGTCGCCGGAGATCGCGAGCACACGCACGTCGCGCCGCGCGTCCTGCACGCCCAGCGCCGTGGCGAAGCCCCAGCCGAGGTTGTCCTGATACCCCGGCGAGAGGAACGTGCGCGGTTTGTAGACCGGAAATGCAAGCCGCGAGGCAAAACCGATCTGCGTCACCTCGTCGACGAAAATGCCGTCCTCCGGCAACTCCGCGCGGATCGCTTCGAGAAAGGCGAGTTGCGGTTTCAGTTTGGCAAGACGCGTGCGCAGCTTCGTCTGGCGTTCCTGCATCTCCTCACGGCGCGAAGGGCGGGCGCGGTTGTGCGCCGGCAGCACATCGATGAGGCGCCGCAGGATCGGCTGCGAGTTCCCGATCAACGCCGCCGCCGGCGCGAGGTTCTCATCGATGCCCCACATGGTTTGCTGCAAGTGAATGCGCGTGCCGACCGCGAGCACCGCGTCGGCTTCGGCCCACAGCTCATGCCCGAGCGGGAAGGTGACGCTGAGCGGATCGCGGCTGTCGAGCACGCCGCGCCCGCGGCGGAAGCCGAGCACCGGCGCCTGCAGCATCGCGGATAGCTCGGTGACTTCGGCGCTCGCGTCCTGCGCGCCGCCGCCGCACACAATCAGGATGCGCGCCGCCGCGCCGAGAAGCTTGGCAGCTGTCGCCACTGCATCCTCATCGACCGGCACCTGCAGCGCCGGCAGCGGCTCGATCGGCCCGACCGGGCCGGCGCGGCCCCATGTGTCCATGGCGCATTCGAGCGCTGCGGGCCCGTGCCGGCGCATGCGCATGGAGCGGATCGCCTCCCCGACGAGCCGCGGCGCCTCGTGTGGTGCGCGGATGCGGGCCGACCAATCGACCAGCCGCTCGATAATGCCGGCCTGATCGCGGATTTCATGTAGCCAGCCGAAGCCGCGGCCGATGTCGGCGTCCGGAATTTGGCCGATCAGCGCTAATACCGGCGCATTCATCCCGTAGGCGGTGATGAGCGCCGCGCCGCTGTTGAGGAGTCCGGGGCCGGGCACCACTGCGTAGGCCTGCGGCCGATTCGTCGCGAGCGCGGAGCCGAGGGCCATATAGGCTGCGCCCTGCTCATGGCGCGCGTGTACCGTACGCAGCTTGTCGCCGGCCTTGAACATGGCGTCGAATAGGTCGTCGTTGTGCACGCCGGGGAGGGCGTAGATCGTGTCGAGGCCGTGGGCGAGGAGCGAAGCCACGGTCGCTTCGGCAGTGGTCATTCGAACCATGAGTTAGGCCATACCACTTGTGTCGGCGTAACGCTTCCTATACTGCCCGTTCCGGCGGCCCTCGCCTGCCTTTCCCGCGGAAACCGGACATGCATCGCTACCGCACCCATACATGCGGCGATCTGCGGGAAAGCGACATCGGGGCCGAGGTGCGTCTGTCCGGCTGGTGCCATCGCATCCGTGACCACGGCGGGCTTCTGTTTATCGATCTGCGGGATCACTACGGCATCGGCCAATGCGTCGCCGATCCCGACAGCCCGGCGTTCAAATCGGCCGAGAGGTTGCGCTCCGAATGGGTCGTGCGCATCGACGGCAAGGTGCGCAAGCGCCCGGAGGGGACCGAAAACCCCGAGCTTCCGACCGGCGCGGTCGAGGTTTTCATCAAAGATATCGAGGTGCTCAGCCAAGCGGGCGAACTGCCGCTGCCGGTGTTCGGCGAGCAGGAATATCCTGAGGAGATCCGCCTCAAATACCGCTTCCTCGATCTGCGGCGCGAGCGGCTTCACAACAACATCATCAAACGCGGCAAAATCATCGACAGCATTCGCCGGCGCATGAAGGAGCAGAGCTTCTTCGAGTTTCAGACGCCGATCCTCACCGCGTCCTCCCCGGAAGGCGCGCGTGACTTCCTGGTGCCGTCGCGCCTGCATCCCGGGAAATTCTACGCGCTGCCCCAGGCCCCCCAGCAGTTCAAACAGCTGGTGATGATCTCAGGCTTCGATCGCTACTTCCAGATTGCGCCGTGCTTCCGCGACGAAGACGCGCGTGCCGATCGTTCGCCCGGGGAGTTCTATCAGCTCGACGTGGAGATGAGCTTCGTCACCCAGGAGGACGTGTTCGCCTCGGTCGAGCCGGTGCTGCGCGACGTGTTCGAGGAGTTCGCCGACGGCAAACCGGTCACGCCCAAGTTTGCGCGCATCCCGTACGCGGAGGCGCTGACCAAATACGGCACGGATAAACCCGACCTGCGCAACCCATTGGAGATCGCCGACGTCACGGCCGAGTTCAACGAGCCGAGCGTCAGCTTCAACGCATTCAAGAACGTCATCAAGGCGGGCGGCGTGGTGCGCGCGATCCCGGCTCCCGGCGCGGCGGCGCAGCCACGTTCGTTCTTCGACAAGCTCAACGAGTGGGCGCGTGCCGACATGGGCGCGCCGGGGCTCGGCTACATCGTATTTGAGGTGGACGGCGGCAAGGGCCCGATCGCGAAATTCATCCCGGCCGACGTGCAGGAGCGGATCGCCCGCAAGGCCGGCATCGCGGCCGGCGGCGCCGTGTTCTTCGCTGCCGACAAACCTGCCGCAGCGGCGAGACTCGCGGGTGCCGCGCGTTCCAGGATCGGCGAAGAGCTCGGGCTGATAAAGAAGGATCGCTTCGAGTTCTGCTGGATCGTCGATTTTCCCATGTACGAGTGGAACGAGGAGGAGAAGAAGATCGACTTCTCCCATAATCCATTCTCGATGCCGAACGTCGCGGCCGAGGACTTCCTCAAGCTCGACGCGAACGACCGCGAAACGATCCTCGGTATCAAGGCGATCCAGTACGACATTGTGTGCAACGGCGTAGAGCTGTCTTCCGGCGCCATCAGAAACCATCGTCCCGATGTGATGCGGAAAGCCTTTGCTATCGCCGGTTACGATGAGAGCGTGCTGGAAGAAAAATTCGGCGGGATGCTGCGCGCGCTCTCCTACGGCGCTCCGCCGCACGGAGGCATCGCGCCGGGCATCGATCGCATCGTCATGCTGCTGTGCGGGGAAGAGAACCTGCGCGAGGTCGTGCTTTTCCCCATGAATCAACGCGCGGAAGATTTGCTCATGGGTGCCCCGTCCGAGGTGACCGCGAAGCAGCTGCGCGAGCTGCACATCCGCCTCAACCTGCCCGCCAAAACCGAGTAGCTCCGCTCGTCGTCGCGAGGAGCGAAGCGACGAAGCAATCCAGGGGCTGCGCGCTCTGCACTGGATTGCTGTCGGCACTTCGTACCTCGCAATGACAAATCGGGGCCTTTCCGGTCTGCCCAGGATTGGGGTTTAATCAGCTCAATCGATCGAGGGAGGAGCTCGTGCCGGCCGACCTGTCTGCGGATTTGCGTTCCCGTGCGCTCGCCTATCACCAGATGCCGCGGCCGGGGAAGCTCGAGATCGAGCCGACGAAGCCGCTTGCCACCCAGCACGATCTTGCGCTCGCCTACACGCCCGGCGTCGCTGCCGCCTGCGAAGCGATCGCGGCCGATCCGGCCGAGGCGGCGACGCTCACCGCGCGCGCCAACCTTGTCGCTGTGGTGTCGAACGGCACCGCCGTGCTCGGGCTCGGTAACATCGGGCCGCTCGCCGGCAAGCCGGTGATGGAAGGCAAGGCGGTCCTGTTCAAAAAATTTGCCGGCATCGACGTGTTTGACATCGAAATCGACGCCCATGAGGTCGACCGCGTGGTCGACGTGGTCGCCGCCCTCGAGCCGACCTTCGGCGGCATCAACCTGGAGGATTTCAAGGCGCCGGAGTGTTTCGACATCGAGGACAAGCTCAAGGCGCGCATGAAGATCCCGGTGTTCCACGACGACCAGCACGGCACCGCCATCATCGTCGCCGCCGCGGTGCGCAACGCGCTGCTGCTCACCGGGAAGCCCATCGACAAGATCAAGCTCGTCACGTCCGGCGCCGGGGCTGCCGCGCTCGCCTGCCTCAATCTGCTCGTGAGCCTCGGCGTCAAGCGCGAGAACATTTGGGTCACCGACATCGAAGGTTTGGTCTACGCCGGCCGCACGATGTTGATGGATCGCTGGAAAGCGATCTACGCCCAGAAGACCGATATGCGCCGGCTTGCCGAGGCGATCGAAGGCGCCGACGTTTTCCTCGGCCTCTCCGCCGCCGGCGTGCTCAAGCCCGAGATGCTCGCGCGCATGGCCGAGCGGCCGCTGATCATGGCGCTCGCGAACCCCGTGCCGGAAATCATGCCGGACCTGGCGCTCAAGGCGCGGCCGGACGCGCTGATCTGCACCGGACGCTCCGACTATCCCAACCAGGTCAACAACGTCCTGTGCTTTCCTTATATCTTCCGCGGCGCGCTCGACGTCGGCGCCACCACGATCAACGAAGAGATGAAACTCGCCGCCGTCGAGGCGATCGCGGCGCTCGCGCGCGAGACGCCGTCGGAAGTCGCCGCGCGCGCTTACGGCGGCGAGGCACCGCTGTTCGGCGGCGGTTCGCTCATCCCGAACCCGTTCGATCCGCGCCTCATTCTGCGCATCGCGCCGGCAGTCGCGCGCGCCGCCATGGATTCGGGCGTCGCGACGCGGCCGATCGCCGACTTCGCTACTTACGCCGAGCGCCTCAACCGCTTCGTGTTCCGCTCCGGCTTCATCATGAAACCGGTGTTCGCCAAGGCGAAGACCGCGCCCAAGCGGATCGTCTATGCCGAGGGGGAGGACGAACGCATCCTGCGCGCGACCCAGGTCGTGGTGGAGGAGGGGCTTGCGCTGCCGATTCTGGTCGGTCGTCCCGCGGTGATCGAGGCGCGTTTGGCCCGCTACGGACTTTCGATCCGGCCGGGCAAGGATTTCACCCTGATCAATCCGGAGGGCGATCCGCGCTACCGCGAGTTCGTCGCGACCTACGTGGATGCGGCCGGGCGCCACGGCATCACGCCCGACGCGGCGCGCACGATCGTGCGCACCAACGCGACGGTCATCGCCGCGCTGACGCTGCGCCGCGGCGAAGCGGACGCCATGATCTGCGGGCTCGAAGGCCGCTACATGGCGCACCTGAAAAACATCGGCGACATCATCGGGCTTGCGCCGGGGCTACGCGATTTCTCTGCGCTCTCCCTCGTCATCACCGGCAAGGGCGTCTATTTCCTCGCCGACACCCAGGTGGCCGCGGACCCGACTGCCGAAGAGGTCGCCGAGGTGGCGGTGCTCGCGGCGGCCCACGTGCGCCGCTTCGGGATCGAGCCCAAGATCGCGCTCGTCTCGCACTCCGACTTCGGCAGCTACGATACGGCGTCGGCCGCCAAAATGCGCCGGGCGAGCGAGCTTCTCACGACGCGCGCGCCCGAGCTTGAGGTGGACGGCGAGATGGACGGGGAGTCCGCGCTGAATCCTTCGTATCGCGACCGCGTCTACCCGCATTCGCGCCTCAAAGGCGAAGCGAACGTGTTGATCATGCCCAGCCTCGACGCCGCCAACATCGCCTATGAGCTGATCAAAGTGCTCGGCGACGCGCTGCCGGTCGGCCCCTTCCTCATCGGCGCCGCGTGTCCGGCCCACATCCTCACGCCGTCGGTGACCGCTCGCGGCGTCGTCAACATGACCGCCGTCGCGGTGGTCGAGGCGCAGGACTGCGCTGCCAAGTAGCCCGCATTTCGCTGCGCTCATGCGGGCTACAAAAAAAAGGAATCAGCACGGTGGAGCAAGGAATTTTTGCAAGCCTAAAGGTGATCGACTGCGCGAGCTTCATCGCGGCCCCCGCGGCCGCGACGGTGCTCTCGGATTTCGGTGCCGATGTCATCAAGATCGAGCCGCCCGGGCGCGGCGACCCTTATCGTGCGCTGCCGCAGGTCGCCGGCAATCCCACGAGCGAGCACAATTACACTTGGATCCTCGAAAACCGCAACAAAAAGAGCCTCGCGCTCGATCTCGCCAAACCGCAAGCGCGCGAGGCGCTATATCGTCTCGTCAAGGAGGCCGATGTGTTCATCACCAATTATCCGCCGCCGGTGCGCCGGCGCCTCGGCGTGACCTATGAGCACATCGCGCCGCTCAACGAGCGCCTGATCTACGCATCGTTCACGGGCTACGGCGAGGTCGGCGAAGAGGCGCACCGGCCGGGCTTCGACAGCAACGCATGGTGGGCGCGTTCCGGACTGATGGATGTGGTGCGGCCGCACGCCGGCGCGCCGCCGGCGCGTTCGGTCCCTGGCATGGGCGACCATCCGTCGTCGGCGATCGCGCTCTATGCTGCGATCGTCACCGCGCTGTTCCGGCGCGAGCGCACCGGCAAGGGCGCGCACGTCGGCTCGTCGCTAATGGCGAACGGCGCCTGGGCGAACGGCGTCTTCATCCAGGCGCAGCTGTGCGGCGCCACCTTCTATCCGCGCCAGCCACGCGAGAACGCGCTCAACGCGCTGACCAATCACTATCTCTGCCGCGATCAGCGCTGGCTCATGCTCTCGCTGCTCGATCAGGAGCGGCAATGGCCGTTGCTTGCCGCCTGCATCGGCCGCGAGGAGCTGGGGCACGACCCGCGCTTTGCGACGGCATCGACGCGGCAGGCGCATGCGCGCGACCTGATCGCGATCCTCGACGCGGTGTTCGCCACCAAAGACCTCGCCGCCTGGCGCGCGATCCTCGACGGCAACGATCTCATCACCGGGGCGGTGGCAACGCTCGAGGACATTCCCGGCGACCGGCAGATGCTGACGAACGACGTGCTGGTGCCGCTCGGCAACGACGGCATGCTCACGGTGAGTTCGCCGTTCTGGGTCGCGCGTTCCGACAAGGTCATGCCGCGCCGCGCGCCCGACATCGGCGAACATAGCGACGAGGTGCTGCGCGCGGCCGGCTATGCCGATACCGACATCGATCGGCTGCGTGCGAGCGGGGCGGTGGGGTGAGTATGATCTCTCGGTCGTCATCGCCCGCGAAAGCGGGTGATCCAGTAACCACAGGTCTTTCAAATTAAACTACGGCCGGTGTGTACTGGATGCCCCGCTTTCGCGGGGCATGAAGAGGTCTGGACTCAAACCGTAAGCGTGCCGGCCTTGGCGGCGGCGTAGCGCTCGGCCACCTTGTTCCAGTTGACGACGTTCCACCATGCCTTGAGATAATCGGGCCGACGGTTCTGATATTTCAGATAATAGGCGTGCTCCCACACGTCGTTGCCGAACAGGACACGCTTGCCGTCCATGAGGACGCTGTCCTGGTTCGGCCTGGTCTCGAGTGCGAGTTTGCCGTCACGGCTCACACCCACGGCGACCCAGCCGGAACCGAAAACGCGCCCGCCCGCGGCGTTGAAATCGTTTTGGAATTTCTCCAATCCGCCGAGGTCGCGATCGATGGCGGCAGCGAGGTCGCCTTGGGGCTTGCCGCCGCCCGGGCCCATGATCTGCCAAAACATGGTGTGGTTGGCGTGGCCGCCCATGTTGTTGCGTACGGGCGTGCGGATCACCTCGGGCAGTTCGCCGATCTTGGCGAGCACATCCTGGATCGGCATCTGGCCGATTTGGGGATGGTCCTTGGCGATCGCGTTGAGATTGTTGATTTAGGCTGCGTGATGGCGATCGTGGTGAATTTCCATGGTCATCGCGTCGATGTGCGGCTCGAGCGCGTTGGTAGCGTAGGTGAGCGGAGGCAGGGTGAACGGAAGGGTGGCGGGCGCGGGCGCCGGCGGCGTCTGGGCGACGACAATACGGGGTGCGAGCGCGGCGGTGGCGACGCCGGTTGCGGCGAACAGCAGTTTGCGGCGGCTCATGAGCGGCATTGGGTCCTCCTGATTTGGTCGTGCGAGGCAAGTACGGCCGGGCGGCCGGGCAGTTTCGTCAAATGCGCGTGAACGTGAAAAAAATCGCGTAATGCGCAAGCGACCGGCCTATCGGTTTTCCGACTTCGTCGAGCGCGGAAAAATGCCCATGCGCAGGCGCACCTCGGGGGGCACGCCGTAATCGCGCATGGCGCGCGCGCTGTCGCGCAAGCCGCAGGCTTCCCGCTGAACGATGAAGCTCCACAGCACCTCGCTGGCTGACGCGACCAGCTCCTGGCGCCGTTTCCGTCGCATCGCCGCTAACACGGGGGCTTCGTCCTCCTGCGCATCGAAAGCAGCGAGCGCCGCAAGCGCTGCCTCCAACCTTCGGCCAAGCCGGCCGAGCGCGGAGGCCTTTTCGTGCGCAATCTCATAATCGAGAGCGGCAGCCGGATTCTCCGCGCGCAACCAGGGCGGCAACGGTCGCGCATTTGTCATGATGCGCTCCGCGTCCAGGTTACAAGGCTCGCATCGGCTTGCGCATCGAGCACGCGCCGCTCCCCGGGACGCAGGCCATGACTTGCCAGCACGTCCTCGGGACTTTGCGCCGGCACTTGCGGGAATACCGGTCGTCCGCCCGGCAGCCGAACCTTGTTCACGCGCGATAGATGGAAGGCGTCGTAGCCGAGATCGAGAAACAAACCAAACACCTCGGTGCCGCCGATGATCGCGACAGTTCCTTCCGCGAGCCCCAAAGTCGCGCAGGCGGCGACAAACGACGCGCCCGCCGGGTTCCATAACCGCGCTATCGGATTCTTCGGATCGGGCTCGATGGCGGAAATTGTTCGCGTCACGATCAACCGCCGGCGCCGTGGCGAGTTCGCTTGGCCTTCGTGCGAATGGCGGCCGTGCACCACCGCGGCCACGCGGTCGAGGCTCGAGTCGAAGAACCGTTGATCCGCCTCGACCTTGAGCATGTCGGGCATGTGGCCGTTGTGATCGGCCAGCATGCCGTCAAGCGAGACGATCGCAAACCCCTCGATCCGAAGTAATCCGATCATCCCGGACTTGACCGGGCGCTCAATTGCCTTCGATCGTGCGCACCACGCTCTCGACCGGCCGGCTGCTCACGTTGGGCGATTTGATTTCTTTCATCACGATCTGATCGTATTCCGGCAGCGACGTGAGTTGATCTTTCGCGCGCATTTGTACGACCCGGTAGCCGCCGGCCTTGAGGTCGTCGAGAATTTGCCCAATGGCGTCCGCGGTCGCGTGCTGGAAGTCGTGCATCAGGATGATGCCTTTACCGTGTTTCTGCAGCTTCGTCATGACCGACTGCCGGACCTGCTCGGGCTTGCGCATCTTGAAATCGAACGAGTCGAAGTCGGCGGAGAAGATGCCAATGTTACGTGTGCCGAGATAGGTGATCGCATCCGGCGGCTGTTGCAGCGCGGGGAAGCGGAAGAACGGCGAAATCGGTCCGCCCAGCGCCCAGCTCACCGCGCTGATGCCCTTTTCGATCTCGTCCTTCCAGGTGTACTCGACTGTCTGCCTCTTGCCGTTGATAAGGCATGAGCCCTTGGTCTTCGACAGGTTCTGGTGACACCAGGTATGCGAGCCGACCGTGTGCCCTGCGGCGGCGACTTGCTTGAGCAGGTCGGGCTCGTAGGTCGCGTGCAAGCCAATCGGGAAGAAGATCGCCTTGGTGCAATGGCGCGCGAGCGCGGCGAGCACCTTCGGCGTGTTGTTCGGCCACGGGCCGTCATCGAACGTCAGCACGACTTCGCCGGGCCGCAGGAAATCCATGCCCTTGAAGTGTTCGGCGCCGAAACCCGGGCCGCCGGTGGTGTCGACCTCGACCACGCGTGACACTCCGAGC
>Ga0306920_100004150_pt1 | contig 18554 bp, 20 predicted proteins | sample flu12Cox44000170_FD_204666 | JGI IMG/M metagenome (GOLD analysis project Ga0306920, IMG submission 204666) | Lab enrichment of tropical soil microbial communities from Luquillo Experimental Forest, Puerto Rico - flux4day.12C.oxic.44.000.170 (v2)... | ecosystem: Environmental > Terrestrial >... | reverse complement strand
GTTGCCGAGAAGGCGATGGACGCGACTAAGGAAAAGACAGCGGAAGTGGTCGACATCACCAAGGAGTTGGCGCACAAGGCGGCTGACGCTACCAAAGAGACCGCCGCAAAAGCTGCGGAAACGACTTCGGAAGCCGCTTCCCGGGTGAAGGATGCCGCGAAGAAAGTTGTGTAGCGGGTAATCGGCGGAGGCTTGGCAGGAGTCCGCCCTTCGCGTTTTTGAGAAGTTGGCCTTTCACCCTGGTTCGTAAATTGACCCAGCCGAGAGAATGCTGGGCCGATGTCTGGACGCGCAGACTCTGGCGCGGCTGGGCGCGGATCGACCCCGAGTTACTATCTCCGGTCAGGCATCGCTCTGCGCCGCCCTGTAGAGCGGAGCGAAGGCGGCGCCTCCTCCGCCCTTACCTCTCATCAGCAGGGCGCTCTTTCATAATGCATTGACCCCCGAAATGAGCGGACGCGCGGGGAGCGGAGGGCGGCCCGGGGCCTATCAGAAGATGATGGAGCAGTAGGCGGCGTAGGCATAGGCCGTCGTGCGCCGGCAACATCACTCGGTTTTAGAATGCTCGATGAATTCTGCGTCAAGGTGCTCAAGGCTGGTCTGATCTAACCACATTTCCCCGGCCAGCAGCACACCCCGCACTTTCCGGCTATTCTCGATCTCGCTCAAAGGATTCCCGTCCAGCAAAACCAGGTCTGCGATTCGGCCCTGTTCGATCGTCCCTGCGTTCCGTTTCAGAAATTGGGCCGGGGCGCGGGTGGCCGCAACCAGCGCCTGATAAGGGCAGAGGCCAGCTTTTACCAGAGTCTCGAGTTCATCGTGCAAGGACAACCCCGGAATCTGGATCGGGTTCGTGGCATCCGTGCCCGCCATCAGCGGCATGCCGCCCTTGTTCAGTTCCCCGGCTAGCTGAAAGAGAAAAGGAACCATGATCTTGTTCTGCGCCAGCCACTGTTCCCCCCGCTTCGGGTACGAATCGGCATCGCTCTGATAATCCCTCATGTAAGAGGCAGGCACGTACCGCATCTCAGGGCGCGCCAGGAAGCTCTGCGGGTCGGTTGCCTGGTCGAGGATGTTGGTCATCGCCGACAAAGTCGAGATCACCCAGACGTGGTTGTCGAGCAGCTCTCGCGTTAAGTCGGGAATCCTGTTCGGGTCGGGCTTTTTGTCCCAGGGGTCTTTCGAACGATCCACGAAGAATCGGTAGAGTTCCTCGTAGTGGGCAATCGCGTCCTGTTTCGCGCGGATCACACTCAGCACACCGACCTTCTTCGGCACATGCCCAACCAGCCGGATGTGCTCCTGTCGCGCCGCCTCCACGATCGCGTAGTACGCCTCGGGGCTGAGATTGCTGTAGGGCTTCAGAAAGTCGTATCCGGCTTGCGCCTGCTGCTTCACAATCGCTAGCGCAGCTTCCCGGTCCTTCACGAACACGTGGTCGGTGCGCTTGGGGTCCCCGTCTAGAATTTTCCCGGACACATAAAGCGTCGGTCCCAGCAACTCTCCCTTCGCCATCCGCTCTCTCCACTTCAGGTCCCGCTCAGATCCGTTCAGGTCCAGCACCGTCGTAACGCCGTGAGTGACGTACAACCGCATCTGTTGTTCGTCCCCGAAGTCGGTATGGATATGCATGTCGCACAATCCAGGGATCAGGAACTTCCCGCGCGCCTCGATCACCTGGGTCGTGGAATCCGGCTTGAGACGCCGGCTCGAAATCGCCTTGATGACTCCATTCTCGATCAGAACATCTTGCCCTTGAAGGACGCGTTCCTCCGTCATGGGAATTACATTCGCCTGGCGAAATAGCACGCGACTGACCTGTTTCTGGCCTTGGCTGCACACCGAAAACGAGCAGACCAGTAACAGCAAAGCGAGGCGGGAGCATCTGTACAAGGGATTCTCCGTGGCGTCGTTGAGGAGTAGCGGACGCGCCGGTGTCTTAGACGGGCATTCATGTGCGGGGGAAGCAGCCCGGCAGACCATGTTACGTGCTCTCTCCGGGCGGGATGATTCGCGGAATTTTCTGATTCTTCCAGCTTGGGAGTCTTGACCAGCAGACGATTTGGTTGAAGTCGCCGTGAGTTTGCTGGACCACAGCCTGATACATCCGGTCGTAGTTCACAATCGGCATTCCCCAAATCACAGCTTCGACTGCGCGACGCTCAATGGCGGAATTTGCGACATCGACCGTGGGCATGGTTGGAGCGGTGGCCGGTTTTTCGGTTTCTTGGCAGGCTGTTGAAATTACTAACGAGAAGAAAACAAGCGCAGCAGCGAATCGAATCCTCATACGGCGCGGATGCTACGCCCCTTGGCGATAGCCCTCAACTGTCACTTTTTGGTAGCGGTTGGACAATTGGCGATAAATCCTGATTACACTCGTTGACCCTGTAAGGAAGGCTGTGCTGCAACATCGCAAAGCATTTTGAATGCTGCTCGTAGGTTTGACTAATCCGACTGCGCACTTTCCATGACGGTGAATCTCACACACACGCCATGCCCTTGTTTCATGACAATTTGATAATGAAGGGACACTCCAGGATGGCCGTTGGCCTCGTACAGTCGCTTCGCTGCATCCAACGTTGCCACTATTTTCTTGGTGTCGAAGAACTCTCCAAGTTGAATGGGCGAAACGCCTCGAATTTGGTCGGCCTCGAGCGCTCGATTGCCTGATATTTCAATCTCGTCGACCCTGTAGCGCGCGCCTTCCTCGAAATGAACGTTCAACGAAGCCGCTTGCGGCTGCCGACTAGCGTCCGTTATTGACATCGAGGATTCAGAAACGGTTGCCCCGAGATAGCCAAGATCTCGAAGCACGGTCCGGATTTGATCATCGATCTGGGCAAACTGCCGATCGTCGAGACAAGCACCGATCAGCCGAGACCTAAGTGCTCCTTGATCACCCGAGGACAAATGGGTTGTCGTTGGCAAGTTCACTTGCGACACTACGAGCTGCTTGTTGCAAGGACCCTGAGCAACACTGGTTATAGGAACTTCAAGAAGGGCGAAAGCGGCAAATGAAACGAGCAGAGGTGTACGCATCATCAACCCCGGCCTCCGTGCCAAGCGGATGATAACACCGCGATTTGCTTTGTTGAGGTGTTCATGCGAACGATGACAACCTACTCCAAAAGGGGCCCCCTCTTAATGCGATCGCATCAATTGGTCTTGACAGGCAAACGGGGCCGGAGGAGAATCCCCGGTTAGTTCTGCTGCGGTGCGGTTTGCCTCCGTTTTCACCTTCCTCCCAAGTTGCGCAAGCCGGGTTCGGTTTCTCTTCCATCAGTTTGGGTTTTGGGCCTGTTCCTTAGTGGCCGCCAGCAGGCGTGTGATGAGACTCTCACGTTGCAAGCGTGCAGCTTTTGCCATTGCCCTGAGTTCCAATGCCCTTGCTGGTACGACCCTGGTCCTGGATGGCAATTAAGTAAGGAGCGCAGATGCAGAACGGATCTGGCATCAGACACACGCATTCTTTCCGATACCATCTGAAACAGCTCGCGATTGCAGCGGGGGCCATCGTAAGCCTCGCGTCTTGTGGTGGAAAAAGCAGCAATTCCACGTCTCCGCCTGTCTGCTCTCTGGCCAGTCCAGGACCAGCATCGGCGCAGACGAAAGCTCGCCTCGGAGCTTACTACTTTGATGGTTGGTCCGGGCCACTCAGTAATTTTCACTACGACAATATGGTCAACGGCCCGTATCAGGGCCGGGAACCCTTGTCGGGGTGGCAGGACAACACATCGTGTGCGGTCGAACAGCAGTTTGCCTGGGCACACGAGTTTGGAATCAATTTCTTTGTGTTCGACTGGTATTACGACGTGGCGCAGAACGAGTACGAAGGCGACAATCTCAACAACGCCCTTCAGATGACCAAGTCGTTTTCTAACCGCCACGGCATGCAGTTTACGATCCAGTACATCGACGACGGGTCGTTTATCGTGCCTTCCTCGGATTGGAATACGACCATCACTGAGTGGCTTGGGTACATGGCTGACCCGGACTATGTTCGCGTGAACGGAAAACCGGTGCTGTTCGTGTACTCCATGGGACACCTGGAAGGGTCCTTCACGTCAGCCGCTATCGCGGATTCCTTCAATCAGCTACGGGCGGCGGCGCAGGCGCAAGGGCTGCCCGGCGTGTATATCGTCGGCGGAATCGACTCTTCCTATGATCTGGTAACTCAGACCCTCAACATCAACGATCTGTCGGCGAGCGCGGCGGACGGCTACGACGCTTACAGTTTCTATAACATCGCTATCACGGGGAACAATCCTGGCGTGCAACCTTTTTCGGTCATCTCCGACGCTGGACAAGCGGTTTGGGCATACGTTGCAACGAAAAGCCCTCTTCCATTTATCCCCGTCGCGGTTGCCGGATGGGATTCGAGGCCGGTAGGGCCGCAGCCCGAGAGCAATTGGTGGGCAACTCGCACGCCGCAGGATGTCTCTGGCCTCGTCAGCGCCGCTATTACCTGGTCTGTCTCGAACCCGTCGCTTCGCCCTGAGCCCGTCCCGACTCCACCTCTGGTGATGATCGAGGCTTGGAATGAGCTAGTGAAGGAGCCTATCTGGTTCCGACCGTCGGCGATGGCACAAGCTACGGTGATTCCTTGGCTGCGATGCTGACGGCTCCGTAATTGCGGCATTTCGCGCTGAGTCAAGGAATCGGAAACCAGGGCGATTTGCCACAGTCGATTGGCGATAATCCCGATAGTGGAGATGACTGTTGCAAAATCCCGATTTCACTCATTTACCCCGAAAGAGGCGAAGGAAAAGCGCATACTTGCACTATCGGCTGGTTACGACACTATGAGTCAGTACATTGATCGTTCGAATAGTGGCCTGCGTCGCAGTTTCCTGGTTGAGCTGTTAAACAAGTTCTATTTGTCGCCAGTCGGGCCGGCTTGCAGGGGTCCGCTAACGGGAGTATTCTTCGACACCTAAAATCCCTCCAGTCAAAAGGAGCAGATCATGTCTCTTGACACTTTTGTTGTGCTAGCCAACCAATACAACAATGAATCGGACGCTTTAGCCGATTACGATGCAGTTCGAAAACTCTACACGGATGCGGGGACCATCGACACGTATGACGCTGCAGTGCTCACCCGTAACCCAGATGGGAAGGTTGAGATTGTAAAACGCACCGAGGAGCCGACACGTCAGGGTGCCGCGCGAGGCTTCCTGGTGGGACTGGCTGTCGGCGCTGTGGTCGCGCTGTTCCCGGCCGCTGGTGTAGGACTTGCTGCCGGATTGCTCGGTGGTGGGGCAATCGGTGCCGGGGCAGGCGCTGTGGCCGGACACGTAGCCGGTGGAATGAACCGTTCGGATCTCAAGGACCTCGGCGAGTTGCTCGATGACGGAACCAGCGGATTGGTTGTGGTCGCGGCAACCGACGTCGAAGCGAGGGTCGAGGCGGCCATTACCAGAGCAAAGAAGCGTGCAAAGGCGCAATTGCAGGCCGACACCGATGCGCTCAAGAAGGACATCGACAACATGCGGGCGGCATAGTTGCGCCGAGTGCCACGCTGCAATATGATTCCTGCCACTTCGTAGACCGATTTTGCATGGGGACGAAAGGCCGAAAGTAAGCCTAACGCTCCTCTCATTCACCTTTCGATCCGCCTCTTGGTGTCGCATTCAATTGGGACGCGGCGAATCAACAAACCGGGCTGCCAACTCAACCAGAGACCGAGTCAATCAATAAAGCGGCTGCGACTCGATTCTTTAGCTTCGTTTATCACGAGCGAAGGAATTTGGGTTCACGGCGCACCACTTCGTTCAAGTTTTTCGCGTTGACTTGAACAACGCAGACAGGAGATGACTCATGGATCGTATGCTTGTGGTGATTTTCCCGAACGAGAGCAAGGCGTATGAAGGCAGAAGGGCCCTTCAACAACTGGACTCGGAAGGAAGCGTCAGCGTCTATGCTTATGCCGTCCTAGCCAAGAATCCGGACGGAACTGCAACGGTGAAGCAAGGAGATGATGTTGGTCCGATCGGAACTCTCGTAGGCACGTCGCTGGGAAGTCTAATTGGCGTGTTGGGAGGGCCCGTCGGAGTGGCCGCCGGAGCAGCCGCTGGAATGGCTGTGGGCAGCGGCTTTGACTTGAACAATACTCGGGTAGGAGCGGATTTCATCGACGATGTTCAGAAGTTCCTGGTGCCGCCCAACGTCGCGCTGGTCGCGGAGGTGGACGAGGAGTGGACGACGCCTGTGGACACGCGGATGGAAGCCATCGGCGGAAATGTTTTCCGGCGAGCTCTTTCCGAAGTGGCAGAGAAGATGGACGATGAAGACGTCGCCGCCATGAAGGCTGACTTGGCTCAACTGAAAGCCGAACGAGCCAAAGCTCATGCCGATCGGAAGGCGAAACTGGAAGAGAAGATTAACCAACTCGATTCAAAGATTCAGGCTCAGTTGCAACGGGCGAAAGAGAGAAATGACGCTGCAAAACGGAAGGCACAAGCCAAAGCCCAGGCCCTCAAGGCAAGGGCCGACGTTGCAAGATCCAAGGCGTCATAACGCGACACAATTGACAGTCTGTGATGCATTGAAAGGGAGGTCAGAAGGCCTCCCTTTTTTATGCCAATACTTTTTTGATAGCCGATACGCTGGGTTACTGTTGGAGATAGCTTCAAAACCGCTTACAACAACGCGAAGGTTCTGCAGGGAGGCTGATGATGAGGGTGCTACGATCTTTGATCCTTGGATTCTGGTTAATGCTGCTGGCGGCTGCGACCCCCACATGCTTGGCGCAGGCCCCCACTCCGGAGCCGGTTAGCGATCAGGAAACGGAGCTTGGGCAGGAAGTGTATAAACAATTGCTGGCCAAGGGCGAGATCATTCAGTCGTCTCCTTTGTATGACAATCTGAAGCCGATCGCGGATGCAATTGCGCGGGTGGCGCAGCCCGAATACCCTCATCCCTTCAAGTTCTTTCTGGTGCACGAAGCGCAACCCAATGCGTTCGCGACGCCAGGCGGGAACGTGTACGTGGTCGACTCGTTGCTTTACTTCGTTAAGAACACTGAGCAACTGGCTGGGACGCTGTGCCACGAGGTCTCTCATACCATTCATCGTGACGGCGCTAACCTCATGGTGAAGGAGCAGAAAATTGAGCAGCGGGAATTGGCCGCTGCGATTTTGCTGGGACCGACGCGCGCTCATCTGATTGCCATTGCGCTTCTAGGGAAGCTGCATTCGCTCGGTTATTCGCGCGATGCGGAATCAAAGGCTGATGTAACCGGCTCGGACATTTGTGCTCAGGCGGGATATAACCCGTGGGGGCTGATCTGGCTGTTTCGAGACTTTCAAAACGCGAATGTTAACCAGATCCCGCAGCTTCTTTCCGATCACCCGGCCGACGGCACAAGGATCCAAACACTTGAGAAGCACTTCCGGGACCACCCCGCAACGTTTTCCAAGTTCAGTTCCGACTCGAAATCTGCGACGCCCTTTACGGTGCCGAAAGGCGCGCCCGAAACTTTCTTGCACGCAGGAAACAAAGGCGGAAATTAGCGGTGTGGACACGAATCTGCGTTCAGACGGCCTTGGGTAAGTCCTATTTGGCGATAAATCCCGAGTAGGCTCCATGAGCAGGGCAGTCGGCAACCGTCATGGGCTTGATCGCGTCGCCCGGCAAATCTTAGCGGCATGGCGGATGCGGTTGCTGACTGTGTTGGCCGTCTGGTCATCCGAAAATAGAAGCCTCGCCTCGTTCGATAACTTTTTCTTCGATTTCAACTGGCTCTTGTGATACGACTCCTTATTTCCTGGGAGTGTAGCGTCGGTCTTCATCACAACTACGTAAGTCTCAGGCGAAACCTCGAACTTAAACTGGAAGTCGGATCTCCTGTACCGTGAATACGGCTCAACACCTACGTGGGAAACCGTTCCGAGATTCACCAAGTAGGTTTCGACCATCTTGTCATCGGATGAAGTGTAGACACTGATCCACTTCAGCGAACATTCTGACGAATTCGCAGTTACATCGGTTAGACTACTGTTAATTGTGTAGGAAGCTCCAAACACATCAGGGATCGTCTCAGTCCATGAAATAGTTCCACGGCTGTTCAAGGCATTTGCGATGAAATTCATTGTGTCCTGCAGCGGAGGTTCCGTGCCTTGACCTGAAACCTGGAGTGAGAGCACAAACAACGCTGCCGTCAGATCACCCAGTCTGTAACTTCCTCGTCTCATGCTGCCTCCCGAACCCTTGTCTGCCCAGTCCTCACGCGACCGATTCGGCCCGTGTTCCAGTCATGGCCAAGTCGGGTGGTCTCCCCTAGTGGCACCAGATTTTCAAGTAGAAGTTTAAATTTTCCGAGAGCCATCAGAAACTGGCAGATTTACCCGTCCAAAAAGTACTGGCGAAACAAGGCTTCGCTTTCATGATTCCCCGGATTTGTCGGCTACCCGGAAGCAATCCATTGAGCGAAAAATTCCCATTTCACTGATTCACAACCAGAGAGGTCACGCCCCTGACGTTTAGTCCCTCACTACGCCAGTGGGCGAAGGACTAGATCGGCACGCGCTTCGCTGCTCGGTGCGGCGGAGGACTGATTTAGAGCGAGTTCGTCTCGCAGGCGAATCTTCAACGCGGTCAGCCGCTGATCTTCCGAATGTCTTTCAGCGCGGAGCTGCCTGATGTCGATTTCGTGAGGTTTATCTTGAGGAACTCGTGCGGGCATCGCGCAACTCCAGGGAATAAGAGATTTCTACTGCAAGTCTAAGGATGCTCTGAAGTCGGGTCATGACGAAGCTGAGCGAGTCCACGCATTGCTAGCTGGCCAACTTATCTCTCGGCACTTTGGACACGAACACTTGAAGGCCGCATCGTTCTGCCTACTCATGTGGCCACACTTTCGACAGATAAATCGCCCATCCAGGTGGGCGACCATCTCCTTGAAATTGTTGTCAAAAACGCAATAGGGGCAACGAACCGCAGCAGTAGGCATTTTGGAACCCCTCAAAGGGATGTGGATGAGCAGGGTACTTGTCTAAGGAAAAGGTCGGCAATAGCCCATCAGTGGCGAAGGTGGCACTCTAGTGGATCGGGCGTTCGCCTTAGGTCTCAACCACTTGGCGGAGTTGGTAAAAAAATCCCCATCTCTAACAATGTCGGCCCAGTCAACTACTTTTTGCCGCGCACTTTTGCATGCACTCGTCGAAGAACGCCATTTCGCTCTGGTAGATAGTTTGCGCTGTCCAACTTCGGGCTCGCTCTAAGAGGAAGTGCCGTGCAATAAAGGCTGATGGATCTTGTGGTTAGGTCTGGTAGGCCCGGCAGGGATCGAACCTGCAACCCCCGGATTAGAAATCCGGTGCTCTATCCAATTGAGCTACGGGCCCACTTTAGAATCAGCTACTTGCCAACCTTGCGACCTGGCTTCAAAGCGCAGGGGAAGTTTGATCTGAACGTTATGGAATGGTATCGAAGCGGAGCGGCGAATGGAAGGAGGAAAGGATCTCGACCCACGCGAGCGAACGGGTAATGGAGAGAACCCGATGACTGGACTGGACCGCTCGCGTGGGTGTGCTTCACCGTATCTTTTGGCAACCATACACCCATCTGCAACGGCCTTGAATACTGTGGATCATGTATGGCAGGAAATCGAGCGACGTTGATTTGTCCTGCCGACCTCAACCAATTTCGTTCATTTCCTCTGTTCGCGCCGTGTCATTTTGACCGAAAGAATGTGCCGATGAACACGGCAGAACCAAGTGTCCGAGTCGTCGCACAGTTTTGGGAAAGAATCCCGAAGGGGTGCGATTCTGTTGTGCACAGTTTCACAATGCATCGTATTGCGACATAATTAGGTTTGCGGGTCGGAGGATTTCCATGAACCACCACATCCCACACCTGGACGAGAACGCGGTACGACTGACGTGGTACGTAGTTGGAGTTGTCGGAATCATCGTTTCGGTCTTGGGTTTGCATTCTCGAAATCCTAAGATAGCTGAAGCGTCCACCTCGCATTTTGCTGTACCGATCCAAACGGGGTAGGCGGATCGGAAACCGAATGCAAACCACAAGGTTGGAGCCTGATTCGAAATTGAAAATGAGCATCGATAACGCATCACATCTGGCAGGGATAGGTTGGAGGCCTATCGGGTAAGTGCGTGGATGGGATGTGTTGGTTCGGTCGCCTCTGGCTGATGAGGCAGTGCCTGTCCATTCCCTTTGCGTACAAACAATAGGGGATGGAATACAGTCCATACCTTACAGAATGCGCGGTATTTCCCGACCCTGCGAACCGTGGCAGTCTACAGCGTGCAGATTGTGGATTATGCCCAACGGGTTCGAGAGATTTGCACCAAACTCTCGACGGCGCGAGATTCGGAATGGCAGCCACTTCTCGAAGAACTTAGAGAAGTGCTTCGTGAACATGATCGTTGGGTTAGGACCGTAGCCGCTGCAACGATGAAGAATTCAATCGACACCGCCGCCTGAAGGTCTTTTGGCGGGTAGATGTATTGGTTTCGGCTAGCCCCTAGTCAAAGTCTCTGCACAAGGCGTCAAGTAGTTCGTCGGTCAGCGCTAAAAGCTTCGCACCGTCCCGTTCGGTTGATGCCTCTTCGGCAATTTGCCGCCAGCTTCTTTCGGGTTTCCAGTTCACACCATGCAACTCGGTCACTCGATTCTGCGTTGCCATCGCGTCACATCCTTTCGGTCAACAATGGCCCAAGGGCCGTGGGGATGACTACAACCCGAAGAGGGGAACCGCAGTGCGGAGTTTGTGGGGAAGGGCCGCGAGGTTGCAAGCCCACTCTTCGGGTCTGACACATTTTCATGCTCGGGTTGTACGAATACTCATTGCAATGGGTGTGCCAAACCCTCTAAGTTACTGATACAGGACAAATGTCGCGAAGATAAGTTGGTAATTTCGATTGTGGGGTCGGTAAATTCTAGGCAGTGCCCTTCTGAATAACGTTCAGAAAGTACAAATCCTCCGCCGAGGAGGAATCATGTCAATCACGCTGCATTGAGGCTGAACGCCAACAACTTGAAAGTCGGCTCAGCCAGATAAACACCGCGATCCCTAGTCTCGGCAGTCTGAACAATCATTCGCGGAAAGGCGGCAAACGCACGATGTCAACTGCAGGACTTGCGAGGATCGCAGCCGCTCAGCGTGCTCGCAGCGTCCGGTGCGAGCACGCGCCGCACCCTCTACTGCCGGGCTTGCCTGTTAATCCACGTCGCCCGAGGGATTCAGCTTCTCGCAGAAGTACATTTTCTCAAGCGCGTCCCAATCGTCGGGAGATGGCCGGTTCGTGCAGCGTGAACAATCGTCGGCTCCGGCATAGATTGCGCCGACGGAATACGTGCCGTCGTCCTTGCTGCACAAATGTCCTTTTGGCTGGGCCTGCTTGATCGCAGCAGTCTTCGGATGCGCGTCACACTCCTGGCCTCCGACGTCGACCCATTCCCCGCCCTTGATACATTCCTGACACGTCAAGCCGTGGACCTGGTAAGAGTGCTCGCGATACATGTGTGAACCGTAGGCGCAGACTTCGATGGCCGTCCGAGCAGCGGGCTTCCGCGCAGGCTGTTGCGCTCCGAGCGGAGTTGACAACATCGCAAGAAAAACGCCCACACACATCCATATCCCGCTAACCCGGTTTCGTTCCTCCTTCATTCTCATCAAGTTCGCCTCAACCCCCTATGTGCTCATCTCTGGAAGACGTGAAATCAAACTCTTCCCCGGGGTGAAGAACTACGAAAAGCCCGCTCAAGATGCCAATGTTGCAAGATCTTGCAAACCCCTTGTCCGACGCCGTATTTCGCGATTTTCTCAGCGCTGGCCAGGAGCAAAATTGTGGTAGCCTTTCAAAGCTGGCTGGTCTCCTGCTATCCCCCCGCAAACGCTAGCCGAAGTCCCGATTTGAGGTGCGTACCTTCCGATGAAAGCCAAGTCATGGTCTCTGCTCGCCGCCCTCTTCCTCAGTTCCAGTCTTCTCGCGCAGACTTCGTCTTTGACACCAACTTCACTCGGATTCCCCGAACAAACTGTCGGCACAATCAGCGCTGTGCAACCGGTAACACTAACGAACACGGGAACGGCCACGCTCGCCATTTCCCGTATCGCCGCGACTTTGCCCTTTCATCAGAAAAACAATTGTAAGAGCAGCCTCGCGCCGGGAGCGACTTGCACGATCCAGATTACCTTCCAGCCCGTCGCGGCCGGCACCTTCTCGGGCAACGTAACCATCACCGACAACGCGACGCCCACTCAGCAGAAGATCGATCTCACGGGCACGGCAATGCCGCCGGGCATCGGTGTGATTCAACACGTCGTGTTCATCATCAAGGAAAACCGTTCCTTTGACACGTACTTCGGGCAATACCCCGGTGCGAACGGAACCAGGACCGGAGTGATTTCAACGGGCGAGACGATTCCGCTCAGCCACACGCCCGACCAGACCACACGCGATATCGATCACGGCTGGAGCAGCGCCACCGAGGCAATCGACGGCGGCAAGATGGACAAGTTCGATTTGATCCCGGGCGGCAATCAGAACGGAGATTACCTCGCATACTCCCAGATGGGGCAAGCCGATATTCCCAATTACTGGACGTACGCCTCTAACTTCGTGCTCGCCGACAACATGTTCTCCTCGCTGCAGGGGCCGACGTTCCCCAACCACCTCTACATCATGAGCGGTCAAAGCGCGAACGTGATCAGCAATCCCAAGTTCTTCACCACGGGCACCAATACCTGGATGAACTGGGGCTGCGACGCGCAGCCGCAAGTACGCGTCACCACGCTGAACTCCGCCGGGAAACAAGCCAACGTGCTCCCCTGTTTCGATATCACCACGGTGGCGGACGAATTGGAGTCTTCGGGCGTGACCTGGAAATACTACGCGCCTCCGCAAGGTCTATCTGGCTATCAGTACTCGATTTTGAATGCCATCAATCACATTCGGAACGGGCCACTTTGGACGGAACGCGTGGTGAACAACTCGCAGTTCCTTACCGATGCCATGAACGGCCAGCTGCCCCAGGTGAGTTGGATCGTCACGGGACCGGGCAGCGAGCATCCGCCAACCAGCACCTGTTACGGCGAGAACACGACCGTCAGCCAGATCAACGCCATCATGGCCGGCCCGGATTGGCCGACCACCGCGATCTTCGTTGCCTGGGATGACTTCGGCGGATTCTATGATCACGTGCCCCCGCCCGTGCTCGACAAGTTCGGGCTCGGACCTCGGGTTCCCATGCTGATCATTTCCCCTTACGCGAAGGCGGGATCTGTCTCGCACACCCAGTACGAATTTGCTTCGGTGCTGCGGTTTATCGAAGACCGATTCGGCCTTCCGGCCCTTACCGCGCGCGACGCAGCCGCAAACGGCCCGGAGGACAGTTTCGACTTCACGCAAGCTGCGCGCAGCCCGCTCGTGCTGCAGCCGCGAAGTTGCCTGGTGGCTTCCGTCACCGCCTCCGGCTTTGCCAAACAGGCAGTCAACACCACCAGCCCGGTGAAGAAGTTGTATCTCCACAATCAGGGCGGCGGGACCGCGAACATTGCACTCACTACCCCAGTACTCACGGGAGGAGATGCCTCTGACTTTGCGTTGACCACAACCTGCACCGGATCGCTGGCCCCGAATGCGACTTGCGCGCTGAATATCACGTTTACGCCCCAAGCCACCGGATCGCGTTGGACGAACATCAGCATCGGCAACAATGCCAGCGGGGGCCCGCAGTTGATCAACCTGACTGGGACCGGGAACTAATCGCCCGCATGTTGGACATTTTTCAGACAATAAAAAGCCCGGCGCTTTCGGCGCCGGGCTTGATCACTTCCACTCAATAGTTAGCGGTGTTGCGGCGGCTGGCCGTGGCTCACGGGCTGCTGCTGCTGTTGTTGCTGCTGCTGTTGTTGCTGCTGTTGCACGTGCCGCTGCTCCATTTGCTGGGTCTGCTGCTGGTGCCTCTGTTCCATCTGCTGTTGCTTCTGCTCCATTTGCCGCTGGCGCTGTTCGTTCTGTTGCTGTTTCTGTTGATTCGCCGGCTGCTGTGCCATCTTCTGGCGCTGCTGCTCTTGCTGCTGCTGAATCTTCTGGTGCTGTTGTTCTTGCTGCTGCGCCACCTTCTGATGCTCCTGCTCTTGCTTCGCGTAGAGCTTGTCCTGTTGTTTCTGATACTTCGTGTCCAACTTCGGATTGCCCGTGTTCGGAGCCGGCGGCTTTTCGTGCGGAGTCAAATCCTTTGCGTGGGAGGCATTCGGCGGCTTCGGCACGTTGGCTTCGCCGCGAGTGTTTTCTCCGCGATTGTACGGAGCGCCAGCGTCCTTCGCCGGGACGCCTTCTTTCAGTGCTCCAGGCCTTGGAGTGGCCGCCACCGGCGGCTTCCCATGGTTTACGGTTGCCCGCAACTCCGGATTGGTGCGCGCGCTTTGCACATGCTCGCGTTGCACAGGCACCGGCGGCAGATGGCGCTCGTGTTCAGCCGAGATTTGTTCCGGCGTCGGCCGTGCCGTAATACCGCCCTGACCACCGTTGTAGCTGATGCGGGTATTGTTGTTATTGATCACGGTCGTGTTGTACACGTTGGTCACGTTGGTAACGTTCACGTTGGTCACAGAACGGTTGTAATAGAAGCGGTCATGATCCCAGCGCCCGCCTTCGTAGCCGTTGCCAAAGTATCCGAAGCCGTAGTTGACGCCGCCATAAAAGCCGATGCGCGGACCCCAATACCCTTCATGGAAGAAGAACGCATTGCCACCCCATCCCCACCAGCCCGGCGTCCAGAGATAGCCGACTTGCGGAGCCAGCACCCACGTTCCAGGCACCCAGTAGTAGTCGTTGATGTCGGCGTCCCAGGCCCAGTAGCCGGGCGTCCAGAGATAGCCCTCAGCCGGGCAAGGTGGCTGCACATACACCGGGATCGCGGGCGGCCCAAAATTCACCGAGATGCCGATGCCGACTTGCCCAAAGGAAGCGGCCGACATCCCGAGGATGAGAATTACAAAAAACAAAAAACGAGCGGAGGAGTGAATTCGCATAGCCTTTCCCTTTTCTCTCATCTTCCTTCGCTTTCCCGGTACGGCGATGCTGCTGCGGGTTGCGTGGAGCGAGAGTTTTTGCGGGCCAACAATGCCCATTTTCAAACTTCTGAAATCCTGACCCTTCGTAGGAAAAGAACACCTCACCGGGTGGGAAGTTGCTATACGGCTTCAGGCCGGCAAGAGGCTCGCGCCACGATATTATTGAATCGCGAGAGGTCGCAGAAGAGCTTAGTTGGTTACCTGCCAGCGAATGGTTGTATGTAAAAAGAAATAGTGAGAACTGGTGGGTTCAAAGGCCCGCTGGATCGCCGTGTATTGTCAACGGCAATCGACCGGTTCAGCGAGTTTTGCTAAGGCCGGCACTTACCGCCTCCCAGAACGGACGGTTTTCGAATCCCAGCGCGAATACCGACACGCCCGCCAGATCGTAGCTGACAGCAAGCTTGCTCTTCAATGGAACGCTCTCTGCGTCTTCGTACCACACCACATGGCTGGTTCCGTTTGCGGCCGTGTACGTGAAATAGGGAGAGGATGACGTCACATCCCAGTGCGGCACCGCGCCAACTTTCGCGATGAGCGCGGGAATCTGGTGCCAATAAATCTGATAGCCACCGCCCTTCGTAAGGTTCCAGTCATACCCGTAGGCGGGCATACCCAGGCTGATCTTCTGCGACGGCACCACCGAAATGGCGAACTGCACACAGGGCTCGACCCAATCGAGCCCGGCCACCGGTCCGGGCGGACCCCACGGCCCATTCTCGTCATACGTCATCAGTTGGAGAATATCGGCCGCGGCACCGAGCTCTCTGAAATTGAAAGCTCCGCTCCACGAGTCATTGGGATCGTCCTGCAGTTCGGCAGGTACCGATACCACGGTGAGATAGCTTGCGGCCCGCATGGTCTTTGCGACTTCGCGAACGAACGCGGTAAACGCGGCGCGGTCTTTGTGCGGCACTGCTTCGAAATCTAGGTTGATCCCCGTGTAATCGGAAGCCTCCACCACATTCAACATGTTCTGAATGGCCTTCGCGCGAATCGCAGGATTCGTGACGATCGCGTGGGCAATGGCCGGGACAAAATCGGTCGCGCCGAAGTTCGACACGGTCGCGAAAGTCTGCATGCCCTTCGCGCGCGCAAAATTCAATGCGGAGACCGGCGCCTGGCCCGACACGTTCCCTCGCTTATCGATCGCGAACGTGTCGGTTGGAATCTGGTTCAGATACGAGGCAAAGGCATGCAATGAATTGGAGGACCCCGTGCTCTCGAAGTAGGCGAGCACAGCCTTCGGCGAGCTTTGCGCGAGAGAAAGCAGGCTGGCCGCCACCAGAAATGACAGCAGGATCAGATTGCTCAACCGCTTTGGCGAGACCATCGTCATCTCCGATCACGGAAGTTCATCCTGCGCTTGCGTGCCGCGCGGGGCGCCCGCGATTCGCCATGCGTACATCAGGAATGAAGTCGCAGAGAGATCGATGGCAGGCTCGTCCGTCGAATAGGACTGCACATTGTCTTTGTAAACCGCGCCATTGCCATTGAACTTTCGGTATTGCTCGCCACCACCCGTCGGGCAAGCCAACATGTGGTCGAGCAAGCCCGCAGTCGCAAAAGAATTCGGTCCTTCGACCACACCGCCGCTCAATACCGGCGCCCCTCCGTTGAGCGAGCCGGCCAGGTTCGCCGGCTGATGTTGCGGACAATCAGGAAAAACAGCGCCGTCCCCGATCGTGAACGTTACGCCCCAAGGATTCGCACCCGAGATGTTGGCCAACCAGCGTCTCGAATAGGTCGCGTACGCGCTCGTGTGCGTGAGGTAGTAATACTCCTTTGCCATGACAGAGAGTCCCGCTCCGTGCGAAACGGTATCGTAACTAGCCCACGGCCAGCCGAAGCCGAATGGATCCTTTCCGGCGGAAGCAATCGCGGCTGTAATCTGATTGCGAATATCTGCCAACAGCTCAGCCTGGGTCACTGCAAGGCTACCGGGATTCTCTGCCGAAGCGATCGCACGGTAGAGCTCGAAGTGAGCCAGCCCGCTCACATCGTAAAGATTCAACGTGTCAGTCTTGTCATTTGGACCCGTGATGTAGGCATGTGCCCACTTCGCGGCGATCCTCAGGTAAAACAGCGGATCTTTGTGCGGCAGTCCGGGAGGCAGGTCCCCGCACTTCAGCGCAAAGTACAACTCGGTCGCGCCGAGTTCGAGGTCGTCGCGCCATTCGTTCTCGGGATAGAAATCGAAAGGCGCGACCGTCAGCAAGTTCCCGCTGGGTGAAGTTTCTGCCAAGTCGATGACGTGTTCGGCGGAAAGCAAGCAGCGATTCGCGATCTCCGGCCTCGAGTCTTTGTAAACCTGAAAACATTCCGCGAAATCAGCTGCGAGCCGCCCGGCGAGATTGGGGCTGATCTTCGAACCAGCGGCTCCGGCCACAAATACCGGTCGCTTGCGGATGTATTGGTATTGCGCATTCGTCCCGCCAAAAGTGTCGTCTGCCTGCGGCAGCCGCCAGATATCGTGATCGCTGAGATAGTTGAAGCTCACGAAGTCGGTGCCGATGCCGACCTGGTAGTAGAGCGTCCGGGTGCTGTCATTCCACATTTGCTGCAGCCAGTTGATTCCGAATAAAGCCTCGTCGGTGAAGTTGGATGTGGTCGATCCGGTGCCCATCTGATTCGGAAAATCACGCACGCCGATCAGCATCATCGCGACCGTGTAGCTGTGGGTCTGAACAAACTTCAGGTAGTCACCCGCGTCCCACCACCCGCCCTCGGCATTGACAGTGGCTCCAGTCGGGCTGAGCTTCCCGATGATGTTGTCATTGCTGTCAAACTTAGGTGTGTTGTACACAGTGGCCTTCGCGTCATTGAGATGACCGGCAGCGGTGCGCAGCGGCGATGGAATGAAGTTCCGCCCGTCGCGTTCGACCTGGTAGAAGTTGAGGCTGTTGGCCAGCGGCGTAGTGTAGAGGTTGGCCGGCGTGTCGATGCGAAAAGCCAGCGACGTCGTCGAGACTGGCCCACTTACCTTGATGGAGTAAGTACCGGCAGTGCTCAACCTGAAATCGATTGGGTAGATTGTGTACGAGCCGAAGGTGCCGAGCTTTGCGCCCACCGGGCCGGACACCACCGTCGTGCCGCCCGAGGTGTGCACGGCATACGTGGCACCGCTCACGGCGCTCGACGTCATCAGGTAGGCCCGGGCCGAGAGCCCCGATTCATAGCCGATCTGGTTGACCCGAACATAACCGGTCACCGCGAGAGCTGGTAGGGCGACCGCCACGGCGAGCATCAAGATTAGGCAGTGGGGGACAAAGAGCGATCGACTCGAGAATTGGGCGTGGAGGAGGGGCGGGCGGAGGGACATGACATGATCCTTTGCGAGCGCCACGCGGCGAGCCGTGCAGCGAAGAGTCAGACGAAGGGGCGATTGCTGGAGCGCAAAGTGTTTCCGGTCCCTGGACAGTAAAACGGTTTAATAAAACGCTGGAATAGTGCCTTTCTTCGGTTTCATTGTCAAGCGAAAAGGCGGGCCTTCCGCGCCGTCAGA
>Ga0306920_100004148_pt1 | contig 18555 bp, 11 predicted proteins | sample flu12Cox44000170_FD_204666 | JGI IMG/M metagenome (GOLD analysis project Ga0306920, IMG submission 204666) | Lab enrichment of tropical soil microbial communities from Luquillo Experimental Forest, Puerto Rico - flux4day.12C.oxic.44.000.170 (v2)... | ecosystem: Environmental > Terrestrial >... | reverse complement strand
CCTGGCCGGCTCCTTCGCCCGCTCCAATGCGGTGCTGCCGCCCAAGCGCTCAAGCAGCGCCACCGTCGCGAGGCCCGTCACCGCGAGCCCCTCCGCCTGCTCGTAGGCCTCGATCGCCGCCTTGAGCGCGGCGTCATAGGTCCCATCCACCGGCCCGGAATAGAACTGGTGCCGGGCGAGCAGGCTTTGCAGCTCGCGCATCTCACCCGGCGTCGAGAGAATTACCGCCTGCCGGAATGCCTCCAATCGTGCGGCGAACGCGACACTCGCCACTGCGGTGTTGGCGATGGTGTTGGCCTTGAGCCGCTTCTTCACCTCCCCGTCCTGCATCACCACCTTCGCCTGTTCGTAGGTGCCCACGTTGATGCCGATCACTTGCGGCCCCTCGGGCGTGTCGAGCAGGATCGGCGAGCCCGACGAACCCCCGCCCGTATCGCAGGTGTGCAGAATGAGCGCCTCGGGCTCGGCGAAGTCGCGCTCGATCTGTGGCCATCTGACCGCCTCGAAGCTGCGCGCCACGCCGCAGGGGCGCGAATAGGCAAGCCGCCAGGGCATGTAGTCGCGGTGGTAGGCGATCTGGAACACGCGCTGCGCACCCGCCTCGCTCAGGATCTGCTCGATCGGCAGCACGCGCACAGGCAGCACCCCCTTCGAGCACGCGGGCCGGGCCAGGCGCACCAGGGCCCAGTCGCGGGTAGCGTCGATCGGCGGGTGGATGGAGAGCCGCTGGGAGCCCAGCAGCACGTGCTGGGTTGCCGTGCCGTTGGCATAGCCGGCGACGCGCGACTGCTCGCGCGCGGCCTCGAAGTGGCGGGCGAAGGAGAAGTCGGCGAAGCGGGCCGGCTGTTCTCCGCCGGTGCCGAGCAAGCAATGGCCGGCGGTGACCACGACATCGCTGGCGACGCAGAAGGCTGTGCACACCGTGCGCCGTCGCAAGTTGAAGAAAAGCCCAATCTTCTCCTGCACCTCCTTGTACTTGGCCGGCATCGGGGAGCGCTCGTCACTGCCGAACACGGCGATGGGGAAAGCTGGCGATCGGCCCGGTTCTGACGCCATCTGCCAGGCGCGCGCCGGGCTCGCGCTTGCCGCTGCGGCCAGCACCGCCGCAACCAATGCCGCCTTGGCGCGACCCACACCCCTCGACGTCCTTGCCATCTTCACCCCGTGGGTGCGCGCTTCCACTCGGCGCCGCAGCGAATTATTACCAACTTTTAATGCGACCGAAAGGGCGCCGTAAGGGCGTCCAGCCTATATGCAAAGCGGCTAGGACACCGGTCACTCTCATTCGCGAGGTCAATCGCATGGATCGCTCACTCCCCAGCCATAATTCGTCGCGCGCCAAGGCGCGGCGTCTGGCATACGCATCGGCGCTGGCCGGTTTGGCGTTGGCCGGCGTGGTCGGGCTCGGGTTTCCGCAATCCACTGCGTACGCGCAACTGAAACCGGAAACGTCTATGCAGTCGCCGGGCCGCGCCCCGGCTTCCTTTGCCGACATCGTCGACCGCGTCAAGCCTGCGGTCGCCAGCGTTTACGTGACGAACGGCGGCCAGCCGAAGACCGCCCAGCTGCCCAAGGGCAGTCCCAAGAGCGCCCCGCGCGATCTCTTTCCTGGCCTTCCCGACGATCATCCGCTCAACGAGTTTTTCAAGAACCTACCTAAGGAGTGGCGCGACGGCCCGAGCCTGCCGCGGCCGACGCAGGCCCAGGGCTCCGGCTTCGTCATCTCACCTGACGGCTACGTCGTGACCAACAACCACGTCATCGACGGCGGCGGCAAGATTCAGGTGAGCTTCGACAAGGATACCAAGTATGAAGCCGAGCTGATCGGCACCGATCCGCGCACGGACATTGCGCTCCTGAAGATCAAATCGTCGGCAACGTTCCCATACGTGCGGTTTGCCGAGAAGACGCCGCGCGTGGGCGATTGGGTGATCGCCGTCGGCAATCCGTTCGGTCTCGGTGGCACCGTGACGGCCGGCATCGTCTCGGCGCAAGGGCGTGACATCGGCTCCGGTCCCTACGATTACATGCAGATCGATGCGGCTGTGAACCGCGGCAATTCCGGTGGTCCCACCTTCAACCTCGACGGCGAGGTGGTGGGCGTCAACACCGCCATCTACAGCCCCTCGGGTGGCAACGTCGGCATCGCCTTTGCCATCCCCGCCAAGACGGCTGCGGACGTGGTTGCGCAGCTCAAGAGCTCGGGCTCCGTCAATCGCGGCTGGCTCGGCGTCAAGATCCAGAACATCGACGAGGATACGGCAGCGAGCCTGGGGCTCGGCGAGCCCAAGGGCGCGCTCGTCACGGAGGTCACCACGGCTGGGCCGGCGGCCGAGGCGGGCCTCAAGAACGGCGACGCCATCCTGTCCGTCAACGGCAACGCCGTGGCCGACAGTCGCGACCTCGCCCGGCAGATCGCCGGCTTATCGCCGAACAGCAAGGTGGATGTGCGCATCCTGCGCGGCCAGAAAGAGCAGACGATCGCCGTCAAGCTCGGTAAGTTCCCCTCGGGCAAGGAGCTGGCGCGGGTTGAGAGCGGCGAGTCCAGTCCGCTGCAGCCCCAGGGAACCGAGATGGATCAGCTCGGCCTGACGGTCGCCCCCGGTACGGGCGCCAACAGCGACGGCGTGGTCGTCACCGATGTCGACAACAGCTCCGATGCCGCCCAGAAGGGCATCAAGACCGGCGATGTGATCCTGGAGGTCGGCGGCCTTGCCGTAAAGAACCCAGAAGACCTCGCCAACGGCATCAAGGAAGCCACGAAGCTCGGCCGCAAGGCGGTGCTGGTGCGCATCAAGTCGGGCGACCAGACGCGCTTCGTTGCCGTCCAGCTGAAGAAGAGCTGACGCCTGGGAGGGTGTCGGGCGCCATGCGACGGCGAGGCGGCCTGTTCCGGCATGGGACAGGTCGCCCCGCTGCATCTATTGTGGGGTAACTCGAGTGCGTACCTCTGTTGTTCATCCTCCTTCTCCCCAAGGGCAACCGGCGGCGCGTCCCATGCGTGTGCTCGTGATCGAAGACGACCGTGAGACGGCGCTGTTCCTGCAGCGGTCCCTGCGCGAAAGTGGCCACACCGCCGACGTGGCCGGCGACGGCGAGGCTGGCCTCGCCATGGCGCGCGAGGGCCGTTACGACATACTGATCGTCGACCGCATGCTGCCGAGGCGCGACGGCTTGTCCGTGGTGCAGACGCTGCGCGCCGAGGGGGAGCGCACGCCCGTCCTCATCCTCTCGGCGCTGGGCGAGGTGGACGACCGCGTCAGGGGCTTGCGTGCCGGCGGCGACGACTACCTGACCAAGCCCTACGCCTATACCGAGCTGCTCGCCCGCATCGAGGCGCTGGCACGTCGTCCCGCGCCCGAGGAGCAGGCCACGCGTTACAGCGTCGGCGATCTCTCCCTCGATCGCCTCTCCCACAAGGTGACGCGCGCTGGCGAGCCAATCCTGCTGCAGCCGCGCGAGTTCCGCCTGCTCGAATACCTCATGAAGCATGCTGGCCAGGTGGTGACGCGCACCATGCTGCTCGAGAACGTGTGGGATTACCACTTCGATCCCCAGACCAATGTCATCGACGTGCACATCTCGCGGTTGAGGAGCAAGATCGACAAGAACTTCGCCAAACCTCTGCTGCACACCGTGCGCGGGGCCGGATACATGATCCGTGACGGCGCTGATTAGGTTGCTCAGCTCGACGCCGTTCCGCCTGACGCTTGCCTGCATGGGCGCGTTCGTGGTGGCGGCGGCGTTGATCGTGGGCTTCATTGCCTGGCGCGCCAACGACCTCCTCACCAACAAGGTGGTCGAGACGCTGGAAGCGGAGATCACCGGCCTGCGCGAGCAGTTCCAGTCGGGCGGCGCCGAGCGCCTGGCCGCCGTCGTTGCTCAGCGTTCGGGCCAGCCCGGCTCCAGCCTCTACATGCTGATCGATGCCACGGGGCGCAAGGTCGCCGGCAACCTCGACCGGGTGCCGGCGGAGTTCGATGGCACTGCCCGTGGCGGCATCTTCTCCTATGCCCGTCCCGCGCCCGAAGGCCGCACCCTGGTATCGCGGCTCGCCGTTGGCGTGCCGGTGGCGGTGCCGGGCGGCCTCATGCTGATCGTCGGCCGCGACATCGAAGACTTGCACCGCTTCGCTGGCAGCATGGGCCAACTCGGGCTGTGGAGCATCGCCCTCCTTTCCATACTCGGCATCGGCGCCGGCCTCGCCGTCAGCCGCAGCGTGCTGCGGCGCATCGAGACCATCACCGATGCCAGCCGCACCATCATGGCCGGCGATCTCTCCAAGCGCATCCCGCTCAATGGCTCCGGAGACGAGCTCGATCGCCTGTCTGAGAACCTCAATGGCATGCTGGCGCGCATCGAGGAGCTCATCGGCGCCCTTCGCGAAGTGTCCGACAACATCGCCCATGACCTCAAGACGCCGCTCACCCGGCTGCGCAACCGGGCCGAGGCCGCACTCGCGCACCCCGACGGCGCGGCCTGCTATCGCGATGGCCTGGTCAAGACCATCGAGGAGGCCGACGAGCTTATCAAGACGTTCAACTCGCTGTTGCTCATCGCGCGCCTGGAGGCGGGAGCGGTGGCGGAAAGCATGGGGCCGGCCGATCCGGCATCGATCGTCGCCGATGTCGCCGAGCTCTACGAGCCCGTCGCCGAGGAAGCCGGTTTGGAGCTTGAGACCTCCGTCGCCAGAGGGTTGCGCCTGGTCGCCAACCGCGAGCTCGTCAGCCAGTCGGTCGCCAACCTGGTGGACAACGCCATCAAGTATTCCGTCGACGACAGCCACCCTCGCCCCGGTGGCGCCGCGCGGCGCAAGATCGCCTTGTCCATGGCGCGCGTGGGCGATCGGATCGAGATCAGCGTCGCCGATCGGGGCCCCGGCGTAGCGCCCGAAGACCGCGAGCGCGCGCTGCAACGCTTCGTGCGCCTGGAGAAGAGCCGCTCGCGTCCCGGGAGCGGCTTGGGGCTCAGCCTCGTCGCCGCCGTGGCGCGTCTCCACGGCGGCTCTATCCGCCTCGAGGACAATGCTCCGGGCCTGCGCGCCGTGCTCACGCTGCCGCTGCGCACGACCGCCCGCCAGGAGGCGGGTGCTAAAGCCTCCGCGCCCGCTGACCTGGCTGGGGCGCGCCAGCGCGCGCAGCCTGGACCCAGTTCCGGCTGACGCCCGCTCTGCTTGGCGAGCTTGACCCGCTTCCACTTGAGCCGGCTGGGCGCTGCGCCGTAGGTTGCATGCAGCAGAAAGTGAGAGCCAACGCGGCACGGCCTTGCCGTGGCGGTCATCGCCGACCATTGACCCAACCCATGACCGACGAATTGACCGACGCTCCACTCCACGCCCGCATCGCCGCCGCGCCCGTTGTCCACGATCGCGCGCGCGCCGAGCGCGTGCTCGGCGATCTCGCCCGCCGGTGCCGCACCGAGCCGGAGCTTGCCGCGCTCGCGCCCCTGCTCGCGGCGCCAAGCCTCCGCGGTCTGCTCGCCGGCATCTTCGGCGCCTCGCCCTACCTCACGAGCTTAATCGAGCGCCATCCGGCCAGTCTTCTCGCCGCGCTCGCTCAGTCGCCCGAGCAGCGCTTTTCCACGCTCTCCCGAGATCTTGCCGCCGTGATTGCGGCCGCAGACACGACGCCGCGCGCCATGCGCGCGCTGCGCGTCTTCAAGAACGACGTCGCCCTTCTCGTTGCGCTCTGCGATCTCGGCGGCCTATGGCCGGTGATGATGGTCACACAGCGTCTTTCCGAAGCGGCCGACGCTGCCGTGGGCGCCGCCGTCCGCTTCCTCTTCCGTCAGGCCCATAAGGCGGGTGATTGGCTGGGCGAGGAGCCGTCGGGCTACATCGTGCTGGCGATGGGCAAATACGGCGCCTTCGAGCTCAACTACTCCTCCGATATCGACCTCATCGTCCTTTACGATCTCGCCCGCATCCGCCTGCGCGACGGCGTCGAGGTGCAGCCCTTTTTCGTGCGTGTGACCCGCAATCTGGTGCACGTGCTCACCGAGCGCACGGGCGAGGGCTACGTGTTCCGTACCGACCTGCGGCTGCGACCCGACCCGGGCGCCACGCCGCTCGCGCTCTCCACCGAGGCCGCCCTCAACTACTACGAGAGCTTTGGCCAGAACTGGGAACGTGCCGCCCTCATCAAGGCACGGCCCGTTGCCGGCGACCTGGCCGCCGGCGCCGCCATCCTCGGCGAACTCGCACCTTACATCTGGCGCAAATATCTGGACTTCGCCGCCATCGCCGACATCCATGCCATGAAGCGGCAGATCCATGCCTTCCGTGGCTTCGGCACCATCGCCGTGGCCGGCCATAACATCAAAGTGGGCCGCGGTGGCATCCGCGAGATCGAGTTCTTCGCGCAGACGCAGCAGCTGATCGCCGGCGGGCGCCAGCCGGACCTGCGCGTGTGCGATACCCTCACCGCCCTCGCGCGCCTGCAGCAGCGCGGCTGGATCACAGCTGCGGCACACCGGGAATTGGCAGCGGCCTACCGCTTTCTGCGCATGGTCGAGCATCGCCTGCAGATGATCGCCGACGAGCAGACCCAAACGCTGCCCGACGATCCCGAGAAGCTCACCGCGCTTGCCCGCTTCTGCGGCTTTGCCGACAGCGCCAACTTCGCCGCGTGCCTCACAAGCGCGCTCGAGCGCGTGCAGGCCCACTACGTGCGCCTGTTCGAGCACAGCCCCGATCTGACCCGCGGCGGGGCCAACATGGTGTTTGCCGGCGAGGCCGATGACCCCGCCACCGTGGAGGCCCTGACGCGCATGGGGTTTACGCGTGCCTCTGAGATCATCGCCCTCGTCCGCGGCTGGCATCACGGGCGCTATCCAGCCGTGCGCAGTGCGCGTGCCCGCGAGCTGCTAACGGAAGTGCAGCCGGTGCTGGTCGAGGCGCTCGCTAAAACGGCCAATCCGGACCTTGCCCTCATCGGCTTCGACCGGTTCCTCTCCCAGGTGCCGTCCGGAGTGCAGCTGTTCTCGCTCCTGAAGCAGAAGCCGGGCCTGCTCGAGATGATTGCCGCCATCATGGGCACCGCCCCCCGGCTCGCCCGCATCCTGAGCAAGCGGCGCCGCGTGCTGGATGCGGTGTTGGATCCGGGATTCTTCGGCAGCCTGGTGAACCGGGCGCAGCTCGAGGCAATGATTGCCACCGAGCTCGAAGCCGTGCCGGATCTTCAGGGTGCACTCGACGCGGCGCGCCTTCTCGCCAGCGAGCAGCAATTTCTGATCGGCGTGCGCGTGCTCACCGGCACCATTTCAGCGGCCCAGGCGGGCGGTGCCTACGCGCTGCTGGCCGAGTGCATGATCGCTGCCATGCAGGCTCGGGTGGAGCGCGAAATGGTGCGCGCGCACGGCCGCGTGCCGGGCGGCGCGGCGAGCGTCATTGCCATGGGCAAGCTCGGCGGGCGCGAAATGACCGCCGCCTCCGACCTCGACCTCATCCTCGTCTACGACTTCGACCAACAGGCGGTGCTGTCGAGTGGCGTGAAACCGCTGGCTCCCCTCCAGTACTACACCCGTCTCACGCAGCGCCTCATCAGCGCTTTCACCGCGCCCACGGCCGAGGGGATCCTCTATCCGGTGGATATGCGCCTGCGCCCCTCGGGACAGAAGGGGCCGGTCGCCACGCAGCTCTCCGGGTTTGTGCACTATCAGACGCGCGAGGCCTGGACCTGGGAGCACATGGCGCTGACGCGTGCGCGCGTGGTCTCGGGCCCCCCGGCGCTGCGCGCAGCGGTCGCGAAGGCCATCCGCGATGTCCTCCTCAAGCGGCGCGACCGGGCGAAGACCGCCGCCGACGTGCGCGATATGCGCGCGCGCATCGAAAAGGAGAAGGGCACGCGCGACCCGTGGGAGCTCAAACAGGTGCGCGGTGGCCTGGTCGACCTGGAGTTCATCGCCCAGTATCTGCAACTCATGCACGCCTCGGCGCATCCCGATATCTTGAGCCAGAACACGGTCGAGGCGCTGCAGAATATGGCCCAAGCGGGGATCCTGGAGCCGGGGGCGGCCGACGAGCTGCTGCCCGCCGCCCGCCTGTTCAACAACCTGACGCAGGTGTTGCGGCTTTGTCTCGATGAGCCCTTCGACCCGGCCAAGGCTCCACAAGACCTCGGGTCCTTGCTGGCGCGGGCGGGCAACGCCCCCGGATTTGCGCAGCTGGAGGCCGAACTCGTCGCCAGGGAGGCTGCTGTGGCGGCGCTATTTGATCGCTTAATCGCCTGAACTGGAGGCCACAACCCAAGCCGGCGGCTGAACTGGAGGCCACAACCCAAGCCGGCGGCCCGCCGCAGCCGACGGAAATGCACGGTTGGGTACGTTGGATCCCCTGAGAGTGGTGAAGATTTCGGCAAGCCGGCCTGACCTTGGGCGGGCGTGCGACGCGCCAGGCGTCAGCGAAGCTCAGGCATGCTATTCTGGTCCGAGCTAAGCGTCGATCGAGCAGGTGGCACACGAGGATCAGCGTGCTCGCGCACAAGAGCGGATCCGGACCGCTCGCGCAGTCCGGTTGCGGTGAGGATGGGGAGGAGATTGGTCTTCTCGCACGGGTGGCCGCGGGCGAGAGCGAGGCCTTTCGTGGCCTGGTCGACCGGCATTTGCCAACCGTGTTGGCAATTGCCCGGCGCATGCTGCGGGACGATGCGGAGGCCGAGGACGTGGCCCAGGAGACGATGCTGAGGCTCTGGCGCAATGCCGCAGGGCTCGAGCTCGGGCCCAACGGCGTGCGGCCGTGGCTGAGGCGCGTCGCATCCAACTTGTGCATCGACCGCGTGCGCTCGCGCCGTAACACCCAGGTTGTGCAGGAGGTGCCGGAGGAGAGCGCACCGCCGGCCCAGGTCAGGTACCTGTCGGAGCGCGAGCTCGGCGCGCGGGTGGACGCGGCGCTGCAGGCGCTGCCCGAGCGGCAACGGCTGGCGATCACCCTTTTCCACTACGAGGGCATGAGCCAGATCGAGGTCGGCGACGTGCTGGGCATATCGGACGAGGCCGTGGAGTCGCTGCTGGCGCGTGCGCGCCGGGCGCTCAAGGCGGCGCTGCAGGAAGAATGGCGGGGCCTGATCCCGGAGAGCGAGGCATGAGACGCGCGGGCGGGAAGGTGAAGGTGCCTGGATGATGAGCATGGGCAACAATGTCATGACGATCGCCGACTTCGAGCGTCTGCTCGACGTTTATGGCAGCGACCGAACACGCTGGCCCGTGGAGGCGCGAGCGTGCGCCGGCCAGCTGGTCGCGCGCGACAAGACGGCACGGCGGCTGCTGGCTGAAGCCGAGGCGCTAGACAAGACGCTGGAACGGGCTCCCCTGCCCTCCCTCGCCAAGGAGGCGGCGCTGGCAGATCGCATCATCGCCGCGGCGCGACGCTCGCCGCGCATGGTGCCCGCCTTCGCGACCAAGGCCGTCGGCGGGGCCCGCCGCGTCGCCGGCAACGTCGTGCGCTTGCCCGGTCTGCACGCTCGGCCCCGCTGGCTGACGCGGACCGGTTTGGCAAGCGCGGCAGGCATGCTGGCCGCATCGCTGGCGCTCGGCGTCTTCCTGGGCGTCTCCAATCTGTCACAAGGGATGCTGCCGGTGCTCGAGGACGTGACCGGCCTCACCCTCGGCGCCCAGAACCGCGCCGTGGCGCAGGTCGATTTCTTGGATGAGGACTTGCTATGACGGAAGCCGGCAGCTCCAAGGCCCCGGTCGTGCGGCGGGCGCCCCGCTGGCTGCTGGTGGTGCTGTTCGCCTCGCTTGCGGTCAATCTCGTCATCGTGGGCTCCGTAGCCGGTGCGGTGTGGCGCCATCGTGGGCCGCCAGCGTGGGCCGGTGTCGTCATCCCCAACCTGCTCGGCTATGCCAGCACGTTTCCTCCCGAGCGGCGCCGGCAGATTTGGGAGCTGACCCGCGACGAGCGCAGCCGCATCCGTCCCTTCCGCCGGGAGGTGCGCGCTGCGCGCGAGGAGACGATCAAGGCCCTCGTCGCCGAGCCGTTCGACCGGCAACGATTCCTCGCAGCGCAGGCCAAGCAGGCGGAGGCCGAAAACCGCGCCCGCGTCGCCGTGCAGGACCTCTACCTCAAGATTGCCGACAATCTCACGGCCGATGAGCGGCAGGCGTTCGCGCATTGGCGCGACCATCGCCGTGCGCCCATCCGCAATCTTCTCGACGAGCCCGACCATCAGGCCGGCGAGCCACCCGCGCCCCGTTGAGGCCATTGCCTCAGCTCATCTTTTGCCCCGTTCAGGAAACTCGATGCGGGCCGTCCAGGCCTCATCATTGGCTGCGCAGGCGAGCATCGCTCCCTGCATCTCAAGCAACAGCCGAGCCAGGATGACGCGCAGGGGGCTGTTCGCGGCAGGGGCCGCCCGCCTCTGCGCTGTGATCTCGACGCTGCGCCAAGCGCCCTGGCGCCTGCCCCTCACCGCGATGACGCCGGTCTCGCCGGCATATCCCGCGGCTTCTCGCAGCAGATGTTCGAGTGCCTTAACGGTGGGACGTCGCTCGCACAAAAGATCACAGCTGGTGCAGGTGGTGAGGACGAGACGCGGGGCCACCTCTCCCAGTGGGGGCGTTGCGGCCCGCCAGGCGTCGCGCAGCAGCGTGGCCACGAGCCGCCGCTCGCGCCTTGCGCCCCGGCGGTCGGCCATCAGCGCCGACATCGCTTCGGTCACCGACAGCGCCTCCTCCGACGACCGCAGCAGCCGTCCACCGCTTTCCGAGATGTGGTGGGCGTACTCCTGATAGCGGGCATTGCCGAGCGGGCCGTGCAACTCGCGCACCATCAGCTCCGAGAAACCGATCACGGCGTTGAGCGGGGTACGCAACTCGTGGCTGAGTTGCGCCATCAGCTCGCCAACGCCGGCGGTGGAGGCGACCTGATCTTCGCAGTCGCGGACCTCGCCGGCATCGCCGTCGCACCGGGCGAGCGTCAGCACGGCCACGCCCGTCCCGGTCGCCATCAGGAAGGCCAGATGCCACCCCGGCAGCACGCTCATCATCCCGCCCGCCGCAGCGGCCGGATCGTGCCAGGCTGTCATCACCAGGATGGCGAGCGCGGCCAGATAAAGCAGCGCCACCAGGCTTGCGAGCGGCCCCGTTGCGCCGATTGGCCAACGTCCCGTCCACGCCCGCAAGCTTGCGCACGCGCCTTGGATGGTGCGCTCCGCTGCCGTCCAGCGCTTGGACGGATTCCCCCGCGGATGGGGTGACGTGCCCGGCGTCATCCCTGTCCCTCGATGCGAATTTTAGCGAAAATGCTGCTGCCCGACCCGGATTCGCCGGCTGAACAAGCGCGGCGAATCACCATGCGCACTGTGCCGTGATCCGGGGTCGCTTGTCGAGAGTTGCCGCGTGCTCAGCGCATAAAATGGGCAAATGTGTCCGCGACGACTCGCGGCTCGCGCGGGGCCAGACTAGGCAGGGGCGGTCGCCGAGGGAGTGTCCTGCTGCCTCATTCCAGCATCTTGCCCACAATCTCCACCACGTCGTGCGACAAGGGGTGCACGCCCGCGATGCGCTGCAAAGTCTTCCTGGCGTGGCGCCGCCGTTCCGGCTCCAGTGCCTTCCAGCTGCGGAAGGCCGATAGGAGCCGCGCCGCTACCTGCGGGTTGAAGGCGTCGATCTCCAGCACCCGCTCGGCCAGGAACTCGTAGCCGCGGCCATCCGAACGGTTGAAGTTGACCGGGTTGCCCATGGCGAAGGTCCCGATCAGCGCCCGCACCTTGTTTGGGTTCTTGATCGAGAACAGCGGGTGCTTGGTGAGCTTGATAACGGTACCGAGGGCCGAGGGCAGCGGCGAGGCGGCCTGGTAGGCGAACCAGTGATCGATGACGAGGTGGTCCCCCTTCCAGCGCTCGTAGAAGCGGGCGAAGGCCTTGGTTCGCTCCGGCGAGCGCAGCTCCGACAGGATGGCGAGCGCGGTCACCTCGTCGGTCGCATTGCGCGCGCTCGCACAATGCTCTGCCGCCCGCATCACGTCCTCGGGCTTGCCGCGGCACGTCAGGTATCCGAGCGCGGCATTGCGCAACGCCCGCCTGCCGGCGGGCTCAGGGGCGGGCGAGTAGGGTCCCTTGACCTCATAGCGGCGATAGGCGTCAAGCAGCTTATCGTAGAGCGCGGTGCCGATGGCCCTGCGCAAGCCTTTGCGCGCACCGTGGATCGCGAGCGGGTCCACGTCGCGGCCGATGACGCGGGCAAGGTCGCTCTCGCTCGGCAGGAACATGAACTGGGCGCGAAAACCTGGGTCGAGGCGGTCATCGGCGAGCGTGACGCCGAGCGCCGCCACAAAGGCGTTGGGCTGCCTGGGCCTGTTGCCGGCGCGCAGGGCCTTGACCGCCTCGACGAGCACGCGAGTGGCATAGTCCTGCGCCGCCTGCCAGCGATTGTAGAGATCGCTGTCGTTGGCCATCAGGAACTGCAGGTCCCCGTCCGAAAGGCCGAGCGTCAGGTTGACGGGCGCCGAAAAGGAGCGCAGCAGCGAGGGCACCGGCCGCGAGGGCACATCCTTGAAGCGGAACGTCTCGGTGCGCTTGCTGAGCTCGATGACACCGTTTTCCAGGCGCTTGCCGGACGCCAGCGCGAGGGCGATGTCCTGGCCGTTGCCGCCGAGCAGGCCGAGCCGCACCGGCACATGCAGGGGCTTCTTCTTGGCCTCTCCCGGCGTGGGCGGCAGCACCTGCGCAATGGTGAGGTCCGCGCTCTGGTGGCGCGCGTCGTATTTGAGCTTGCAGACGAGCTCGGGCGTGCCCGCCTGGGAATACCAGGTCATGAACTGCCTGAGGTCGCGGCCGTTGGCGTCCTCGAAGCACGCGACGAAGTCCTCCACCGTCGCCGCCTGCCCGTCGTGGCGTTGGAAGTAGAGGTCCATGCCATTGCGAAAACCCTCCCGCCCCAACAGCGTCTGGAGCATGCGCACGAGCTCGGCGCCCTTGTTGTAGACCGTGGCGGTGTAGAAGTTGTTGATCTCTATGTAGTGATCGGGGCGCACGGGATGCGCCAGCGGGCCCGCATCCTCGGGGAATTGCGACGCCTTGAGATTGCGCACGTCGCGGATGCGCTCCACCGTCGCGTCGCGTTGGTCGGCGCAAAACTCCTGGTCGCGGAAAACGGTCAGGCCTTCCTTTAGGCATAGCTGGAACCAGTCGCGGCAGGTGATGCGGTTGCCGGTCCAGTTGTGGAAGTACTCGTGTGCGATCACCCGCTCGATCGCCGCGAAGCTTGCGTCAGTGGCCGTCTCGGGCGAGGCCAGGATCAGGGCATCGTTGAAAATGTTGAGGCCTTTGTTCTCCATCGCCCCCATGTTGAAGTCCGACACGGCGACAATGTTGAACACGTCGAGGTCGTACTCGCGCCCGAAGCGCTCCTCGTCCCAACGCATGGATCGCTTGAGGGAATCCATCGCCCACGCGCAGCGCTCCTCCTTGCCGGGCTCCACGTAGATGCGCAAATCCACCTTGCGCCCCGAAGCGGTCGTGAAGCCGGCGGCGTAGGCGGCGAGATTGCCGCCGACGAGCGCGAACAGGTAGCAGGGCTTGGGATGGGGGTCGCGCCACACCGCGTAGTGGCGTTTGCCGCCCTCCAGGGTGCCGCGCTCGATGGGGTCGCCGTTGGAGAGCAGCACCGGCGCCTCGCTGCGATCGGCCTCGATGCGCACGGTGTAGGTGGCGAGGATGTCCGGACGATCCAGAAAGTACGTGATGCGCCGGAACCCCTGGGCCTCGCACTGCGTGCAGTAGATGCCGCGCGACCGATAGAGCCCCGTCAGGGCCTTGTTCGCCTCCGGATCACAGTAGGTGGTGGCCTCGAGCGTGAAGGGCTCCCTGGGTAGGGCAGCGATGGTGAGCCCCGTATCGCTCAGCGCATATTCGCGGGGGCCCAGCTGGCGGCCGTCCAGGCGGAGAGCCTCAAGCTCGATCATCTCCCCGTCGAGCCGCAGCGGCCCGGCGCTGCCCGCATGGGCCGGGTTGCGTTTGATCTTGAGCTTGGAGCGCACCCGCGTGCGGGTTGGGTGCAGCGAGACGTCGAGATCGACGGCATAGATGAGATAGTTGGGCGGCCGGTAGTCCTTGAGCAGAATGGGACGCGGCGTGTCGGTTTTCATCGCTGGCAATCCGGCGCGTTGGGGTGGATCGACGATGGGGCTTCCCTTCGTTGTCGCTTCCCTGAGCCAGTCATAAAGCAAGACATCTGCGGCGCAAGCTTGACAGGCGTGAGATCGCCAAGCAGTCGAGGCGCCAGGGTGCGCCAAACCTAGGCCTTTGCCAGCACACCCCCCGCAAGCGGCTTCGGCGCGCCGGTCGTGCCGGGGAAGGTGATGGGCAGGCCTTTGAGCGAACGCACGGCGAGATAGGCCCAGGCTTCCGCCTCCACCGCATCGCCATCCATGCCCACGGCCTCGGCCGGAATGACGGCGTTCTCGACGCGCTCCGCGATCATCGTCATCAGCGTCCTGTTGCGCCGCCCGCCGCCCGAGATCACCCACAGCTGCGGCTGCTCGGGGAAATGGGCCCGCGCGGCGGCAATGCTGGCGGCGGTGAAGGCTGTCAGCGTGGCGGCGCCGTCCTCGGGGGCGAGGTGCTCGACGAGGTCAAGCGGAAAGGCATTGCGGTCGAGCGACTTTGGGGGCGGCTCGCCGAAATAGGCATGGCGAAGATATTGTGTGACGAGATCGTCATCGACGCGGCCGCGGGCGGCAAGCGCGCCGCCCGCATCGTGCGGGCGCCCGCGGTGGCGCAGCATCCAGTCATCGATGAGGGCATTGCCGGGGCCTGTGTCGAAGGCCATAAGCTCGCCATATCGGCCGATCCAGGTGGTGTTGGCAACGCCGCCGATGTTGAGGATGGCGACCGGCCGCTCGGGCAGCTTGGCCGCCAACGCCCGGTGGTAGACCGGCGCGAGCGGGGCTCCCTCTCCACCCGCTGCCGCGTCCGCAGCGCGCAGATCGTAGACCACGTCGATGCCGGTGAGCTTGGCCAGCAACCGGCCGTCGCCCAGCTGCACTGTAAGCGCGTGCGTGCGCTCGACCGGGGTGACGCTGGGCGTATCGAGGACGGCCCTGGGCTGGCCCACCAGCGTGCCTTTGACCACAACTCGCCGGTGCAAGACAGTCTGCCCATGGAAGCCGATCACGTCGATCGCGGCTGGCTTGAGCCGCTTGCCCGCCAGGAACTGCGCCACGGCGTCTGCATGCTGCTGCGTCAGCGCCCGCTCGATCTCGCGCAGGCATCCGGGTCTGGCACCGCGGTCGGTCAGATGCCGGGCCTGCTCGACGGCCTGCGTGAGAGCCCGCCTGAATTCGGATGCGTATGCAACCGTAGCGGCCGGGCCGCGTTTCAGGTGCGCTTGCCCGTCGGTCTCGATCAGCGCCACATCGATGCCGTCCATTGACGTGCCGCTCATGAGGCCGATCGCGCGCAATGTCTCGCCCATGGGTTGCGTCCTGCTGGACCGGGTGGCCGTGGTCCTTGTGCGAGGCCGCGCCGGGTCGCCAACACCGAAGGAACACGGCTGACCTTTTATCAGCTGAGCCCCGCGTTCGGCCCACTTTTACCCCTGAGGCCTCCAACCCCTGAAGCCTGCCACCCCGAGGCCTCCGAGCCACGGCATCGCCCGCCTCCGCAAGATTGATGAGGCAACCGAAGACCCACCCAGTCTAGCACATTGAGCAAGACGCCAAACTCGCGCGTGCCGCAAGGAGCATGGGACGGGCGGGAGCGGAACCCGTCGACACCCATGCCTGCGTGCGGGGCCAACATGGACGGGGAATGCGCGGGGTAGGGCGCGCCGAGCCGTCGCGAGCCTGCGGGCCTGCTAAAGGAGGCATGCCGCGAGCTGCCTTCGGGTGCCTTCGCGATTTTGACCGCCGGGCGCCGTTGCAACGGCTCGAAGGCGCTTTGGCGCTGCGCCTCTGGAGTGATGCCGGGGCAAATTGACCCTTAATGCATGTTCAGCCGCCATCCCGGCACCCACCACCCATGAGCCCATCGACGGCTTCGTCTTGCCCTCGGACGCCTTCCTGTGCTCTTTCCGCCCTCACCGACTCGGTCCTGAGCCCGTCGACGGCGGCCCACGCCAGCCGTGGTTCGATAGGCTCACCACGGGGTTGGAGAGCCTCGTTGCGCGCGCGGCCTCCCCGGCTTGGCAAAGGACGGGCCGGCGGCGCAACCTTCGGCGCGGTTCGCGTTCGCGACGACGCTCAAATTGAGCGACCACCCTCGACGGTCGGGCTGCGCCCCGACAAACCGGCTTACGGCCATGGCAAAGTTCAAGTCCGACTTCCTCAACGTTCTCGACGAGCGCGGCTTCATCCACCAGTGCTCGGACATCACCGGGCTCGATGCGTTGGCGGCCGAGGGCAAGGCGGTTGGCTACATCGGTTTCGACTGCACGGCGCCGTCGTTCCACGTCGGCAACATGATCGTGCTCATGATGCTGCATTGGCTGCAGCAGACCGGCAACAAGCCCATCGTGCTGATGGGTGGCGGCACCACCCGGGTCGGCGATCCCTCCGGCAAGGATGAGGCGCGCAAGATTCTGCCGATCGAGCAGATCGAGGCCAACAAGGCCAGCATGCAGAAGGCCTCTGCCAAACTGATGCAGTTCGGCTCCCGTCGCACCGACGCGATCATGCTCGACAACGCCGCGTGGCTGACCAAGCTCAATTACATCGAGATGCTGCGCGATATCGGTCGCCACTTCTCGGTCAACCGCATGCTGACGCTTGATTCCGTGAAAAGCCGGCTAGAGCGGGACCAGGAGTTGAGCTTCATCGAGTTCAACTACCAGGTGCTGCAGGCCTACGACTTCGTCGTGCTGGCCAGGACGCACGCTTGCAACCTCCAGATGGGCGCCTCCGATCAGTGGGGCAACATCATCACCGGCATCGATCTCGGCCGGCGCATGGGAACGCACCAGCTGTACGCGCTGACCACGCCGCTGCTCACCACGGCAGCGGGCGCCAAAATGGGCAAGAGCGTCGCCGGTGCCGTGTGGCTCAACGAGGACATGCTGAGTGCCTACGACTTCTGGCAGTACTGGCGCAACGTCGAGGACGCCGACGTTCCCCGCTTCCTGAAGCTGTTCACCACCTTGCCGATGGACGAGATCGCCAAACTTTCCGCCTTGCAGGGCGCCGAGATCAATGAGGCCAAGAAGGTGCTTGCAAACCGGGTAACGGCGCTGCTGCACGGCCGCGATAAGGCCGCGGCGGCGGCAAGCACCGCGCAACAGACCTTCGAGCAGGGCAGGCTGGCACCGGGCCTTCCCGCCTGCGAGATAGCGATCGCAGAGCTGGCGTCGGGTCTCGGCGTTCTCACCGCCTTCGTCACGGCCGGCCTCGCCAAGTCTAACGGTGAGGCCCGGCGCCATATCGCCGGCGGCGGCCTGCGCGTCAACGACGCAGTGGTCAGGGACGACGCCGCCAAGCTTACGCCGGCCGATGTGCGCGACGGCGTCATCAAGCTTTCCCTCGGCCGCAAGCGGCACGTCTTGCTGAAGCCCAAATGACAAGAGCCCCGCACCCGGCGGCCTTGCTGCACTCCGCGTTGCTGCCTTGCGCGAGCGACACGCGCAAACATGCGTGCGGCTGTGAATGTGCACGCTCAACCTCGGAACAGGATTGCCCGTCGGCGGGTTAGGGTGCCAGGTGCAAGCGAAACGCTGACCATGACAAGCGCAAAACGTCAGCCGGGAAGACGGATGGATCGCCGAGCGCCCGCTGCGGCGCGGCGCCCCGTGCGTGGCGCCGCGACCCTCGACGCTTGGCTCGACCTGGCGTTGCTGCAGACATTTCCTGCAAGCGACCCCATCGCGATCGGCGGTGATACGGGCACGGAACCACCGTCCAGGCCCGTTGACCGATTTCCTCCGGCGATCGACGCCGATGCCGTCGAGGCGGCGCGCACGCGGCGCAAGCGTGTGGCGGGAAGGTAGTGCCGGGTCGGCACCGCCCTGCCGCCGACCCTGCCAGGGCGCTGGTGATCAGCAGGCTGGGACGCACAAAGCCTCTCCAGCTTGCCGCTGCTCATGGGGTCAGGCGCGGCGGGGCGAGCCGGCGCGCCAAGCCCGGAGAAGACATTCAGGCGCAAACTTGGGCGATCCCTGCGCCGGGGCGTGCGCTGGAGGCTGGGCTTAGCGACGCAGGGCTTAGCGGTGGCTGGCGAGCCGCGCTACGTCAGATGCCTCAGATGTCCAGGTCCTTCGCAAACGCGGCGCGCTCCTGGATGAAGCGGAAGCGTGCCTCGGGCTTGGAGCCCATCAGCGCGTTGACGGCGTCGCTCACGTCCGCGCGTTCGTCGGCGATCTCCACCCGCAGCAGGGTGCGCTTGGTGGGATCCATGGTCGTTTCCTTGAGCTGGGCGGCGTTCATCTCTCCCAATCCCTTGAAGCGGTTGACCTCCACCTTGGCGTTGGGTGGGAACTCGCGCTTGACGAGATCGTCCTTGTGTCTGTCGTCCCGTGCGTAGACCGACTTGGGTCCGTGGGTGAGCTTGTAGAGCGGCGGCATGGCCAGGAAGAGATGGCCCTGCTCGATGAGCTCGGGCATCTCTTGGAAGAAGAAGGTGATGAGGAGAG